>Ga0302314_10005805_pt1 | contig 22441 bp, 17 predicted proteins | sample III_Palsa_N2_3_FD_200533 | JGI IMG/M metagenome (GOLD analysis project Ga0302314, IMG submission 200533) | Peat permafrost microbial communities from Stordalen Mire near Abisko, Sweden - III_Palsa_N2_3 | ecosystem: Environmental > Terrestrial > Soil > Palsa > Peat permafrost | place: Sweden...
ATCGCGGGTATAGCCGACGCCTGCTCCGCCGCGACCTTCGACGTGAGCGTCGAGGCGGAGGTCGAGGAGGCTGTTCAGAGCACGGTGGCTCGGCTCGGCAAGATCGACATCCTGGTTCATCACGCCGGGGTGATGCTGCGGCGAGAGACGCTGGAGACGTCCGTAGCTGACTGGCAGCGCGTGATCGACATCAACTTGACGGGCACCTGGCTCATGGCGCGCGCGGTGGGCCGTGACATGGTCACGCGGGGCTACGGCCGGATCATCACCACCTCGTCCGTGTACGCGGACATCGTGGGACCGATTCCCGAGCCGGCCTATTACGCTTCGAAGGCAGGCGTGGCTAACCTCACCCGCGGCCTGGCGTCCGAATGGGGCCGCGCTGGGATCACGGTCAACTGTGTTGCGCCAGGAGTCTTCTTTCCGACTCGGATGACGGAGGCTCTGGCCAAGGATCCGCGGCGCCTCGATGAAATGGCACAACGGACCCTGCTCGGCCGCCTCGGCGATCCGGCACAGGATCTCAGCGGGACGATTATCTGGCTGGCCTCTGACGCTGCCCAGTACGTGACCGGGCAGGTCATCTACGTCGACGGGGGGTGGACAGCATGGTGAATGCAGGCGGAGCGATGGACAGAATCAGCTGCGATGTCGCCGTCGTCGGCTCCGGAATCGCTGGCCTGAGCGCCGCGCTGGCGGCCGCGGAGGCAGGGGCAGACGTGCTTGTCCTCGAACGCGCGACCCGCGGAGAACACGGTGGCAACACCCGCTACACCGAAGCATTCCTGCGAATGAAGAGCATCTCCGAGGTGGCCGACGACTTCGATGAGAGCCTCGCGGAGAACTCCGGGCACCACATCGATCCTCACCTGATCGCGGAGACGCTGGACGATGAGAACGCGTGGCATCCAGTTGTGCGGACGCTCAACTTCACGAGCCCGGTCCTGATTTCGACGTTCTCCGAAGAGGCGGGACCAACGCTTCGCTGGCTCGAGGGCTTCGGCGTTCGATTTGAAGCGTTGGCTACCCCTTTCATCACCACCTCGACATCGCGATTGATGCCGGTAGGCGGTGGGCTGGCGCTGGTTGAGGCCCTTACCAAGGCAGCTGAGGCTCGGTCCGTGCGTTTCGAATTCGCGACGGCTGCGTGGTCGCTCCTGTTGCTCGACGACGGGGCACTGGCTGGCGTGCGGGCCAAGCGAGGCGGGCGGACCTTGGATGTCAGTTGCGGAGCCGTGATCCTCGCCTCCGGTGGCTTTCAGGGCAATGACGAGATGATGGCCCGCTATGTTGACCGCGCCGCGTACGTCAGACCGATCGCGCGCGGGGGCTACTACGACAAGGGTGAAGGCATCCAGATGGCACTCGACATCGGCGCTGCCCCTGCCGGCAACTACAGCCTGTTTCACGCCGAGCCGATCGACCCGCGTTCGGGAATCGCTGAGCCGGCTCTGTTCGTGTTTCCATATGGCATCTTGGTCAACCGGCATGGGCGGCGATTTACCGATGAGGCTCCGGGGAAAGTGGACGCGACGTATGAGGCGATCACGCGTCGGATCCTTGAGCAGCCCGACGGGCTCGGATACGTGCTGCTCGATGAGAAGATCGAGGACGTACCCAACTATCGGGTCGCGGTGAGGACCAACCAGCCGCCGATCACCGCGGCTTCACTACCCACCCTTGCCGAAAAGCTTGGTTTACCGGCGGATGCCCTTGTGGCTACCGTTGAGGAGTTCAACGCGGCGTGTCCGTCCAGACAAAGTTTTGAGCCGCTCAGACTGGACGGCCGGGCAACCTCTCAGCTGCATCCGCCCAAATCCAACTGGGCGCGGCCGCTTGACACTCCACCCTACCGCGCCTACCCAATCACCTGTGCGAACGTATTCTCGTTCGGCGGGCTACTGATCAACAGCTCGGCGCAGGTCATCGACCGCGAGGGCCTGCCGATACCAGGCCTATACGCGGCAGGCGAAGTGATCGGCCTCTACCACGGTTCATACATAGGCTCGACATCCGTACTCAGAGGTGCCGTCTTCGGGCGTCTAGCCGGCCAGCACGCTCCCCGCTCCGCCGCGAGCACTTCGGCGACACCCGGATCGTTCGGTACTCACTGATTGCCTCACCCGCCCGGACCTGACGTTGCGGCACCTGCCGCGCCTATTTGCCTGTGAAGTTTGGCGACCGGCGATTCAGGAAAGACTCGATTGCCTCGCCGTGGTCCTCGCTCAGCATGGTCACCATCTCGTAGCCGGTGGCCGCGTCGAACGAGACCGCCAGAGCGTTCTTGATGAGCTTGTTCACCGCGAGCTTGGTGTATTGGACTGCCATCGGGGCGCCTGCGGCGAGGCGGCGTGCGAAGGCCATCGCCTCCTCGTCCAGCTTGTCGTCGGCCACCATGTGATTGATCAGTCCGATGCGTTCGGCGGCGGCCGCCGTAAGGCTGTCACCGGTCAACAAGTACTCTTTGGCTCGGGCCGGTCCGACCGCCATCGGCCAGATCGCCGTCCCACCGTCGCCGGCGACGATGCCGGCTTTGACGTGCGGATCGGCGATCAGGGCGCTTTCGGCCATGAAGATGACGTCGCAGAAGAGCGCCAGGTTGGCCGCGAGCCCCATCGCGTGGCCGTTGACGGCGGCGACGATCGGCAGTTGGACATCGAGCAGGTCCCAGATCATCTGCTTGGCGTCGCGATGCAGGTCGAACACCCGCCGGGGCGAGTTCAAGGTCTTGAACCACTCGAAGTTGCCGCCAACCGAGAACACGCCCTTGGAGCCCGTGAGCAGGATCGCGCGGGCTTCATCCTCTTGCTTGAGCACGCGGAAGAGCCGCGTTAGATCGTGGTGCAGGTCGTCATCGACTGCGTTGAGCTTGCTGTCGGGGTGGTCGATCGTCACTCGTAGTACGTCGCCGTCACGATCCAGGCGCGTACAGCGGAACTCGGTCGTGGTCAAGGCTCACTCCAGGTCAGGTCTGTGGACAGGATGAGGTCACGAGCGCGGCCTCGGTTTCTGCAGCTATGGTCATGGCCGATTTCCTAGGACCTTGGTGGCAGGTGCCGCAAGGGTATTGGGTCGTACATCCTGGCGTTGAGGCCGGCGAACCACGCCGGCGCGAACCGATCCGCCAGCTTGCTCGACTCCATGACCAAGCCTCCGAGGAGATTGCGCACAAATGACGACGCGATCTCTTCTGGGCCGACTCGCTTCTCTGGCTGATACCACGTCCATACGTCGTTGCACATGCCGAAGATCTGCAGTGTCGTCAACGCGGTGTCGACCTGTTCGAAGAGGCCTGTTTGCTTGCCGCGCTCAACACAGCGGCTCACGTATTCCCGATAGCTGCGCCGCTTTCGATGTAGCTCGACCATCGACCCATCTGTCGCGAAGCGCGTGAACTCACGCAGGAAGGTGACGGTCGCGGCGCGGTCATCGCGATGGGCGCGCAGCAAGGAGTACATGAGCGCCGCGAGCTGATCCGCAGGATCGTCAATCTCGCTCGCCAGACGTTCGGCCTCGTAAATGCGCCGGTCGATGTACGACGAGTGCGAGAGCACCAGCATTCGCTGCTTGCTGCCGAAGTGGTGGACGATCGTGCCCTTGCTACTGATCCCAGCGAGCTCCGCGACCGCCGAAAGCGACGCCTGCTCGTATCCGTTACGCGCGACCAGCGCTGTGAACACGTCGAGGATCTCGTCGCGAGAGCTGGGCCGGCTCATGCGTCGGCGCGATGGCGACGTCGAGGAAATGGCAACCCGGCCAGGCCAGCTGTTGCTCCACCGTCGATCGCGATCGATTGGCCCGAGACGTACGAGGATTCTCGACCGAGCAGGAAGCAGACGACGTCAGCGATCTCATCGGCCGCGGCGACGCGCTGCTGCGGCAGATCGATCAGGCGCCCTGCTTCGGCAGACGCCTTCAGCAACGCATCGATCATCGGCGTCTGCGTTGGCCCGGGGCAGACACAGTTCACGCGAACTCCCCGGCGGCTGTAGTCGATGGCCCACGCGCGGGTGAGGGCAACGATCGCGCCCTTGCTCGCCGTGTATGCGTCGCGCTTGGGCATCCCTGCGAGCGCGGCGACGCTGCCGAAGGTGACGATCGCGCCGTCGTCTTCGACGTTGTCGGCAAAACAGCGGAAGGTGAGCATCGTGCCGGTCAAGTTGACGGCCAAGGTCCGATCCCACACCTCCACCGGCATGTGCGCTGCGTCCGTGTCGCCTGAGACATCCCAGATGCCCGCTGCGCATACGACGCCGGTGAGCGATCCGACTTGGCCGGCGATGCCGGCCAGCGCCTCGTGGTCGGTGACATCGGCGAGGTAGCTGGTCGCCTGTGAATGCGGACACGGCTGGCGATCTACGACGACGACCTCGTTCCCGGCCGCGAGCTGCTTCTCGGCGGTCGCCAGCCCGATGCCGGATGCACCGCCGGTGATCAGGACTGTGCTCATTCGGTATCTCCCCCGGCGTGGGTCATCAGATGCGATCTCTCCTCGAGATAGCCTGACCGCTCGTACGGTCACTCTTTTACCACGCGCCGGAGCCTGGCGTCAAACGATCCGGATCGATGACGTTCTCGACTGGCGTGGTTCCTTGTCGTACCGTACGGCCGGTCAGTAGGATGCCTGATCGTGCGACCCGCCTCGAGGGAGGGCTGGTCAAGGCAAGAGCGGCAGCCACGCCCGGGAGAGCCATGAGCGAAGCGCCACCCACCGTCCGACCGGACCTGTCGTACTGGCGACAGGACCCGACGCCGATGCCGGCCGTGCAGATGCGATTTGACGGCCTGCTGCAGCGGGCTGCCGAAACCGTCCCCGACCGCGAAGCCCTCGTCTTCATTGCCGCCGGCGAGCGGCCCCCGCTTCGCTGGTCATACCGAGAGCTGAGTCAGCTCGTCGAGCGAGCAGCTCGGGCGCTGCTGAGCTCGGATGTCCGCCGCGGCGACGCGATCGCGGTCTATGCCTCCAACCGGCCTGAGTTCGTGCTCCTGCAGTTCGCGTGCTCGCAGATCGGGGCAACAGCAGTACCGGTCAACCCTCTCTACAGCGCCGATGAGCTGGCCTATGTGCTCGCTCGCGCCGGGGTCCGAATCTGCTTCGCTGCCGATCGGCACCGCGACCAGTCGCCGTGGGAGACCCTGACGTCGGTCGCTGAACGCCTGGATCGCCTGGACTCGTGCGTTGCCCTGCACCCCGTCGACGGGGATCCCCTGGAATGGGAGCGGTGGCTCGCGTCCGGCGCCGACGTCGCTGACGCAGCCCTCGCATCCGCGCGCGACGCAGCGCTACCCGGCGACACCTGTCAGATCGAGTTCACGTCGGGCACCACCGGTCACCCCAAGGCGGTCGCACTGTCGAGCGCTGCGCTCGCCAACGGTGGCCGCTGCACCGCCTATCGGGCGGAACTTGAGGACGGCTGCCGCTACCTCCATGCGATGCCCTTCTTTCATGTGGGCGGCAGCGTCACCGCCATGGCAGCCACAGTGGCTTGCCGGGGCACGCAGATCGTCTTGCCGACGTTTAGCCCCGCAGCGCTCTGCACAGCGCTCGAGCGTGAGAGCGCCACCGCCGTCCTCGCCGTGCCGACGATGCTGATCTCGACCGCTGACCGCGCGGCCGCCGCTCACTGTCGGTTCGACAGCCTCAGGACCGTGTTGACCGGCGGCTCGCTGGTCCCCGAAGCCGTCGCTTCAACGTGGATCGACCGCTACGGGGTGGGCATATCAAACACCTATGGGATGACGGAGATGGCGGGCCCCGCGGTCCAGACCGCCCCGTCAGATCCGCTGGACCGGGCGCTGGCCACGGTAGGACGTCCGCTCCCGGGCGTTGAGATCGACATCGTCGAGGTCGGCACCGACGAGCGCGTGCCAATCGGCACCGAGGGCGAGATCCGGTTTCGCGGATGGGGAACCATGAAGGGCTACGTCGGCGACGAGGCAGGCACCGGGGCCGTTCTCGATGAAGACGGCTGGATGCGCTCGGGGGACCTCGGCGTGCTCAGCGACGACGGGTTCGTGTCCGTGACCGGACGGACGAAGGACATGATCATCCGGGGCGGGGAGAACATCGCGCCGGCGGTGATCGAGGACGCCATCCGCGAGCTCGTGCCCGAAGTGGTCGATGTCAGCGTCGTCGGCGTCCCGGACGACTACTACGGCGAGGCGATCGCCGCCTACGCAACGCTGCGCCCCGGCGCGTCGATATCGCTCGAGACGCTGACCTCCGAGCTGGCCGGCCACCTGCCCGCGTACCGGATACCTGCCCACCTCCGAATCATCGACATGCTTCCCACGACTCCGTCAGGCAAGATCCAGAAGTACCGGCTCGTGGAGATGTTCGACGCCGAGGGCACCTGATCGACTGGATCCCCGTCCACGTTATGGAGTTGCCGCGGCGCCGAAGCGCTCACGAAGAGCAAACTTCTGGACCTTGAGCGAGGCCGTGCGCGGCAGGGCATCCACGAACTCGACGCGCTTTGGCCTCTTGAAGCTTGCGAGGTGCGCGACACAATGCTCCATAACGTCGGCCACGGTGAGCTCCTCACCGTCGGCGACGACCACGACAGCACAGACGGCCTCAACGAACGTGGGATCCGGGATCCCGATGATGGCTACGTCGGCGATCTTCGGATGACGCAACAACATATCTTCCAGCTCGGCGGGATAGATGTTCTCCCCGCCGCTGCGAATCATGTCCTTCTTGCGACCTGAGATGCGGAGCGCGCCGTCTTCGACGAGGCCGAGATCGCCGGTCTTGCACCAGCCGTCGACGAACGTGTCAGCGCTTTCTTGAGGCTTGTTCCAATAGCCAACCGCGTTGGCCGGACTTCGGGTCCAGATCTCGCCGGCAGTCCCATCCGTGACCTGCCGGCCATGTTCGTCACGGACCGTGAGCTCCGCGAACGGGAACGCCCGGCCCACGAATTGCGGACGCTCGAACGCGAAGCCCGGGGCGCCGCAGGCAACGACAGGGGTGCCCTCCGTCAGGCCGTACACCTGGATCAGATCCATCCATGGGTAGCGATCCCGTAACTGCTCAATGGCCCATGGATGGACGGCGTCGCCGCCAGTGAAGATCCGCGTAACGCTTGTCAGATCCAGCTTCTCGATCTCCGTCGATTGGATCATCTGCTGGATCATTACCGGAAACAGCAATAGATCGGTCACCCGTGCTTCGCTGGCGATTCGCATCGTTCGCTCGATCTGGAAGTTCTTGCTGCGAAGCATCACGACGCGGCCCCCGGCCGCGAGCGTCGGCAGGGTGTAATTCTCGAGTCCCCCGACGTGATAGAGGGGTCCGGTCACCATCGTCACCGAGGCGGCGCTGAACTTCCACTCCATGATCTGCATTGCCGTCCACCAGGCGGTCGTCCCGTGCGACCACAGCGCGCCCTTCGGCCGACCGGTCGTGCCGGACGTATACATGATCATCGCGCCATCGTCCGGACCTGGAAGTGCCGTTTGCGGCTCGGCGTCCGATCCACCCTCGAGCACATCCCAGGACAACGCCCATGAGGGGGCGGGTCCAGCTCGATCTAGGGCGACAAAGTGTTGGACCGGCAAATTCGCTCGTACCACCGTCAAACGTTCGAGGAGATCCGGGTCACCGAGGAGGACTGTCGACCCCGAATCCTCAAGCGCGTACTGGATCTCGGCCGGCCCCAAACGGAAGTTGAGACGCACGGCGATCGCGCCTAAACGGGTGATCGCAAAGTAGGCAAGCCAGTACTCATTGCCGTTGTACATGAGAATGCCGACGCGATCACCCGGTCGTACGCCCAGCTCGAGCAGCGCATTTGCATAGGAGCGACTGCGTCCCGCGAGCTGTGCGAACGTCAGCGGCGGCTCGGATTCCATGCCGAGCGCGGGCGCGTCCGGCTCGACGCGGGACGTCTGGCCACACGCCTGCCTTGTGAAGAATGAGATGTCCATTCATTTTCTCCCGTAGCTAGATGAGTGATTCCACGGTCCGGCGAGTCCGCCAAGCAGTGTCCGCACCCGCCGCGGTCCTCAACGAAGCCGGGATCGTCGCTGATCGACGCCGTCGGACTCGGTCCCGGTCAGGGTTGGTCGTTTTTGCCGATGGGAGGACGAAAAGAGACCAATCCTCGATGCGCAACCGAGTCGGTGCGCGCGTACGACAGAAAGGCATCGTACCGACCCGCCTCAGGGACTCGGGGCGCGACCTCGGCAGGCGGGGTCCCCCGACGGACCGCCTCAGTCGCCGTGGACTCGCTGGCGCCGTACTGCGATGTCACCCGTTGATCATTCCGGTCCGCGAGAGGCTCAGATGGTTCGGCCGCCGTCGACCGGCAGCGCGACGCCCGTAATGAAGGCGGCGGCGTCCGAGGCGAGGAACGCGGCGGCGTGAGCGACGTCCTCGGCGTGGGCGAGCCGACCCATCGGTGTCGCTTGGACGAGCTGTTCGATCGTCTGCGCGCGACCGCCGAATTCGAACTGGTCGAGCATCGGCGTGTCGGCGGCCACCGGACAGATGGCGTTCGCGCGCACGCCGTCGGCGGCGACCTCGAGTGCAAGCGTCTGCACCGCGATGATCGCCGCCGCCTTGGACGCGGTGTAGGCCGACATGTTGGGCCGCGGCCTGATGCCGCCGGTCGATGAGGTGACGATGAAGCAGCCGCTGCCGCGCTCGCGCATGTGCCCGATCACGGCACGCACCCCGATCAGGATCGCGGTGACGTTGACGTCGGCGATCGCTCGCCATTCCTGCACCGTCGCCTCCCACATCGGCTTGACGCGCATCGGGACGCCCGCGTTGTTGAAGTAGGTGTCGACGCGCCCGAAGCAGTCGATGGTCCGCGCGACGATCTCATGCACGGATGGCTCGTCGGTCACGTCGGCGGTGATCCGCAGGACCCGGTCGGACGGCAGCTCGAGCGTGTCGAGTCGCTCCCCGTCGCGATCGACCGCGGTGACGAGCGCGCCGAGTTCGAGGAAGCGTTGGACGCTCGCCAGCCCCATGCCGGAGGCGGCGCCGGTGATCACCGCGACGTTGCCGTCCAGCCTCCCGGGATCGCTCATCAGCTGCGCGACGCGAGCTCGTGGCCGATCGCTTCGGCGATCTGCTCGTCGCCGAGACCGACCTCGCGCAGGACGCTCTCGGTGTGGCGGCCCAGTGCCGGGGGCCAGTGCAACGGGATCTCGGGCGGGAGGATCGGCAGCCGCTGGAGCAGCGGCTGACGCGGTCCCGGAGGAGCGTCGACGGGCGTCTGCAGCACGCTGCGCTCAGTGGCGAGGTCGGTCCTGAGCGCGGCATCGAGCCGGTTCACGGCCGAGACCGGCACGGCCGCGTGGCCCAGCGTCCGCTCGACGTCGGCGGTGCTCATCTGTCGCAGCCGCCGCTCGAGCAGCTCGTGCAGTTCGCCGCGGCGACTACGCCGGTCGGCGACCGTGGTGAAGCGCGGATCGGTGGCAAGCCCGGGCAGGCCGATCGCGTCGCACAACCGGCGGAACACCCCGTCGTTCCCGGCCGCGATCATCACTTGTCCGTCGGCAGCGTGAAACGCCTCGTACGGGGCCGCGAGCGGGGTCTCTGAGCCAGTCCGGCGGGGCGGCTCGTCCGTCGCCAGATAGGCCATCACCTGATGGTTCATGACCTGAAAGCCGGTGTCGACAAGCGTGGCTTCGACCTCGCAGCCCTGTCCGGTGCGGACGCGGAGCTGTAGCGCGGCCATGATCGCGGTCGCCGCCCACATGCCGGTGGTCAGGTCCACGACCGACGGCGCGACGCGCGCCGGGTCGCCATCGGGGTGCCCGTTGGCGTCCATCACACCGGTGAACGCCTGCACGACCGGGTCATAGCCCGGGAGGTCGTGTCCGAGCGGCCCGCGGCCGAACGCGGAGATCGAGCAGTAGACGAGGCCGGGATTGGTCTGGCGCAGCGCCGCGTACGACAAGCCGAGCGCATCGACCTTGCCGGGCCGGAAGCTCTCGATGAAGACGTCGGCCCCGTCGATCAGCCGACGCACGGCGGCGAGCGCCGCGGGTCGCTTGAGATCGAGCTGGACGCTGCGCTTGTTGCGGTTCAGCGAGACGAACACCGCACCGTCATCCGGGTCATCGCCGTCGGTTGGCCAGAACGGTGGCAGCCGGCGCGCGTCGTCGCCATGGCCGGCGCGCTCGACCTTGATCACGTCGGCTCCGAGGTCGGCCAGCATCATCGTCGCCATCGGTCCGGCAACCATCGCCGTGAGGTCGATCACCCGGATGCCGCTGAGGGCATCGGCCAGACCCTCGCCGCGATGGATCGAGCCGCTCACGCCGCCAGCTGCTCGAGCACCGGAGCGAGACGATCGAGCCGCGGGAGGATCTCGTCTCGCCCCTTGGATGGCAGCACGAACAGGACACGGTCGACGCCCGCGTCGACGTATTCGTCGAGCTTGGCACGGTCCTGCGGTGCGCCGCAGATCGTGACCTCGAGTGCGTCCGGGTCGCGCCCCGCGGCCGCGGCGAGCCGGCGCAGCTCGCCCACGTGGTCGATCAGATCGCCGTCACCGCGGCCGGTCATCGGGATCCAGCCGTCGCCGTAGCGGACCACCCGCTGCAGCGCCGATGGCGCCGCGCCACCGACGTGGATCTTGGGATGCGGACGCTGGACAGGCTTCGGCCACGCCTGGATCGGGTCGAAGTCGATCAGCTCGCCGTGGTACTCGGCTGTTGCTTCAGTCCAGATCGCGACCATCGCCTCGGCGCCCTCGCGCATCCGGCGAAAGCGCCGGGCCGGGTCGGTGCCATGGTTGGCCATCTCGGCGAGGTTCCAGCCGCCGCCGATGCCGACCTCCAGCCGGCCACCGCTGATGACGTCGATCGTCGCCAGCGACTTCGCAAGCTGGATCGGGTCGCGCTGCGGCATGATCAGCACCGCGGTCCCGAGCCGCAGCGTGGTGGTGTGCTCGGCGGCGACCGCCAGGCCCACGATCGGGTCGTAGACGTCGTAGTAGCTCGCCGGCAGCTTCGGACCACCGGGCCACGGCGAGTGCGCGACCGGGATATGCGAATGCTCGGTCAGCCAGAGCGACTCGAAGCCGCGCTCCTCGAGTGCCGCCGCGAGCTCCCCGATCGCCATCGAGTAGGCGGTCGGGAACGTCATCACACCGACACGCACGGCCATCGCTGCCTCAGCTCGCGGGTGGCTTGGCGAGCACGCAGACGTTCTTGACCTGCGTGTACTCGTGTAGCGCCCCGAGGCCCTTCTCGCGGCCGATGCCGCTCTGCTTGTAGCCGCCGAACGGCAGCTCGATGCCGCCGCCGGCGCCGTAGTTGTTGACGAACACCTGGCCTGACTGCAGCTGCTTGGCGAGGTGCATGGCGAGCCCCGAGTCACGTGTCCAGACGCCCGCCACCAGGCCGAAGTCTGAGTCATTGGCGAGCTCGAGCGCCTCCTGCCACGTGTCGAACGTCATCAGCCCGAGCACCGGGCCGAAGATCTCGTTGCGCGCGAGGTCGCCCCGGGGGTCGACGTCGGTGAACACCGTCGGGCGGACGAAGTGCCCGTCTGCCGGGACGTCGGCGACGGGCTCGTCGCCGCCGACCACGAGCGTCGCGCCGTCGTCCTGGGCGCGCCTGATCGCAGTTCGGATGCGGTCCGCGGCCGCCGCCGAGATGACCGGCCCCATGTCCGCACCGTCCTCCGGCGGGCCGATGCTGATCCGCTCGATCGCCGCGCGCAACCGCTCGAGCAGCTCGTCGTGGGCGGCGCGGTGCACGAGCAGCCGCGTGCCGGCAGAGCAGACCTGTCCGGCGGTGACGAGGCCGGACGCGATCGTCGCCGCGACGACCCCGTCGAGATCGGCGTCCTCGAACACCAGTTGCGGCGACTTGCCGCCGAGCTCGAGCGTCACCGGCGTGATCGTCTCCGCCGCCGCAGTCATGATCGCCGCGCCCGTGGCGACCGAGCCGGTGAAGGTGACATGGCGAACGTCCGGGTGCCTGACCAGCCGCTGCCCCGCCTCGACGGCCCCCGGCAGGACGCTCAACACCCCCGCTGGGATGTCGACGCCGGCGAGCACCTCCGCCAGGGCGAGCGCGGCGCCGGGCGCCTGCTCGGTCGGCTTGACGATGGCGGTGTTGCCGGCCGCCAGCGCCGGGGCGACCGACCGCCCGAACATCTGCAGCGGCCCGTTGAACGGCGTGATGATCGCGCAGACCCCGTAGGGCTCGCGCAACGTGAAATCGACATGATCGGGTCCGACCGGGATCGACTCGCCGTGGATCTTGTCGGCGACGCCGCCGTAGTACTGGAAGTAGCGCGCGGCGTTGATCGCGTCGGACGCCGAGAAACCCCTCGAGTGGCCGGTGAAGCGCATCACGGCCTCGGCGAGCCGCTCGGCGTTGTCGCGGATCGCCTGGGCGCAGGCGAACAGGATCCGCCCGCGCTCGGCGCCGGCCGTCGCCGCCCACTCGGGCCCGATCGCCTTGGCGGCGGAGACGGCCCGGTCGACGTCGGCCACGCCGGCTAGCGGCGCGATCCCGACGGCCTGACCCGTCGACGGGTCCATCAGGTCGACCGTGCCGGCGGCGCCCTCGGATACGGCCCGGCCGGCGATCAGCATCGGACAGACGGGCAGGTCGGTCACAGCCACGCTCGCTCCTCCTCCTCGACCACGGCGACGACGATACCCAACATCCGGCAAGGTGTAAATGGGTCTGACATGATCAGATCAGAGCCGAGCCAAGCGCCTACAGCATCGGTTGGAGGTGTCTCGGCGGAGGCCCGAACGGGAGCGTGGAACGGAGCGTAGGCAATATGTCAGACCTGAATCGCACGGCCGCGGGACAACTCGCGGAGTTCACCGCCGGCTTGACGTTCGACGCGCTGCCCGCGGACGTCGTGGAGGCCGCCAAATGCAAGCTGCTGGACGCGTACGGCTGCGGCATGGCCGCCGTCGCGCTCGGCGAGTGCGCGCCCGTGCTGCGATGGGCCGGCGCGGCCGAACGCGACGACGGTGTCCTCGTGGCGCGCGACGAGCGCGACGCGACGACGACGGCGCTGGCCACGGGCACGCTGATCCACGCGTTGGACTTCGACGACACCCATCCGGAGGCGCTGTGCCACGTGACGGCCGTCGTCGGGACGGCCGCCGTCGCCACTGGCCAGGCGCTCGGCAGCAGCGGAGCGGACGTCCTCGTGGCACAGGTCGCCGGCAGCGAAGCCGTCGCCCGGCTCGGATCCGTCGCCTCCGGCGATTGGCATGAGCGCGGCATTCACCCGACCGCGGCGTGTGGGGTCTTCGGGGCGACGCTGGCGGCGGGCCGGCTGATGGGTCTCGACGCAGACACGCTCGAGCGCGCGCTCGGTCTCGCCGGCAGCACCTCGTCCGGGCTGTTCGAGTATCTCGCCGACGGCAGCCAGACCAAGCCGTTTCACGCCGGCTGGGCCGCGCACGCCGGAATCGTGGCCGCGCAGCTCGCCGGTGCCGGCCTGCGCGGGCCGACGACCGTGATCGAAGGGCGCTTTGGACTGTTCGGGGCGCTATTGGCGCAAGATCGGGCGCTCGATGTGCACGCCCAGCTCGCGGACCTCGGCGAGCGATGGGAGACGCTGCGCATCTCGATCAAGCCCTATCCGACCTGCCATCTCACGCACGCCGCGATCGAGGCCGGCCTGGGCCTGGCCGCCGACGGTGTCGCCGCGGCTGACGTCGAACGGATCCGGCTGACCGTTCCTCCAGCAGCCGTCCCGATTGTGCTCGAACCGCGCGCGCCCAAGCTGCGGCCGCGCACCGCCTACGACGCCAAGTTCTCGCTCCCGTATACGGTGGCGGCGGCACTGGTCGACGGCCGCGTCGACCTGCGGACCTTCTCCGCCGAGCAGCTCGGCGCGCCAGACATACTCAAGCTCGCTGCGTGCACAGAGTTCGCCGTCGAGCGGCGCGCGGCCGACTTGCCGTTCTTCACGCTGACCGAAGTGCACCTGCGTGACGGCGGCGTCAGACGCGTCGACATCCCCCGGCCTCCCGGCACTCCCGGCCGCGCGATCGAGCGCGCGGGCGTGCTGGAGAAGTTCGTCGCCAACGCGAAACTGGCGATCGCGGATCCGGAGGCGTTCGCCGACCGGGTGCTGAGCATCGACGGTGCAGCGGACGTGCGCGACGTCGCGCTGCCGGTGGCCGTCGTCACAACCGAGAGCGGCGCGGCCGAACCACGGCAGCTGGCACGCCTCTAGACCCTCAGCCCACGCCCCATTCGGCGATCGTCTGCGGGAACCTATCGGCCACCTCGGGCGCGTCGCGGCGATAGCACATGAAGCTGCGCAGGAACTCCATTACGACGACGCCGTCCTGGTTGATGCCGCGCGTGCGCAGCCCGACGATCCCGACGTTCGGCCGCGACGCGGACCCACGCAGCGAGAGGATCTCGGACTCGGCGTAGAGGGTGTCGCCGGCGTACACCGGCGCGGGGATCTTGATGTCCGTCCAGGAGAGATTTGCGGTGCCGTTCTCGCTGGTGTCGGGAACCGACAGCCCGCAGATCACCCCGAGCGTCAGACACGAGTTCATCAGCGGCTTGCCGAATCGCGTCGTCTCGGCGTATGCCGTGTTGAAGTGCATCTGGTTGGTGTTCATCGTCAGCGCCGTGAACCAGATGTTGTCCACCTCGGTCATCGTCCGGCCGAGTCGGCTGCGAAAGACGTCGCCGACCTCGAAGTCCTCGAAGAAGCGGCCGCGCCAGATCTTCGGGGCGGTCTCGTGCTGCTGGGTCATGTCTACGCCCTCCATCGTGCGCACCGCTTTAGATCGTGCGGCCGCCATCGACCGTGACGACCGTGCCGGTGAGGAAGCTCGCGTCGTCGGAAGCCAGGAAGGCCGCCATGTTGGCGACGTCCTCGGGCTCGGCCATCCGCTGGATCGGATTGCCTCCGGTGAGCATCGCCGCGGTCTCCTCGTGCGTGCCGTACCCGAACTGCTCGAGCATCGGCGTGTTCGCCGCCACCGGACAGATCGCGTTGCAGCGGATGTTGTCGGCGCCGCCGTCGAGCGCGAGCGACTTGGTGAGCCCGATCACCCCGAACTTCGCGGCGTTATAGGCGGTCAGGTTCGGCCTCGGGCGCAGGCCCGCGGTCGAGGCCGTGACGAGGAAGCTGCCGCCGCCGTTGCGTCGGAAGGCGGGGAACGTGACCTGGGCGGCGATAAACGCCGCCGTCAGATTCACCTCGATCGTCAGATCCCAGAGTTCCCGGCTGACCTCGGAGATGGGCGTTGCCCACATCGCGGTGCCGGCGTTGTTGAAGTAGACGTCGAGCCTGCCGTAGCGGTCGACAGTGTCGTCGACCAGCGCTTTCACGGCATCGCCGTCGGTCACGTCGGTGACCGACGCAAAGCCGCGGTCGGCAGGAATATCGAGCGTGTCCAGCAGCTCCTGCTGGATGTCAGCGGCGACGACGGTCGCTCCCTCCTCGAGGAAGCGCACGACGGATGCTCTGCCCATTCCCGAGGCCCCGCCGGTGATGATGGCCACCTTGCCCTCCAGCCGTTCCGACTTGCTCATGCTCTCTCCTCTCGGCCTCATCGGCCGTGCTCAAATAAGTCAGACCTGAACGATATGGGTCGCCGCGGGCGGCGTCAACGCGCGGCGGGCGGCGTCATGGCACCGTGTCGATGTCCGCGTGCCAGATCCGCTCGTAGTGCGGACGCAGGCCGTCCAGGTGCTCTCGCATGAGCCGCTCCGCCTCGTCGGCCGCGCCCGCGGCGACAGCGGCGTGGATCGCCCGATGGTGGCGGTTGATCATCGCGTGGAATTCCGGCCCGACCTCTGAGCGCGACAGCCGTGTCTGCAGGACGGTGAAGATCGGGTCCGCGGCGATCATCAGCATCGTGTTCTGCGAGGCCTTCAGCAGCGTCTTGTGAAAGTCGCGGTTATGGACGAACTGGGTCGGCAGCGACAGCTCGAGCGGCCGGTCGGGAACGGCCAGTTTGAGCTCCTCGAGATGCTCGGCGGTTCGGCGCTCGGCGGCCAGACGCGCCGCGGGGATCTCCATGAACTCACGGATCTCGAGCAGGTCCGCGAGCGTGACGCCGTTGCTCTGCGAGAGCAGCGTCACCGCGAGGTTGAGGGCGTCGCTCACCCGGTCGGGCGTCGGTGTGGTGACGAACGAGCCGCCGTTGACGCCCTTGACCGTGCGGAGCAGACCCTCGGTGCTCAATCCGGTGAGCGCCTCCCGCACAGTCGCGCGCGAGACGCCGAAGTCAGCCGCGAGCAACTGCTCAGTGGGTAGCTTCGCGCCGGCCTGGAGCTCACCGCCGAGGATCAGCGCCCGTAGCTGATCGGCGACCTGCTCGCTCGCCTTCCGGATGCGCCGCACCCGGGGTGTGGACGTCTCGCTGTTCGCATTCGGGGCCATGATCGCCGCACCACCCGGCGGCAGCCGAGTCTAGGGGCCGCCCGGGGCGCCGTAACTCACGCGAGCCCGGACAGCTCGAAGTCGATCGCGTCCTCGTCACCGATTCGCTTGCCGTCGATCCACAGCGATCGGCCGGTGACGGGATCGAGGTACTGACGGACCTCGAGGCGATCATCGATCCGGACCGTCGCGCCGGTCTCCTGCGCGCTGAGCCGCCGAGACGGAGCCAGCGAGCGCCAGTTGCCCTCGAGTCGGCCGAGCAGGGCGCCGCTCTCGGTCGCCCGCACCATGATCCCTTCGGGGCCACGGACGAGGTCGAGCACGCCGCCCCAGCTCTCCACGACGGGCAGGTCTGAGTCGATCTCGTAGTGGTCGCGCAGGTTGTCGGCGCCGTCGAGCCGCGCACGGTGCATCTGGTCGCGGCGCTCGGCGGTGGCCGTCTCGTCCACCTGGCCGCCCATCATCACGACGCCGTAGAAGCGCGCGGCCGACTCCGTGGTCACGTGGCCGCCGATCACGTCGGCGAGCACCTCGGCGGGCGGACGGTCGAGCGGATCGCCGAAGCCGCCGGCGTTCTGGGTGACGTTGTTGACGACGTCCCCGGGCCCGAGCATGAGCGTCGACTTCGCATCCGGGATGTGACGGTCGCCGGCGAGGTCGTCGAGCGTGGCCACCGAGGCGCCGCGCTCGTATCGCTGCATCCAGTCGGAGCCCTGGACGACGTCATACAGGCTCGTCCCTCCCGGGTGGCCGCCGAACACGCCGATGCAGGTCGGCACGACCGCGCCTTGGGTGCCGCAGATGGACATGATTCCGGGCGAGTCGTAGACGGCGAGTGCCAGCTCGACGCCGTTGCCGCCGCGGTAGCGCCCGGCGCCTCCGGAGTCCGGGGTCTCACGACGCCAGAGATACAGGAGCGGGTGCTGGCTCTCGTGCAGCTCGACGTCGTTGAAGCCTCCACCCAGAGCGGTCAGCGAACCCCCGGTGCTCGTCCCGTCGCGGTGACCGAACGCGGGCCCGCCCCACGCCAGCGGGTCCATGAACATGACCGCGAACGGCTCGCCGAACTGGTTGGTGCCGCCGAACTGGGTCAACAGCCACGAGCCGTCGGCCGGTCCCATCACGTAGTCGTGATGCTCGGGGCGGAACGCGAGCATCTTGGCGACGCACGCGGTCGCGCACGCGGACGCGATCCATGCCGCGCCCGTGGAGCCGGACGAGATCGGCAGCGGCAGCTCGGCGCTGATCACGGAGTTGTGTGGGGTGACCACCTCGACGGGCCTGATCAGCCCCGCGTTCCAGTCGAGCTTGGAGCCGAAGATCCCGATGATCGCGGTGCCGATCGCTCCGACGGTGCCGGAGTGGGTGGCGTTGCCGAAGCCGACGATCGCGGGGTCGGTGCCGGCGAAGTCGAACGTCAACGAGTCGCCCGTCTTGCTGAGGTTGCAGACGATCTTGTAGAGGTTGTTCGCCTGTCCGTCGTGGTCGACGAAGCCGACGTGCTGAAAGCGGCCGTCGGGCAGCTCGGAGATCCACTCGCGCATCTGGCGCTCGGTGCGCTCGATCGAGTGCTCCATGACATCGATCACGGGCTGCGACCCGTACTGATCGCAGGCCTCCGTCAGCCGCGTCTGCGCGACCCGGTGCGAGGAGAGCATCGCCGAGAAGTCGTTGGCGAGCATCGCGGGCAGGCGCGAGTTGGTCATGATCATGTCCCACAGCCCCTGGAGGATCTCGCCGCCGCGGACGATCGGCTGCAGCGTGATCAGCAGACCTTCCTGCGAGGCCTCGGTCGCGGTCGGGCACCACGACCCCGGGTTCATGCCGCCGACGTCCATCACGTGCGCCATGCACCCGGTCCAGCCGGCCAGGCGATCCTCGTAGAAGAACGGCGACACCAGCTGCACGTCTGACTGGTGGACACCGCAGGTGAACGGGTTGTTGGTGACGAACACGTCGCCCGGGTGCAGGTCGTCGCCGAACCGCTCGATCGTCATCTTGATCATCATCTGCATGACGTAGACGGGGATCATGTAGAAGACGCCGCTCACGGCCAGGTCGCCATTGGGCGCGTAGAGCGCGAAGTTGTAGTCGGTCGCCTGCACGACGGGCGACCCCGAGGCGTGCGCGATCGTGGTCGACCCCTCCTCGTTGATCGACCACAGCCGGTGGGAGATGACCTCGTAGGTGATCGGGTCGATCCCGACGTCCTGGGTTGCCATGACGGTACTCGCCTTTCTAGGACTCGGGGGTGATGACGACGTTGCGGCGACCGTCGACGGTGGCCTGCTGCTCTCCTCCGATCACGATGTTCGTGTCGGGCAACTCGACGACCGCCGGACCCGGCAGCATTGCGCCGGGTGCGATTGCGGTCTCGTCGTAGACGGCGGCGTCGAGCCAGCTGCCGAGATAGATGCGGTCCTGGCGGATCGGCGACGCGGCATCGGAGCTGGTCAGATTGGCCGGCTCGCCGGCCGGCGGCCGGTCGAGCACGCCGGTGACGACGACACGCCAATTGACGAGCTCGACCCCGGCCGCGGTGAACGCCGATCCCTCGCCGAATCGCTGCTCGTAGTCGCGGATGAAGCGCTCGACCAGCACGTCGAGCTTGTCGCCATCGAGCGGGAAGCCCGGGATCTCGACCGTCAGCTCGTGGATCTGAAAGCGGAAGCGCATGTCCACGTAACGCGCGACGTGGATGCTCGTCGCCTCCAGTCCCTGCTCGGTGACGACCGCCGTCGCGTCCCGCTGGAGGCGCTCGAGGATCTGGTTGACCTCCGCCGGGTCGATGAACTCCGATGCGCCGGTGCTACCGGGAGGCGTCTTGAACGCGAACGAGCGCTCGCGGGCGACGATCAGATCCGAGGCGCCGATACCGACCGCCGAGAACACCGACGCGGTGATCGGCACGATGATCCTGCCGATCGACAGGCCCGGCCCGAATGCGTGGGCGTGAACCGGCCCGGCGCCACCGAAAGCGACGAGCGCGAAGTCGCGCGGATCGAAGCCCTTGTGGATCGTCACCTGCCGGACGAGGTCGACCATCTTTGAGTCGACGATCTGCTTGATGCCATAGGCCGCGTCCTCCACCGAGAGCCCGAGCGGCTCGGCGATGGCGCGGCCGATCGACTCCCTCGCCGCCTCGGCGTCGAGCTTGCGGCGACCCCCGAGGAAGGTGTCGGGGTTGACGAGGCCGAGGACCACATCGGCGTCGGTCACCGTCGGTTCGGTACCTCCCTGCGCGTAGGCTGCCGGTCCGGGGACCGCCCCCGCGCTCTCCGGTCCCACTCGCAGCAGCCCGTCGACGATCCGGGCGATCGAACCGCCGCCGGCGCCGACGGTCTGCACGCCGACCGATGGCACCCCGATCGGCTGGTAGTCCATGTTGGTCGTCGGTTGCAGCAGCGGCCGGCCGTCGACCACGAGGCCGACATCGAAGCTCGTGCCCCCCATGTCGGTGGTCACCACGTTGCGCTCGCCGAGCGCCTCGGCGACGATCCGCGACCCGACCACGCCGCCGACCGGCCCTGACAGCAGGAACTCGACGGGCTTCTCGGCCGCGTGCCGGACGGACGCGAGCCCTCCGTTGGACTGCATCAGCAGCGGATCGTGGGCGAGGCCGGCCTCGTGCAGCGTCGTCGCCAGCGACTCGGTCACCCGAGCGACCTCCGGTCCGAGGAACGCGTTGACCGCCGTCGTCACGCCACGTGCGTACTCGTTGGCGCGTCCGAGCACCTCGTGCGAGACGCTGACGTACGCGTCAGGCAGCTCCTCGCGCACGATCTCGGCGACCCGCCGCTCATGCGTCGGATCCATCGTGCACCAGAGCAGGCAGATGGCGATCGCCTCGACCCCCTCCGCCTCCAGGCCGCGTACGACCTCACGCGTCGCCTCCTCGTCGAGCGGGCGGATCGTGCGTCCCAGGTAGTCGACGCGCTCCGGGATCTCGCGCACGAGCGTCTGGTCGACGATCGAGTAGCGCTTGGTGAGTTCGCGATACGTCTTCAGCGCCCGCTGCTCGAGGCCGAAGCCCTTGTAGCCGCGCATGATCGAGAGCGTGTCGCCGAAGCCCTCGGTGAACAGCACCCCGAGGCGCGCGCCGCGACGCTGCAGCAGCGCGTTGGTAGCGACCGTCGTCCCGTGCGAGAAGAGACGGATGCCCGACATGAACTCGGCCAGCTCGACGCCCTGATCGGCGGCGGCGAGCGAGAAGGTCTCAAGCACGCCTCCGACCAGCTCGTCGGGCGTCGTTGCCGCCTTGTAGCGCGAGATGGTCCCGTCCCCCGACATCACCACAGTGTCGGTGAACGTCCCGCCGATATCCGATGCCACCACGGCCGTACGCGACGACGGCTGGCTCATGCTGTCTCTCCTCCCGGCGAAATAGGCGGCATGAGCGTACGCCTCCGGTCTGTCACGCGTCAAGCCTTGCTTCAATAAGCCTGACTTAGCCTCGATCCACCGTTCTGATCGTGAGATTGGGGTAGTCGGCGTGTGGCCGGTCGCGCGGCGCGGTTGGTGGGCATCGAGCGAGGTGCCCGGGTGCGGGGAGCGATCGCTGACGTGGGTGGGGCCAGTTGAAGCCGTCGCGGTGTGGTGATCGGAGTGTTTTAGGGCAGGCCGAAGCCGGAAGCGCGCGACCGATCGTCGTCGTTGCCGGGTTCGTTGCTCAGGTCAGCGCCGCGACAGCGCGCAGACGATCAAGCGCGGCGAGGAACTGTGTCTGCCATGGCCACCGCGCGGGCATCCGGAGTGTCACTGTCCGCGCGGTGCGGGTGATCCGGCCCGGGACGGTCAACATTCGCCGGCGCAAGCTGCGGGCGGTCGGGATCACCGTGTCGGGCAGTCCGATCAGGGTGGTCCATCTCAGGAGGTTGTGCGCGAGCGCGGCGATCACGGTCCAGGCGGCATTGGCGAGAAACCGGCCAGACGGGAAGTGCGCGAGCGCTTGGTCTTTGAGGTCTCGGATGGTGAGCTCCACCACCGCGTGACCGCGGTGCTCGGCTTCGGCCGTTCTGAGCGGGTCGGTGCGGTTTGTCAAGAACGCAAAATGGCGCCAATCGGGCCACAGCTCGGCTTGGGCGCCGATCAGCCGGGTACGCCTGACGATCAACCGCCGTTCACCGAGCATCGTCTCAGCAATCTGTGCCTCCCCGCCCTCGGGGTAGTCCTCAAGCGTCTGCCAGTCAGATTCGCCGATCGTCGTGATCGCGGCCTTGATATGCGCTTGTTGGCGGACCCCGATCGAGTACGTCCAGCCGGCGCGCTCAAGTCGGGTCATGATCTTGGTGTTCCAGAACCCCGAGTCGGCGCGCAATAGCTTCGGGCCCTGAGCGCCGGCGCGCTGCACGCGGGGGATGAGTTCCTCGACGAACCGCAGCGCCCCCCGCGCGGTGTTCGCTGACCCCTTCCTCGCGCGGATGTGCAACACCTCGCCGGTCTGCGCGCGCGTCGCGATGATCGGGTGATAGCCACGCTTGTGGGTGTACCCGTAGCCGGCGCCCTGCTTGTCATAGCCATAGACCTCTCCGACGAAGCTGTCTATATCGACGATCAGTCGCTCATTGCCCGGCCCGGCGCCCGCCGCCCACGCCCGCTCCAGACAGATGGCCAACACCCGGTCAAGCTGACGGACGTGCCCGAACGTGAACGCGCGCAAGAACGTTCCCAGCGTCGATGGCGCTGACACCCCGTGCCCCAACACCGCCCGGGTCTGACCCGAGCGCAACACATCACAGTCATCGATGCAGTCGCCCCCGAGCAGCATCGCGGACATCAGCGTCATCACCTTGCGCCCCGGGTTCGCCGCGCCCGCGCGATCGCCGAGATCAACCGTCCGGTCAACCACCCCCGCGATCCCGAGCCGATCGGCCAGCAGGGCCGGGAGCATCACGCCCGCGTTCGCGACCACCCGTTCGTCATCGAACACGACCCTGGTTGCGTCCGGCAGACCGTTCACCATGCAGGTGACCCCCTGGCGCAGGACCCGCAGCCGCTGGCACGGCCCGTCTTACCTGCATCAGGGGGTCATTTAAATCGCGGCCCCGGACGACTCCCCGCCCCGAACGGTGGATCAAGGCT
>Ga0302314_10005808_pt1 | contig 22433 bp, 19 predicted proteins | sample III_Palsa_N2_3_FD_200533 | JGI IMG/M metagenome (GOLD analysis project Ga0302314, IMG submission 200533) | Peat permafrost microbial communities from Stordalen Mire near Abisko, Sweden - III_Palsa_N2_3 | ecosystem: Environmental > Terrestrial > Soil > Palsa > Peat permafrost | place: Sweden...
GTTGTGGAAGTAGATGGTGATCGTCGGGCCGCGATTGAGGATGGAGCGCGCGCCCAGCGTCACGCCGATGATCACGGCGACGAGCGGCACCAGCCACACGAGCCACAGCGAGTAGTGCGCGCGGCGCGCGATCACGGGGCGCGGCAGGTCGGGTGGCACCGGCCTCGCCTCGGGTGCGGAGGGAACGGGCGCCGGCGCGTTGGCGTGGTCGCGCGGATCGTCAGGAGCACTCAAGGCGCGTCTCCGGCTGGGTCGGAAAATCGTTGCGGCATCGGGGCGGTCTCGCCTTCCGGCTTGTCGAACAGCAGGCGCGGGTCGAAGCTGCGCGTGGCGAGCATGGTCAGCACGACGACCGCGCCGAAGGCCATCGCGCCGGGGCCGGGCGTCAGCTCGGCCAGGCTTTCCACCTGGACGAGCGCGGCCAGGATCGTGATGGCGAAGATGTCCAGCATCGACCAGCGGCCGATGAACTCCAGCACCCGCCACGCCGCGAGACGGCGCCTGGCCCAGCGGCGGTCATGGCGCTGCAGCGAGATCAGCAGCAGCGACAGCAGCAGCAGCTTGGTCATCGGCACCATGATGCTGGCGACGAACACGAGCGCCGCGAGACCGTACGAGCCGTCCTTCCAGAAGTAGACGATGCCGCTGAAGATGGTGTCGTTCTGGCGGCCGCCGATGGACAGGGTGCTGGTGACCGGCAGCAGGTTGGCCGGCAGGTACAGCGCGGTGCCGGCCAGCAGGAACGCCCAGCTGCGGGCGACCGAATCGGGCAGCCGCGGATGGACGACGGCGTCGCAGCGCGGGCAGCGCGCGCGCTTGTGCGCGAGCGCTTCCGCGGGCGGCACGCACACCGCATTGCAGCCGCGGCAGCGCCAGAGTCCGGCCGCGAGTGCGGAGCAGACGGGCGGGGCGTCGTCGTTGACGGGATCGGATGGGGCCATTGTTGCGCTGGAGTCTAGCCCGGCCGTGGGGCAAGAACGGCGCCCGGCGCAAACCAATTCGCCCGCGAGGGGCGGCCGAATGGGTGTCGGCCTACTGCGCGGAGCCGCTGCTGAGGGACTTCAGCTCGAACGAACTCACGTACAGCGCCTGCTGGCGGTCGTAGAACAGGTTGGAGTTGCGCGACTCGCCGGTGTCGGTGTACGGGAACCAGACGTCCATGCACTTCATCGGGCCGCCGACGAACACGCGGTACAGGATCGCGTGGCTGCCGCGGTAGATGTTGACGTCCGGGCTGGCCTGGAAGTCGGCCGGCGGCATCTTCTTCTTCGGGTTGTAGTTCTTCCAGATGAACAGCGTGGGCTTGCCCGAGACGGCGCCGCCGTCGCGCGGCACGTCGACGTTGGTCAGCCCGATCAGGTTGCCGTTGACGGTGTCGGACCACGACGTGTTGTACAGGCCCGGCACGTAGTCGCTCAGCGGCAGGTCCTTCTGCGTGGCCAGCGACTTCACGCCGTTGGCGGCGCGCGGACGGTCGGCGTTGCAGGTGGGCACGATCGGGCGGAACGCCTTGTTGCCGGCGTCGGCGCCGCCGCCGACGGTGCCGGCCGCGAAATCGGGCGCGCTGGTGAGCGTGGCCGCGGGCACGCCGCCGAAGTCGACGAAGCCGGTGTTGGCCTTGGGCAACTTCCTGCCCTTGGCCAGCACGGGCGCGACCGCCGGGACGTCGGGCAGCGCGACGTCGCTGGCGCGGTAGTAGGCCAGCGTCTGGCGGCGCGACGCGAGGAACTTGTGGAAGGCGGCGTCGTCGGTCAGGTCGACGATCTCGACGCGGCGATTCGCGGCCCGGCCGGCCTCGGTGTGGTTGTCGGCGATGGGCAGCGTCTCGCCGGCGCCCTGGTAGTACAGGTTGGCCGCGGCCACGCCCTCGCCCTGGAACACGCGCGCGACGGCCGCGGCGCGGCGTTCGGACAGGTTGGCGTTCTCGGTGGTGCTGCCGGTGTCGTCGGTGTGGCCCACCAGCAGGATGCGCTTGGCCTTGAGCACCTCGACCGCCGCCTTCTCGTCGTCGGTGGACGTGGCGGTCAGCTTGGCCTGCTGCTTCGGATACGAGTACTGGTCGGCGACCTCGCGGAACAGCGCCTCGGCCTCGGGCGTGAGCCTGTCGGAGCCGGTGGCGAACTGCTTGCCGTTGTCGCGCAGCGTGACCGACAGGCCCGCCGTGGCGGTGTCCGAGCCGGCGGCGTAGGGCGTGGCCGCCGCCGGTGAGGCCTCGGTGGCCGCGACGGTGGCGGCCGGCGGCAGGTCGCCCTTGGGCACGATGACCGAGGCGACGTTCATCTCGGCGTTGTGTTCCTTGGCGATGGCGAACAGCGCGCAGCGGCGCTGGTCCATGTTGTAGCCGATGGCCGCGCCGATGCCGCCGCCGACGACGGTGCCCGCCACGCGGGCGTCGGTGTTCTTGGTGACCTGCGACGTGACGACCGCTCCGGCGACCGCGCCGATCACCCCGCCGACCACCGTGGCCGTCTTGGCGCACGGGTCGTCGCTGACCTTGATGCCGGCGATCGTCTGCGCGCCCGTGTTCGGATCCGTGGCGCAGCCCTGGATCAACAGGGCGAGGGGGACGGCCGCGGCGAGCGGGTGCAATCGGAAACGTTTCGTCGATGTCATGGCGCCACTCTTCGATGAGATGTTGATTTCCCGCAGGTCGTCCCGACGCAGCATGATGTGCACGGCCTGACGCCGCGGCGGCCTTCCGATGCCCCGCAGCCTATCCTCTATTCAATCATGGCGCGTGACACGCCGCGATCGCCATTCCGGGGGATTTCACTGCTGTCGAGCGCCGCAGGCGGGCGATCGAGGCGCTCGCGCCACACCGGAACCCGAGCAAGCCGCTCGGCATGCGGCGTGCCGACGCGCGCAGGCGTCACAATCGCCGGCACCCACCCGCTTCCGCAGGAAGGCAATCCATGACCTCGCGCCGCCGCTTCATCGCCATCGTCCCCCTGCTCGGCGCCGCCGCGCTGGCCCGCGCCCAGACGCCGCTGGTCGATCCGAAGGATCCGCAGGCCGTGGCGCTGGGCTACACCCCCGACGCCACCAAGGTCGACAAGGCGAAGTACCCGAAGTACGCCGCGGGCCAGGCCTGCGGCGGCTGCGCGCTGTACCAGGGCGCGGCAACCGCGACATCGGGCCCGTGCCCGCTGTACGCCGGCAAGGCGGTTCTGGCCAAGGCGTGGTGCAGCGCCTTCGTCAAGCGGCCCTGAGGACGCCGACGGGCCCCGCGGGGCCCGTCGACTCGCCGGCGCGCGCGTGACGGGTTCGTTCACAGGTTCTCAGTGGTCGGTGTGCAGGTAGCTCGCGACCTTGGGCAGGCGCAGGCTCACCAGGAACACGATCGCCATCATCGCGGTCACGTACCAGAAGAAGGCCGACTCGACCTTCCAGTCCTTCAACTGCAACGCCACGTATTCCGCGGAGCCGCCGAAGATCGCGTTGGAGATCGCGTAGCCCACGCCGACGCCCAGCGCGCGCACCTGCGGCGGGAACATCTCGGCCTTCACGATGGCCGACACCGACGTGTACAGGCTGACGATGGCCAGCGCCACGCAGATCAGGAAGCCGGCCATGACCGGGCTGCCGGCGCTGCCGATGGCCGTCATCAGCGGCACCGTCAGCAGCGTGCCGAGGCCGCCGAACCACATCATCGACGCGCGTCGGCCGATGCGGTCGGACAGCGCGCCGAACAGCGGCTGCATGCACATGTAGGCGAACAGCGTCACCAGCGAGATGTCGGTGGCCGTCGTCTTGGGCATGTGCGCGCTGGTGATCAGGTACTTCTGCATGTACGTGGTGTACGTGTAGAAGATCAGCGAGCCGCCGGCGGTGTAGCCCAGCACCGTGAGGAAGGCCGCGCGGTGGTCGCGCCAGATCACGCCGAAGCTGCCGGCCTCCTTGCTTTGCAGGTCCTTCTCGGACGCCGTCTCGTGCAGCGTGCGGCGCAGCAGCATCGCGATGACCGCGGTGACGGCGCCGACCGCGAACGGAATGCGCCAGCCCCAGGTCTTCAGCGCCGCCTCGTCGAGGAACTGCTGCATCAGGAAGATCACCAGCACGGCGAGCAGCTGGCCGCCGATCAGCGTGACGTACTGGAACGACGAGAAGAAGCCGCGCTGGCCGCGCAGCGCCACCTCGCTGAGATAGGTGGCCGTGGCCCCGTACTCGCCGCCCACCGACAGCCCTTGCAGCATGCGTGCGAGCAGCAGCAGCAGCGGCGCGGCCAGGCCAATCCTGTCGTAGGTGGGCAGCACCGCGATCAGCAGCGAGCCGCCGCACATCATCACCACGGAGATCACCAGCGAGGTCTTGCGCCCGCGGCGGTCGGCGATCTTGCCGAAGATCCAGCCGCCGATCGGGCGCATCAGGAAGCCGATCGCGAAGACGGCGGCGGCCTGCAGCAGCTGCACGGTCTCGTCCGACTTCGGGAAGAACGACGGCGCGAAGTAGATCGCGGTGAATGCGTAGATGTAGAAGTCGAACCACTCGACCAGGTTGCCCGAGGACGCCGCCATGATCGCGAAGATCCGCTTGCGCTTCTCCGCGAACGAGTAGTGGCCGACGGTTCCGCTCGCGACTGCATCCATGCGTCTGTCTCCTTCTTATGGGTCTGCGGGCATTCTCTACCGATCGCCGTGGTTTTGCTCGACGTTGCCGTGAGGGAAACTGCGTACGGCGCGCCACATCGTGAACGTCCCTGGTCCATGGATTGCCGAAGCTCTGCCGTACCCCCGGCACTTCGAAGCCGGCCCCATCATTCCTCAGGAGTTCTCCATGCTTGGCACCATTCTTCTTGTCGTTCTCGTCCTGATGCTGCTCGGCGCGCTGCCGACGTGGCCGCACAGCCGCAGCTGGGGCTACGCGCCGAGCGGCGTGTTCGGCCTGCTGGTCGTGATCCTGCTGATCCTGCTGCTGACCGGCCGCATATAAGTTCTTCCGCTCCGGCGGGCCAGGGCGCCTCTTGCTGCGATGCGGCAGGAGGCGCCTTTGCGTTGCCCGGACGGCTCGACGTGGTACCTTTGCCGTCGAACCCAGGACAAGCGGCAATCCATGCCGCTGCCGCACGCCCGACACCATGGCCCTCACGCGCTGCCTCGTCGTCGACGACGACCCCGAACTGCTGCAATCCGTCTGCGACTACCTGCGCCGCTTCGGCCTCGAGGCCGTGGCCGCCGCCAGCGCCGCGCAGATGCGCTCGCTGCTGTCGCAGGGCGGCGTCGACGTGCTGGTGCTGGACGTGATGCTGCCCGATGGCGACGGGCTGTCGATCTGCGCGGCGCTGCGCCAGCGGCCCGAGACGGCCAACCTGCCGGTGATCATGCTGACCGCCCAGGGCGACCCGCACAGCCGCGTGCTGGGCCTCGAGCTGGGCGCCGACGACTACATCGCCAAGCCGTTCGAGCCGCGCGAGCTGGTGGCGCGCATCAAGGCCGTGCTGCGGCGCCGCGCCGCGCCGAGCGGCGGCGGCGGCGACGGCAGCGTCGAATTCGCCGGCTGGCGCTTCGACCGCCTGAAGCGGCAGCTGCTGTCGCCGCAGCAGGTGGTGGTGCCGCTCTCGAGCGCCGAGTACCGGCTGCTCAGCGCGTTCGTCGAGCGCCCGCGCCGCGTGCTCACGCGCGACCAGCTGCTCGACGCGACCCGCGGCCAGGGCGTCGTCGTCGCCGATCGCGCGATCGACCTGGCGGTGTCGCGGCTGCGCCAGAAGCTGTCGGCCGCGCAGGACGGCGAACAGCTGATCTGCACGATCCGCGGCGAGGGCTACATCTTCGACGCCGAGGTCAAGTAGCCCGCTTCAACGCGATCGTCGCGCGCAGCCCGCCCTCGGGCCGGTTCGCCAGCGTCAGCACGCCGCCCTGGCGCCCGACCAGGTCGCGTGCGATGTACAGGCCCAGGCCGCTGCCGCCGGTGAGGCGGTTGCGCGAGGTGTCGAGGCGGTAGAACGGCTTCATCACGGCGTCGAGCTGCGCCGCGGGAATGCCGGGGCCTTCGTCCTCGATCACGATGTGGACCTCGTCGCCTTGCGTGCGTACCGCGACGTCGGCGCGCTTGCCGTAGCGCAGCGCGTTGTTGACGAGGTTGGAGACGACGCGCCGCAGCCCCGCCGTCTGCACCAGCGCCGGCGCGGGCTCGCCCTGCACGCTGACCGGCTGGCCGAGGTCGGCGAGGTCGTCGACGAGCGCCTGCACCAGCGCGTTGACGTCGGTGACCTGGCTCTCCTCCACGTGTCCGCCGGTGCCGCGGAACACCTCCAGCGCGGACTCGATCAGGTCGTCCATCTCGTGGATGTCGGCGATCGAGCGCGCGGTGAGCGGGTCGTCCTCGCTCGCCTCGAGCCGCATGCGGATGCGCGTCAGCGGCGTGCGCAGGTCGTGCGAGATCGCCGCGACGAGCAGCGCGCGCGAATGCACCTGGTCGCTGAGCTGGCGCGACATCTCGTTGAACACGTGCGCCGTCTCGCGCACCTCCACCGTGCCGGCGCGCTCGTCGACCTCCGGTGGCGACTCGTTCTGCGCCAGCGACTGGCCCAGCTTGCGCGACGCCGCCTGCAGCCGCCGCATCGGCGCCGACAGCCAGCGCGCGCCCAGCCACGCGGCCAGTCCGATGATCAGCAGGCGGATGCCGTAGTCCAGCAGCGCCGCGGAGGTCGGCAGGCCGCCGCCCTGCAGGCCGGCGCGCGGGCTGTCCGGCGCCATCGGACCGTTGCCGGGCGCGTCCGGCGGCGCGCCCATGCCGCCCTGGTTCGGGAACGGCGGCGGGCCGCCGGGTCCGCGCGGGCCGTTCATGCCGCCAGGCCCCCCCTGGCCGCCGGGGCCGTTGGGTCCGCCGGGGCCGCCGCGCCAATCGGGCGGGACGCCGTTGCCGGGCTGTCCGAACGGCATCCGCGCGCCGCTCGCGGGCGCGCGCGGCGCGCTGGCGCCGGCGCGCCCGGGCGACGCGGCGGGCTGCGTGAACGAGAACGGCGGCAGCGACGGGAAGGTCGGCCAGCGGCCGCCGGCGTCGAGCCCGTTGCGCGTGACGACCAGGAACGCGACCGCGTGGCTGATCACCAGCGCCAGCCACATCAGCGCGAACAGCCGCTTGAACAGCGTGTCCGCCAGCAATGCCTTCAGGCGCGCGTTCATCCGGGATGCCAGTCCTGCCATGCGCGCATTCTGCGGCAGGCGATGCGAGCAGCGTTCAGGCCGAGATCCCCACCTGCAGCGACACCGCGTAGCCGTCGGCGACGCTGCCGGTGACCGTCGACATCTCCGTCGTCGTGCCGTCGGAGAACACCGGGTCCGTCGCGAAGCTGATCTCCGCGAAGTTGGTGACGCTCGCGCTGTAGCCCGTGGCGGTCGAATAGACCGTGGTGCAGACGTCCACCGGGAACGCGAGCTGCGTCGTCTTGAGCTTGTTGGTGTAGGACGTGGCCGTGGCCTCGCTGCGGTACACCTCGATGTGGATGTGCGGCATGCGGCCGGAATAGCAGGCGGGGAAGATCGTTGTGAACGTGACGACGCCGCCGGCATCGGTCTCCTGCACGCCGCGCAGGTAGTTCTGGTCGGTGGCGCCGTACAGCGAGTACTCGCCGTCGCGGTCGCAGTGCCACACGTAGATCGCGTAGCCGGACAGGGTGGCGCAGCTGTCGTTGGCGTTGACCAGCGTGAGCGTCAGCGTGGTCGGCACGCCGGCCGCGGTGCCGCTCATGCTGCCGAAGCTGGAGCGGATATCGCTGCGCACGATGCCGGTCAGCGCCAGCGCGTTCGACACGGTGCCGTCGATGGTGTTGGAGCCGTCGGCGGGGAACGGGCCTTCGGTCTCCTCGGCGCTCACGTAGCAGCTGCCGGTGCTGGACGTCGATCCGCTGGAGCCGGACGAGCTGCTGCTCGACGAGCTGCTCGAGTCGTCGGATGAATCGCTGCCCCCGCCGCCGCAACCCCACGCGGCCAGCAGCGTGGTCGCGGCCAGGCCGGCGGCGCCGAGCAGCACGCGGCGGCGTCCGAGCGTGTCGAGGTCGTGGGCGAGGCCCTTGTCGTGATCGTCCATGGCGTGTCCTTTGGTGCGGGCCGCAATCGGGCCTGCGAACCGCCATTGGACGAACCGGACGTGTCGTGGATGTAGTCGCTTGGTGTCCGGACGGACACGCGGCCGTTACGTTGCCGAACGGGCCTCAGGCGCGGGCGAGTTCGGCCGCGCGGGCCTCGCCGATCAGCCGCAGCAGTTGCGCCGGGTCGACCGGCTTGGTCAGGTGATGGTCGAAGCCGGCGGCGAGCGCCTGGCTGCGGTCGGCGTCCTGGCCCCAGCCGGTGATCGCCACCAGCGTCGGCGCGCGGCCGTCGGCGCGCGCCCGGATCTCCGCGGCCACCTCGTTGCCGGTGCGGTGCGGCATGCCGATGTCGAGCAGGCAGATCTGCGGATGCACGCGCTCGTAGGCCAGCAGCGCGTCGGCGCCGTCGTAGGCCAGCGTGACCTCGTGGCCTTCGAGTTCGAGCAGCGCGGCCAGGCTCTCGGCGGCGTCGCGGTTGTCGTCGGCCACGAGGATGCGCCGCGCCGATGCCGCGCGCGGCTCGAGGCCGTCGTCCGGCGCCGGCGCGCGCGCGAGCGTCTCGCCGCGCGGCAGGCGCACGGTGAACACGCTGCCGCGGCCGCCGCCTTCGCTGCGCGCGACGATCGAGCCGCCGTGCAGCTCCACCAGGCCCTTGGTCAACGCCAGGCCGATGCCCAGGCCGCCGGCGCGGTCGTCGCTGCCGCGCAGCTGCGTGAACATGTCGAACACGGCCGGCAGCGATTCGGGCGCGATGCCGATGCCGTTGTCGCTGACCTCGATGACGACGTCGCCGGCGTCGAGCGCGGCCAGCAGCCGGATGCGGCCGTGCGGGTCGGTGTACTTCGCGGCGTTGGTGAGCAGGTTGGCGACGATCTGCGACACGCGCAGCGGGTCGGCCTGCATCAGGACGGTCGCCTGCGGCATCACGACTTCGAGCTCGTGGTGGCGCGAGTCGACCAGCGGACGCGCGGTCTCGACCGCCGCCTCGATCATCTCGTGCAGCGTGTGGGTGCCGCGGCGCAGCGCGAGGCGGCCGCGCGTGATGCGCGAGACGTCCAGCAGGTCGTCCAGCAGCAGCGCCATGTGGCGCACCTGGCGCTCGATCACCTCGTGGCTCCAGCGCTTCTGCGCCTCCGTCGCCTGCGGCAGGCGCGAGATCGCGGCAGCCTGGCGGATCGGGGCGAGCGGATTGCGCAGCTCGTGGGCCAGCGTCGCGAGGAACTCGTCCTTGCGGCGGTCGGCCTCCTGCAGCGACTGCTCGGCGTTCTTGCGCGTGGTGATGTCGTTGAACCAGACCGCGACGCTGCCGCGCAGCGGCGAGGCGACGCAGCGGAACCACTGCTCGACGCCTTCGTGGTGCACCCGCACCTCGAATTCGCGCGTGGCCTCCGCCTCCGCCACCGCCACGTACTGGGCGAACGAATCGCTGCTGGCCCAGCGCGCCGGCAGCACGTCCTGCACGCGCCGGCCCTCGAAGACGCCGGCCGGGCGGCGCAGGGCGTGCGCGGCCGCTGCGTTCACGTAGGTCCACTCGAAGTCGACGATGCGGCCGCTGGCGTGCTCGCGGATCGGCGACAGCACCACGAACGGCACCGCCGACGCGTCGAGCACCGCCTGGAAGCGGCCCTGCGACTCCTGGTACGCGGCCTGCGCGCGGGCGCGATCGATGAACGTCGCGGCCTTGCGCGCGCAGATGTCTGCCAGCGTGCGCTCGCGTTCGGTGGGCACGTGCGGGCGGTCGAGATGGATCGAGATCGCGCCGATCACCGCGCCGTCCTGGCCGATCAGCGGCGTCGCGTGCACGGCGCGGAAGCCTTCCTCGCTCGCCAGGGCGCGCAGGCCGGGGTCGATGTCGGCGGCCTCGGTGTCCTCGATGACCGTGCGCTCGTGGCGCGCGCAGCTGATCGCGCAGGCACCGTCGATGCCGCTGGTCTGCATCAGCCGCGCGACGGCGTCGGGCGTGAAGCCGACGCTGGCGTCGATGCCCAGCGTGCCCGAGCCGGTGTCGAACAGCGTCAGCAGGCCGCGGCGCGCGCCGTGGAAATCGGCCAGCGCCACCAGAATCATCTGCAGCTGCTCGGTGAGCGTGCGCGTGTCGACCAGCCGGCTGCTGAGCTCGTGCAGCCGGTGCAGGTCGGCCAGCTGCTGGCCCAGTTCGGCCTGGGTGCGCCCGAGCAGGTCGTCGACGGCGCGGCGTTCGGTGATGTCGATGCAGGCACCGCGCATGCGCAGCGCGCGCTCGCCGGCCCACACGATGTGGACGCGCAGCATCAGCCAGCGCTCGCGGCCGTCGGGCACCGTCAAGCGCACCTCGCGCTCGTAGCCGGTCGCGCGCTCGCGCAGCTTGCGCGCGACCACCGAGCGGGCCTCCATCGCGATGTCGGCCGGCATGCGGGCCATCACGTCGTCCAGCGGCACGGCGCCGTCGCGCGTCTCGACCCGGCACAGCAGCGCCAGCGACGGCGACAGGTAGACGGTGCGCGTGGCGAGGTCGAGGTCGAAGATGCCGATGCCGGTGTCCTCGCCGGCCAGCACCAGCCGCTGCTCCGCGGCGGACGCGCGCGCGCTCGTCACGCGCAGGCGCGCGCCCACCGCGGCCAGCAGCACGCCGAGGATCGCGTAGATCAGCAACGAGAGGTTGTCGACCGACCCGACGACCCACCAGTGACCGGTCGGCAGCAGCCACAGCCAGGCGCTGGCGAAGCCGACGGCGGTGACGAAGATCCCCGCCGCGCGGCCGGCGCGCGAGGCCGCCACGACGATCGCCGGCAGGAAGAACAGGAACGGGATCTTGGTGCCCACCCACGGCCGCACCGCCCACTGGATCGCCACGGCGCAGGCGGCCAGGGCCACGGCGGTGGTCCAGCGCTGGAGGCGATCGGGATCGGAAAAGGCGGAGCGCATGGGGTCGGGCAGGCCTGTCCGGGGCGAGGCGAAGCTGCAAGGGTACTGGATGACGGCGCGCGTCGGCGCCACGGGCGGCGAATAGGGTCTCGGGACCGGGAAATCCCCAGGATGCGCGCTGAACGGGGGCCGTCAAGCCCCACGTTGCCCCCCTCCGGAGGGAGCCCCGCCGGAAGAGTCGGGTGGCACAATTTCCGGCACCCATTTCGCGCCCCTGGCCGGCGCGACGTTTCCACCGGAGGAGCCGTCCCATGACAAGAATCGCCCCGTCGTCCGCGGCCCTGCTGGCCGCCGCGCTGCCCCTCCTGCTGGCCGCCGGCAGTGCCGCCGCGGCGCCGACGCCGGCCATCGAGAAGTGCGGCCACAAGCTGGGCGTGCTGGCCGTGGCCGAGCCCAACGGCGGCTGGGGCTACCTGCAGTCGTACCAGCTCGGCTCGCCGGCGCAACTGATCCGCATGATGGTGCAGGACTCGGGCTGCTTCGACGTCGTCGAACGCGGCGTGGCGATGCAGAACATCCAGCAGGAACGCGCGCTGGCCGACAGCGGCGAGCTGCGCGGCGAGTCCAACGTCGGCAAGGGCCAGATGCAGGCCGCCGACTTCGTGATGACGCCCGCGGTGCAGATCGCCGCCAACAACACCGGTGGCGTGGGCGGCGCGGTGGCGGGCGGGCTGCTGAACCGCTTCGGCCTGGGCGGCGTCAGCGGCGGCCTGAAGTTCAAGGAGGCGTCGACCAGCCTGATCATCGCCGACGTTCGCTCCAGCATCCAGGTGGCCTCGGCCGAAGGCAAGGCGACCAAGACCGACTTCGACATCGGCGGCTGGGGCTGGACCGGCGCCGCGTTCGGCGCGGCCAACGGCTACACCAACACGCCCGAGGGCAAGGTGATCGCGGCCAGCCTGCTCGACAACTGGAACAACATCGTCATCGCGATCCGCGACAACCCGTCGCTGATCAAGACGCACAGCGACGCTGGCGACATCAACGCCGCCAACTCGACCCGCGCCGGCGCCCCGCAGAAGGCCGGCGAGATCCTGATGGCGCGCATCGGCAACGTGAAGGTGTACGCCGGGCCGTCCAGGGACAGCAAGGTCGTCGCCACGCTCTCCAAGACCGACGAGCTGATCGCCAGCGGCGACCAGAAGAACGGCTTCGTGCAGGTCGACTCGTCCAACTTCAGCGGCTGGGTGCAGCGCACGCTGGTCGGGCCGGCGCATTGATGAAGGCGCTGCTCGCACTGATCGCGCTGCTGATGTGCGGCACCGCGGCCGCGCAGGATTCCGGCGCCCTGTGCCGCAGCTTCTGCGACGCCGACGCTGCCAAGTGCCGCCAGTCGGCGGACCACGACGCATGGGTGCAGCACGCTGAACCGCCGCGCGACCTCGCGCCGCCCGATCCCTGGAACGCTGCCGGCAGAAACGAGAAGGTCGCGCGCGCGATCGACAAGGACAAGGCGGCGCACTCGCTGCAATGCAGCGACACGCGGCAGGCCTGCCGCCAGAAATGCGCCGCGCCGGTGGCGGCGCCGGCGGCGTCCGCGACGCACTGACGCGCACTCCGGCACGCGCCCGGGCGTGACGCGCGAGCGCGGATGACGGAAAATCGCCGATTCCGCCGTCTTCCGCCCACCATGCGCATCCTCGATCTCCGCCACCGCCTGCGCGCGCGCGGCGCCTCGCCCGACCACCAGGCGCGCGTGCTGCGCCAGTGGGTCAACGCGCAGCCGCAGGACGCCGGCAAGCGCCGCCTCTCGGACTTCCTGCCGCTGGCGCTGCGCGACGCGCTGCCGCAGATCACGGCCGATCTCGCGGGCCTGGCGACGCTGCAGTCCGAACATCCGGGCGAGGACGGCTCCGCGCGCCTGCTGGTGGCGCTCAACGACGGCCAGACGGTGGAGAGCGTGCTGCTGCCGCGCGACGGGCTGTGCGTGTCGACGCAGGTCGGCTGCGCCGTGGGCTGCGTGTTCTGCATGACCGGCCGCGACGGCCTGCTGCGCCAGGTGGGCAGCGCCGAGATCGTCGCGCAGGTCGCGCTCGCGCGCTCGAAGCGCCTCGTCAGGAAGGTCGTGTTCATGGGCATGGGCGAGCCCGCGCACAACCTCGACAACGTGATGGAGGCGATCGATCTTCTCGGCACGGCCGGCGGGATCGGCCACAAGAACCTCGTGTTCTCGACGGTCGGCGATGCGCGCGTGTTCGAGCGCCTGCCGCTGGGGCCGGTCAAGCCGGCGCTGGCGCTGTCGCTGCACTCGACCAAGGACGCGTTGCGGCGCGAGCTGCTGCCGCGCGCGCCGCGCCTCTCGCCCGACGAGCTGGTCGAGCTCGGCGAACGCTACGCGCGCGCCACCGGCTACCCGATCCAGTACCAGTGGACGCTGCTGGACGGCATCAACGACGGCGACGACGAGATCGAAGGCATCGTGCGGCTGCTCAAGGGCAAGTACGCGCTGATGAACATGATCCCGTACAACACCAACGAGGGCCTCGGCTTCGCGCGGCCCGCGCCTGAGAAGGCGGCGGCGATCGCGCGCACGCTGCAGTCGCGCGGCGTGCTGACCAAGCTGCGCCAGTCGGCGGGGCAGGACGTCGAGGGCGGCTGCGGGCAGTTGCGGGCGCGCTCGGTCGACGGCGGCGCGGTGGTGCGGATGCCGCGGCGCGGCGAGCGCGCGGCGGTGCGTCAGGCCAGCTGAAGGAGGCGCGCGGTCATTCGTTGACCTTGCCCCGCCCCGCCTTGATCGCCGACCGCACGCTCTTGCCCTCCAGCCGCCGCTGCTTCGAACCGTAGGTCGGTTTGGTGGCGCGGCGCGCGCGCGGCGGCCTCTCGACGGAGTCGACCAGCTCCTGCAGCCGCAGCCAGGCGTCGCCGCGGTTCATGTCCTGGCTGCGGTATTGCTGCGCCTTGATGACGACGATGCCGTCCCCGGTGATGCGGTGGTCGCGCAGCGCCAGCAGGCGCTCCTTGACCGGCTCGGGCAGCGACGAGGCGCGCACGTCGAAGCGCAGGTGCACCGCGCTGGACACCTTGTTGACGTTCTGGCCGCCGGCGCCCTGGGCGCGGATGGCGGTGATCTCGACCTCGTCGGGCGGGATCGTCAACGGCATGGCACGGCTCGGTTGTTCACACGGGTATTGGAACGCCTTTTCGCGCCGGGCGGCCGGGCGCCTGCTCGACAATTCGCGAACCCGACCAAAACCGGCTGACTCTCACCCGTGGTCACGAAACGGGTAAGGCGGATGAGGCAACATGTCCGGTTGAGAATTCCGTCGTCATCAGCGGTTCAGCCACCGCGAGGAGAACACATGCCATTGGCCCCGATCGCGCCGTTCGCGCACGCCCTGCAGACGTTCAAGATGCCTTCGGGCGCCACCGGCCGCTTCCATTCGCTGCCAGCGCTCGCCAAGGAGTTCCCGCAGATCGCCCGGCTGCCGGTGTCGATCCGCATCGTGCTCGAGGCGGTGCTGCGCCATTGCGACGGCCGCCGGATCACGCCCGAGCACGTGCGCGAGCTCGCCAACTGGAAGCCGGTCGCGGCCCGCAACGAGGAGATCCCGTTCGTCGTCGCCCGCGTGGTGCTGCAGGACTTCACCGGCGTGCCGCTGCTGTGCGACCTCGCCGCCATGCGCACCGAGGCCGCCAACCAGAAGAAGAATCCGAAGACGATCGAGCCGCTGGTGCCGGTCGATCTCGTCGTCGACCACAGCGTGATGATCGACGACTACGCGCACAAGAACTCGCTCGACATCAACATGAAGATCGAGTTCCAGCGCAACAACGAACGCTACAAGTTCATGAAGTGGGGCATGCAGGCGTTCGACACCTTCGGCGTCGTGCCCCCGGGCTTCGGCATCGTCCACCAGGTCAACCTCGAGTACCTGGCGCGCGGCGTGCACAAGGCGCCGGCCGAGGACGGCAAGCCGGCGGTCTACTACCCGGACACGCTGGTGGGCACCGACAGCCACACCACGATGATCAACGGCCTGGGCGTGGTCGGCTGGGGCGTGGGCGGCATCGAGGCCGAGGCCGCGATGCTGGGCCAGCCGGTCTACCTGCTGACGCCCGACGTGGTCGGCTTCGAGTTCACCGGCAAGCTGCGCGAAGGCGTCACCGCCACCGACCTGGTGCTGACCGTCACCGAACAGCTGCGCAAGGCCAAGGTGGTCGGCAAGTTCGTCGAGTTCTTCGGCGCGGGCGTGGCCTCGCTGTCGGTGCCCGACCGCGCGACGCTGGCCAACATGGCGCCCGAGTACGGCGCGACGATGGGCTTCTTCTCGGTCGACGACAAGACGGTCGAGTACATGCGCGGCACAGGCCGCACCAACGACGAGATCGAGGCCTTCGAGGCCTATTTCCGCGCGCAGGGCCTGTTCGGCACGCCGGCCAGCGGGGCTATCGACTTCAGCGAGTCGCTCACGCTCGACCTGTCGACCGTCGCGCCCAGCCTCGCCGGCCCGAAGCGTCCGCAGGACCGCATCGAGATCGGCAAGCTGTCGAAGAAATTCGACGAGCTGCTGACGACGCCCGCGGCCGCCAACGGCTACAACCTGCCGCCCGACCAGGTCGCGCGCCGCGCGGTCACCGCCAGCGGCATCGAGATCGGCCACGGCGACGTGCTGATCGCGGCCATCACCAGCTGCACCAACACCAGCAATCCGAGCGTGATGCTGGCGGCCGGCCTGCTGGCGAAGAAGGCCGTCGCGGCGGGGCTGAGCGTCAAGCCGCACGTCAAGACCTCGCTGGCGCCCGGCTCGCGCATCGTCACCGAGTACCTCACGAAGGCCGGGCTGCTGCCGGCGCTCGAGGCGCTCGGCTTCAACGTCGCGGCCTACGGCTGCACGACCTGCATCGGCAATGCCGGCGACCTCACGCCCGAGCTGAACCAGACCATCGTCGAGAACGACCTCGTCGCCGCGGCGGTGCTCTCGGGCAACCGCAACTTCGAGGCGCGCATCCACCCGAACCTGAAGGCCAACTTCCTCGCCAGCCCGCCGCTGGTACTGGCCTACGCGATCGCCGGCAACGTCAAGGTCGACCTGATGACGCAGCCGGTGGGCAAGGGCACCGGCGGCAAGGACGTCTGGCTGGGCGACATCTGGCCGACCAGCGACGAGGTCTACGCGCTGATGAAGTTCGCGATGGATGCCGACGCGTTCCGCGCCAACTACTCGCAGGTCAAGAGCAACCCCGGCAAGCTGTGGAACGACATCACCGGCGTCACCGGACAGGTCTACGACTGGCCCAAGAGCACCTACATCGCGCGGCCGCCTTTCTTCGACGGCTTCACCCAGCAGCCGAAGGCGGCGCCGACGGCGATCAAGGGTGCCCGCATCATGGCGCTGTTCGGCGACTCGATCACCACCGACCACATCTCGCCGGCCGGCTCGATCAAGACCGACTCGCCCGCGGGCAAGTTCCTGCAGGCCAACGGCGTGCTGCCGGCCGACTTCAACTCCTACGGCTCGCGCCGCGGCAACCACGAGGTGATGATGCGCGGCACGTTCGCCAACGTGCGCATCAAGAACCTGATGCTGCCGGCGCGCGCCGACGGCGGCCGCGTGGAAGGCGGCTACACGATCTACCAGGGCCCGGCCGCGGGCGACCTCCCCGCCGACAGCTCGGCGCCGGTGCCGATCTACGACGCCGCGATGGCCTACCAGGCGTCCGGCATCCCGACGGTCGTCTTCGCCGGCGAGGAATACGGCACCGGCTCCAGCCGCGACTGGGCGGCCAAGGGCACCTACCTGCTGGGCATCAAGGCGGTGGTCGCGCGCAGCTTCGAACGCATCCACCGCAACAACCTGGTGGGCATGGGCGTGCTGCCGCTGCAGTTCAAGGCCGGCGTCACCTGGGCCAGCCTGGGGCTGACCGGCAACGAGACCGTCGACATCGACTGGCCCGCGCCGATCACGCCGCAGTCGGAAGCGACGCTGGTCATCCATCGCGCCGACGGCAAGAGCCAGCGCGTGCCGCTGGTGCTGCGGATCGACACGCCGATCGAGGTCGACTACTACGCGCACGGCGGCATCCTGCCGTACGTGCTGCGGCAGTTGCTGGCGGACTGACGCGCTTCCTTGGTCGCAAACGTCCTGCCTATTCGCAGCGTCACATCGGCACGCCGGCTGTCGAGGCCCTCGATGGGCCGAGACACGCTAAATCCTTCTCCCAACGAGCGAGCGCCGGAGCGGCCAACCCCTGTCCAGCCTGTCACCGCTGCCGCGCTCGCCAAACCCCGCCCGCGCGACCGCGCGGGCATCACAAACACCACGGCGCCCGGAGCGGCGCGTTCACGCAAATCGGCGATGCGCCTTCTTCATTGGCTCAGCTGCCCGCCGGAAAGTCGGTCGCAAGGCCGAGTTCGCGCCACGCATCGAGCTCGACCTTCATGCCGGCGAGCTTGGCGTCGAGCCCGTTGACGGCCAACGCGCCGGCGGTGAAGCGCAGCGGCGGCCTGGCGGCGTTCGCGAGCGTGACCATCGCCTCGGCCAGCAGCACCGGGTCGCCCGGCTGCTTGCCGTTGCGTTGCTCGAAACTCGCACGCGTCGCGCTGCGCCGCTCGGCGTAGTCGGGCACCTCGCGGGCGATGAACTTCAGCGACTCGGGCGTGAGGAAGTCGGTGCGGAACGGGCCCGGCTCGATGATCGTCACGTGGATGCCGAACGGCGCCAGCTCGTTCGCGAGCGCCTCGGAGAAGCCCTCGACCGCGAACTTGCTGGAGCAGTACAGCGAACCGGCCTCGATGCCGCGATAGCCTGCCACCGACGACAGGTTGAACACGTGGCCCCTGCGCGCCGCGCGCATCGCGGGCAGGGCCGCGCGCGTGACGTTGAACAGGCCGAACACGTTGGTCGCGTACTGCGCCTGGATGTCGGCGTCGGTCGTTTCCTCGAAATAGCCGAGGTGGCCGTAGCCTGCATTGTTGACGAGCACGTCGATCGCGCCGAAGCGCGCGATCGCCTGCGCGACGGCCTCGCGGGCCTGCGCGGCGTCGCTGACGTCGAGCGACAGCGTCAGCAGGCGATCGTTGTCCGGCCCCAGCCTGTCGCTGACCGCGGCGCGCTGGCGGCCGGTCGCGACGACGTTGCCGCCGGACTTCAGCGCGGCGCTGGCGATGTCGGCGCCGAGGCCTCGGCTCGCGCCGGTGATGAACCACGTCTTGCTCATGATGATTCCTTTCGTTGGCAGGGCTCCATGATGCGACGGCGGCGCGCTTCCCGGGTAGCACCAAGCTGCCGATTGATTGCACGATCCTGCCAATCGCGCGGATTCCGTGCAGCCGGCTCTTGCGCGCGCGCGACGGCCGCGCTTCAATGCGGCCATGGCCTCTGCGCTTGCCGAACTGCAGTCCCTGATCGCGCGCCACGCGCGCCCGGGCACGCCCGCGACCGCGCTGGCGGGGCTGCGCGCGACGATCTCGCCGGTGCCCACCGAGGTGACGCACCACGTCAGCGAGCCGGGCTTGGGGCTCGTGGTGCAGGGCACGAAGCACACGGTGGTCGGCGACCGCGTGTTCGAGTACGGCGCGGGCGACTTCATCGTCACGTCGGTCGACCTGCCGATCGCGAGCCGCATCACGCGGGCGAGCGCGGCGCGGCCCTACCTCGCCTGCGGATTGAGGCTCAACCCCGGCGCGATCGCCTCGTTGCTGCTGGAGGCGCCCGGCGTCGACGACCTGGCGGCCACGCCCTGCGGCATGGGCGTGCACAAGGCGTCGACCGACCTGCTCGAGGCCGCGGCGCGGCTGCTGCGCCTGCTCGACTCGCCGCGCGACGCGCCGGTGCTGCGGCCGCTGATCGAGCGCGAGATCCTGTGGCGGCTGCTGTGCGGCCCGCAGGGCGGCCGCGTGCGCCAGATCGGCCTGGCCGACAGCCGGCTCGCCCAGGTGAGCCATGCGATCCGCCACATCCGCCAGCACTTCGCCGAGGGTCTCGGCGTCGAGCAGCTGGCGCAGCTGGCGGCCATGAGCGTGTCGTCGTTCCACCGCCATTTCCGCGCGGTGACGGCGATGACGCCGATCCAGTTCCAGAAGCAGATCCGCCTGCAAGAGGCGCGCTCGCGCCTGCTGGCCGATGCCGCCGACGTCGCCGCCGTCGGCTTCGCCGTGGGCTACGACAGCGCGTCGCAGTTCAGCCGCGAATACAGCCGCATGTTCGGCGCGCCGCCGGGACGCGACGTCGCGCGCTTGCGGCAGGTCGCGCCGCTCGAGCGCGTGGCGGCCTAGGCGACCTGCGCCAACGCGCGCGAGAAATCGTCGATCAGGTCGGCGACGTCCTCGATGCCCACCGACAGCCGGATCAGCCCCTCGGCGATGCCCATCTCGGCGCGGCGTTCCGGGCCCATCTCGTAATAGATCGTCTGTGCGACGGGGATCGCCAGCGTGCGGTTGTCGGCCAGGTGGCTGGAGACGATGACCAGCTGCAGCGCGTCGAGGAAGGCCAGGGTGTCGAGCCCCGGGCGCAGCTCGAAGCTCATGAGCAGGCCGAAGCCGCCCTTGAACAGTCGCGCCGCGCGCTCGTGCTGCGCGTGGCTCGCGAGGCCGGGGTAGTACACGCGGCCGATGGCGGGCTGGGCCTCCAGCCATTGCGCCAGCGCCAGCGCGTTGTCGCAGACGCGGCCCAGGCGCAGCGACAGCGTCTCCGCGCCGACGGCGATGCGGTGCGCATCCTCGGCGCGCAGCGTGCCGCCCATGTCGCGCAAGCCCTTCTTCTTGACCTGGAGCAGGCCCCACTTGTCGGGCGGCCCCTTCTTGTAGGGCGGCAGGATGTTGGCATAGCCCGACCAGTCGAACAGTCCGGTGTCGACCACCGCGCCGCCCAGCGCGTTGCCGTGGCCGCCGATGCTCTTGCTCAGCGAGTGCACGACGAGGCCGGCGCCGATGTCGCGGCCGCGGACCAGCAGCGGCGTGGTGAGCGTGCTGTCGACGACGTACAGCAGCCCGGCCTGCCGGCAGGCCAGGCCGATGCCGTCGAGGTCGGCGACTTGCGTCACGGGGTTCGCGATGGTCTCGACGAACACCATGCGCGTGGCCGGGGTGATCGCGGCGCGCACGTTGTCGGCTGCGGTCGCGTCCACGAACGTCACGGCCACGCCGAGCGCCTGCAGCGTCTGCATCAGGCTGTTGGTGTTGCCGAACAGGAAACGCGTGCAGACGAGGTGGTCGCCCGCGCGCAGCAAGGCGAGGAACACCGCCGTGATCGCGGCCATGCCGGTGGCGAAGGTCGCCGTGCCCTTGGCGTCCTCCAGCAGGGTCACCTTGGCCTCGAGCGCGTTGACGGTCGGATTGCCCTGGCGCGCGTAGACGTGGCCGGCCTGGTTGCCCTGGAACACCTCGACCAGGTCGCGCGCCGTCGGATAGTTGAAGGCCGCGGATACGTGCAGCGGCTTGTGGATCGCGCCATGCTCGACGCCGCCGAGGCGGTCGGCGTGCAGCAGGCGGGTGTTGGCGCTGTAGGCGCGTTTGGTGGGGACGGTCATGCGGGGCTCGCTGGTTTGAGCCCCATTTTCATGCAGACCGCCCCGTCGCGCCTTCGAAAGGCCTCAAGGCTTGAGGTCGAACACGAGAACCTCGGCGCCGTCCCCGCCCTCGAGCACCAGCGTCGACTCGTCGCGGATCTTCAGCGCGTCGCCGGCGCCGAGCGGCTGGCCGTTGACGCGCAGGCTGCCGCGCGCCACGTGCACGTAGGTCAGCCGGCCCGCGGGCAGCGGCAGCTCCTGGCGCTCGGCGCCGTCGAACAGGCCCGCGAAGATGCGCGCGTCGGCGTTGAGGGTCACCGCGCCGGGCACCTTGTCGGGCGAGCCGACCAGCGCGAGCTTGCCGCGCTTGGACGCCTCGGGCACGTTGACCTGTTCGTAGCCCGGCGTCAGGCCGCCGCGTTCCGGCAGGATCCAGATCTGCAGGAAGTGCGTGGCGCCGTCCTTCGAATGATTGAACTCGCTGTGGCGCACGCCGGTGCCGGCGGTCATGCGTTGCACGTCGCCAGGCACGATCACGCCGGCGTTCTGCGCGCCCGGCGTTCCGTTGCCCATCGAGTCCTGGTGCGCCAGCGCGCCATCGAGCACGTAGCTGATGATCTCCATGTCGCGATGCCCGTGCGTGCCGAAGCCGCTGCCGGGGGCGACGGTGTCGTCGTTGAGGACGCGCAGGTTGCCGAAGCCCATGTGGGCGGGGTCGTGGTAGTCGGCGAACGAGAAGCTGTGATGGCTGTTCAGCCAGCCGTGGTCGGCGTGGCCGCGGTCTTGAGCCTTGCGAAGCGTGAGCATTTTCTCTCCTGTCGTTGTGTCAGCGATGTCGCTGATGGCGTGAGAGGAAGTGTGGGCTCCGGGGACGCCTCGATGATCCAAAGGATTCGAATGCAGCGTCCAGCGCTTCAGGCTTGACGGCTCAATGCAGCGGCGCGTGCCAGGTGCGCGGATCGACCGCGTAGTAGTCGGCCAGCAGCGCGAACAGCGCGGGATGCCGCAGCGCCAGCGCGCCGGCCTGCTCGAAGAACACCTCGGTGACGACGGCGAAGAACTCGGCCTCGTTGGTGGCGCCGTAGTCGCTGATCAGGTCGGCGGGCTCCGGCGCGGTCGCGACCTCGGGCGACGCCCCGAACCACGACCACTCGGCCTGCGTCCGCGCGCGCGCCGCGTCGCGCGCGCGGATGCGCGCCTGCAGGGCGTTGAACTCGCGGCTCATCACGTCGGCCCAGCGCGCGTGCGCGGCGCGCGAGCCCAGGCGCGGGGCGCCGTTGGCCGCGCCCGATTCCTGGTCGAGCTGGTGCGCGAACTCGTGCAGCACGACGTTGTGGCCGTCGTCGACGACGCGGGCGCCGTCCAGCACGTCCTGCCACGACAGGATCACCTGCCCCTGCTGCCACGACTCGCCCGCCAGCGCGCGCCGCTCCTCGCGCAGCACGCCGCCGGGCGCGGCATGCACGCGGTCGACCAGGAACGCGCCCGGATAGACGAGGATCTGCTTGAGTTCGGGAAACAGCGCCCCGCCGCGGTTCAGCCGCAGCAGGCAGGCCTGGGCGGCGATCGTCACGCGCATCTCGTCGGTGATCTCCAGCCCGGCGCAGCCGAGGAACGGCTTCTCGGCCAGGAACACGAGAATGCGCCGCCGCAACTGCTGCTGCAGATCGGGCGGCAACTGCCGATACAGGGGAACGCGACGCCGGAGAATGCCGCGCCAGGCCGCCGGAAACGGCCGGCTCGCCCAGACCTGGCGGCGCCAGCCGCGCCAGCGCGGCGCGCCCGCGATGGCGCCGACGAGCAGCAGGGCGGCGGCGAGGACGATGGCGAGCGACATGGCGGTGCTTTTCCGGACGCCATGAGGCGATCCACCCCATATGGTCGCTCGACGGCGGGATTCAAGCCGCCGGCCGTACGATGGGAACATCTTGGAACCAATTGCGCCAATTCCGCCCGACGCTGCCGCGGCCACGCCGCCGGCGGCGGAGCGCCGCGCGCAGGACGATGCGCTCGACGCGGCGCTGGCCGCCGGCGCGGCGCTGGCGTCGCGGCTGGC
>Ga0302314_10005813_pt1 | contig 22412 bp, 18 predicted proteins | sample III_Palsa_N2_3_FD_200533 | JGI IMG/M metagenome (GOLD analysis project Ga0302314, IMG submission 200533) | Peat permafrost microbial communities from Stordalen Mire near Abisko, Sweden - III_Palsa_N2_3 | ecosystem: Environmental > Terrestrial > Soil > Palsa > Peat permafrost | place: Sweden...
TCAATCGCGAGTATGAGTGCCGAGGGATATCTGATTGCGAAATAAATCGAGGCGAGGCCGATATTTGCGCCAGCATCAACTATTACGGCAGGCGGTCTTGCCACTTCGAAGTCATACTCTCCCTGAAGGAAGATCTGCTCATAGGCAGCAGCGTCCGTGGACGGCACACGCAGAAAAATCGGAGAGAGCAAGCCGTCCCCACGAATCGCACGAATCGCAACAATCCGAGGCTGTCCCGACAGTTTGCCGATCATGCCGGCGGCAACACCTTTAGCCCCTAGTACGCGGAAATAGAGCGGTAGTGCGTTGAGCATTCGGCCTCCTAGAAGCATCTTTCGCGGCCCGATGAGATATTACATATTCTACTGCTCTCGACCGACCAGACGAGGAAGACCCAGCCGGGATGATTGTGCAGCGCATCAGGAGGGCGCTGAGGGTCAGGCGCATGGCACCCGTCAACTTCCGACAAGTCTCTGTTTTCTTGGGTTTTATCTGCGCGCGAAAAGCTATCGCAAGCAGGGTTGGTCGGGGCAGAGGGATTCGAACCCCCGACCCTCTGCTCCCAAAGCAGATGCGCTACCAGACTGCGCCATGCCCCGAGCCGGCGGCAATCCTAACAGTTCGGCCGCCGCCAGGCTCATCTCAAATGGCGGCTTTCTCGGCGGCGCAGAGCGCCAAGACGCGTTCTGCAAGCTCCGGGCGGCAGATCAGAAGATCCGGCATGTACGGGTTCTCTTGGTTGTAGCGCGGTACCGAACCATCGATGCGGGACACCCAGAGTCCTGCCGCGCGCGCTACCGCCACCGGCGCGCAGCTGTCCCACTCATACTGTCCGCCCGCGTGCAGGTAAATATGGGCCTCGCCGCGCACCACCGCCATGGCCTTGGCGCCCGCCGAGCCCATCGGCACGAGTTCCGCGCCGAGCTTCGAGGCCACCGCGACAGCCTGCGGCGCCGGGCGCGTGCGGCTGACGAGCATTTTGATGGGACCCTCCGCGACGAGCACTTGCGGGACCGGATCGGTCGCGAGGATCATCGGAAACCCGGGCAACGCCACCGCACCCAACGTCGCAATCCCATCGATCGCGAGCGCGATGTGTACCGCCCAATCGGTACGCCGCTCCCCGAACTCCCGCGTGCCGTCGAGCGGATCGACGATCCAGACACGATTTTTTTTGAGCCGCGCGCTGTCCGCCGCCTCTTCTTCGGACAGGATGGCATCCTCCGGCCGCGCCACCGTAAGCGCCTCCATGATGAACGCGTTGGCGACGCGATCGCCCGCCCGTCCGAGCGCCTTACCGTCGAACAGATCGCTCCGTTGCAGCGCAATCAACAGATCGCCGGCAACCTGCGCCACGCGCCGCGCGAGCGAGGCGTCGTCGTTGGCGGGCTCGTTGTCCGGCGCCGCCGCGCTCAACCGGATGTCTCCAGCAAGTACGCGACGATACGCTCCGCGGCTTGCTCCGCGGTCATCTTCACGGTGTTCACCCGGATCTCCGGATTCGCGGGCGCGTCGTATGCCGAGTCGATGCCGGTGAAGTTCTTGAGCTGACCCGCGCGCGCCTTTTTATACAAACCCTTCACGTCGCGTTGCTCGGCGACGGAGAGCGGCGTCTCCACATAGATCTCGATGAACTCTCCCGGCGGCGTCATGTCGCGCACCATCTGTCGCTCCGAGCGGAACGGCGAAATGAATGCTGTCAGTACGATCAGTCCGGAATCGAGCATCAGCCTCGCGACCTCTCCCACACGCCTGATGTTCTCGACGCGATCCGCGTCGGTAAATCCCAAATCGCGGTTCAGGCCGTGGCGGATGTTATCGCCGTCGAGGAGGAAGCTGTGCTTGCCGAGCACGTATAGCCTTTTCTGCACCAAGTTCGCGATGGTGGACTTGCCGGCGCCGCTCAACCCGGTGAACCACAAGAGCCGGGGCTTCTGATGCTTCTGCTTCGCCTGCGCGGCGCGATCGATGTCGATCGCCTGCCAATGAACATTGCTCGCACGGCGCAAGGCGAAGTGCAGCATGCCTGCGCCGACGGTGGTGTTCGTCAGCTTGTCGATCAGGATGAATCCGCCGAGCACGTGGTTCTGATCGTACGGCTCGAATATCAGCGGCTTATCCGTCGAGATGTTGGCGATGCCGATTGCGTTCAGAGCGAGCGTCTTCGCAGCCAGATGCTCGAGCGTATTCACGTTCACCTGATATTTTGGTTGCTGAACGGTGGCAGTCACCGTCTGCGTGCCGAGCTTCAGCCAATAAGGGCGTCCCGGTAGGAGCTCCTCTTCCGCCATCCATACTACGGTGGCTTCGAACTGGTCGGCCGCTTCCGGAGGATGATCCGCGGTCGAGATCACATCACCCCGACTGCAATCCACCTCGTCCGTCAGCGTGAGCGTAACGGATTCCCCGGCCACTCCACGCGGAGAGTCGCCGTCGAAGGTGACGATGCGTGCGATGCGCGAGGTTCTTCCCGAGGGCAGAACACGTACCGGATCGCCGGGCCTGATCTGACCGCTGCATATCATGCCCATGAAACCGCGAAAATCCTGGTTTGGGCGATTTACCCATTGCACCGGCATGCGAAATGCGCGCCGCTGCGCGACGGCGGCATCCACCTCGACCGTCTCGAGATGCTCGAGGAGCGTGGGTCCCGCATACCACGGCGTGCGCTCGGACTTCTCGACGATATTGTCGCCCTCGAGGCCCGAGATGGGGATCGGCAGAAATCGCTTGATACCGATACGGTCGGCGAAAGAGCGGTAATCGGTGAGTATCGCCTCGTACGCTTCGCGGTCGTATCCAATCAGGTCCATCTTGTTGACCGCGAGCACCACATTCGGAATACCGATGAGATTCGCGAGGTAGCTGTGGCGTCGCGTCTGCGTGAGCACGCCCTTGCGGGCGTCAATCAGGATGACGGCGAGATCCGCCGTCGATGCGCCGGTGACCATGTTGCGCGTGTATTGCTCGTGACCCGGGGTATCCGCCACGATGAACTTGCGCCGATCGGTCGCAAAGAATCGATACGCCACATCGATCGTGATCCCCTGTTCCCGCTCGGCGGCGAGGCCATCGACGAGCAGCGCGAAGTCGATTCGCTGCCCCTGTGTGCCGATGCGCTTACTATCCGCCTGAAGCGCCGCGAGCTGATCCTCGAAGAGCATCTTGCTGTCGTACAGCAGCCGCCCGATCAGCGTCGATTTGCCGTCGTCCACGGACCCGCACGTGATGAACCGCAGCAAGGATTTGCGCTGATGCTCGGCGAGATAGGCATCGATGTCCTCGGCGGCGAGTTGCGGCACTCGGTAGGAAGATTCTGAGCTGGGATCCACTAGAAATATCCTTCCTGCTTCTTCTTCTCCATCGATGCCGTCTGATCGTGATCGATCGCGCGGCCCTGCCGCTCGGAGGTCGTGGTGAGCAGCATCTCCTGAATGATTTGCGGCAGCGTGATCGCCGTGCTTTCCACGGCACCCGTCAACGGATAGCACCCAAGGGTGCGGAAGCGGATCGAGCGCAGCACCGGCCGCTCACCGGGATTCAAGCGAAATCGCTCGTCATCCACCATCAGCAACAGCCCGCTGCGCTCAACGGTCGGCCGCGGGGCGGCGAAATACAAGGGCACGATCGGGATGTCCTCGAGATGAATGTATTGCCAGATGTCGAGCTCGGTCCAGTTGGAGATTGGGAATACGCGAATGCTCTCGCCTTTTGCCTTGCGGGCGTTGTAGAGATTCCACAGCTCGGGGCGTTGGTTCTTCGGATCCCAGCGCTGCGATGTCGACCGAAATGAGAACACCCGCTCCTTGGCGCGCGATTTCTCCTCATCCCGCCGCGCGCCGCCGAAGGCGGCATCGAACTCGTATTTCGTGAGCGCCTGCTTCAACCCTTCCGTCTTCCACAGGTCGGTGTGCAGAGTGCCGTGGTCGAACGGATTGATGCCGCGGGCGAGGGCTTCCGGGTTATGGTGAACGATGAGCTCCATTCCGCTTTCGCGCGCGATCCGGTCCCGCAACTCGTACATCGCCTTGAATTTCCAAGTCGTGTCGACGTGGAGTAGCGGAAACGGCGGCGGACTCGGATAAAACGCCTTGCGCGCGAGATGCACCATCACCGCGCTGTCCTTACCGATGGAGTACAGCATGACGGGCTTCTCGCACTCCGCCACGACCTCCCGGATGATATGGATGCTCTCCGCCTCCAAGCTTTCCAGGTGAGTCAACGTCTTGGTCTCGCTCGACAATGACTTCTCCGTACAGACCCCCGCCCGCCAGTCTATCAAGCGCGACAGCGAAATCTCGGGCCTTACTATCTGAATTGGGACGCGGGCGCGCCGGCGGTCAGGAGTACTGTCGCGGAAAGCGAATCTGGAAGGTGGTGCCGACGCCCGGCTCCGACTTCACTTCGACAGTGGCGTTCAGCATGTCGCACAAACGCTTGACGATGGACAGGCCGATGCCTTCGCCCGCGGGCTCGTGCGGCGCCTCGCTACTCGCATCGCGCCCCGCCGAGGACGGCGCGCGGCCGGCCGACGCTCCGCGAGCCGTTGCCTGGGGTTTGCCCGCCAAGGCGCTCGTCAGCGGCGCGGAGCCGCTCATGGGAAAACCCGGCCCGGTGTCCTGGATCACGAGCATCCAGCGTTTCGGATCGTTGGCATCGCTGTCGCCCCAGGTCACTGTAATGCCGCCGTTGCGCGTGAACTTGACGGCGTTCAAGACCAAATTCTGGGCGATGCGACGGATCTTGATCGCGTCCCCATCGGTGGCAAATCCCGGCGGCCCGTCGCAGCGCAAGAACAGATGATGTTGCTGCGCCAGCGGACGAATTCCCTCGCAAAGCTGCTGCATGATGGGGCTCACATCGAGCGGCTCGATGCGCCGCTGCTCCTGGCCGGCCTGCAGCCGCGCGAGGCTCGTGACGTCCTCGAGCAGATGATGGAGCGAGGTGACGTTGCGCATGAGAATCCGCACGAAATTCTCGCGCGATGACTCGTGCAGGCTCGTATGCGTCAGCGCCACGGTCGCGTTCGCGACCACGCCCAGATTGCCGCGCAGGTCGTGCGCCGCCTGACGCCACAACTCGGCGCGTTGTTCCTCCGTTTCCTGCACTTCAGCGAGCGCGGTCTCGAGATCCTGCACATGACCAGCGGCCTCGCGCTGTTCGAGCTCGAAGTATTGGCCGACGCTTTGCTCGACTGCGGTGCTCGCGAGCGCAGACCAGATGCGGCGCGCCGCGGCGGTCGTGGCATGCGACACCGGGGAATGCGCCTCGGCATACGCGTCGAGCTCCGCAATGACGCACTCGTTGAGTTTGCCGAGCTCGCGCGTGACTTCGCGCAGGTCATATCCCTGGCGCCAGCGCTGCAATCCATGCGCCGTCGCGGGGCCTTCCCCGGCCTGCTCCGCCGAGGCAACCGGATTCTCCGACGCGGAAGCGCCCGCCGCGGAGCGCAGCTCCTGCACGAAAATTCCGAGAATAGCTGGGATGTGGTCCAGGAGCTGGCCGCGCGGCAACGCGTCGCCCGTGGTGAGCGTCGGGTCTCGATTGATTGCGCCCTGCCAGGCCCGCAGGATCGCTTCCTGCCGGCCGCTCAAATGTGCGCCGAGCAGCGCCAGCTCGGTCTGCATGCTGTCCATTGTCACTCCCAGGAACCCGCGAGAGTGTGTAACGATTGACCCTAATTTTCAATAATTTCAGCGTACGGGAGCGTCCGGCGGCCGGGACGGCCAATCCGGGGCGATCAAGCGGCGCTTGCCGTCCGCCGAGAGGGCAATACCGGCCCGGCCCCCGGTATCCAGGTCCTCGCGGTCCCAGAGCTCGCAAGTCACCTCCCGGTGGCGCTGATCGAGCGCCTCGCAATAGTTGGTGTACTTGCACAGGCGTACGGCCGCGCCCTTGCCGCTGCGCACTTTCAGAAACCAGTCCGGATCGGCGAGCGATTGGCGGGCGAGTCCGACGATGTCGGCCGTCCCCGTCGCGAGCACTGCCTCGGCTTGCTCGAAATTGTGAATGCCGCCCGCGGCGACGATCGGCGTCGCGTGTCCGGCGGCACGCATCTGCGCCCGGATCCGCGACACGGCTGCGAGATTGCGGCCGTAGGGACCCTGGTTGTCCGAGTAATAGCTCGGCATGCACTCGTAGCCGCTGCGGCCTGTGTAGGGATAGATCGCCGCGCCGATCCGCGGCGCAAGCGCGTCGTCGAATTTGCCGCCCCTCGAGAGTGAGATGAAATCGCTCCCGGCCGCAGCGAGCTGGACCGCGAAGAACTCCGCATCAGCGACCTCTGAGCCGCCCTCGATGCACTCGTCGGCGAGCATGCGAACACCCACGACGAAGTCCGCGCCTACGCGGCGGCGAACCTCACGGTGGACCTCGAGCGGCAAACGCACCCGCTCGGAGCGCGAGCCGCCGTAGCCGTCGGTGCGGGTGTTGGTCGCCGACAGAAAAGAGGCCATGGTATAGGCGTGCGCATAATGCAGCTCTACGCCGTCGAACCCGGCTTCTCGCGCTCGCACGGCGGCATCGGCGAAGAGCGCCGGCAGCACTTGCGGGAGCGAGGCGATGTGCGGCTGGTCGGTGTCGGTGATGCGTTCGCGCGCGCCGCGGCGCAGCGCCTCGAGCTCGCGGGGCGCCAGCACGCGCCCGAGCTCGCCGTCGTCGAGTTGGGCGAGCCGCGCGCGCACGGACTCCTCCGACGCATCCTGCATGTCGAGCGCGCTGCGATGAGCGCCCGTAATGCCGATAAAGCGCCCGAAGAACTTGCGTGGATCGGGCCGCCGCCGCACGCTCAGGAAATCGATCAGCTGAATGTACAGCCGCGTCTCGCCGCCGCTCGCGCGGCGCACCGTCTCGACCAGCGCGCGCAAGCCGGGCACGAAGCGCTCATCGCCGATGCGCAACAGCGGGCCGCTCGCAACGTCGCGAATGCCGGTGGCTTCGACGACCAGAGCGCCGGGTCGTCCCCGGGCGAAGCGCTCGTACCAAGCGAGGACGTTCGGTGTGACCGAGCCCTCCGCGGTCGCGCGCCAGGGCACCATCGCAGGCACCCAGGTACGCTGGCACAGCTCTTGGCCGCCCACGCGAATCGGCTGGAACAGGCGCGAGCGCGCCGCCTCAACGGCAGAAGGCCAGCGCCCCGGCTGGGCGTCGTGGCGTATGCGCTCGGATGGTCTCCACATGGCCATGCGCTGATCAATCGGCGGACAGGACCGCCGTCGCCTCGATCTCGACTTTCGCCTGCAGCTCCATGAGCGCGGAAACCTCGACCACCGACATCACGGGGAAATGGCGGCCGAGCACGGCCCGATAGGCGGCGCCGATCGCCGCGACGTCGTCCAGATATTCGCGCCGGCTGGTCACGAACCAGGTGAGGCGCACCAGGTGTTCAGGACGCCCGCCCGCCTCTTCGAGCACCCGCACGATGTTGCGCAACGCGACGCCCACCTGCCCCGCGAGCGTTTGCTCGGTGAATTTCTGTTCGGCATCCCAGCCGATTTGTCCGGCGATGAACACTTGGGTTCCGCTCGCCGCGATGCCATTGGCATAACCTTTCGGCCGCGCCCAACCAGCCGGCTGGAGAATCTTGTGGGTCATTGCAACACCTCGCGCCCGATGATGAGCTTTTGTACTTCGGTGGCACCCTCGTAGATGCGCAGACTTCGAATCTCCCGATAGAGCTTCTCGACGACGGCGCCGCGCTCGACGCCGCGGCCGCCGAACATCTGCAGCGCACGGTCGATCACGGTTTGCGCCGATTCCGTGGCGGTCATCTTCGCCATGGCCGCCGCGAGCGTCACGGGTTTTCCTTGATCTCTGAGCCACGCGGCGCGATACGTGAGGAGCGCGGCCGCATCGATTGCAGTCGCCATGTCCGCAAGCGCAGCCTGCGTCAGCTGAAAGTCCGCGAGGGTTTTACCGAACATTCGCCGCTTGCGCGCATGCGCCGTTGCCTCATCGAAGGCACGGCGGGCGAATCCGGTTGCGGCGGCTGCAACCGACGAGCGGAACACATCCAGCGTGCGCATCGCCGTCTTGAATCCCTCGCCTGAGGCACCGATGAGGCGATCGGCGGGTATCCGGCAGCGCTCGAATTTGAGCTCCGCAAGCGGATGCGGCGCATTGACGTCGATGCGCCGCGCCACGGTGAATCCCGGATCGGAAGGCTCGACGACGAATGCGCTGATACCGCTTGCCCTGGTCGTGCCGTCGGCTCGCAGCTCGCCGATCTCCGTGCGCGCGAACACGCAATAGAAGTCCGCGATGCCGCCGTTCGAGATCCAGGTCTTCGTGCCGTCGAGCACATACTCGGAGCCGCGAGCCTCGGCTCGACAGCTGAGCGCCGCGACATCCGAACCGGCGTCGGGTTCCGAGAGTGCGAATGCTGCGATCGACTCACCCCGCGCCACACGCGGCAGATAGCGCGCCTTGAGCTCGGGGCTGCCGGCGATGGATATCGCACCGCTCCCGAGCCCTTGCATGGCAAACACGAAGTCGGCGAGGCCGTCATGATAAGCGAGCGTCTCGCGAATGAGACAGATCGCGCGTGCATCGAAATCCTCGAGCGCGCCGCCGAACTCGCGCCGCACGCAATATCGCGTGAGGCCTGCCGCCGCGAGCTGCCCATGGATCGTGCGGCAGCGCGCGTCGATCGCTGCGCGCGTCTCCTCGTGCTCCTCGGATTTGCCCTCGGCGGCGAACGCCTCGGCCGCCCAGTGCTCGGCATAGCCGGCCAGCGAGCGATGCGCCGCATCGAACAGCGGCAGCTCGAGCAGCTCATCGCGAAAGCGGGAACGGGGCGTCATCGGCCGACGAATTCCGGCTTGGCGCGCCTGGCGAATGCCTCGAAAGCGCGCTTGAAGTCCTCGCTCTGCATGCACAGCGCCTGCGCTTGGGCCTCCGCCTCGAGCGCTTGATCGAGTCCCATGTTCCACTCTTGATTGAGCATGGTCTTGGTCATGGCGTGCGCGAACACCGGTCCGCTCGCGCATTGCCCGGCGAGCGCGGCCGCCTCGGAGGCAAGCGCGTCGGGCGCCACCAGGCGGCTGAAGAATCCCCATGCGGTCCCCTCTTCCGCCGTCATGGCGCGGCCGCTGAAGAGCAGCTCCGCCGCGCGTCCCTGGCCGATGATTCGCGGCAGGATCGCGCACGCACCCATGTCGCAACCGGCAAGACCTACGCGCGTGAATAGAAATGCCGTGCGCGCCGCAGGCGTCGCCAATCGAATGTCGCTCGCCATGGCGATGATGGCCCCCGCGCCCGCGCATACGCCATCCACGGCCGCGATGACCACCTGCGGACAGGCGCGCATCGCACGCACGAGATCGCCCGTCATGCGCGTGAAATCGAGCAGTTGCGGCGCGGTCATCCGCGTGAGCGGCCCGATGATCTCGTGGACATCGCCGCCGGAGCAAAAATTTCCCCCGGAGCCTGAGAACACCACGGCGCGCACGTCGCGCGCGTAAGTCAGCGTGCGGAACAGATCGCGCAGCTCCGCGTAAGACTCGAAGGTGAGCGGATTCTTGCGCTCGGGCCGGCTCAATTCTATGAAGCCGACACGGTCGTCCACGCGCCATTTGAAGTGCACGGCCTGATGATCGGCGAGGCTTGGGGCAGGCATGAGTCCTCCATTTGGAATAGACGCGATTACACTTCGCCGCCGGCGACGGCGATGCTCTGTCCGGTCACCGACTCGCTTCCCGGCAGACACAGCCACGCCACCGCATGAGCGACCTCGGCCGGCTCGATCAGGCGGCCTTGCGGATTCGTACGCGTAAGCGCCTCGCGGGCCGCCTCGGCGCTGCGGCCCGTGACTTTGCGGATATTGGCGATCGCATCCTCGACGAGCGCCGTCTCCGTGAAGCCCGGGCACACGGCGTTCACGGTAACGTGGCGCTGCGCGACCTCGAGGGCCAGAGCGCGCGTGAGTCCGATCACTCCGTGTTTTGCCGCGCAGTATGCCGCGACGTACGGATAGCCGCGCAATCCCGACGTGCTCGCGATATTGACGATGCGTCCGAAGCCGCGCTCGAGCATGCCCGGAAGCGCGGCGCGAATGCCGTGATAGGTACCCGTGAGATTGACTGAAAGCATTTGGTGCCACAGCTCGTCCGGCGCCTTGTGCAAAAGTCCCGAGCGGGCCTGGCCCGCATTGTTGACCAGAATATCGACCGGCCCGAAAGAGATTGCCGCCCGTTCGAACGCGCGCTGCAGCTCCTCGGCTTGAGCGACGTCAGCCTTGAGGGCCTGCGCGGCGAGGCCGAGCCGTGCCGCAACCGCATCGATCTGCGTCTGTGTGCGCGACACGAGGGTCACACGGGCTCCTTCGGCCACGAGGCGCGCCGCGATCGCTTCGCCGATGCCGCGGCCCCCGCCCGTCACCAGCGCGTGGCGCCCCCCGAGCGGCGCTGCCGGCATCAGACCGTCCCCGGCAGCGCGTGTACCGCACGCTCGAGGTTCCGCTCGAGCTGACTCTTGCCGGTGAGATAGGGATCCGGCCACCACTGCGAGCCGTAACGCTGGCTCGCGGCGGCATGCAGCGTCCAGGCGGGATCGGCGAGGTGCGGCCGGGCGATGGCGCATAGATCCGCGCGGCCCGCGCCCACGATGGTGTTGATGTGGTCGGCCTCGAAGATGTTCCCCACCGCGACGGTCGGGATGCCGACGCTGTTGCGGATCAGGTCCGCGTACGGCGTCTGCCACATCCGTCCGTACACCGGCTGTTGGTCCGGCACGGTCTGCCCCGTCGAGACACTGATCAAGTCGACGCCGGCTTCCTTGAATGTCTGCGCCGCCGCGACTACGTCCGCTTCGCGGATACCGGCCGGCGCCCAATCCTGGGCCGATATTCGCACCGACAGCGGCCGCTCGCCGGGCCACACTTCGCGCACGGCGCGCAAAACCTCGAGCGGATAGCGCAGGCGGTTCTCGATCGGGCCGCCGTAGGCATCTTCCCTAAGATTGGTGAGGGGCGAGAGGAAGCTCGCGAGCAGATAGCCGTGCGCCATGTGCAGCTCGAGCATGTCGAATCCCGCCTCTGCGCCGAGCTGCGCCGCCCGCACGAACTCGGCGGTCACGCGCGCACGGTCCTCCGCCGTCATCGCGCGCGGAGTCTGGCTCACGCTCGGTAGATAGGGAATCGCCGAAGCCGATACGAGATCCCAATTACCCGAAGGGAGCGGGTGATCGATGGCATGCCAGCCGAGCTGCGTCGAGCCCTTGCGCCCAGCGTGACCGATCTGCAACGCGATCTTCGCCGGTGAGTGCCGGTGCACGAAATCGACGATACGCCGCCAGGCCTCGCGCTGTGCCTCATTCCACAACCCGGTGCAACCGGGAGTGATGCGCGCATCCGGCGCCGGGCACGTCATTTCCGTGACGATGAGACCCGCGCCACCGACCGCACGGGCGCCGTAGTGCATGAGGTGCCAATCGTCCGGCAAGCCCTCGCCCGCCGAGTATTGAGCCATGGGCGAGACCACGATGCGGTTCGCAAGATCCATCGAGCCCAGCCGCAAGGGCAAGAACATGGGCGGCCGCGGCTCATCGAGTCCGCAGCGCCGCGCGAGGCCCGTCTCGAGGCGCGCCACGTACTCGGGGTCGCGCAGCCGCAGGTTCTCGTGACCGATGCGCTGACTCGCGGTGAGCAGGCTGTACGCAAATTGCTCAGGGTCGAGGTGGGTGTAGCGCGCGACGTTCTCGAACCATTCCATGCGGTTGCGGGCCGCGCTCTGCAGCTTCAAGGCCTCGAGGTTGCGCTCCGCGTGATAGGCGTCGAGAGCGGTGCCGACATCGCGCGCCTGTGCGACGTGCCCTACCAGGCTCATCGCGTCCTCCATGGCGAGCTTCGTGCCCGAGCCGATGCCGAAATGCGCCGTGTGAGCCGCATCGCCGATCAACACGAGATTGCCGTGATGCCAGCGCTCGCAGAGCACGCGGTTGAAGTTGAGCCAGGCCGAGCCGCGCAAGTGGCGCGCATTGCTCATGAGGCGATGGCCGCCGAGATAGCTGCCGAACAGGTGCTCGCAGAACGCGATCGACTCTTCGGTGCCCAATTTGTCGAGGCCATGCGCCTTCCAGGTCTCCTCGCGCGTCTCGACGATCACCGTCGAGAGCTCCTTGCTGAACTGGTACGCGTGGATCTGAAACCAGCCGTGCTCGGTGCGCTCGAATGCAAATGTGAACGCCGGAAACTTTTGATGTGTGCCGAGCCAGATGAAGCGGCACTTGCGCACGTCGATGTGCGGCTTGAACACCGCCGCGTGACGCGTGCGCTGCAAGCTGTTGACACCGTCGGCGGCGACGATGAGATCGGCCTCGCCCAAGTCCGTCGAGGCATCCACCTCGCGGCAGAACGATTGCGCGACACCGAGGGCGGCCGCCCGTTCCTGGAAGATATTCAGTAGGCGCTTGCGCTCGATTCCGCAGAAGCCATGGCCGCCGCTGCGCATCGTGCGCCCGCCGAAGTGCACGTCGACGTCGTCCCAGTGATGGAAGCTCTCGACGATCGCGTCGTGTGTGGGAGCATCGGCGCCGCGAAAGCCCGCCATGGTCTTGTCCGAGAACACGACACCCCAGCCGAACGTGTCGTCGGGACGATTGCGTTCGTACACCTCGACCTTGGCGTGCGGCAGGGCCTTCTTGAAGAGAATGGCGGAATAGAGGCCCGCCGGACCTCCGCCGAGACAGACGATGCGCTGCATGCTTGAGCTCCCACCTAAGCGGGTAGTATGAGATAGATATTTTAAGTGTCAAGTATTAGGATGACGGCCAATTTCCAGCCTGCCGCGGAGAAACTCATGGCCAATGCGGACCGCTCGATGTTTGCCGAACCGCAGGAGGGCGCGCCGCACTCGAAACAATCGTTGCGGCTGTGGCTCAAGCTTCTTGGCTGCACGCTGATCGTCGAGAAACGTCTACGCGCCCGCCTCGATGCCGATTTCGCCACCACACTGCCCCGGTTCGATGTGCTGGCCGCGCTCGAGCGCCATCCGGCGGGACTGCGCATGTCCGCCCTGTCCGAGTTCCTCATGGTCTCGAATGGCAACGTGACGGGCGTCGTCTCCCGCCTCATCGAGGACGGCCTCGTCACGCGCACGGTCGACCGCGAGGATCGGCGGTCGGCCAATGTGCGCCTGACGCGCATAGGCCGGGAGTCGTTTCTGAAAATGGCGGCCGCGAACGAGCGCTGGATGGACGCGATGTTCGCGGACCTGTCGCACAGCCAAATCGAGGAACTGATGCGCCTGTTGAGCCAGGTGCGCCGCTCCATCGACGCGTACCCGGCTTAAATCAGCGCGCGGCGAAATTCGCCGCGCCGCCTGCCTACGCAGCCAGCTCGCGCGGCGGCGGCTCGAGCTCGCGCAGTGTCGACTCGAGCGCGCGACCCTCCTCGTCGGCGAGCGCGGCCGAGCGCAATCGCCGAACCGACTCCGCGAGATGCGCACGTCCCACGCTTCGATCCACGAATCGCATGATGATTTCATAGCCCTTCAGGCCGCGTGCATGCGTGTCGCCGTAGCCCTTGATGAGCCGCTGACACTCGGCGATTTCCACGGCGAGATCGTAATCTCCCGTGCTCGCGGCGATCCGTGCGAGCCATGCCTCGATGCGCTCCTGCTCGACGCGGTAGCGCAGCGTCCCGCGGCGAAATCGCCGCAGGCACGCGACCAGATAGAGCGGCAGGAATCCCGAGAGCTTTGCCGTGTTCAGGTGCCGCCCGCGGCGGAAGAGCGGGGCGAGCAGCCGCGCCGCGCGATCGCTCTGCCCCAGCCTGCGGCCGAACGCCGCCGGCAAGGTATCGCAGAGTTCTTCGAAGCGCGGATGCATGAACTCGGTGACATACACCACCTGCCCGGGCGCAGCGCGTACCTCGCCGCGGAAGCGCTCGAATCGGCTACGGCGCGTCTTGAGATCGGCGACGCGGATCGTATCCTCGTATGTCATCCACAGCGCAAGATGCCGCGCAACGGCCGCAGTCAGCGCGAAGCCGTGTGCCAAACCGTTTGCCGCCGAGTCGCTGCGCAGCACGTCGGCTAGACGCGCAAGATACGCATCGGCATAGGCTGCGTCCTGATAATCCATGCAGCGACGCACGCCCTCGACGATGAGCCCGTGCAGGTGCGCAGGGAATCCGGCGCGCACTTTTTGATCGAGCCGCCGTCCCTCTCCGGAGGACGGCGGCAAGCCGGGCGCGACCGCGCCCACCGTCGGGACGCTCGCGAGCGCCCGCTCGAACCCCGCCGCAAAGCCCTTGAGGCTCGGCTCCACGGCGACCCCGCCCGCGGCGATCGCCCGCTCGTAAAGCTCTCGCGGAAACGGCAATACCCCGCAAGCCGCCAGCGCGCCGAATAGCACTGAGCTGATGACGCTACCCGTCTCCGCGCAGATCGCATCCATGTCGCACGATACGACCCGGCGCGCCTCGCTCTTGAGCGCCGCGAGCACCGCTTTCGAGTCCGCGATGCCATCGCCCATGGCGGATTTCTCAGTGATTCCGTAGACCCGATGGGTCGAGGCCACGACGGTCGTGCGATCCGGGCTCACCAAGCCGCGCACCGCGGCCCGGCCCGCCTCCATGAGCTCAGCAGCCACGACCACGTCGACATCGCCGGGGACGGGCATGAGAGCGAATATGGGTGCCGGGCCATGCTCGGGCCGCGGGCTCATCTCGAGGTAGTAGACCGTCGTACCGGTGCGCTGCGCCACGCCCGGCACGGAGGTCGCTTGCACCAGCCAACCGTAGCGCTCCGCCACCTCGACGATCCAATCAGCCAACACGCCGCCGCCCTGACCTCCGAGAGCCGCAATGGCGATGGAGATGCGCGAGCGGTCAGAACGCATGACGGGCCCGGCGGCCATCCGCGAAGCGTTGCAACGCACGGATCACCGTGCCGCGCAGGGTGGCGAGCCAGCGGTCCCAACGCGTGGGATTGAACACGAGCTTTGCGCGATAGAACGAGGGACACAACACCGCCGCGTGCGCGACCTCGCCGCATACTCCGCACCCGACGCAGGAGTTGTCGACGTGCGCCACCGGATCTTGCCGCAGCGGATCCGGATTCGGCCGGATGGTGAGCGAGGGACAGCCCGACAGCCGAATGCAGGAATGATCGCCCGTGCAGGTATCGCTATCCACGCCGAAGCGCTCGCGCACCACACGAGCGCCGCCCGCGATGGCGCGCTGTTGTTCGGGACGCTCGCGGCGTTGGCGATTGAGCATGCATTCCGAGGCCGCGACGATGACCTTCGGACCTTTCTCGGGCGTGGTCATCGCCTCCTTGAGGGCGTCCTTCATGCGCGTGAGATCGTAGGTGCGGTCGATTACGCGCAACCACTTGACGCCGACGCCCTTCACCGCCTCGGCGATCGCATGTTTCGTGCTCTTCGAACGGTTGACCGCGCGCGACGAGAGAATGTCCTGTCCGCCTGTGGCCGCCGAATAGCCGTTGTCGACGATCACCAGCACGTTGTCGGATCTGTTGAACACACCGTTGCCGACGCCCGATGTGAGGCCGTTGTGCCAAAAGCCTCCGTCGCCCATCACAGCGATGGCGCGCTTGCCGTTTCCCCCGCCGAACGCCGAGGCGCCGGCCGCTCCCAAGCCGTAGCCCATGGTCGTGTTGCCGAGATTGAAGGGCGGCAAGATTGAGAACAAGTGGCAACCGATGTCGCAACTGATGTGCAGGGGCCCAAGCTCGCGTTGCAAAAGCTTCATCGCGGTGAAGATGGGCCGTTCGGGGCAGCCCGTGCAAAACCCCGCCGGCCGCATGGGCAGGAGAGCGCCGAGTGCTTGCACTTCCTTGGATGGCTCGCGATGTCCTCGCCGCGCGCGCGGCTCGAGCCATTGCGGTGCGTGGCGTTCGAGGAACGCCGCGACGCCGTGCTCAAGAACTTGCCCTGTGTATTCGCCCGCCCGCGGCAGCACGCCCTTACCGATCACGCGGGTCTGCAAGTCGGCCTGATGCAGCACCATGTTCAAGTGCTGCTCGATATACTCGGGTTGACCCTCCTCGATGATGAGCACGGCGCGCTTGCCCGCGCAGAAGCCGCGAATCTCTTCATCGATGAGCGGATAGGTGACATTGAGAACATAGAGCGGCAGCTCGGTGCGGCCGAAGGCGTCGGCGAGCCCCAAAAGCTCGAGCGCCCGCATCAGCGTGTTGTAGAGCCCGCCCTGCAGGATGATCCCGATATCGCCTGCGGCGCCGCCCATGAATTCGTTCAGCCGGCGCTCACGGACGAAGTCGACGGCGGCCGGCCAGCGCTTTTCGATCTTCTCCCGCTCGTGCTCGAAATTGGCGGGCGGCAACACGATGCGCGAGGTGTCGCGCACGGGCTGGGCGAGCGCGTCGCGCACGCTGAACGCGGGCGGCCGGTTGTTCTTCGCTCGAAAGCCGCCGTACACGTGGCAGGCGCGGATGCGCAACTCCAGCATCACCGGCGTGCTCGATGCCTCGGAGAGCTCGAAGCCCCGCTCCACCATCTCCACGATGCTCTCGAGATTGGGACGCGGATCGAGGAGCCACATCTGGGATTTCATGGCGAAGGCATGCGAGCGCTCCTGCATGATCGAGGAACCCTCGCCGTAATCCTCTCCCACGATGACGAGCGCGCCGCCGGTCACGCCGCCCGATGCCACGTTGGCGAGCGCATCGCTGGCGACGTTCGTGCCCACGGTCGATTTCCAGGTGACGGCGCCGCGGATGGGATAATTGACGGAAGCCGCCAGCATCGCCGCGGCGGCAGCCTCCGAGGCGCTCGCCTCGAAGCGCACGCCCAAGTCCTCGAGCACGTCCTGGGCGTCCGACAACACGTCCATCAAGTGCGAGATCGGCGCGCCCTGGTAGCCGCCCACGTAGCCGACGCCCGACTGCAGCAAAGCCTTGGTGACCGCGAGAATCGCCTCGCCGTGAAACTCCTCGCCTTCGCCGAGCCGCAGCTTCCCGACTTCCTGAGCAAACGAGCGCTCAGCCATTCGGGGCGCCCTCACCGGTCCGGGGGCTCGATTCCGCAGATACTGCGTAACAGATGCACATGCTTTATTTTAACCGTAAAACATCCCGGCGCCAGGCCCCCGCATCGGACCGCACCGCGATGCGCCTAATCGTTCAACTGCTCGAGCGCGATGCCCCGCGTCAAGGGTCCGAGAATCGCGATGACCCCCACCGCGAGGAGCATGGCGCCGCAGATGAACGCGGCCACCGCGTCCGCACCGCCGTCGGCCAGCAAAGCGCCCGTGATGAGGCCCGCGAAGGCCGCGGCCAACCGGCTCCAGGAATACACGAAGCCCACGGCGCGGGAGCGGATGCGGGTCGGAAAGATCTCTGCCTGATATCCGTGGTAGGCGTAGGACATGATGTTTGCCGCGAGCGTGAACATGATGCCGAGAGTGATTAGCAACACGGGCGATGAGGCTCTCGCGAAGCCCGCCATGGCGAGCCCCATGCAGGCGAGGCCGCCCACGATCTGGTACTTGCGCTCCACCCGATCCGCGAACAGCGCGCCGATGAGCGGGCCCACGGGCTGCGCGACGGCGATGATGAGCGAGTACTCGAGACTGCGGGGCACATCGACGCCGCGCGCACCCAGCAGGGTCGGGAGCCATGAGTTGAAGCCATAAAAGCCGATCACTTGCGCGGCGTTGAATATCGACAGCATGAGGGTTCGCCTGCGGTAACGACCCTGAAAGATGTCCGCAAGCCGCGCGCGCGGCGCGGCGGTCGTCTGCGGCGCGGATGTGCCGACGGGCGGCAGCGATCCCAACTCCGCAAGCACGCGCGCCTCGAGGCCGCTCACTAAGCGATCCGCCTCTTCGATGCGTCCTTGAGCGGCCAGCCAGCGCGGGCTTTCCGGGAACCCTTCGCGCAATGCCCAGACCGCAATCGCGCCGACCGAGCCGAATAGCACGACCCAGCGCCAGCCTGCCAGGCCGAGAGGCGCCAAAGGCACGACCAGCCAGGCCAGCAGCGCCACCACGGGCACGGCGGTAAAGCAGATGCACTGATTGATGCAGAAGGCACGGCCGCGCAAGCCGGACGGCACGAGCTCGACCAGATAGGTGTCGATGGTCACGAGTTGAACGCCGAACCCCACGCCGGCGATGAATCGCCAGATGTTGAGCCCCTCGCCGGTGCGCTGAAACGCCATGACGACGGTCGAAGCGACATACCAAAGCAGGGACGTCGTGAAGACCGCTTTACGCCCGAAGCGATCGGCGGCCTGCGCGAAAGCGACGACTCCGACCCATAACCCGGCGAATGTCGAGAAGATGAACGTGCCTAAGCCCGCTACCTTCATTGCATCGAGCGAGGCGAACACGCCCAAGGACTGCGGGGTGAACAGTCCGCTCTTCACCATGCTGGGCCCGACGTAGGCGGTGAAGAACATATCGTAAAACTCGAAGGCGCCGCCGAGCGATATCAGCGCGACGATGCTCCACAGCGCACGCGAGGCGGGAATCCGGTCGAGTCGAGCGGCGATCTGCTCGGCGTTGACCGCGCTCACTCCTTGAATCCGGGAATGCGCTTCGCCATCGGGTCGTGGGCGAGCTGCATACCCAGCTTCACGGCGCCCGCGAAGTTCTCGAGCACATCCTCGATGGCGATGTTGCGCCTGAAATAATCCGCCCAGATGAACTCGGCGAACGCGGTGTGCGTCTTGTCGTAGCCCCCGGCGTCGCGCACGAAGCCGGCCACCGAGCGATAAACATCGTCCACCAGCTTGTCCAGGGTCTTCGGGATGAACGAATAGCGGTGCCTGACGCCGTGCTCATCGAGCGGATGCACCCAGGACTCCTTTTCCATATGGATCCAGAATATGTCCTGCGTCAGCGCAGAGAGGTCGCCCTCGATTTCGAAACAGGCCTCCTTGATTTTGAGATCGTACGCGGCCCGCGCCAGATGATGATGGTCGGTTATGTACATTCGTTGCCCCGGCCCGAGAACGACGGGCATCGGATGCGTCGCGAGGAATGCGTCCTGGTCCTTGGCCGATAAGGCCCCTAATTTCCTCTTCTTCGCCTCGACCTCGAGAAAACCCACCGTCAGCTGCGTGGGGCAGAGGCTGACGATGGGAGCGTGCTGAAGCTTCGACATACGACTCGCGTCCTTGGGAACCCGCCATTAGCGTAGCAGCCCGCAGTTCATCGCACCCCGGTACGCGCTTCAGGGGTCCTGCGCGAAAGAGCGCCGACCCAGACGCCTAACCTCATCATCAATTAAAACAATAACTTGCGCTTTTTTTGTAAAATGATACTGCAGATGCCGGCGGTGGCTGCGCCGCGGCGGGGAAAGCCGGAGATGCTTGCAAGTGCGTCGCGAAGGACCCATAAATAACACTCTGGAGCAGCATGCGGCGGCTCGATTGTTTGAGGTTGAACCATGGCTACAGGTTGGGCCGGAGACGGCGCAGTACAAGATCAGATCGACGCGACCGTGCTCGATGGTGTGAAGCGGGCCCAGAGTCGCTTGCCGCAAGGGCCGTCCGCCACGCATTGCGCAGAGTGCGGCACCGAGATTCCGGAGGCGCGTCGCCAGGCCCTGCCCGGCACGCGGCTGTGCGTCTCCTGCCAGGACCAGCAGGATCGCGATCTGGCCGCATTCGCGGGCTACAACCGGCGCGGCAGCAAGGACAGTCAGCTGCGTTGAGTCTCCGTGGGCCTACACTGAAGCGGCCCGTTTTCCGATTGTCCCCGCCGGTCGCGTGTGGTTAAAGTCGAGTCGAGCTCGGCCGATACCATGGACTTGAACCGCCGTATCCTAAACTCCTCGATGCATGTGGCCCGCGTGCTGCTCGTTGGCGCGGCGAGCTGCGTTGTCGTGCAGGCGCGCGATGCGCGCACGAACTTCAATGTAAGTGCAACCGTCAACGCCGTCGCGAAGCTCCAGGTGCAATCGGAGCCCGCCGAGATTCTCGTGTCGGATGAGGATTTGCGGCGTGGCTTCATCGATGTCGTGCAGCCGACCGACCTCCTCATCCGCAGCAACAGCGCGACCGGCTATGTGCTCGATCTCACGACGCTGACACCCATGCTCTCCTCGCTGGTCGTCCGAGGTCTGCAGAGCGAGCAATCCTTGAGCGGAGAAGGCGGCGCCATCGTGCAGCGCTGGCATGCGCCCCAGACCGTCGCTCTGTCGCTGCAATTCAGATTGATGCTGGCTCCGGGTCTCGTGGCAGGCCGCTACCCGTGGCCCATGCGTTTCGACGTGCGACCGCTCGAATCGCTCTAACGGCTCAATAGACCACCGTCAAGACGATGGTGTCCACGTAGCTTCCAGGCGCCACGTCTTGACGTGCTGGGATGAGCCCGTAAAGCGGGCCCGCCACCTGATAGACCTGTCCGGCGGTGACCGTACCCGACTCGGACAGCTGATAGGTCCCAGAGGTGCCATCGCCGAAGATCTGACTATAGCTGGGCGAGGTGTAGACGTTGTAGTCGAGCACGCTGGCCCCCGCCAGCATCGTGCGTGTCGCGAACTTACCGCTCGATCCAGCGCTCAAGCTGAGCGTCCCGGACACGGTGGCGGACCCCGAGCCGGTCGCCGTGCAGGTCACGGTGAACGTGCCCGTGGCCGTGACCGCCGCCGCGCTATACGCCGGATAAACACCGAAGGTGAGCGCGCCGGCGGCTACGGTGCAACTGAAGGTCACGGCTGCCGATGCGGGCTGCAAAACGACGAGGGGGAGCCCCAGGCACAGCGCGATCGTAACAAGCGGGTTCCTCAGAATGCCGGCACGGTTTTTCATGATGCGCTCTCCTCCTTCGCTACCGGCTTGCGGCAACGGATGGTGCCGAGGTCGGGCAGCGGATCATCGCTCGGCGGGGGTTCGAGCCGAAACACACAACGGCCCGTGGCCCAGCTCGCCTCGCCGGCGGATCCGTGATCGTAGCCCGTAACGTAAACCGTGCCGTCGAGCACCACAGGAAATTCGTTGCCGTTGAATTTGACCACAGCTCCCGCCGGAACCGGTTTGCCGTCCTCGGTCGCGAGCTTGAAGGTCCCTCCGCGGACGCGCTCGACTGGAAAGCGCGCGATGACTCCGCTGTGGGAAGGCGGTGCCAGGACGGTGCTGGTCGATGCGATCGTGGTATCGAGAGGCAAATCTTCGGGCTGGATGCTGATGTGATTCGCTTCGTAGGGCCGCAGGTTGTACAGCAACGCCTTGCCGGAGGAGTCGGTCTGCGTCGTCAGCTGATTCTCGACGTACACCGGCACGTTGGGAAGCCCCGCCACGTCCACCACCGCGAAGCTATTGTTCAACGTGCGCGTGGCGGCGAGCTCGCCGTCGAGCAGCACGAGCGCCCCGCTCGCATAGACATTGCGGCCGTCTACGCCGTCGTTGCGGGCGGCCTCCACGTCCACATCGACCGCGTGAAATTGCTGCTGCCATAGGGCATCGTAGTTGCCGGCCGTGGAGGCGCTCAGCCGATAACCGCTGCCGGGCCCGATCGGCGGACTCTGCGTGACGCTCCCGATCACCTCGTTTTGCGGTGCGCCGCTTCCGCGTCCGCCGACCGCCTGCACGGAGGCCGATCGCCGGCCGGAGAGCGGCAGGACGTACATGAGGAAGGCGCTGGTCGAGTTCTGCGCAGCGCTGCTCACCGTCAGGCCGCCCGCGGCCGGGAGCCCGGTGGTGGCGCTCTCGAGCTGCAAGCTGCTCGCTTCCTCCGGGCTATGCGTGCGCGAGACGGTGAAGTTCAAATACCCAAACCGCCCCAGGCTCAAGGTGTGCGTGAGGCTCAGGGTTTCTTGCTCCGGTGAGTCTCGATAAGTTTGGCGCACGAACGCGAGCGACAACGCTCCGGCGCGGCCCATATCGAGGCCCGCCTGCAACAGATTTCGTTGCCGCAGGCGCATATCGGGCTCCAACGCCTGACCGACTTGCGCGAAGTTGCTGGTCGCCCACAACGAGCTTGCAACGAAGCTCACGCGCGTGCCGCGATGCTCGACACCCACGCCGCTCAACCAACCCGATCCGCCCGAGTCGCCGCCGTTCGCCGCGGTCAGGTTCAGAACTCCGACCTTGCCTATGCCTACGGCCGCGCTCAAGCCCGCAGCGTGGGCATAATCCGCCTGGTATTCGGCATGCGTCTCGAGGGTGAAATAGTCGGTGATCCCGTGCCGATAGGTGCCCTCCGCGAGCGTGGTGCCGTAGTCATCGCTCGCCAGAGCATAGTTGTTGCGCACGCTGCCCAAGTCGACGGAATACTGGCTCAGGCCTTGCGCCAAAAGGCTCGTGCTCGTGTAGAAGGACTGCGTGATCACTTGCTCGCGGCCGAGGGCGTCGCGCACGACCACGTTGACGTCGCCGGTTCCCGTGACGGTCGGCAGTCGATCGATCACGAAGGGACCCGCCGGGACTTGGCTGCTCGTGGCCAGCTGGTTGTTCACGAAGACATCCACCGACGAGGGCAC
>Ga0302314_10005814_pt1 | contig 22412 bp, 20 predicted proteins | sample III_Palsa_N2_3_FD_200533 | JGI IMG/M metagenome (GOLD analysis project Ga0302314, IMG submission 200533) | Peat permafrost microbial communities from Stordalen Mire near Abisko, Sweden - III_Palsa_N2_3 | ecosystem: Environmental > Terrestrial > Soil > Palsa > Peat permafrost | place: Sweden...
TATCAGGTTGAAGGACTGGAAGATGAACCCGATCCGCTCGCGGCGCAGCAGCGTGAGGCCGCTGTCATCGAGCCGCCCTATCTCCTGCGCGGCGACGAATGTCTGGCCGCTGGTCGGCACGTCAAGGCCCGCCATGCAGTGCATCAGCGTCGACTTGCCCGAGCCGGACGGGCCCATGACCGCGGTGAAATGGCCGGCCGCGAATTCGACGTCGACGCCGTCGAGTGCACGCACGGCGACCTCGCCACTGCCGTAGACCTTCGTCAGCGCGACCGCGCGCGCCGCCGCTGTCGCGGCCGGCGGCTGGGGCTGGGGCTGGGGCTGAGTCAGCTCATCGCCGGTCATGCCGACACCCCCGCCGGCAGCCAGCTGAAGCGCCAGGCTGCAAATGCCGCGGCGCCGGCCGCCCAGATGGCCAGGACGATGATGTCCGTGCCCGAGATCGAGGCGCCGAAGCTCGAATGCACCGAGGCCATGTGCAGGCTGTTGGCCAGGTGCTGCACCGGGAACACAGCGGCCACGTCCTTGAGCCCGCGGCTCAGGCTGGCGACCGGGATGAACACCCCCGAGATGAACCACAGCGGCAGCATCGTCATCTGCACGATCGGCTGCGCAGCATCCTGAGAGCCAATCATGCCGGACACGGCGTAGCCAATGCAGGCAAACGCGAACGTGCCGACGAGCGCGGTGCAGGCGATCGCGAGGATCGCCGGTCCGGCGATGCCAACTCCGTAGGCAAGCTTGGCGATCAACAGCAGGATCGCCGCAGAAACCGCGGTGGTCACCACCGTCGAGAGCGCCTGCCCGCCGATCAGCACAACTGCCGGCACCGGCGTCGCGCGCCTGCGCTTGAGCACCCCGCGCTCGCGCAGTCCTGAGACCAGGATCACCAGGCTCGCGTAGGCGTTGACGACGATCGACATCGCCAGGATGCCCGGCACATAGAAGACCTTGAGGGCGACGCGGACGTGATCAACGACCGTGTGGCCGCTACCGAACACGCCGGTGAACACGACCAGCAGGACGATCGGGAAGAAGAAGCCCATGAATCGCGCGCGGGGACTCCGAGCGCTGATCTTGAGGTCGTAGAGCGCCTCGTGCAGCAGCAGCGCAAGTGGCCCGCGAGAGGCTGCGGAACGTCCATCCTCCCGTGGAGTTCCGCTGAACTCCACGGTGGCGGGCTGTGCTTGTCGCGCCTGCCACATCCGGATCAGGCGTTTGATCAGGAAATACATGTCGTGCTATTCCTCGCTGGTCAGTTGCAGGTACACGTCTTCCAGTGTCGGGCGGCTGACCTCGAGGTCGTCGAGTTCGATGCCGCGCTCGAGCGCCCAGCCTGTCAGGACGTGCAGGTCGGCGGTGACCAACGTGCTCGGCAACCGCAGGTCACCGTCCGGATCGGTCTGCAGGCGCTCGTCCAATTCGGGCGGCAGCTCGCGGGTGGCGGTCGATGCCGGCAGCCTGAAGCTGATCTGGGCGGCCTCGAGCTGGCGCCCGCCGAGCGTCTGCGGCGTGCCCTCGGCGACGATCTGGCCGGCGGCGATCACCGCGATCCGGTCGGCGAGGCGCTCGGCCTCCTCCATGTAATGGGTCGTGAGGAAGATCGTCTTGCCGAGGTCGCGCAGGCCGGCGACGACCTCCCAGGCAGCGCGACGCGCCGATGGATCGAAGCCAGTGGTCGGCTCGTCGAGGAAGATCAGCTCAGGATCCCCGATCAGCGCAAGCGCGACGTCGAGCCGGCGGCGCTGGCCGCCCGAAAGTGATGTCGCGCGCTCACCGGACTGTTCCGCGAGGCCGACCAGCGCGATCGTCTCATCGATGTTGCGCGGTGCCGGGTAGTAGCCGGCGTAGAGCGCGACGCACTCGCGCACGTTCAGGCCGGGCTCGGCACCCGACTCCTGGAGAACGATGCCGAGCCGCGCACGCCAGCTGCCGGGTGCCTGCCACGGGTCCCGGCCGAGCACCTCGACGCTGCCGCCGCTTGCCTGGCGGAAGCCCTCGAGGATCTCGACGGTCGTGGTCTTGCCGGCGCCGTTGGGGCCAAGGAACGCGAAGATCTCGCCGCGGCGGACCTCGAGGTCGATTCCGCGAACAGCCTCGTGATCCCCGTAGCGTTTCTGCAGCCCGCGCACGCGGATCACCGCCTCGCCAGCGCCTGGAGCGCTCTGCCCTGCGGCCGCGACCGCGGCATCGAGTGAGTTGGTGAACATGACAGCCAAGGTACGGGCGCCACGGCGCGATGTCATCGGCGCGTGGGTCGATCTTCTGGCTCCACCCACGGGTGTAGACCAATATCAGGCGTGCTCCACCCACGAGCCGATGACAGGCGCGTGCGCGCGTCTTATCGTTGCCCGGGAATGCTGGCTCTCCTGCGACGCATCCGCGACCACCTGCTGATGCGCGACCTCGCCGGGCGCGAGCTGGCGCTGCCGCCCGAGGTGACACCACTGCGGGCGATCGGCATCGCGTTCCTAACTGCGTTCCTGGTCGACACCTTCTCGACGGTTCCACGCGCGTCGTTCGACGGGCGGGGCCTGGTCGTGCTCGCTGCCCTGGCGCTGGTCGTCGCCTCGGTGGTTGTGGCACGCCCCACGCGTGTCAGGGTCGTCGGGCCGCAGGTGGCCACCGTAGAGGGTCGGCGCACGATCGCCGGACTCTGCGGAGTGATTGCGGGAACGATCGTGCTCGCGCTCGAACAGCCCAACGGCATGTGGGAGGCTGGGCCCTACCTGGTGGCGATCATGGCCGCGACACGCCTCGACCGCCGGTCCGGGGCACTGATAATGGTCGCGGCGATAGCGCCGTTCACGATCGGCTCTGTGGTCGACGGGTCGTACGGGACAGCGCTCTCGATCTCGATCGGGGTGCTGCCGTGGTATCTGGTGATGCGGCTGATGCGCAGCCTGCGCGAGCGCCACGAGGAGCTGCTGGCCTCGCGGGCGGCGGAGGCGCGCGCCGCGGTATCGGCCGAGCGCGGGCGCATCGCCCGCGAGATGCACGACGTGCTCGCGCACTCGCTCTCGGCGCTGGCGCTGCAGCTCGAGACCACACGGCTGCTCGCGCGCGACCGCAACGTCGACGCCGATGTCGCGCGTGCGATCGACCAGGCGCACGGCCTTGCGGCCAGTGGCCTCGACGACGCCCGCCGCGCGATCGCTGCCGCGCGTGGTGACGAGCTGCCCGGGCCCGAGCGGCTCGAGGCTTTGGCCGGCGCCTTCGGCGACCAGAGCGGTCTGCCGGTGGCGGTCGAGGTCAACGGGAATCCCCGCCAGCTGCCACCCGACGCGAGGCTGGCGGTCTACCGGACCGCGCAGGAGGCGCTCACCAACGTGCGCCGCCACGCCGCCGCCGAACGCGTATGCGTGAGCCTCGATTACTTGTCTGACGCGACGGTGCTGGTGGTCGAGGACCACGGCGCTGCCGGCACACCCCCGCCGATGACACCGGTCGCCGGCGGCTACGGGCTGACCGGCATGCGCGAACGGGCGAAGCTGCTCGGTGGTGAGCTGCTCGCCTGCCCCACCAGCAGCGGTTTCCGAGTAGAGCTGCGGCTGCCGGCGTGAGCGTCCGCGTCCTGCTCGCCGACGACCAGCGCCTGGTCCGCGAGAGCCTGAGCACGATGCTCGGCCTGCTCGACGGGATCGAGCTGCTCGGCACCGCCGCCGACGGTGAGGAGGCCGTCCGGCTCGCGTCGGAGCTGCGTCCGGAGGTGGTTCTGATGGACCTGCGCATGCCGGGCATCGACGGGATCGAGGCGACGCGCCTGCTGCACGAGCAACAGCCCGAGATCGGCGTGATCGCGCTGACCACCTATGCCGACGATGAGAGCGTGCTCGGGGCGCTGCGCGCCGGCGCCCGCGGCTATCTGACCAAGGACGCATCGAGCGAGGACATCCGTACCGCGATCCTCTGTGTCGCGTCGGGCTCGGCGACGCTCGATCCGGCCGTCCAACACCATGTGGTGGCGGCGCTCGCGCCCATCCCGCCCACCCCAGCGCCGACAGAACCAGCTGCCGACACGCTGCCCGACGAGCTCACGCCGCGTGAGGCCGAGGTACTGGTGCTGATCGCCGAGGGGCTCAGCAACGTCGAGATCGCGGCGCGGCTGTTCGTCAGCCAGACGACGGTCAAGTCGCACATCAACCACCTGTTCGCAAAGGCCGGTCTGCGCGATCGCGCGCAGGCCGTCAACTACGCCTACCGCACCGGGCTCGCGCGGCCGCCCGGCTGATCTCAGTGGGCGGCGGCGCCGAGCAGCACGGCGCCGGCGAGAGCGAGGGCGGCGCCCAACAGCTGGATGCGCGCCGCGCGGTGCCCGCGCAGCACCCGTCCGAGCACGATCGTCATGATCGGGTAGAGCGAAGCGAGCGCCGCCACGATGCTGAGTGCGCCCCGATGTGAGGCCGACACGTAGCCGAGGTCGCCGCCGGTTCCGGCGATCGCGATCAGCGCGAGCCCCAGGAGCCGCCGCCGGGTGAACAGCGCCTCGCCAGAGCCGGCGCGCCTCCGTGCGGCTCCGCCTGCGGCAATCACGGCCGCGACGATGCCCGCCGAGGCGGCGGTGCTCGCGTGCTCCGCGGTGGTCACCCAGTAAACGTTCAGTCGGCCGGCCGCGTGCAGCAGCGTCAGGGTCACGCCGACGCTGACGGCCGCGGCGACGCAGATCGCACCGTCGCTCTGGCGCAGCGCGCGAATGCTGAGCCCATCGGAGGAGCTCCAGGTGCTGATCGCGCTACCCGCGAGCGCGCAGACCAGGCCGATCAGGATCAGCGGGCTGAGTCGATCGCCGCCGATCACGCCGATCGTGACGGCGACGGCCGCCCCGAGCGCACCGACCGGGGCGGTGATCAGCGCGCGGCCGCGGCTCAACGCGCGGTAGATGAGGCCGAGCTCGAGCGTCGTTGAGACTCCAGCGAGCAGCGCCAGCAGCAACCTGGGGCTGTCGGGAATCGCCGTTCCCTGCGCGATCAACACCGGCAACAGCAGCAGCACGCCGAGCAGCTCGGAGATTGCGACGATCGCGAAGACCGGTGCCTCGCGCTGCGAGATATCTCCGCCGAGGTAGTCCGAGATCCCCCAGCCGACCGCCGCGGCGACTGCGCCGAGGATCACCACGGCGAGGCTCGGCTCCACTTCTGCTGTACCGGCAAAATAGGTTTCATTGGTACCAACCGTACCAGCGAACAAGCGTTTGCTGGTACCATCGTCAACATGCAGACAGCTGCCGAGGTTCCGCTGGTCGGGGGCCATGTCACGCTCGACTTCGTCAACACCGCCGAGGAGCGCGGCCACCCCGCAGCCGCTGACGTGTTGCGGACGCCCGCTGATCTGAGGATCTGGGGTCGCCGCCTGGGCGTGCTGTCGACAGCGGCTTCGGCTGCCGATGAGCTGCGGGAGCTCGGTCGCGCCCTGACGGCGCGCGAGTTACTGCACACGCTGCTGGTAGCGCGCGTCAACGACGCAAAGCCCAAGCGCGCGCAGCTGGCTCAGCTCTCGGCCCTTGTCGCCGAGGCCCACGCCGCCGCGACACTCGAGCAGTCCGGCGATGGCCGCGTCGAGTGGCGCTGGCCAAAGACCGATCTTGCAAGCGTCCGGCATGTCTCCGTGACCGGTGCGATCGAGCTCCTGCGCGCCGAGCCGACCGGGCGCCTCAAGCAGTGCCCCGGCGACCAGTGCGGCTGGCTGTTCCTCGACACGAGCAAGCGCGGCAATCGGCGCTGGTGCTCGATGCGCGAGTGCGGTCAGGAGGCCAAGGACGAGCAGCGTCGCGCGCGACGCCGGACCGCCAGCCGCTGAGCGACGGCTCGGGCCCGTAGAGCCGGCCTCAGACGACCGCAGCGCTCTTGTGGGCGAGCACCCAGGCCTCGAACTCGCCGACCGGCATGGCCTTGGCGTAGAGCCATCCCTGGGCAAGCATGTCCGGCTTGATCGCAAGCAGCATCTCGCGCTGCTCAGCGGTCTCGACCCCCTCGGCGATCACCTTCAGTCCGCTCACCGAGGCGATGTCGGCGACCGCCTCTACGACCGCGCGATCGATCGGCGAGCGGCCCATCGACTGTACGAAGGACATGTCGAGCTTGACGGTGTCGAGCGGAAAGTCGCGCAGGTGTGCAAGTGAAGAGTGGCCGGTTCCGAAGTCGTCGAGCGCTACGCAATAGCCGGCGTCGCGGAAACTCGCGAGCGCCGCGGGGACGCCGTACTCGATGTCCATCAGCGCACCCTCGGTCACCTCGACGTTGACCCGGGCTCCGGTGCCCTTGAGCCCGGTCCGCTCGAAGTCCGTCGCGAGATCCGCCGTGAGCGTCGGGTCGCGCAGGCGGATCGCGGCCAGGTTGTAGCTCAGCCCGTAGGACAACCAATATGGGCCGTAGCGCCTGGCGAAGTCCGCAACCATCTCGTGGAAGACGTCACCAAGCGAGTTCGAGATCACCGCCATGAGCGCCGAGTCCTGCTCCGCCTCCGGCAGGAACTCGATCGGATAGAGCACGCCACGCTGCGGGTGGTTCCAGCGTACGAGCGTTTCGCCGCCGACGGGGACGCCGCTCGCCAACGCGACGATCGGCTGCACGTACAGCTCCAGCTCCCCGCGGACACAGGCTCCGTAGAGATCCGAACTCAGCAGCGATCCGCTGTCATCGATGATCCGATCGCTGCTGCGGTCGACGACGACGCGCACGGTGCCAAGTCCCTTGGCGGCACGCATATTGTGCTCGGCAGCCCGCACCAGGTGGGCGGCACTCTCACCGGGGGCGGCGACGGCACCGCCAACGGACAGCCGCACGGGTGCGTCCTCGCCTCCGGGCCCGTCGTTGGAGGCGCCCACGTCCGTCTCGATGCGTTGCGCGAAACGTTCGACGGCGTCGACATCGGTCGCGTCGAAGTTAGCGATCATGAAGGTGTCGCCGCCGAGCCGGGCCGTCAGCGATCCGCCCTCAAGCGTGCCCGCTGCCTTTCGCAATCGCTTGGCGACGTGGCGCAGAAGCAGGTCTCCGCTGCGGGCCCCGAGCTGACGGTTGACGGCTCCGAAGTTGTCGAGATCGCACACCCACACGGCAGGCCGCCGGCCACGAGCGATCTCGCGATCGAGGATGCGCTCTGCACCCGGACGCGAGAGCATGCCGGTGAGCTGGTCCCGCGCCACCTGCGTGCCGGACCGCCAGATCGCGAGCGAGAGAGCGGCCGCAAGCAGGATCGCCGCGCCGCGGAGAGCCGTGCCCGTGCCCGGGTCCTCGCGTGCGAACGCTGCGGCACCGTTGAACGCAGCGGGGTCAAGCCAGGCGAGGAGCGCAACCGCAACCGTCTCCAAGCACCCGACCGCGATCGGGACCCAGTCCTGGTAGAAGGCGAGCACGATCATCGCCAGTGGACCAACCGTGAAGTTGCCGACGTACTTGACGACGTAGAGCTGGGCGATCATGAAATAGACCGCGAGCAGCACCTCACGCGTGCGTCGCGGCCAGAATTGCACCTGCGAGAGTGCCAGCGCCGCCGCCGCGCAGGCTGTGTAGAGCCACTCGGCCGGGCGATGGACGTCAGCGAGCGTAAAGCTCAAGAGGAAGAGCGTGAAGATCGCTGCGCAGATCGAGACCGAGCGGTGCCGTGCCCGCCAGGCGAGGTCGTCCAGAAGCGAACCGTCAACCGACGCCCCGAGACTGTGCAGCCTTTCGATCATCTTCGAAAACAACGCGTTCTCCCTAGCACTGACGGTACATATCGGCACCGCCGCGGGGAAGACCTGAGAGGAAGTTGTTCGCGGAGCTGTTCGCGCCGCGCCGATGGAGGCGAGCTAGCGTTGTAGCCAGCGCTTGCGGCGATCCAGCGCCGCCGGACGCTCGGCCAGCAGCAACCGTCGCTGGTGTCCGTGCACGAGGTCGCGCACGGCGCGTGTCTGGTCAAGCTCGAGGGCCACGAACCGCAGTCCGGTGAAGCCGCCATCGATCCGCAGGACCTCCGCGAACAGCTCGATCTGCTCGGGCTTCGGCGTGGCGCCGTAGGTCGGGACCTCGAGCCGGAACACGATCATCACACCAGGCGCGCAGGGCAGCTCGCGGTCGAGGCGAAGGCCCAGCACGGAGATGTCGACGAGCTCGCAGTAAAGCTCCATCGGCTCGTCGACATACACCGCCAGGTTCATGCCAACCCGGAACGCCTCTCGCCGTTGGCTCCCAGACCGGCGATCTGCAATCTGAAACTCGTAGTCGTCGCTCACCCCACGCAAGCATCGCGCATTTGGCCGCCAACTACGAAACGCCGGCGAATGCGATGCCCACCGGATCGTCACCCAAGCCGATCTCGATCGAGGACACGATCGCGTTGCTCGATGGGTCGATCACCGCCAGTGAGCTCGAGCTGTTGCAGGCAACCCAGAGTGTGCCATCGCCCGGGTTGACGGCGATCGCGCCCGGCTGGTGGTGCAGCTGCGTGTAGGTCGAAGCCTTTGTCACGAGGTTCTCGGCCTGGAACGGCGGCAGGCTGATCTTCGTCTGCTCACGCAGGCGCGAGACGCTGACCACTGAGATCGTGTCCTCGTTGGTGTTGGTCACATAGGCCGTGGCGCCGTCGGCACTGAAGGCGACATTCCAGGGCGTGTGCCCGACCGCAACGGTGTCCAGTCCACGTAGGGAGTGGGCATCCAGGACAACGACCTGGTCCTGCTCGGAGTCGGCCACCCAGATCTGGCTGCCATCGGGCGAGAACGCCAGACCGTGGGGGTTGTGGAAGTCCACCCGCGACTTGGAGGCCGTGCCGCCGTTGGTCGCGATCGCGTAGATCCCGTCGGCGCATGACACCGCCACCAGCGCACCGTCGGGCGAGACGGCGAGCACCTGTGGCGCCTGGCCAACATCGATCGTGTTGGTCACCTGGTAGCTGCTCGTGTCGATCACCGACACCGTCTGCGACCCGCCGCGGCCGGTGTTCGGTCCCGTGTTAGCCACGTACGCGGTACTGCCGTCGGGGCTGATGGCGATCCCGTGCGGGTAGATCCCGACGACGATCGTCCGCGTCGCCGACCACTTGCTGGTCGTCGCGTTGTACGCGAACACGCTGACCGTGTTCGCGCCGGATTCGGTCACCCAGATCTCGAGTCCGGCCAGGCTCGAGGCAGTGGTGGGCGTGACAGCGACCGCATATGGGTTGGTCGTACCGCTGGAGATCGCGGATGCCAGCGTGCGCGTCGAAGCGTCGGCGATTGCGACATTGCCACCGACGATGCCCGGCACGAACGCGTAGACCGTGTCGCCGGCGTCCGGCAGCGCATGGTCCTCAACGGCCGCAATCCGGCCGAGGAAGACCTTGTCGGACGCCCCATTGACGAAGTCCTTGCGATGGGTCGTGCGGTTCTCCACGTAGCGGCTGGCGGTCAGCGGCAGCGGCCTGTGGTTGATCCGCGACGTGATCAGATCGCGCGACTGTGCCCGCCACGGCAGCCGCGGCCTCGAGGTCTCCTGCACCGGCGGCGTCTGCACAGCGCCGGGGACGGTCGGCGCCGGCAGCGTCGCGACGTCCTGCTCAGCCGACCAGAACTCCTCGATCGTGGACGGCAGCGCCGGCGGGAAGGCCGTCGCCCTACCGCCGGAGAAGCCGAGCGCCGAGGTGAGGTCGCCGAACGCGGTACGCCGCCACTGGCTGATGTTGGTTTCCGTCACGCCCGTCACCTGCTCGAGGAACTGCAGCGTCGAGGTGTGATCGAAGTTCTCCGAGGCCACGTACCCGCCGACGGTCCAGGGCGAGACGATGAACGCCGGCACTCGCACACCGCCGCCGATCGGCAGGCCGTCGACGAACTCATCTGGCGTTCCGGCCGGCGGCAGCGGCGGCACGACATGGTCGAACAGTCCGTCGTTCTCGTCGTAGTTGATGATGAAGACGGTCTTCGCCCAGAGGTCGAGGTTCGACGCGACAGCGTCGAGCTTGGACGCCAGGAAGTCCGCGCCGGAGGCCGGTAGGTAGGCGGGGTGCTCGCTCTGACCGGAGGTCGGAACGATCCAGGAGACCGTGGGCAGCCTGTCGTGTTTGGCGTCCCACTCAAAGCGGTCGGGCGGATAGATCGTCAGAGCGCCCTCATAGAGCGGGGACCCGGGCCGCGCGTTCTGGTAGGCCGCGAACCACTCCATCTGGTTGGTCCCGTAATCGTCCTCTTCCTGATAGATACGCCAGCTGATGCCGGCCTCGGTGAGGCGCTCGGGGTAGGTCGTCCAGGTGTACGGCTCGCCCGTCGTGGGACTCGGAACGACGTTGGAGATGATCGGCCCGCCGCCGAGTCCATTTGGATCGATCGTGCCGGTCATCAGGTACATGCGGTTGGGCCAGGTCGGACCGATCAGCGAGCAGTGATAGCCGTCGAGCAGCGTGAAGGTCTCCGCCAGCGCGAAGTGAAACGGGATGTCCTGGCGCTCGTAGTAGCTCATCGTGTACGGCCCGTGTGCGATCCCGTCGGCGCTCAGATGCGCCGGCAGCCAGCTGTTGTTGAGCGCCGTCGTAGCCGCACCAGGGGTCGCGCCGACGGTGATGTTGAGCGCCTCGTGCTGCACGCTCCAGGCGTGCGAGGTTGAGGGAATCGCCTGCGCGCTCGTGGTTTCGGTGTCCAGATGCCACGGCAACAGATAGCCGTCGGGATTGCCGCCACTGGCCGTCGCCGGATCCGGCTGGTAGAAGACCGACTGGCCGTTGTACCCGGTGCCGAGCGCCCCCGGATCGGCAAAGCCGCGCACCCCGGCGAGCGTGCCGAAGTAGTGGTCGAACGAGCGGTTCTCCTGCATCTGGATGACGACATGCTTGACGTCTTTCAGCGAGCCACGGCGCTGCCCGAAGGCCGCGGCGCGCGCGAGCCCCGGAGGCAGAATCGACTCGGCCAGGAGCCCACCGGCCCCCACCGCTGCTGATCCAAGGAGCCGACGACGAGTGATCTCAGGCATGTGCAACCTTCCTTCCAAGGTGAGGAACGGACGGGATCGGAACTCGACCGCCGATCCTAGGAACCACACGCGCCCAGGTTGTTACCGAGCGATCGCGTTGGTGTTACCTACCGGTGACTTCGGCTGCGGGCTGTGAGTGCTCTGCCCACCCCCCATGCGTCGGGGCGCTCACTCGTGCGCTTGAGAAGTTCGTTAGCTTCGGGCGCAGATGACGAATTGGGGGGTACTGCTGCCGACGTTCGACCCGTTGCGGCTGGGCGAGCCGTTTGCGGTCGCCGAGGCAGCGCGATTGGCCGAGCAGTCCGGGTATTCCTCGATCTGGGTCGGTGATCACCTGAAGTGCCCGGCACCGGTGCTCGACGCCCCCACCTGCCTGGCGGTCGCCGCCGCGTCGACCACGCGTGTGCAGGTCGGCTTCAGTGTGATGCTGCTCGGCATGCGGCCGCTGGCCTGGGCCGCCAAGCAGATCGCGACGCTCCAGCACCTGTCGGGAAACCGGGTGCGGCTCGGTGTCGGCGTCGGCGGCGAGTTCCCCCAGGAGTACGAGGCGGCCGACGTCCCCCTGGCGCAGCGCGGCGCGCGTCTTGACCGGGCGCTGACGCTCCTGCCGCAGTTCCTCGCCCCGGGCACCGAGCACTCGCTCGAGCCCTCGGCGCCGATGCCGCCGGTACTCATCGGAGGACGCAGCGACCGCGCCGTCGAGCGCGCGGCGCAGTTCGGCGATGCATGGCTGCCGATGTGGATCTCGCCCGAGACGCTGGCCCAGCGGGCCGAGCGGCTGGCGGAGCTCAGCCAGACGCAGGGCCGCCCAACGCCCGGGCTGTCACTGCTGGTTCTCGCTCATGTCGACGAGGACGGCTCGCGCGCCCGTCAGCAGGCCGACGCGCATCTGCGCGGCCAGTACGGGATGGGGCTCGAGCGCGTCGAGCGCTGGACCCCCGTCGGCTCCCCCGGCACTGTGGCCGAGTTCCTCGAGCCATACACACGCATCGGCGTCAGCGAGATCCTGCTGCTGCCGCTCGGTTCACGCCCGCTCGAGCAGATCGAACGCATGGCCGATGTGATCGGCGCAATACGATCGCTGAGCGACGCGATCTAGAAGTGCCAGGAGAGACTTTGAGCAGCACCCCGCAGTACCGCTACAACCCCGAGCAGTTCCGCCAGGTCTTCGAGCAAAGTTTCGGCTACCTCGCGGGCGTGCGCCGCAACAGCCTGCGCTTCGCCTCGCGGCCGGCGCTGCACGACCCGGTCGGCGGCCGACGCTGGACCTACGCCGAGCTCTGGTCCGACAGCGAGCACCTCGCCGCGGGCCTCTTCGCGCGTGGCGTGCGCGCCGATGACGTGATCGTCTTTGACCTGCTCAACGGGCCCGAGTTCGCGCTCGTCTGGGTCGCCGCGCAGCGCCTTGGCGCGATCGCCGCACCGATCAACTTCCGTCTCGCGGCCGGCGAGATCGCACATGTGCTCGACGACAGCCGCCCGAAGGTCTTCATCCTCGACTCGAGCCTAGCCACCGCGGGCGCCGAGGCGCTATGGCTCGCCGACCACCATCCATCGCTGGTCGTCGGGGTCGATCATGAGGACTGGAGCCGGCCTGTGGCGGCAGCGATCCCGTTCGCCGAGATGTTCGCCGACGACGTCTCCGAGTTGCCGGCCGAGCCTGAGCGCTCGATCTACGCCGAGACGACCCGCCTGTACACGTCGGGGACGACCGGCCTACCGAAGGGCGTCTCGCTCCCTGACATCGTCGAGGTGTTCTCGGCCCACGACGTGATCATGCATTTCCCGCTGACGCCCGAGGACCGCACGCTCAACATGACGCCGTGGTTCCACCGCGGCGGCCTCTACTCGGGAGGCCCCAATCCCGTCTTCTACGTCGGTGCCGAGGCCGTGCCGCTGCGCACCTTCGACGCCGCCACGGTGCTCGACTGGGTTCAGGAGCACAAGCTGACGTTCCTGATCGGCGCACCCACCAACCTCAGCAGCCTGAGCGCCGAGCAGCAGGCCCGTCCGCGTGACCTCTCCAGCCTGCACGGGATCGTGACGATGGGTGCGCCGCTCGACCGCGAGGCCTGCCTGCGCTACCAGGAGCTGCTGACACCGCGGATCTTCAACGGCTACGGCACCACCGAGGCGTTCTGGAACACCTTCCTGCGCCCCGCCGATCTGCCTGAGCACGCCGGCACAGCCGGGCGCGCCTGCACCGATGACGATGTGGCCGTTGTGCATGTCTACGAGGACCGGGTGGCCACCCCCGACGATCTCGCCGCACAGGACGGGCACGAGGTGGGCGAGGTGATCGTACGCTCCGTCAAGTCCGGCTACGCCTACGTCAACAACAACGAGGAGCAGGGCGCCCGCTTCCGCGACGGTTGGCTCTACATCGGCGACCTGGCAACCTGGGACGCTGACGGCTACATCACGATCGTTGGCCGCAAGGACGACATGATCATCTCCGGCGGCGAAAACGTGCACCCCACCCAGGTCGAGGCGATCCTCAACGAGCATCCCGGCGTGGCCGACTCGGTCGTCGTCGGCGTGCCCGACGAGCGCTGGGGCGAGCTGGTGGTGGCCTACGTGGTTCCTGTAGACGGCGTCCAGCGGGACGCCGGCAAGAGCGACGGTGTATTGGACACCGCCGCGCTCGAGCGCCACACCCACGAGCACCCGATGCTCGCCGACTTCAAGCGCCCCCGCGCCTACCGCTTCATCGATCAGATCCCGGTGACGGCAACAGGCAAGAAGCTCCACTACAAGATTCGTGAGCAGGCGCGCGCCGACGCCGCAGCCGGATTGCTGGAACGCCCGTGAGCGCGACTTCAAGGCAGGCCGCCGATCCGGTGATCACCGGCATCGGCGCCGTCACCCCGCTCGGCAACGACGTGCCCAGCAGCTGGCGGCGTCTCGTCGCCGGCGAGTCGGGTGTCGCTCCGATCACGCTGTTCGACGCGTCGGAGCTGCCGACGCGGATCGCGGCCGAGGTCAAGAACTTCGACGCCGAGGCGCTGCTCGGCACCAAGCGCACACGGCGCTCGGCGCGCTTCTCGCAGCTGGCGATCATCGCCGCACGCGAAGCCTTCGCAGATGCCGGGCTGCACCCTGGCCCCGGCGTCGAGCAGGTCGCAGACCACGAGCGCGTCGGCGTTGTCGTCAACACAGCCGTCACCGGCATCCCTGAGACAGAGGTCAACGTCAAGGGCCTGGAGCAGGAGGGCCTGCGCGGCGTGAGCCCCTACTACGTGCCAGCGATGATCCCCAACATGCCGGCCTGCGAGGTCGCGATCGAGCTCGGTCTGCACGGTCCGGTGACCGCCAGCGCGCTCGCCTGCGCGAGCGGCAACGCCGCACTGCTCGAGGCCAGGCGGCTGATCCTCAGCGGCGAGGCCGACGTCGTGGTCGCGGGCGGCACCGACGCGGGCATCTCGCCGGTCATGTTCGCGGGGCTCTCCAACATGGGCGCGCTGTCGGCCAACAACGACGATCCCGAGGGTGCGAGCCGGCCGTTCTCAGCCGATCGCGACGGCTTCGTCTACGGCGAGGGCGCGGTGATCTTCGTCGTCGAGTCGGCCGAGCACGCGCGCAATCGCGGGGCTCGCACGTACGCGACGCTCGCCGGCGGCGCGTTGACGACCGACGCCTTTCACATCAGCCACCCTGACCCCACCGGCCGCCAGCCGCGGCAGGCGATGCGGCTCGCGCTGGAGCGCACCGGCACCGACCCCTCGGAGGTCGACTACATCTGCGCCCACGGCACGGCAACACGGATCAACGACGCCGTCGAAACCAGCGCGATCCGTGACGTCTACGGCGCCGCCGCCGACGACCTGCTGGTCAGCTCGCCGAAGTCGATGGTCGGCCACATGATCGGCGCCGCCGGCGCGCTCGCGGTGATGGTCAGCGTGCTGGCGATGCGCGATGGCGTGGTGCCGCCGACGATCAATCTCGAGAGCCCCGACCCAGCCTGTGACCTCGATTACGTGCCGCTCGTGGCGCGCGAGGCAACGGTGCGCACGGCCGCCGTGAACGCCTTTGGCTTCGGCGGTCAGAATTGCGTCGTCGTGCTCAAGGCCACCGAGTGAGTCGCTCGCCGTTATAGGATGCCGCCGAACTGTCACACAGACAATCGGAGCGCGGCTGAATGAACGAGCTCGTGGGGGTCGAGGCGACTGTGACCAATCCCACGCGTGGAACCGACGGGCCTGGCGAGATCGACGTCCCCTTCAAGGGCGTCTACATCGCCTACTCGCAAGAGCCGCTGTCGCGCGGGACCGCAGTTGTCATCTATGAGGAACTGGGCGCGCGCAAGGTGCGCGTGGCCCGCATTCGAGAGGGGTTCTGATGCTGGGGATTCGTATTCCACGCGCCGATGAGGCGATGATCATCAGCGGTGGCCACGGGGGGACCGACGGCACGCCGTTCCGGGTGGTCATCGGCAACCGCGCATTCGTTACGCCGTTCCTGCGCAGCGCCGCATTTCTGACGCTGCGCATGCAGGAAGCCACGGTCGCGGAGACCTGCCAGACGATTCAGGGCATCACAGTGAACCTGTCGGCGGTTGGCGCCTTCAAGATCGGCGATGACACGCAGAGCATCGTTGCCGCCGCCCAGCGCTTCCTCAGCGATCAACGGCAGATGCCGGCGCTGGTCGGCCAGATCTTCGCCGGGCACCTGCGCGGGATCGTCGGCGCGATGACGGTCGAGGACATCATCCGCGAGCGCCAGAAGCTTGCCAATGAGGTGCTCGACGCCTCCAAGGAGGAGCTCGCGCACATCGGCCTGGTGGTCGACAGCTTCCAGATCCAGTCGATCGATGACGCCGGCAGCGGCTATATCACCGCGATGGCCGCGCCGCACAACGCCGAGATCCAGAAGGCAGCAGCGGTCGCGCAGGCGCAGGCCGATCAGGCCGCAGCCGAGGCGCAGCAGAAGTCGATTCAGGCACAGGCCCAGTACAAGCAGCAGACCGCCGAGGTCGAGGCCGCCGCCGACGCCAAGATCAACGTCGCCAAGGCCAACGCCCAGTCCGAGACCGTCGCCGCCCAGCAGGACTCAGAGCGCCAGCAGGCCGACTCGCGCAAGGCGGCGATCGCGGCTCAGGCGCAGCTCGCCGAGCAGCAGGCGGAGCTGACCGCCAAGCAGCTCGAGGCCTCACAGGTCAAGCCGGCCGAGGCCCAGGCCAAGATCGTCAAGCTGCAGGCCGAGGCCGAGGCCGCGGCGATGCGGATCAAGGCCGAGGCCGCCGGGGCCAACAACCGCGTCGCACTCGACCTCAAGTGGATCGAGATCATGCCCGAGCTCGTCGACAAGATGAGCGACGCGATCTCCGAGTCAAACCTCACAGTGCTCAACGGCGCTGAGGGCCTGGGCGAGGTCATGTCGGGCTTCATTGCCCAGGCGATGGCCGTCTACAACGCCGCCAGGGGGACGACCGCCGAGGCCAGGCTGCTCGAGTCGCAGTCGGAGCCCGATCCACAGCCGGCGCAGGCTGACAACGGCAAGGCCTGACGAACCGCGGGCTTAACGCGCGCCGCCCGCGCTGGTTACCCAGCACGGGCGGTTTCGGGGTTATGGAACGGAGGACCCCGGCGCTCTCGGCTCGCGGTTCCGGACCCCGGTGAGAGTTCCGTGTCGCGAGCCGAAGTTGGTGTCGCTACGCCACCGGTGTCGCGGTCTTGCTCTCGCTGACTGTCGCCAGCTCGTCGAAGAGCCGCTTCTCGGCTGAGGTGCGGTTTGCGTGCCTGATGCCGAGTCCCGTCAGCAGCAGCAGCAGCGCTGCGCCGGCGAAGGCGGCGATCGCGCCCCAGATCATGACGGTGCCGATCGTGCCGAAGGCGTAAGCCTCGAGCAACATGCCGCGCAGGGTCGTGCCCATGAACGAGGTCTGCTTGAGGGCGGTCAGTGAAGTGGCCTGCGCGCTGCCCGGCTTGGCGGCAATCGCCGCGCCGCTGATCGTGGCGTAAACGCCGTGATAGGGCATCGCGTACAGGTGCTGACCGAGGAAGTCGTCGGCGTAAACCTCAGCCTCTTGACCGGTCAGGACCTGCTTGCCGGCGTAGGGCTCGAGCGCCGCGACCATCAGTTTGGCGTTCGGGAACTCAGGATCGGTGACTGCCTTCTGCCCGCCCTTGTTGTACTGGGCGTTGACGGCATTGATTTCGCTCTGCTTGGGGAAGAAGACCTGCTGCTGAGCGAGCTGGTTGTGGACGTTGCTGTTGGCGAAGCTATGGCCCCAGACGAGCAGACCACCTGCGACCAGCAGAATCACCACAAGCACTGCACCAATGCCTGATGCGAGCCTGTCAAATACGTTGCGTTGCATTCCGGGTTCCTCCTATTTGTTCGGGGTCTTCAGTCCTCCGGTTGCACGACAGATGGTGATCTCAAAACGGCCTCTGCGGATCAGGGTCGGCACGGTTCCCGAAGTGGAATGCCCCGCTCCTCGAACCCGTAGTTGCCAGCGGTGAGCTGCGTAGTTCTCGCGGCCGCCTTCCCGCCCCGGTTACGATTTGGGCGTGATTGATCGCCTGTTCTTCACCGACGACGAGCAAGCCAACAAGCTGCTCGTCGACGATCCGATGGCGTTACTCGTCGGCTTCCTGCTGGATCAGCAGGTCACGGTGCAGAAGGCGTTCTCAGGACCACTCGTGATTCGCGAGCGGATTGGCACGCTCGACGCCGCAAAGCTCGCCGATGCCGACCTCGACGTCGTCTTCCGCGAGCGCCCCGCGATCCACCGCTTTCCCGGCGCGATGGCCTCCAAGGTCCAGGAGCTGGCGGCGATCGTCCGTGACGAGTACGGCGACGACGCCTCCCGCCTCTGGACCGAGGCAGCCGATGCCGACGACCTGCGCCGGCGCATCGGCTCCCTGCCCGGCTTCGGCGACATGAAGATCAAGTCACTGGGCTCGGTGCTCTACCACCGCTTCGGGGTCGAGGTCGCCAAGGATCTCGTCCCCTCCCACCCAACGCTCGGCGACGTCGATTCACCCGAGGCGCTGGCCACCTACCAGGCGGGCAAGCGGGCGGCCAAAGCGAAGCTCAGGGAAGCAGCTGCGGCCTCCGCCTCGAATCACGGTTAAATGGATGTATCGGGGCACAGACGCCCCGGGGCGACTCCGGTTGCAATATCGACAACCAGTTGGGGGCATGGCATGAAAAGAAGCATTTCGACGCTGGTCGCTGCAGTTGTGTGCGCGGGCATCTTCGCTGGCGCGGCGGTCGCGCGCACGGCTGAATCCTCGGCCACGAAGCTGTGCGGCAATGTGAGCGCGTCATCGGTGTCATCGGTCATCGGCTACACCGTCCCCCCGGCCATCGGGACGACTCTGACGGCGAAGGCCACCAAGGAGAACGACGGCATCGCCGGGAGCACGCTCATCTGCTCGTTCGGCTCGGCCAAGACCATGGCGGCGCTCAAGAAGACGGTCGAGGTGTCGTACGAGACGGTCTCGAAGTCGCTGAACGCCGCCGAGGTCAAGGTGCTGGTCAACCGGACAGCCTCACTCACGGGCGGGCTGCACGTCAAGATCTCGTCCTACTCAGGCCTGAGCGGCGAGTCGTACCTGATGTCGTTCTCGGAGAGCGGGATCACCGTCGAGAGCCTGGTATCAGCCAACGGAACGAAGCTCTACGGCGCCACGGTCTACGGCAACCTTGCCTCCTCGAAGCTCGCGAGCCTCGTCAAGCTCGCCGAGAAGCTCTGAGCTGGGCAAGCAGCAGGTGCGTCGTGTAGGGCAGGTCGATCGTGCCGCCACTGCGCTCGATCACGTCGGTGACGGCGGCGAACAGCTGCTCGCGCACGACGGGGTCGAGCGCGAGATGGTCGCCGTAGGTGCCGAGCAGGGAGACGTAGTCCGCGGCCGTGTAGGTCGCTGACCAGTCGAACTGGGCGCCGTGATAGTCGGTGAACGCCTCTTGGTTGGGGGCATCGTTGGCCCATTCGGCCATCAGCGCTCCGTGCTCGACCTCAGCCGTGGCCATCGGGCCGAGCTGCGTGAGGTCGGCGCCGCTCTGCTGGTAGACGACGTCGAGCTGCGGACACAGCGCCGTGCGGCGCCAGTGCGCGATGTTCCAGAAGGCCGCGAGTGTGCCGCCGGGTTTGAGGGTCTCCGCGGCGATTGCCCAGCGAACTCCGGGCGTCAGCCAATGCCAGGACGTTGAAGCGTAGACAAGATCAAAGGCGTCAGGCTCGATCTCGGCGGCCTCGAGGTCGGCAGTCTCGACGGTCACGTCGAGATCCGCGCCGCCGAGCTTGAAACGGATCAAGTCGGCCATTGCGGCACCCGGCTCGACCGCGTGCACAGCGACGCCACGGGCAGCGAACTGAGCCGTCGCCTGGCCCGTGCCGGCGCCGATCTCGAGCGCACGGGCGCCGGCTGGCAGCTTCGAGTATGCGAGCACCGCGTCGACCATCTGATCCGGATAGCCGGGACGCACATCGTCGTAGAGCTGCGCGGCCGCGTCGAAACTCTGGCGGCGCTTTTCGATGAAGTCAGCCATGCGCGCGCGGGTCCTGAAACCAGCTGTCTAGCGCTCCCAGCGATCGAGGACCATCAGCGTCTTGGTCCCCGTCACCCGGCCGGTGCGCCGCAGCAGGTTGACGACGGCCTTCAGGTGCTCGACGTCATTGACGCGGATGCGCAACAACGCATCGGGATCGCCGGCCATTGTGAAGACCTCGCGGATCTCAGGGATCTGCTCGACGGCCGCCAGGATCTCATCGATATCGGCGTCGCCGGCGAAGCGCAGCTCGGTGAACGCCTCGATCGAGGGGCCGATCAGCGCGTGATTCACCGAGACGGTGTAGCCGGTGATCACGCCAAGCTGCTCCAGCCTGTCGATGCGGCGCTTGACCGGGGCCGATGAGAGGTTCACGCGCGACGCAATGTCAGCGAGCGTGCGACGCGCGTCCTCGCGCAGCAGCTCGATGATCTGCTCATCGAGCTCGTCGAGATTCACGTGCGACGCCATCACGGCGCACGATACCCAACCTTGAGTGCTCTGCACGCAGGATTTCGCAAGTCCAGCCCCGTTCTCACGCGTGAATCCTGCGTCGATGAGCAGATGGCTTGCGATCTGGTTGCTTTCGTCCGTCCCGGGCATTTTGCTAGTGCTGTCTGCAACAGACTGAAGAGGTAGGGAGAGCATGGAAGAGGTATCCGTCGACCACTGGCAGAGCGAACAGCTGGTGCTCTGTCACGACGACGCGGTCGGGCTGCGCGCCGTCATCGCCATCAACGACACGACGCTCGGACCGGGGCTCGGGGGCGTGCGCTACGTGCGCTACCCCAGCGACGCCGCGGCGATCACCGAGGCTCAGCGTCTCGCCGCCGCAATGACGCTCAAGAACGCGTTCGCCGGCCTGCCCTTCGGCGGCGCCAAGTCGGTGATCCTCGCGCCCGACGCTCAGGTCAACCGCCGCGCGCTGATGCAGCGCTTCGGTGAGTTCGTGATCCGCACCGGCGGTGCCTACCTGCCGGGCGTCGACATGGGCACGAACGTCGATGATCTGCAGGCGATGGCCGATATCGGCGCCGATGTCTCGTGCAACGACGAGGACCCCTCGCCCTGGACGGCGCTCGGTGTGGCCGCCGCGGTGCGCGCTGCGATCGAGCACGTCGACCAGCGCCAGGGGATCAAGGGCGCACGGGTACTGATCCAGGGAGCGGGCCACGTTGGTGCATCATTGGCGCGCGACCTCGCCTCCGACGGCGCGGAGATCATCCTTGCCGACATCGACGCCGCGCGCGCAACGGCGCTCGCAGCCGAGCTCGGCGCAACGACCGTTGCCGCGAAGGCTGTGATCCACACCCCATGCGACGTGCTCGCGCCGTGCTCGGTCGCCAAGGTGATCACACCCGAGACCGTTGCACGGCTGCGCTGCCGCATGATCGTGGGCGCCGCAAACGACACGATCTCAGACGACAGCTGCGCCGACATGCTCGCCGAGCGCAAGATCACCTATGTGCCGGACTTCGTCTCAAACGCGGGCGGCGTGATCCACATCCACAGCCTGCGTGTCCACAACAGCGACGAGCGCCTGCGCAAGGACGTGATGCAGATCGGCCCACGCACACGCGAGGTGCTGGAGTCCGCCTCGGGCACCGGGCAGACGCCGCTGCGGATCGCGACCGAACGGGTGCGCCGGATCCTGGGCGACGCCCACAGCGCTGCAGACGGGGCGCGAGGCAGCGGCGCCGCGCGCCGTGACGACGCGCACGACCGGGCCCTCCTGCACGCATGAGCACAGTCACGCCCCTGCGCGAGCTGTCGCTGGAGGACCGCTACACCGCGGAATCCGGTCCGATCATGCTGGACGGAATGCAGGCGCTGGTGCGGCTGATGCTCGACCTGCGCCGGCTCGATACGCGCCGCGGCCACAACACCGGCGTGTTCGTCAGCGGCTACCCGGGCTCGCCGATCGGCGGCCTCGATCTCGAGCTCGACCGCGCGGCACGCCATCTGGCACCGGCGGGGATAGTCTTCCGGCCTGGCCTCAACGAGGAGCTCGCAGCCACCGCCGTGGCGGGCACGCAGCTGCTCGCCGAGCTGCCGGGCGCGACCAAGGAGGGCGTGACCGGCTTCTGGTACGGCAAGGCTCCCGGTCTCGACCGCGCCTCCGATGCGATCAGGCACGGCAACCTCTCGGGCACCGCCCCGCTGGGCGGTGCTGTCGCGTTCGTGGGCGACGACCCGATGGCCAAGTCCTCGACGGTCCCGGGCAGCAGCGAGCAGACCTGCCGTGCGCTGTGGATGCCGATCCTGGCGCCCGCGACGATCGCCGAGCTGCTCGAACTCGGGCAGCACGCCGTCGAGATCTCACGCCACGCCGGCGTGTGGACGGCGCTCAAGATCGTCACCGACCTGGCCGACTCATCGGGCATCGCCGAGGCCGGCGCCGCTCTTGACGTCGTCCCCGTCCTGACCCAGCGGGAGCCGCACTCACCGCCGGTGCTGCTCACGCCGACGAACCTGGACGCTGAGCGCGACCTGTTCACCGCGAGGCTCGACCGGGTGCGGGAATACGCCCTGGCCGTCGGGCTCAACCGCGTGTGGTTCGAGCCGCGACAGCCGCGGGTGGGTGTGATCGCGGCGGGCATGAGTCATCAGGCGGTGCTGCGCGCGCTATCGGACCTCGGACTCGAGCGCGACGATTGGGAGGCGCTCGGGCTCCGGCTCATACAGGTCTCGATGCCGTGGCCACTCGATGCCACGCAGCTGCGGGCCTTCGCGGGGGACCTCGAGACCGTGCTCGTGGTCGAGGACAAGCTGCCGTTCGTCGAGGCGCAGCTCAAGGAGGCGCTCTACCGCGTCCCGCGGGCGCCGTGGGTGCTCGGCAAGCAGGACGCCGAGGGCCGCGAGCTGCTGCCGGTCGGCGGCGCCGTCTCCTCTGACGATGTAGCGCGGGCGCTTGCGCAGGTGCTGCCGGCTGAAGGTGCGCCGGAGGAGCTCGTGGCGCGCATGCGGGCTGCCGTCGCGGACCGCTCGCACCCGCTC
>Ga0302314_10005815_pt1 | contig 22405 bp, 19 predicted proteins | sample III_Palsa_N2_3_FD_200533 | JGI IMG/M metagenome (GOLD analysis project Ga0302314, IMG submission 200533) | Peat permafrost microbial communities from Stordalen Mire near Abisko, Sweden - III_Palsa_N2_3 | ecosystem: Environmental > Terrestrial > Soil > Palsa > Peat permafrost | place: Sweden...
TCGGCGGTGGAACCTGCGGTGCAGGCGGCAAGGCAGGCCAGCAGTACGCAGCCTGCAATCAGGGTACGGACGGTAATTCGCATTGACCCCTATACTACAGTCCGCGCGCGGGCCCCCGCACCGGCCAATTTGGGGCAGCGGCAGGCTTAAGTGCCCCATCTTCTACACGTTCAGCAGCAGGTGCTCACGCTCCCAGGAGCTGATGACCTGCAGGAACACCTCGTACTCGGCCTCCTTCACCAGCGCGAAGGCCTCCACGAAAGTCGGCCCGAGCAGCTCCACCAGCGGCTCACTGGCCCGCAGTTCGCGCAACGCCTCATCCAGTGAGCGGGGCAGGCCGAACGGCAGGTCATGGGCACTGCCTGAAATCGGGTCGGTGGGTTGCAGCCCCTCGGTCATCCCCAGGAATCCGCAGGCGAGCGATGCGGCCAGGGCGATATACGGGTTGGCATCGGCGCCCCCGCAGCGGTTCTCGACACGGCGCGCGGCGGCACTGGCGTTGGGCACGCGCAGGCCGGCCGTGCGGTTGTCATAGCCCCAATGGGTATTGATCGGTGCCGTCTGGTAACGGGTCAGACGGCGGTACGAGTTGACGTTCGGGCAGAACAGCGCCATGGCTGCCGGCAGGTACCGCTGCAGGCCGGCGATATGCGCGAAGAACAGCTGCGAAGGGCCGCCATCGGCATTGCTGAAGATGTTCTTGCCGGTCTTGCGGTCGAGCACGCTTTGGTGGATATGCATGGCGCTGCCGGGTTCCTTGGCATGCGGCTTGGCCATGAAGGTTGCGTACATCTTATGGCGCAGCGCAGCCTCGCGCGCCGTGCGCTTGAACAGGAAGGCCTGGTCGGCCAGGTCCAGCGCGTTGCCATGAATCAGGTTGATCTCCATCTGCGCCGGCCCGTCCTCGTGGATCAGCGTATCGATCTCGATCTCCTGGTCCTCGCAGAACTGGTAGATGTCATCGAACAGCGGATCGAACTCATTGACGGCGGCGATGCTGTAGGACTGCCGGCCGGGCTCCGCGCGGCCGGAGCGGCCGACCGGGGGCTTCAGGGGATAGTCCGCGTCGAGGTTCGGCTCGACCAAGTAGAACTCCAATTCCGGTGCCACCACCGGGTCCCAACCCCGCTGCGCGTACAGTTCGAGCACATGCCGCAGCACGTTGCGCGGCGCCATGGCGACGCGGCGGCCATCGCCGTAGTAACAATCGTGAATGACCTGCGCAGTGGGCTCGGCCGCCCACGGCACGCGGCGTACCGACTTTGGATCGGCCTTCAGAATAATGTCGATTTCCGCCGGGTTCATTGCATCCCCGGGATTGATCGGATAGTCGCCGGTCACCGTCTGCAGGAACACGCTCTCCGGCAGCCGCATGCCCTCGTCTTCGGCGAACTTCTCGGCCGGCATGATCTTGCCGCGCGCGATGCCCGCCATGTCCGGAATGATGGCCTCCACTTCGGAAATGCCGTGGTCACGGAAGAACTGTTGGATATCTGTCGCCATAAATCACCTGGTCTGCGCACGTTCGCGGCTGGCATCGCCAAAGGCCGCAAATAACGCGCGCGAAAATGGATTGCTCATCGCCCGCCACTCGGGGTGCCATTGCACCGCGACCGCAAAGCGCGGCGAGTTGCGCACCTGGAAGCCCTCGATCAGGCCGTCCGGGGCGCGGGCCTCGACGACCAGGTCTTTGCCCAGCCGCTCGATGCCTTGCCAATGCAGGGAGTTGACGCGGATCTGATCCGCCCCCGCCAGTTTGTTGAACAACCCTCCGGGCTCCAATCGCACGTCATGCGCGGGGCCGTACTGGATGTCCAGCTCGGCGCTTTCATCGTCGCGGTGGTCCAAGTGCCCGGGTACTTCGTGGACCCGCTGCAGCAAGGTGCCGCCAAAGGCGACGTTCATTTCCTGGAAGCCGCGGCAGATGCCCAGCAGCGGCACGCCCATTTCGATGGCCTGCGGAATGAGCGTCAGCGTGGTGGCATCGCGTTCCGGATCATGCAGCGTGCCCGGAACGCTGGCGCTGCCGGCATAGCGGTGCGGCTCGACGTTCGACGGACTGCCCGGCAGCATGATGCCGTCCAGGCGCTCGAGGATTTCCACCGGGTCGATGCTGTCACCGAGTGCCGGCAGCAGTACGGGAATGCCGCCCGCCGCCTCGGTGACCGCCGTCATGTACTTCTCGCCGGCTTGGTGAAACGGATGGCTGCCAATCATGCGGCGATCGGCAGAGATGCCGATGACCGGGCGTCGCGATTTCATGGGTTGTTTCGAGGGTTGTTTAAAATATTAAACAGACCCTGCCTTCAGGTCTTATGACTGGCCGCCATTAGACCACATGGCAGGCCTTCCAGCTGCTCCCCGGCACACATTTTGGTGCCGGGCCGATCGGTGGTAAACTTACCGCTCAGCCCGACAATATAGCCATTTGCGGGCCAACCTTGAACGTAGCCGGACGCCTGTCGCCGGTGTGCGAAGCGCAGCGTTTGGCGCTTTAAATATTTTAAACACCTTTGGGGTTGCCGTCATGCCCGGCCAGCCGCTCGCACGCACTTACTATTCAGCCTCCCGCAATCCCGCTCCCCTGCGCGCGGCGCTCAGCGGCACCCACACCTGTGACGTCTGCGTCGTGGGCGGTGGCATCGCCGGCAGCTCGGCGGCACTGCACCTGGCCGAGCGCGGCCTCGACGTAATCTTGCTCGAAGCGCAGCAGATCGGCTGGGGCGCGTCCGGTCGCAGCGGCGCGCAGGTGCTGCCGGGCGTCGCCGCGAGCCAGGACCAACTCGGAAAACTGATCGGCACGGCCGATGCGCACAAGGTCTGGGACATTTCCGTCGAAGGCGTGCACCTGCTGCGCGATCTCATCGCTCGTCATGGCATCGACGGCCAGTTCGTCGCCGGCCATATGCTGACCGCCGTCAAGCCGCGCCATGAGGCGGAGCTGCGCGCCTACGTCGAGGAACTTCAACAGCGCTACCGCTACGAGGGTGTGCGGTACATGCCGCAGGAGGAGGTGCGCAGCATCATCGCGAGCCCGCGCTACCTCGGGGCGCTCTACGATGCCAACGCCGGGCACATCCATCCTCTCAACTACACGCTGGGTCTGGCCGCGGCGGCCGAGCGGCGCGGAGTGCGGATTTTCGAAGGTACGCACGCCATCGATTTCAGCGGTCGCGCGCCGGTGCGGGTCCGAACCACGGCCGGCGCAGTGCGCTGCCAACAACTGGTCCTGTGCGGCAACGTGTACCTGGGGCCCACCGCACCACAGCTGCGGTCGCGCATCATGGCCGTGGGCACCTGCATCGTGGCGACCGAGCCGCTCGGCGCGCAGCGCGCGCAGGCGCTGATCACCAACAACGCGGCAGTCGCCGACATGAACTGGGTGCTGGACTACTTCCGCCGCTCGGCGGATCACCGCCTGTTGTTCGGCGGCCGCGTCACCTACGCCGGATTTGATCCGGACCGCATCGCCGCCGCCACGCGAGATCGCATGACCCTGGTCTTTCCGCAGCTTGCGGACGTGAAAGTGGAATACGCCTGGGGCGGGCACGTGGACATCACCCGTAACCGCGCGCCGGATTTCGGGCGTCTCAACCCGGACGTGTACTACCTGCAGGGCTTCTCGGGACATGGCATCGCGCTCACCGGAATGGCCGGCAAGCTGGTCAGCGAAGCCATCGCCGGCCAGGCCAGCCGCTTCGATGTCTTCGCGCGCATTCCGCACGGCGCCTTTCCGGGCGGGCCGGCGCTGCGGCGCCCGGCACTGGTGCTGGCCATGCTGTACTACCGGATCAAGGACCTGCTTTAGGGCGGATTTCAAAGCAGCGGTGGATGCGCGGATTGCGCTCGTAGTCGAGCGCGATGGTGGCCCGGGAGATATCCGTCACCGCATGACGTTCGCTGATCGACTCATCGAGCTTGAAGCGCTGCGCATTGGTGGAGAACACCAGCAGGCCGTCGCCGTCGAGCAGCCGCGTGCACAGCTCAATGAGCGTGCTGTGATCGCGGCTGACGTCCAGAACGCCCTGCATGCGCTTGGAATTCGAGAACGTCGGCGGATCCAGGAAGATCAGATCGTAGCGTTCGCGCGCCGCGACAGCATCCTCCAGCCACTGTCGACAGTCCGCCTGGATGAGGTCATGCGGTTCGCGGGCTAAGCCGTTCAGATCCAGATTGCGGCGCGCCCACTGCAGGTAGGTGCGTGACATGTCCACCGAAGTGCTCGCGCGGGCGCCGCCGGCTGCGGCATGCACGGTGGCCGTCGCTGTATAGCAGAACAGGTTCAGAAACCGGCGCCCGCGCGCGGCTGCGCCGAGACGCTCGCGGGTGATGCGGTGATCCAGGAACAGTCCGGTATCAAGGTAATCATCGAAGTTGACCCACAAGCGCAGCGCGGCCTCGCGCGCCATGTGGAACACCGACTGGCTTTCGAGCTTGCGGTACTGCCCGCCGCCGGACTGCTTGCGGCGCAGTCGCACGCGGATGCGCTCGCCGGGAACTCCGGTCACCTCGGTCAGGACCGACAGCGCCTCGCCGCGGCGGCGGCGCACGGCCTCCGGCTCGATGCTCGAGGGCGCTTCGTATTCCTGGACATACAGCCAGTCCTCCGGCCCCGACTCCCCGGCAATGCCGTAGCGATCGATCGCGAGCGCGTACTCGGGCATGTCCGCATCGTACAGCCGCACGTTGAACACACCCTGGTCGCGCGCCCAGCTATCCAGGCGCTTGAGGTTCTTGGCGAGCCGGTTCGCGAACATGCGCGCACCGGGCGTCGCGGCCGACTGTGCATCGGCGGTCAGTCCCGTGCGCTTGTGCCCGACCTCGCGGAAACTGGCCGCTTCCACCGTCAGGCGCAGCAGGCGGCACTCGATGGCGCCATTCCACAGGGTGTGGGTGCGTCGCGCACGGATACCCAGCTCCAGGCCCAACTCCGGCGTGCCCGTGAATACCGCCGCATGCCAACCCTGGAACTGCTCGCGCAGCACGATGCCGAGTTCCCGGTGCGCAACGCGCGCGCCGGCCATGTCCTCCATGCGCACGCCATAGGGCGGATTGGTCGCCAGCAGCCCGGTCGCCTCTCCGCCCAGGGGCTGCGAGTGCGCCAGCAGGCCCGTCGAAAAATGCACCCAGGGCGCAACGCCGGCGCGCTGTGCATTGTCGACCGCGGCGCGGATGCTCGCGGCGTCGCGATCGATGCCACGCAGCGGCCGGTGCTCCGGGGGCACCGCGCGCACCTGCGCCAGCGCCTGCGTCCGGACCCGTTCCCACAGCCCCGGATCGTGCCCCCGCCAGCCACTGAAACCGAAGTAGTCCCGCGTCAATCCGGGTGCGCGCCCGGCGGCGATCAGCGCCGCTTCAATGACGAGCGTGCCGGAACCACACATGGGGTCCAGGAACCCTGCGTCGTCGGCCGCGAGCTGCGGCCACCCCGCCCGCAGCAGGATGCCGGCGGCGACGTTCTCCTTGAGCGGCGCCTCCCCGGCCGCACCCCGGTAACCGCGCCGGTGCAGACTCTCACCCGACAGGTCGATGGAGATCGTCACCTGCTCATGGTTGGCGTGCGCGTGAACCCGCACGTCGGGACGTTCGCGTTGCACATCCGGCCGATAGCCCGCCCAGGCCCGCAGCCCATCGCAGATGGCATCCTTGAGCTTCAGCGCGCCAAAGTGGGTGTGCGTGATCTGCGGATGCTGCCCGCTGAAATCGCAGGCGAGCGTCGCCTGTGGGCCCACATGTTGGGTCCAGTCAATGCGCCGGACCTCGGCGTAGAACTCATCGGTCGTGGCGGCAACGAAGCTGCCGATTGCCAGAAACAGTCGATTGGCGGTGCGCGACCCCAGACAGACCCGGTACGCACATTCCAGGGTTCCCTGGAAACTCACACCGGTGGTGCGTTCGCCAAGGTCCGTCGCGCCGAATTCCTTGAGTTCCTGCACCAGCAGGTCCGCCAGGCCCCGCGGGCAACTGGCAATCAGTGACAGCGCCGCGCCGGCCTCGAGGGGAACGCTCATTCGTTACTGTCGGGGCGGTGTGACACAGCTGACAATTTCGCACACTTCGCGACCGACATTGCGGAAGCGGTGCGGCAGCTGGCTGGCAAAATAATAGGCATCACCGGGACCGAGCACACGCGCGGAACCCCCGATGGTCAGCTCGATGCGCCCGCGGATCACTACGCCGCCCTCCTCGCCCCGATGCGCGAGCAATTCATCGCCGGTGACGGCGCCGGGGGCGTAGCGCTCGTGCGCGAGCGACAGTTGCCGGCCGCTGCGCTGGGCCGCCACCAGGCGCAGCGAGACCTGTTCAGTGCCGACTTCCACCAGTTCTTCGGCGCCAAAAAACATCTGCGGCGCACTGTCTTCGTCCAGGGTGAAGAATTCGGCCAGGCTCATGGGCACCCCATCCAGCACTTTCTTCAAGGAACTGACCGAAGGGCTCACCCGGTTCTGCTCGATCAGGGAAATCAGGCCATTGGTGACCCCGGCGCGGCGCGCGAGGGCCCGCTGCGACAATCCGAAGGCCACCCGTACGCTGCGCAGCTTGGCGCCAACGTCGATACTCATATTATGTAAACAACTAAGATGTTGAGGATACTCAACGAAGGGGGCGAAATTTCGGCCCTTGTAGCCCAAATTGTCAACTTTCTTTATCATCTCGCCCCCCGTTCACCGCACTCGCGTTCCGGAGCCATACGATCATGTCGACGCCTTCGCTCGAATCCCTGTGGATGCCGTTCACACCGAACCGGCAGTTCAAAGCCAAACCGCGCCTTCTCGCGAAGGCCTCGGGTATGCATTACTGGACCACCGACGGTCGACAGATCCTCGATGGCGTCGCGGGCCTGTGGTGCGTCAATGCCGGTCACGGTCGGCGCGAGATCACCGAGGCTGTCGCACGGCAGCTGGAGACCCTGGATTACGCCCCGCCGTTCAACATGGGGCATCCCGGCGCGTATGAACTGGCAAACCGCGTCGCGGCCCTGGCGCCGGCCGGACTGGATCACGTGTTCTTCGTTAATTCCGGATCCGAAGCCGTGGACACGGCGCTGAAGATCGCGATCGGCTATCACGCGGTGCGTGGCGAAGCCCGTCGCACCCGCATCGTCGGCCGCGTGCGCGGCTACAACGGTGTGAGCTTCGCCGGCATTTCGGTCGGTGGCATCGCGGCCAACCGCAAGATGTGGTCAGGCACGCTGCTGCCGAACGTGGATCATCTGCCCCACACCCATGATCTGGCCCGCAACGCATTCTCGCGCGGCCTGCCCCAGCACGGCGCCGAGCTTGCCAATGAGCTGGAAAAGATCGTTGTCCTGCAGGATGCCTCGACCATCGCCGCCGTGATCGTCGAGCCCATTGCGGGCTCGACCGGCGTGCTGCTGCCGCCCGTGGGCTACCTGCAGCGCCTGCGCGATATCTGCACCAAGCACGGCATCCTGCTCATATTTGATGAAGTCATCACCGGCTTCGGTCGTACCGGCTCCCCCTTTGCGGCGCAGGAGTTCGGCATCACCCCGGACATCATCACCTGCGCGAAGGGTCTGACCAACGGCTGCGTGCCCATGGGCGCCGCGATCGTCAGCAAGGCCATCTACGAGGCTTTCATGAATGGCCCGGACGGTATCGAGATTTTCCACGGCTACACCTACTCGGGTCATCCGACCGCCTGTGCCGCGGGACTTGCGACCCTGGACATCTATGCGCGCGAGAACCTGCTGACTCGCGCCAAGACCGTCGCCAAGGAATGGGAGGAGGCGTGCCACTCGCTGCGCGGCCTGCCGCATGTCATCGACGTACGCAACTACGGTTTGATCCTCGGACTGGAATTCGATCCAATCGCCGGCAAGCCGGGTGCGCGCGCATTTGAGGTGTTCCAGAAGTGCTTCGAGCGCGGCCTGCTGACGCGTCAGACCGCCGACATCCTGGCGCTGTCACCGCCGTTGATCATCGAGCCCAAACACATCGATCAGATCTTCGAGACCCTGCGCACGGTGCTGAAGACGCTGTAAGGATCTGGCAGCGCAACGAGAAGCGCCGTGCGGCACACTCATGCCGCACGGCGCTTTGCTCTGAAGGGCTTCCGCTCACACCCGTCACTCGGCGCTGGCCACCGTGACAGCCGCCGGCTGCGCGCTAGCCGCCACAGCGGTCTCGCCCACCAGCTTGACGCTGACGCGCCGCTGGAAGGCATAGTCGTCGCGGTTGCCCGTGTCACTTGCACCGCTCGCACCCAGTGCCTCGATCACGATACGGTCCTGCGCAAGACCGGCATTTTCCAGCACCGCGGCGACCGACTCGGCGCGATCCTGCGACAGAGTCTTGTTGTAGTCCTCCGACCCGCGCGGATCGGTGTGACCGCTGAGGCGTATCTTCACGCCGGGCATGCTCCCGGCCAGCTGCCCCAGCGTGGTCAGCTGATCGATGTCTTCCGTCGTCAGATTGGCGTCCCCCGTGCGGAAGGCAATGTTGAGCGTCAGCTCCCGCGCATGATCCAGTGATTCCGCAAGCGCCGCCTGCTGCTGGCTCAGCTTCGCCTTGTCGGCGTTGCTGCCCGAGAGGTCCGCTGCCAGTTCGTGATTGGCGACCTTCTGCTTGTGGTAGTGCTCACCCAGCAGCGCGCCGGTAATGCCGCCGGCCACCGCGCCGATGGGACCACCCGCCACCGCGCCAATCGCCAGTCCGCTGAAGAATCCGATGTTCTCCTCGGCCGGCGCGGAGTTGCTCTTTTTCGCCGGTGGGATGCTCTGCCCCTGAACGCTCACCGTGTCCATGGTCGCGGTGGCCTCGCCAGCAACGCAAGGCAGCGCTGCCGCTACGGCGCATGCCACGCCGAAAACCACCCATGTCCTGCTCACCTTGCGCGCATTCGCTTTCGCATTCATGACCCGTACCTCGTTTAAGTGGCGGCGGCACGCTGCCTCCGCTACCAGTACAGTTAACGCCCGCAAGTGGCCCGCGATATGCAGCAAATGTGCGCAGGGCGGGAAGCTTTATGGCCGATTGTGGCGAGTCGCCGCGACCAGTTCGCGCACCAGCGCCGGCCCGCGGTAGATGAGCCCCGTGTACACCTGGATCAGGTCGGCGCCCGCGGCCAGCATGGCGGCCGCATCCGCCGCGCTGCTGATGCCCCCCACGCCGATCAGCGGCATCTGCGGTCCCAGAAGCGCCCGCAGGTCGCGGACCATTGTCGCCGCGCGGTCGCGCAGCGGCGCACCGCTCAAACCACCCGGACGCTCCGCATGGGGCAGACCCTCGACCGCGGCCCGATCCAAGGTCGTGTTGGTGGCGATCACGCCATCCAGTGACAGCTCGCGGATCACCTGGGCCGTCGCTGCCAGGTCATCCGCAGCGAGATCCGGCGAAAGCTTCACCACCAGGGGAACCTTCCAGCCGACGCGCTCGGCCAGTTCCGCCCGCGTTTCCAGCAACGCCTGCAGCAGCGGGCGCAGTTGATCGACTGCCTGCAACTGGCGCAGTCCCTGGGTATTGGGGCTGCTGATATTGATGGTCACGTAGTCGGCGTATTCGTAGACCGCCCGCAGCGCCGTCACGTAATCGCCGGCGGCCTGCTCGAGCGGGGTGGCGGCATTCTTGCCGATGTTCACACCACACACGCCGGTGTAGCGGCGACGGCGCAGCCGTATGGTTGCCGCCGCCACGCCGCCATTGGGAAATCCCATGCGGTTGATGACGGCGCGCGCCCTGGGCAGGCGAAACACCCGCGGCCGCGGATTGCCCGCCTGGCTGCGCGGCGTCAGGGTGCCGACTTCGACGAAGCCGAATCCCAATGCGCCCATCGCATCGACGCACGTGGCATTTTTGTCAAAGCCGGCCGCAAGCCCGATGCGATTGGCGAAGGTCAGTCCCATCAGCTCCACCGGTTGCACCGGCTGCGATGCAGCGGCCAGGCCGAGCAGGCCCAGGCGGTGACTCACGCGCAGCCCGGCGAGCGTCAGGCCATGCGCCCGTTCGGCATCCAGGGCGAACAGCAGCGATCGCGCCAGCGCGTACATCTATCCGCGCAGGGCCAGTTCGTCAGCCGCGTATTCGATGTCGAGCGGCTCGATCAGCACGCGACGCGGACCGGGATCGACGACACCACAGTGCCAGGCGGCGACCCCGGCGGAGCGCACCGCCGCGAGTGTCGGCTCCACATCAGCTGGCGCCACGAACAGGGCGAAGCCGGCGCCCATGTTGAGACTGCCGTAGGCCTCGCGCGTATCCATCTGCCCTTCGCGCTGCAGGAACGCCAGCACTTCGGGCACTTCCGGAATCGAGTGCATTCGATAGGTGAGGTCCGCCGCGTGTCGCATCAGCTTGCGCCAGCCGTGGCCGGTGATGTTGACGCAGTAATGCGGCAGGACCGTGGCGGCCCACAGTGCCTTCAGCACCGGTGGATACAGCACCGTGGGATCAAGCACGGCGTCACCGAACCGCCGCCCGTTCCCCAGGAGCGAGGCATAGCCGTGCGGCAGGGATTGCGCGAGCCTGCGTGCGAGGCTCACACCGTTGGCGTGAATACCGCTCGACGCCACGAGAACGATGGCATCCCCGGCACGCAGCGATTCCCCCAGGGTGAGGTGTGCGTGCGAGGGCACGATCCCGACACAGGAGGCGGCCAGGTCAATGCTGCCCGGGGCGACCACGCCCGCGAGGGCCGGGGTCTCACCCCCGCCCCAGGACACTTCGCACACATCACAGGCTGCCTGCCAGCCGCGCACCAGGTCCTCCATGCGCGGCACATCGGAAAACCAGTCGCTGCCGCCGGCCGCCCAGTAGGCATGGACGGAAATCGGCGCCGCGCCGACCGTGACCAGGTCATTCACGGCCATGGCGATGGTGTCCTGGGCGATGCTGTCGTAATGGCTGCGGCCGCTGATGGCCCGCATGGCATCGGCCACCAGCGATTTGGTGCCCAGGCATTCGACAATGGAGGCCAGCAGCACGCCATGCGCTTCGACCACGTAGGCGGATTCGCCGCGCGAACTGGCAATCTCGCGGGCGCCGTGCCCTGCCAGGTGCCGGGCGGTGCCGCGGGCGGCCTGCTGCGCACGGATTTTCAGCGCATCGATACGGTGGTAGTCGACGCCTGCGCTCTGATAATCAAGGGGCATAAGCGCATCGTAACAGGCGGCGGCTGCGGTATCGTAGCGCCATGAAGTACGACACACGAGCGAATCAGGACGCCATTGTCATGACTCCGGCGACCCCGCCGACGGCCAGCGTGATCTGGCTGCATGGCCTGGGAGCGGACGGGACGGATTTCGTGCCCGCGGTGCCGCAGCTGCGCCTACCGGACACCGTGGCGCCGCGCTTCATCTTCCCCAACGCGCCGGTGCGTCCGGTCACGGTCAACAACGGGATGCGGATGCGGGCCTGGTACGACATCTACAGCTTGGGTATGCGCGACCGGGAGGATGCCACCGGCATCCGCGAATCCGCGGCGGTGGTGCATGGACTGATCGACGCGGAACGGGCCGCCGGCATCAGCGCCGAGCGCATCGTGCTGGCGGGGTTCTCGCAGGGTGGCGCCATCGCACTGCAGGCCGGACTGCGGTATGCCGAACCCCTGGCGGGGATTCTGGCGCTATCCACCTATCTGCCGCTGGCGCCGACGGTGGCCGCGGAGGCCACCGCCGCCAACCGGGAGATCCCCATCCTGATGTGCCACGGTCGCGAGGATCCCATCGTGCCGCTGGAACTCGCCGAGAAGTCCTGCGATACCCTCAACGACCTGGGCTACCATCCCCGCTGGCTCGACTACCCCATGCAGCACTCGGTGTGCGCCGCTGAAATTCTCGCCATCAGCCAGTGGCTGGCGCAGGTGCTGCCGCCGGTCTAGCTGCCGGCTGGACGCCCGAGTGCGCGCAGCAGCTCCTCGGCGAAGTAGCCGGGCGGGATGGGGCCCTGCTTCATCAGTTCCAGATGAAAGCGCTGCTCGGAGAACTCCGGTCCGTAGAGGCGCTGTGCCCGGCGCCGCAGGGACAGGATCTGCTCCTTACCCAACCACCCGGTGATGGCCTGCGTGGGCCAGCGCGCGCAGCGCGCGACCTCGCCGCGGGCCCGATCACAGCTGGCATGCTTGCCTGCGTCGGCCAGCAGCCGCGGGTCGTGGCAGGAGCCGGGCATGAAGTCCACGACCTCCGAGATCAGTGTCACCGCGTCCTCGAATGACAGCCGTCCGATGTGCAGTCCCGTGTCGATGCGCACGCGCAGCGCGCGATCGAGCTGACTGCGAAGCAGGTACAAATGTTCTTCCGGCGAGTAGAACCCATGCGGCGCGCCAGCCCGCGGTTCCGCCAGCAGCCCCTGCGCGTACAGCGCCCAGCCCGCATCCGCCCATTCGGGTGTCAGCCAGCGCACGGGCGAGATCACCGTGCGGTTTTCCGACATGACCCGGTAGTTCCACTCTTGACCCGGAAACCCTTCGCGCGCCGCCAGTTCCGGCTGCGCGGCCAGATTGTGGAACTGTCGCAGCAGCGTCGGGTCATCACCCGTTGGCGTCACATGAAAGCGCCCCACGCCATCGGCGGTGAAGATCCGCATCGGCGGCGGCGGCAGAAGCGTAACCTCCAGGCGGTATTGCGCCGGTACGTCGAACAGGTGCGTGCTACGGGCGTACGCCACCAGCCGCTCGCTGGTCTTGCCATACGACTCCACCATCGCCGCGTCCGTGGCCGGTGCGTCCTGTTCCAGATGCGCGAACACCATGCGCACCGTGACATCCGGCGTACCAGCCGGCAGCGTCCAGTGATGGGCCTGGGCAATACTGCGCGCCACGCCGACCAGCTGCGCGCGACCCGCCTGCACCGCCAGCCAGGACTGCGGGTACAGCGCCACCGCGGTGGTTTCCAGATGCAGCTTGTTATGCAGCGCCCAATCGTATTCAGCCTCACCGAGCGCAAAACGGTCGGCGCGGAACTGCGGTTTCAGGGCCTTCACGTCGCTGCCCGACGGATCCAGGAAGAAGGTGGCTGCGACATAGTCATGCAGCTGCTGGTATGCCGTCGCGGCATCCCTGCCGGCCTGCTGCAGCTGGTGCAGCAGCGATTCGCGGTTGGTCCCGGCGAGGGACTGCTGCGCGATCCCCGGCAGCGTCCGTGAGAAGTATTCAGCGTCCGCCACGCTGCCGGTCAAACCGAAGTCCAGGAGCACGCGCCAGTCCGGCGGGTGTCCCGCGCGCAGACCCGCGGCCAACTGCTGGCGCGCAATCGCGAGGTAGGCCGGCACCGCGCGGGTGCGCGCCATCACGTGTTGCCACTGCCCTTCCGTCGCATCGCTCGCAGCGCCCGGCTTCATATCCTGGATGAGCCAGTCGGCGCCGCGCCGCGGCTCCTCGACGTAGGAGTCGAGCGAGTGCTGCTGCTGGCGCAGCACTTCGTGCTGATGCAGCAGGAAATCGATCTGCGCCAGCGCCACGGTGCGATCGATGCGCCGCCGTGCCGACAGGTGCCGCGGCTCCAGTTGCGTGAACTGTGTGCGCAGGTCACGCAGATGGGCATCCTCGGCGCTGATTGCTGCCGGCGAATAATCCCGCAGCCCGCCATCCGTGTCGGTGAGAGACGGGTCAAACGCCGACCCGCCCAGATCGGTCGCCATCACCGGAAAGCGACTCATGCTGTAGACGACGTACGCGTGCTCGAGAGTGGCGAAACGCGCATCGGCATTCGGCATGGCGTGGATCGGCTGCGTCGCAGCTGCGACGTTGGCCAGAAGCGCTACGAGCGGGCTGGCGGCGTTCCTCAACCCAGTCACGGAGCACTCCTGCGCTTGATCCTCAAGGGGGCGTCATCCTGCCACAATCTGCCCGAATTGCCCCACCCGGATGGCCGAAAGACCCGCGAGCATCTGCAGTTGAGTCCTCCAACACCGCAGGTGAACGCCATGCTTCAGGATCTTCCGGTCTGGCTCGCACATTTCCGCAGTCAGGCAGCCCATCCGCGGCAGGTGCCGACGAGTCTCGATGACACCCTCACGGGACGCGAACGGCGTCTGATCGCCGCCTCCATCGCCACCTTTCAGCTGGGTGAAAGCTCCGACGGCGCCCAGCTGCGGGCAGCCGTGCGCCGTCATTGCGGTGCCCAGGCGGATCATCCGTTCGTGGAAATCTTCGCTCTGTTCATCGCCGAGGAGCAGCGGCACGCACGCTTGCTGGGCGAGTTCATGCAGGATCATGAGATCCTCGAAATCCGGCACGCGGTGACGGACCTGGCGTTTCGTCGCCTGCGTCATCGCGGTGGTCTCGAATCGCGCCTGCGGCTGCTGGTCACCGCGGAGATCATCGGCATTGTGTATTACCGCGCCCTGGAAGTGGTGACCGACTGCCGGCGTCTGCAGATCCTGTGCCGCACGCTGGTGGCCGATGAGCTGGTCCACGTGGCGTTCGAGTCCCAGGTCCTGCTCGCACTGCGGACGCGCCGGCCGGGCATCGCGAAGCTGCTGAGTGCCGGCGAACAGTGCCTGCTGACCGCCGCATCGCTGGCCGTGTGGCTGACGCACCGGCGGGTGCTCAAATCCGCAGGCTACGGGCCGCTGCTGTTTCTGCGCGACTGCCGCAGCCAGTACGCCTTCTATCTCAAATGGCCCCCCGCCCTGCGGCGATCGCGCTCGCGAGGCCGGGACGCGCAGCCCTTGTCGCCGCATGGCAGTTGAGTGCACGCTTAGGCTCACAATGAAACCCACACACACCTTCCGCGGCGTGGTCATGAAAACCGACCCTGCCGCGCGTCTCAAAGCCCTGGCACCGAACGGGTCTGCCGGCGCGGCCCGGGTGCGGGTGGGTCGGGAGACGGCCGGCCGCAGCGGCAAAGGCGTATCGGTCGTCACCGGCCTGCCGCTGTCGGGTGAGGTGCTGGAAGCACTCGCCACGAAACTCAAGAAACTGTGCGGAGCCGGTGGCGCCGTCAAGGACGGCGTGATCGAAATCCAGGGCGATCATCGCGACCGACTGGTTAAGGAACTGATCAAGCTGGGATATGAAGCGAAACGCGCCGGCGGCTGAAATGCGGCCGCTGCTGTGGCTGGTATCGGCCAGCTTCTTCATGCAGACGCTGGATTCGACCATCGTCAATACGGCACTGCCGGCGATGGCGCACAGCCTGGGCGAGAGCGCGCTGCGCATGCAGTCGGTGGTCATTGCCTACTCACTGACGATGGCCATGCTGATCCCGGCCTCCGGCTGGCTCGCCGACCGCTTCGGCATCCGCCGTACCTTCATGACCGCCATCATCATCTTCACCGGTGGCTCCATCCTCTGTAGTGCCGCGCATACCCTGGGCCAGCTCACCGCCTCACGGGTGCTGCAGGGCGCCGGGGGCGCGATGCTGCTGCCCGTCGGCCGCCTGGCATTGCTGCAGACCTTCCCGCGCGAACGGCTGCTGCCGGCGATGAGCTTCGTGGCCATTCCGGGGCTGGTCGGACCCCTCATCGGACCGACCCTCGGCGGCTGGCTGGTGGAGGTCGCCTCCTGGCACTGGATATTCCTGATCAACGTGCCGATCGGCATCGCTGGGGGCATCGCCACGCTGCTGTACATGCGGCTGCCGCGGATCACCTCCGTGCCGCCGTTTGATTTTCCCGGCTACGGGCTGCTGGCGCTGGGCATGATCGCGGTATCGATCGGGCTGGACGGCCTGTCGGAACTGAAGCTGCACCACGCGACGGTGCTGTTGCTGCTGGTATTCGGCCTGGCAAGCCTGGTGGGTTACTGGCTGCGTGCGACGCAGCAGCCCCACCCGCTGTTTCCGCCGGCGCTGTTCCGCATCCGCACCTTCGGCATCGGCTTGCTCGGCAACCTGTTCGCAAGGCTCGGCAATGGCAGCATGCCTTATCTGATTCCCTTGTTTTTGCAGGTGGAGCTGGGCTTTTCCCCCTTCCACGCGGGCCTGATGCTGTTGCCGACATCGCTGTCGGCCATGCTGACCAAGCGCTCCGTCACGTCGCTGATCCACCGGTTCGGGTACCGCACGGTACTCGTGGCCAATACTCTGCTAGTGGGTATTGCGATGGCGGCTTTTGCCCTGCTCGGCCGCTCGACGCCGGTGGCTTTGATGGTGGTGCTGCTGGCGGTCCTGGGAATCGTGAACTCACTGCAGTTCACTGCGATGAACACGCTGACGCTCAAGGATCTCGAGGGCCGCGAGGCCAGCAGCGGCAATAGCATGCTGTCGATGGTGCAGATGCTCGCCATGAGCCTGGCGGTGGCGGCCGCGGGGGGACTGCTGGCCGCCTTTACCGATACCTTCGGCCGCGAGACCGACCTGAAGGTGTTCCAGGCCACCTTCCTGTGCGTCGGGCTGATGACCACTGCATCCGCATGGATTTTCTGGCAATTGGCCGATGACGATCCGGACCGGCGCGAAGGAACGGATGTTCCGGAGATGTCCTAGCACTGCAAAGCTATTGCGTTATATTCTGCGGAATATACCGTGCGTCTCATCAATTGTCCGCCAGGGGGGACTACATGCGATCTATTACTACGGCAGGCTTGCTCGCCGGACTGGTGTGCGCTGCACCAGTGTTTGGTGCCGATGCCAACGCCGGCAAGGCCGTGTTCCACGCCCAGTGCGCGCTGTGCCACAGCGCAGAGCCGGGTGACAACGGCGGGGGCCAGGGCCCCAATCTGAATGGCGTCTACGACCGCCATTCCGCAAGTACCGATTTCGGTTACACCGCCGCGCTGAAGGCCTCGGGCCTGACCTGGGACACGGCCACCCTGAACCGCTTTCTGAGCTCCCCCACCACCGTCGTGCCGGGCTCGGCCATGGTGGTTCCGGTAGCGAACGACACCGACCGCGCCAACATTATCGCTTACTTCCAGGCGGTCAAGGCCGGCACGTTCAAAGCCGCCGCAGTCGCGGGCCGCGGCGGCCCGCCCCCCGCATCCGGACCGCCGCCCGGATCCCCTGGCGCGGATAAACGCATCAAGGGCTTTGACGACTGGAAGAATGACGTTCCAGGTCGCGTTCATCGCGTCGACATCGCCACGCTGCCGGCGGCGTATGACACCCCGTCGACGGCCAAGTTTCCGCGCCTCGTGCCCAAGCCGGCCGATGCGCAAGTGAAACTGCCGCCGGGCTTCGCCTTCTCGGTGTTCGCCACCGGCACGACGGGGGCTCGCAAGATGCTGCTGACTCCCAACGGGGACATCTTCCTGAGCGAGACGCAGGCCAACAAGGTCGTGGTGATGCGTCCGTCGGCCGACGGCAGGCACGCCGAACAGATCACCACCTTCGCGCAGGGCCTGGTGCTGCCGCACGGTCTGGCCTTCTATCCAAATGCCCAACATCCAAAATGGCTGTACGTCGCCGAGACCAACCGGGTGGTGCGCTATCCGTACAAGCCGGGTGATACCGTGGCCAGCGGCGTTCCGGAGATCGTCGTAGCGCAGCTCTCGCCCATCGAGGGCGGCGGCCACTTCTCGCGCGATGTCGTCTTCTCGCCGAACGGCAAGAAGATGTACGTGTCGGTCGGCTCGCAGTCCAACGTCGCCGAGGACATGCCGAAGAAGACCGTCGCCGAGGCCAAGGCGTGGGAAGCCGCGCATGGATTTGGCGCTGCCTGGGGCAATGATGAGAACCGCGCCGACGTACTGGTCTATGACGTGGGTTCGGACAAGCCGGGCAAGGTGTACGCGAGCGGCATCCGCAATTGCGTCAGCCTCACGGTGCAACCGGGCAACGGTGCGCTGTGGTGCACGACCAATGAGCGCGACATGCTCGGCGATGACCTGGTGCCCGACTATTCGACGCGCGTGAAGGCAGGCGCCTGGTACGGCTGGCCCTGGTACTACATGGGCAACCATGAGGATCCGCGTCATGCCGGTGAGCGACCCGACCTGGCCGGCAAGGTCACCTCTCCGGATGTGCCCTTCCAGGCTCACTCGGCGGCGCTGAACCTGACGTTCTATACCGCGACCTCCGGCGCCTCGGCGTTCCCGAAGGAGTACCTGGGTGAGGGCTTTGCGGTCCTGCACGGCTCGTGGAACCGTGCGTTCCGTACGGGTCACAAGGTCGTACGAGTGCGCATGAAGAACGGTGTGCCCACCGGTGAGTACGATGACTTCCTGACCGGATTCATCGTCGATGATGGCAACGCCTGGGGTCGCCCGGTCGCCCTGCTGGTCAATAAGGACGGCTCGCTGCTGTTGACCGACGATGGCGCCAACATCGTCTATCGCATCTCCTACCAGCATTGAACTCACCGATCGTCATCAAAGGGTTCAACGCATGAATAAGAACAGCATGAATGTCAGTGTCCTGGCGGTGAGCGTGCTCACCGCCGGGGTGACCGGCTGCGCGTCCATGGCGCCCAGCCTGCCGCCCCCGCCGCCCCAGGTCGTCATCGACGGCCAAAGGGTGTTCCCCGAGAGCGTGGACGCCGCGGCTGACGGCTCTTTGTTCTTCGGCAGCATCGGCAACAAGATGATCTATCGCGCGGCCCCGGGCTCGGACAAGGCCGTTGCCTTCGTACAGCCGGCTACCGACGGTCTGCAGAGTACTTTTGGCGTATTTGTCGATAACAGATCGGGCACGTTGTATGCCTGCTCCAATGCCTTCGGTGGCCCGCCGGGCGGTGCGCCGCTGCCGGCCACGGTATACGCCTTTGACCTTAAGACCGGTGCCACCAAAGGGCACTATCCGTTTGCGGCCAGCGGCGGGTTCTGCAATGACATGGCCACGACACCTGATGGCACTCTCTACGCCACCGATACCAACAACATGCAGATTGAGGTGCTGAAGAAAGGCGCGGTAACACTGCAGATCTGGGCAGGTAGCGACGGCTCGTTGGGCAAGAAGGGTGGCGTGATCGACGGCATCTCCGTGCTCGGCTCGCGCATCATCGTCAACGAACTGGCGGTCAGCAAGCTGTTCAGCGTCGGGATCAACAAGGACGGGACGGCCGGCGCGCCGGTGGAAATCACGCTGGATCGGCCGATTTCCCGTCCCGACGGCATGCGCGCCTTCGGCAAGTCGGCGGTGCTGATTGTCGAGGGCGGCGGCGGCGGCAAGCTCGAGAAGGTTACCTTCGAGGGCAACAACGGCAAGGTGGAGCTGATCAAGCAGGGCTATCCGGATGGCCCGGTCGCGGTCACGGTGGTGGGCACCACAGCCTACGTCTGCGAGGGCCAGCTGGCCGTGATGATGCGCCGGCCCGCAGCCGCCGGTTCGGCTCCCGCCCCCGCTGCGCCCCTGAAGCCCTTCGTGGCAACGGCGGTCGAGGTCGGCAAGCCCTGATCAGAACCGGTTGCGGGCGCGGCGTGCTTCAGGCCGCCTGTTTCAGCGCTTCGCCAAACTCCGCGATGGCGCAGATGATGTGGTAGAAGCTGCTCGCCGGAGCAGGCTCCACGACGAACTTCCCTTCCCGATCGATCTTGTCGTACCACAGGCCGCGCGCGCCGTGGTCAAGGAACCGCCACAGTCCCTGCGCGGCTCCCAGCGCACTGTTCCAGTAGCGCTCCGCACCGGTCAGCGCACCCAGCCTGGATGCCGCTTTGAGTCGCTCGGTCTGCGGCCACAGGCGCGCCGCCGGATCCTTCATGCGAAAATCCGCGCCCAGGGTGTTGATGGCGATACCGCCGCGCACACCATGATTCTCACCGATCTCGAATAACCGCTCGGCAGCCTTGCGGGTCGGGCTGCCGAGCGTGTCGTCCTGACACAGCAGCAACCAGGCCCACTCGAACTGATGTCCGGGCTCGATCGCCTGCCCGGGCGTGCCATCCGGCAGCGGCCGCCAGTCCTCATCAAAGAGTTCCGCCAGCGCGCCGCTGCGCGGATCGATGAAATGCTTCAGGGCGACGCCGCAGATTTCATCGGCGAGCGCGCCCCAGGCCGGATCTTCGGAAATGGCCTTCCAGGCGAGCGCCGCCTCAAGCAGATGCATGTGCGGATTCGACAGCAGCGGGGTCCGGTGGGGAATCCCTGAATCGAAGCCGCCACCGGGACGGTGCATCTGCTCGATGATCCGGGTCCGCAACTGCGTACCCTGGGTGATGAGGTGCTCCGCCGGTCCCAGAACCTCCTGGCAGCTGGCCAACGCCAGCAGCGCAAAGGCCTGGTCGTAGAGGAGCGCCCGATCGTCCCGCAACGTGCCATCGGCGGCGACGAGGGTGTGGAACAGCCCATCGTCACGCAGGTAATGCCGGTTGAAAAAGCCGAGGCCGGCGACGACCAGGCTGCGCGCATCGCCGCGCCACCCCAGATTCCCGGCGCGCGAATAGGCGTAGACCTGCCGCGTCTGCACCCGGGCCCGGCGCGGTTCGTCGGGCACCGCGGCGCCGGGGATCAGCCGTTCATTGAACGTGCGATGGACGGAGTCAAATCCGTCGGTGGCCCAGACCGGATAGGCGTCATCGATCAGCCAGTGGACCAGGCGTCCCTGCATCTGACGGGCCTGCGGGACGATCGAGATCTTGTTCATGGCCGTCTTTTACCATTTTTTCCCGCGCATTCGCGGCTGCACGTCACGTCGGCGGCAACTGGTCCGCCGCGACCGCCAGCGCCCCGAGGGGACCCACCGCAGCCCCCAGGCCCGAAGGCACGATGAACCGGTCGATCTGCGCCCCGACCTCCCCGGTGTCCACATACCCGTTGAGACTGTGCTGCAGGCTCTTGCGGATCATACCGAACAGTTGCGGCTGTCCTGTCATCACCCCACCGCCGAGAAAAATGCGTCGCGGACCGACGGTCAGCACCAGCGTCTGGCACAACTGGCCCAGCGCCTGCGCGACGGGCGTCCAGGCCGGATCATCGGCAGCGAGCGTGGCCGGCTGACGCCCCGCGCGTGCGTCGATCGCCGGCCCCGACGCGAGTCCCTCGAGGCAGTCGCCATGAAACGGGCACACGCCGGGGAAGTCATCGCCCGGTAAACGCACGATGCGGATATGTCCGAGCTCGGTGTGATTGGCGCCGGAAACCGGGGCGCCATTGACGATGACACCCGCGCCGATGCCCGTGCCCACCGTGACATACACGAAGTCCGCCAGTCCCTGGGCGCCGCCCCAGCGGCCCTCGGCCCGGGCGGCGGCGTTCACGTCGGTGTCGATGCCGGTGGCAAGGCGGTAGCGACGGGCAAAGCGGCCCTCCAGTTCCGTGTCCGACCAGCCGGGTTTGACCGTCCGCGACACCCACCCATAGCGCGGCGAACCGCGCCGCAGGTTCAGGGGCCCGAAGGCCGCGAGGCCCACGGCCGCAAACTCGTGGCCCTGCGCGCGCCATGTATCCAGTACGGTCTCGACGGCCGCCAGAGTGGTCGCGGGCTCGCGGGTCGGAACCTCGATCTGCGCCCGGACATCAGCCGGACCGGTACCCAGGATGCAGATGCACTTCGTGCCCCCCAGCTCCACGCCCGCAAGCAATGGACCGACCAGGGCCGGCATCCGTGACTACCAGCCCGAGGGCGAGTTGTACGGCGCCAGGAAACCCATCGCCTCGATCTGGTGGATCTTGCCGGCGCTGATCTTGAAGATGTGCGCCGCCGGCAGATCAAACGGCCCGTTGTTCACTTCGCGCTGGGTCACGCCCGGCACGCCCTTGATCGGAAATACGTGATTTTTCATGCTGTGATGGAAGTGCGAGAGGCCGAACGCCAGGCCGGTGAAGGGATCCACGGCCAGCACCCGGATGTTATCGATGTTGTCGATGTAGGCCATCATCCCGGTGGTGAACTGTCGGGTGCAATCCATTGCACTGTAATTGGGTTGCGGCGCGTTCGCCGCCGGCGGCGTGCGGCTGCCGCTGGACTCGCGGCCGTTCTCATGCCGCTCGCAGTCCCGGGCCATCGGCGCCAGCTCACCGTCGTTGAAGTCCAGGGCGTCATAGTAGGAGTACGCGATGCCCTTCATCTCATAGCGCGGCATGCGCATCCGCTCCGGAATCACCTTCGCGAATATCGGCCGGGCGACCTGCAGGTTGGCGAGGCTCTGCGCACTCAAGTCCCGTGCGATGACGTGCTCGGCCTGGACCACGTGACCCTCGAACACCTGCAGCCGCAGCCCCAGCAGGATGGGCTTGCCCCCCTCCTGCATGACTCCCATGAAGCCGACCTGACCGGACACCGGATCCGGAACGTAGATCTTGAAGGTGGTGGGCACCGCGGAGGCCGTCTTCCACAGACCATCGCCGAGCTTCGTGGCTTTGATGTTCTCGACAAACCGCGCATCCGGCGCAAAAGCGATCCGGCTCGGATCGTGGGCCACGAGCGCGGCCAGATAGTCATCGACCAAGCGGTCGTAGCATGACCGGACCTTGCAATTGATCAGGTTCTGCGCCCACACCAGTTGCGGGCAGATTGCCACGGCGACCAACAGTAGCGTCACCAGCACGTACTTCTTATGCATCAACAAACCCCCCTCTTCAATCCGATGCGCGCGGAACCCTTCTTGTCCGCTGCGACACCCGGGCCGGGCC
>Ga0302314_10005816_pt1 | contig 22405 bp, 12 predicted proteins | sample III_Palsa_N2_3_FD_200533 | JGI IMG/M metagenome (GOLD analysis project Ga0302314, IMG submission 200533) | Peat permafrost microbial communities from Stordalen Mire near Abisko, Sweden - III_Palsa_N2_3 | ecosystem: Environmental > Terrestrial > Soil > Palsa > Peat permafrost | place: Sweden...
CGATTGATCGGGTGGCAGCAGCCGGTGGAGGGCGCGTTCTGATTCCGGGGGCCAAGCGGTTCCTTATTGGCGGCCTATCGCTCAAGAGCCATGTCGACCTCCATCTCGCCGATGACGCTGTACTCCTCGCCAGCCCATCTCCCGAGCACTACACGGCAAAGAAATATATCGGACTGATCAACGCGGATCGCGCCGAGGGCGTTTCTATCTCCGGAACCGGCCACATCGATGGACAGGCAATGAAGTTCATGGGCTCTTACTCGCCGAAAGACGAGCGCTGGGAGCCGCTTGCGTTCCGGCCGCGCATGTTCCATCTACAGCGCTGCACGGGCCTGCAGATTACCGGGATCTCCTTTGGCCATTCGCCCGAGTGGGGCTTACACATGCTCGGCTGCGAGCATGTGCTGGTCGACGGCGTTCGCATTCGCAACTACCTCGATGTACCCAACTGCGATGGAATCGATCCCGACCGCTGCCGCGATATGGAGATCAAGAACTGCGACATTGTCTGCGCCGACGACGGCATCGTGATCAAGACCAGCCAGCAGACGGAAGACTTCGGAGTCGCGCACAATATCACCGTCCGCGACTGCGCCATCACCTGCCGCGATAGCGGCTTGAAGATCGGGACCGAGACCTTTGGCGACATTTCGAAGGTCCTCTTCGAGCGCTGCCGCATCGTCTCCGCAGGCCGTGGACCGACGATCACCCATCGGCAATCCGGGAATATTGAAGATATCGAGTTCCGCGACATCGAATTTCTTGCGCAGCATCATGCGGCGCGATGGTGGGGGTGGGGGGAGGCGGCCTCCATCACGGCGTGGACGCGCAGCGAAGGGACCACGCTGGGCTCGCTGAAAGATATCCGGCTCAAGAACGTGCGCGGCGTCGCAGAGAACAGCTTCCGCATCGACGCTCATCCGGATATGCCGATTCGCAACGTCCTGCTCGAAGACTGCGACGTGACCATCGACCGCTGGACGCAGTATCCCGGCGGGTCCTTCGACAATCGGCCAACATGGAAGAACGATCCGATCAGTGAGCCACGGGGGCTGGAACGACACGACACACCGGCATTCTTCCTGCGCAACGTTCAAGGTGCGATCGTGCGCAACTGCACTGCGCGCTGGGGATCGCATCCGGACGAACACTGCAGCTATGCTCTCGAAGCCGAGAACGTCTCCGGCCTGAAGATCGAACACTTCAACGGCCACGCCGCGCGGGCCGGAATGCGCGCGATCTTGATACGCTCTTAGCTCCGTCGCTAAGCCGCCGGAACTAAGAAGCGCTCAAAACCGATTAGTCTCTGCGCCTTCCTCCACCGAAGAGCTGCAGGACCGCCAGGAAGATATTGATCGCGTCCAGATAGATGGAGAGGGCGAGGGAGACGGCGGACTGGCCGTCGCCCCCGGCACGGATGCGGGCGAAGTCGCCAATCGTGAGCAGGGTGAAGATGCCGAGAGTAAGCCAGGAGTAGGTATCGGGCGAGAGGAAGTGCAGGAACATGCTAGCGATGCCGAGCAGCATAAGCACCAACAGCGCGGCGAAGCCAATTCCGGCGATACGGCGGTAGTTGATTTGAAAGAGATAGGCCACGCACCCCATGGCGGCCATCCCCAGTCCGGTGGTCGCTGCGGCCCGGAAGACGACGTCGGGACCGACGGTGCGGACGTAGTGGTGGATGAGGGGGGCGATCTCCCAGCCCATGAAGTAGGTCAGGGTGAGGAAGAGGCCGAGGGCCAGCGCAGGATTAGCGCGACGGGCGCCATTGATGGCGAAGACCAGGGCGAAGACGGCGATGAGGCCGGGGAGGGTGCTCCACGACGGGGCCGTGGCGACGCCGAGCGCGGTGACGAGGAAGCCGAAGGAGGTGATGCCGAGGACCTTCGCGAGCAGAGAGGCAGTCTCTTCGCGGGGGGCGTCGATGATGGTCGGGTACGAGTTCGTGCGGAAGGTGTTCATTTGTAACTCCAGTTGTTAGACGCGTCTCGAACCGGGTTCGATCTTTGTACCGACCATGCTACCGGATCCCGCACCCCCCTCCCCACCATTTCGCGCAAAGTCTTCGAACGATGAGAGTTAAGGGGTGACTTCGGTGATTCGATGCGCGTGGACACGAACTTGGGCGGGGTATTGGATGGCTTGAATTGTCAAGGAATGGCGCCCTGCGCGGGCGGCGACCACTTCGTGGTGTGTGATCGCTTCGCGTGGTGCTCCCGGAATCTCGTGCCGACCAACGGGAGGAGCGACGCGAAGCCCAATACGCGTCACGAAGTGACCGCCGCCCGCGCAGGGCGCTCTTGCCTTATTTTTTCTCTACCAAGACAGAGGGAAAGGGGACGCTAACGTGCTGCTCGCCTGGGTGGAGGGGGATGGTCTTGCCCTGCCAGAGGAAGGTTCCCGTGAGGTTGGCGGGCAGCGTCACATCGGCGGTCCAATTGCGATTCACAGAAGCGTAGTGAACAATAATCAGACCTTTCGGGCTAGGCATCGAGGCGGAAAGAGAGTTGAGCGGGCCGAGGTGCGGCGCAATCCGGACGGTTTCGAAACCGGGCGAGGCAGGGCTGATCCCGGCGACTACGGTGAGGAGGTCGAGGGTGGGATGAGCGCTCCAGGCGTGGGAGTCGGACCGGGTGGGCTCGGGCTGCTCCGCCCAGGTGGAGAGCCCCATGCGGAGCATCTCGCGCCAGGGATCAAGCTGGGGGATGTACTGGTCGCCGAGACCCGCGTGCTCCATGGCGCGGGCGAGGTAGAAGCGGAAGTAATAGCTGGCCGGGGCCATCGGCGGCGGAGTTGGGTAGATCACGGAGGGGTGATCCGGGCCTGCGTTGGAGTCAGGGGGGTGGGTCGCGGCAGGGGCGGTGAGGACTTTTTGCATGACGGCGCGCTGCTGGGCGGCGGGGATGACGTCGAGCCATACGGCGAGGGCGTTGGCTTGCTGGCTGTAGCTGTTCTTGTCCGGCGTGTCGGCGAGCAGGCCGGTGGCCGGGTTCCAGTTGAGGCGCATCAGGGCTGCGGAGGCTTCCTGTGCCTGCTTGCGGTAGCGGGCCGCGCGGTCCGGTTCGCCGAAGCGGGTCTCTAGCTCGGCTGCGTTGTGCAGAGCTTCGATGAACTGCAGCGTTAGGGCGGAGGAGCCACCGTCAGCGTTCTGGGTGGGGACGCCTGCGGGCCACGCGTCGGTCCAGTCGACGAAGGGCCACCAGGAGATCGTGCCGAGGAGGCTATCGGGGCGCTGGCGGGCGGTGAACCAGTCAAGCGTGCTGCGCGTAGCGGGGAGGATCTGCGCGACGAAGGCGGGGTCGTCGCGGTAGATCCAGAAGTCGTGGAGCATGTCGACCCAGAGGAGCGAGAAGGGTGGGATCACCTGCGTGAGGTTCGAGGGGTAGCGGCTTTGCGTGATGCCTTCGGTCAGGACGGAGTCGCGGTAGGCGAGGATGGCCTGACGGGCGAGCCGGTCGTCGCCGGTGACGCCGTAGGAGATGAGCGACTGGATGCGCGTGTCGCCGATGTACTGGAGCTGCTCCCAGTAGGGCGTGTCCATGTAGGTCTCGTGGGAGCAGAGCTGGGCGGTGCGCCAGCCGGTCTCCCAGATGCGGGTGAGCTCGGGCGAGTCGCTTTCGAAGTGGGCTTGTTGTTGCCAGGGATAGGCGGTGTAGAAGGCGGTGAGGGAGTCGAGAGTGAGCGGGGTATCCGCAGTGGTGATATCGAGCTGGAGGTAGCGCCAGGTGCGCCACCACAGGGTGCGGTAGGTGCGGGTTTGGCCGTCGGCGGTGATCTGATCGCGGAGACCCTGGATGTGGCGGCCCTCGACCTGGTTGCGGTCGCCCTTCTGGCCCTTGGCGTCGTAGAGAGCCTCGCCGTAGGTGAGGGCGATCGCGGCGTCGCGGCCACCGGAGAGCTTGAGCGACGGGAAGGCGGTGGTGAGGGTCTTGCGATCGAGCAGAAGCGTAACGGTGGAGTGAGCGGGAATGGTGATGGGGTGGGCTTGATCTTCAGACGGATCGAAAGCGGTCGCGGCTGGGAGGTCGATGCCCTGGGCGCGCACGAGAGTTCCGGCTTCGACGGGCTTGTACTGCATGGGCGGCAGCTCATCTTTGACGAGCATCCAGGGGGTGGGGCTGTCGCGGACGTCGTGAACGGCAGCGTGGCCGATCGGCCTGGCTTCGGCCCACTTCGCGGTCGAGGCGGGCGCATCCCAGTCCCAGAGCATCGCGCGACCATCCATGGCTTCAGGCGGGCCGGCGGCGTAATAGTCGCTGGCATGGACGGTGCTGAGCGTGCGACCGGGCTCATGGGCGGATTGCCAGCCGTTGCCGGTGTCGATGGCGTTATCGTGCGAATCTTCGGCGGCGAGCAGGAAGGCGGTGCGGTTGCTCATCTGGGCGACGGCGGCGGAGGTGCCGAAGTTCCAGACGATGGCGGCGATCTGGTTTGCGCCGGAGTGCAGATAGGGCGCGAGATCGAAGCTCTCGTAGCGCCAGTGATGGACGTCGGCCAGCGCAGGGCCCGCACCGACGCGTACCCCGTTGACATGGAGCTCGAAGCGGGTGTCGGCGCTGACGTCGACGCGGAGGTGCGCAGGGACGGCTGGGAGTGAGAGGGACTTGCGGAAGTAGACGACATTGACGTCGCGCTCGGGGCCATCCGGCGAGGCGATCCACTGCGCGTGCCACTGCTGCGGAGCGGCTTGGGCGAGGAGCGCAGAGTGGGTTGGAGAAAGTGCGGCGAAAAGCAGTGCAATGGCCAGTGGAACGGCAGGACGCAGGCAAGGAAAGGGCTGTTTGAAACTCACCGCGAATCGTCTCCTGGTACCGTCTCAGTCTCGCGCCACGGCGTAGCGGTTGTTCAATCGTCAATGAGTCAATCGAACGCGGTCCGCTGCCGTGGGGCAGAGCTGGCCGCGACTTAGAACGCGGCCAACTCTGCCATCGCCTTGTAGAGATCGTCAGGCTGCGGCAGGATCACGTCTTCGAGGATGGGCTGGTAGGCCACGAAGGTATCGAGTGCGGCCACGCGGCGAACGGGTGCGTCCAGATCGTGGAAGAGCTCGTCGCCGATGCGGGCGGCGATCTCCGCGCCGTAGCCCCAGCTCAGCATGTCTTCATGCGCGATGATGACGCGGCTGGTCTTCCTGACCGACTCGGCGATGGCCTCCCAATCGTACGGGCTAAGGCTGCGCAGGTCGATCAGCTCAACCGAGATGCCAAGCTCGCGTTCGATCTTTACCGCAGCCTGAAGCGCTCGGGGAACAACTGCCCCGTAGGTCACGACGGTGAGGTCCTTGCCCGGCTTGACGATCTTCGCCTTGCCGAAAGGGATCGCGTACTCGGGGCCGGGATAGGCGGCGCGGCCGAAGGTCTCGCGGTAGAGCCGCTTGTGCTCGAGGAAGAGGACGGGGTCGTCGCAGCGGATGGCGGTGCGCAGGAGGCCGAGAGCGTCGAGCGCGTTTGACGGCATGACGACGCGGACGCCGGGGGTGTGGGTGAAGATGCTTTCGCCTGACTGCGAGTGATAGATGGAGCCGCCGGTGAGGTAGCCGCCGATGGGCACGCGCATCACGACAGGCGAGCTGAAGACGCCGTTCGAGCGCCAGCGGAGGACCGAGAGCTCGTTGCGCATCTGGTGCATCGCGGGCCAGATGTAGTCGAAGAACTGGATCTCGACGACGGGCTTGAGGCCGCGAACGGCCATGCCGATGGCGCGACCGACGATGTTGGCTTCGGCGAGCGGGGAGTTCCAGCAGCGGTCGTTGCCGAACTCCGCCTGCAGGCCGGAGGTGAGCTTGAAGACGCCGCCTTTTCCTTTGAGTTTTCCGGCGCGGAGCGGCTCGTCGCGGGTGGCGTCGGCGACATCCTCGCCGAAGACGACGATGCGTTCGTCGCGGCGCATCTCGTCCTTCAGGCAGGCGTTGATGAGGTCGGCCATGGTGCGTTCGGCGCCGGGCTCGGCGTCGGTGTAGTGGACGTCGGGTTCGGTGGAGAAACGCGGGTCGGTGACGCTGAGGTCCTCCGAGTAGACATGGCGCTTGATGGCTGCGATCGAGGAGTCGGGCAGCGGAGCGGCCATGGCGCGGTCGGCGGCGCGTTGGACCTCTTCATCCACCTGGCGCTCGAGACGGTTGATTGCGGCTTCGTCGAGGATGCCCTCGCGCAGCAGCCAGAGCTGCATGCGGGAGATGGGATCGCGGAGTGCATCGGCTTCGAGTTCGGCGGCAGAACGGTAGTTGCGCTCGTCGTCCGAGAGCGAGTGTGAGTAGGGCCGGATGACGTGGCCGTGGACCAGCGCGGGGCCTTTGCCGGAGCGGCAGTAGGCGACTGCCTCGACCATCGCAGCGTAGCTGGCGATGGGATCGGTGCCGTCGACTTCGGCGAAGTGGAAGTTCGGGAAGTTCGCGATGAGGCGCGAGATGTTGCCGCCGGGGGTGTTGGCTTCGACGGGCGTCGAGATGGCGTAGCCGTTGTCTTCGACGACGTAGAGCACGGGCAGCTTGCCGTTCGAGGCAGTGTTGAGCGACTCCCAGAACTCGCCCTGGCTGGTCGAGCCTTCGCCGATCGAGACGTAGACCACCTCGTCGGACTCGAACGTCACATCTTTGAACTGACGATAGTCGATGCCACCCGAGAGCGCCGGAACCGCAGCCGCCTCCGGATGATTGCGGAAGTAGGCACCTGCCTCCGCGCAGCCGATGGCATGCAGGCACTGGGTCGCGGTCGAGGACGACGGCGAGACGATGTTGATCTTCTTGCTGGACCAGTGCGAGGGCATCTGGCGTCCGCCGCTGGCCGGGTCGGATCCCGCACCAACCGCCTGCAGGAGCTGTTCTTCGACCGTGTTGCCGAGGGTCAGGCAGATCGCGCGGTCGCGATAGTAGGGGAAGAACCAGTCGTAGCCGGGCTTGAGCGCCATGCCTGCGGCGACGAGCAGCGCCTCGTGGCCCGCGCAGGAGATCTGGAAGAAGATCTTCTGCTGGCGCTTCAGGACGATCTCGCGATCGTCGGTGCGGCGGGAGAGGTACATCAGCCGGTAGAACTCAATGAGCTGCTCGCGGCTCAGGGTCTTCTCCGAGACGCTTGGGGCGGTCTGGGAGCTCACTCTGATCTCCTCTAGACCAATTTCAGACTGTGTCGCCATGCGCCTCATCCTTTACGGGCCGATTAATGGTCCATCAAGATTGTACTTTGCTGGCCCTACTTCGTGGGGTGGATCGCCTCCCATGGGCGGCACGATCCTTTGTTTGCGACCAACGGGAGCACCACGCGAAGCGGTATTCATGTCACGATGGGACCGCCCTCCGCGCAGGATGCCCGTCCGGCAGGACAAGCTCCTCAATCTAAAGAAAAAGTGGCGCCAGTACCAAGGTAATCGTTGCCAGCAGTTTGATCAGGACGTGCAGGCTGGGTCCGGCAGTGTCTTTGAACGGGTCACCAACGGTATCTCCCACAACCGCAGCCTTATGCGCCTCCGACCGCTTGCCGCCATATGCGCCGGTCTCGATAAACTTCTTCGCGTTGTCCCACGCGCCGCCGCCGTTGTTCATCAGCATGGCGAGCAGGATTCCGGAGATCGTGCCGACCATCAGAAGCCCGGCAACTGCCTGCGCCCCGGCAAGGTTCACCGGCACGCCCGCGATGGACGGCACAGCCGGGGTCGCTCCGGGCAAGAGGCTGCCCGACGCGGCACCATATTGTGAACTGAAGTTGCGGAAGATCAGGCCGACGGCGACGGGCAGTCCCACGGCGAGCACGCCGGGAAGCACCATCTCTTTGAGCGCCGCCCCGGTGACGATGTTGACGCAGCGCGCGTAGTCGGGCTTGGAGGTTCCAGCCATGATGCCGGGATTCTCACGGAACTGGTCGCGCACATCCTTGACCACCATCTGCGCGGTTCGTCCAACTGCCTTGATGGCCAGCGACGAGAAGAGGTAGGTCAACATCGCACCCAACAGCGCGCCGACGAAGACCGGGATCTCGGCCAGATTGATGTTCGTAAAGCTCCATCCCGTAGGCATGTATCCGCCCGCTTCCGACACCTTGGCGGCGACGATCGAACGAATCTCCTCAAGGTACGCGGAGAACAACAGGAACGCTGCGAGCGAGGCTGACCCGATCGCATAGCCCTTGGTGAGCGCCTTGGTCGTGTTGCCTGCGGAGTCCAGCTTGTCGGTCCGCTCGCGGATGCCCTCAGGCTGCGACGACATCTCGATGATGCCCCCGGCGTTGTCGGTGATCGGCCCAAAGGTATCCATCGCGAGGATGTACGCGGCGCAGCTCAGCATCCCCATCGTGGCGATGGCTGTGCCGTAAATGCCCTTCGCGTAATCGGTCACGCCCTCGACGCCCGCAAGCCCCTGCACGCCGAAGTAGTAGCTGAGCAGCAGAGCAGCAGAGATAACCAGCACCGGGACCGCAGGCGTCTCCATCCCGACGGCAATGCCCGCGATGATGTTCGTTGCCGGGCCGGTCAGCGAGGCCTCCGCGATCGACTTGACGGGGCGATAGCGCGCCTCCGTGTAGTACTGCGTGATCCAGACGAAGAGAAACGCCGTCACCAATCCAACGACTCCACAAGCGAGCAGCCAGCCGGGCTCGACACCGGGCCCGCTAAGCATGCTGAAGACCGCAGCCGCAAAGCCCGCAAGCGCCAGTGCAGAGGTCAGGTAGAAGCCTCGATTCAGGGCAGTCATCGGGTCTTCGGTCTCGGTCGTCCGCACCACGGCCACACCGACGATGCTGGCGATCAGGTTGATCGCGTGAACGATCAGCGGAAAGAGAATTCCCTTGACGCCGAAGACAGGGTAGAGCGCCGCGCCGAGGATCATTGCACCGACGTTCTCAGCGGCGGTCGACTCGAAGATATCGGCTCCACGACCCGCGCAGTCGCCGACGTTGTCGCCGACCAGGTCTGCAATGACCGCTGGATTACGTGGATCGTCTTCCGGGATACCTGCCTCGACCTTGCCGACAAGATCCGCTCCTACGTCCGCGGCCTTGGTGTAGATGCCACCACCCAACTGTGCGAACAGAGCCACCAGCGATGCCCCAAAGCCAAAGCCGACCAGCTGGTACGGCACGGCCTGCGGATGTTCGAGCCCGCCGAAGAACAGGAAGAGTGCCCCCACGCCCAGCAGCGAGAGCGCGACCACCACCAGCCCAGTGACGGCGCCTCCGCGCAGCGCCATCTGCAGCGCCTTGTTCAGGCTCGTGCGCGCCGCCGAGGCCGTACGGATATTCGCGCGGATCGAAACATACATGCCGGTAAAACCAGCAAGGCCGGAGCAGACCGCTCCGACCAGAAAGCTGATGACCGTCTTGAGCGCGAAGGGCGCGGTGCGCGGCGAGAGGTGATAGCCGACAAAGACGACGACAGCCAACACGGCGGCCAGAATGCCGATCGTCCGATACTGCCGCTTCAGAAACGCCTCCGCGCCCTCGCGGATTGCGTTCGAGATCACCTGCATCTCGGCTGTGCCAGTATCGTTGGCAAGCACCGACCGCGCCAGCAGCCACGCCGCCAGCAGAGCCACGACGCCCACTCCCATGGCGATCCAAAGATAGATTCTTCCATCATCCCCGCCCGCACTCAGCGGAGTACTTGAAACCTGACCCACCCACACCAACAAACAGCGGACACCATGCATGCGGCTCTCTCCTACGGCACGCTTCGGGCGCCGTCTTTCTGAAGGGCGCCATTAGAGCATGCTCCTGTGCGGCGGTCAATTTCATGCGTACCGATGTGGATTCCACATCGGTGCCAAAGGTAATGTCCCGACCAAACGAACCTCCCGTAGCTGAAGGCCGGAGCCGATTGCTTCGGCTGCTTCAACATCGGCCACCCGCAGTATGTGAAGGCGATGGGAGCCAGCGCCGCCGCGCTGCTCCGCACTGTGCATCCGGACTGTACAGCCGCCGCGATCATCAGCGCAATGCGTTCTTCCGCGACGGCCCTACCCGGCCTTCCGGTCGGGCAGGTCAACGCCGCAGCCGCGCTGGCAATTCAATAAAGTTGAATTCAGCCCGGGACACCTCCTTGGCTCAAGCTACTTCTTCTCGCCCGCCTTCAACTGGTGCGCATAGTGTTCGATCTCCTCTGCCTGCTCCACCACGGTCAGCGAGAGGATATTCTTGTTCGTCTTGTCCACACGTGTCTTCAACTCGGTCGCCATCGCCACCAGCCGATCCGCTTCAACCTCAAGAGCCTTTCGCTTCTCCGTTGCCGGAAGAAGAACCGGCGCAACAACTGGTCCCTGCGCTCCAACACTCAACGGAAGCGCAGTTGCATCAGAAGCTTTCGCCGCCCCCGCAGCATTGGAGCCCGCAACAGCACTACCGGCAGCGGGCAACGCAGAACCGGCGGAACCGTGTTCGCCAACCGCCGAACCGTTGCTCTGCGCTCTTAGCGAACCAGCCACAAACACGACCATTGCCAACATAACCAACGCCCCACAGCGCCTTCTCATTCGACCAGTCATAGAGCACTCCTTCCACACCCCAAGGCAGTCAGCCGTTCAGTCGTCCGCTACTTGATCAGTTCCGCATCTTCTCTTTCACACTGCGCGCCAGCTTTTCGATCTCATCCATCTGGTGCAGCATCAGCGGCGTCATCATCTCGCTCCCCGAAGCCGCAACCTCGCTCTTAAGCTGATTGGCCAGCACCAATAAACGATCGGTATCGCTCACCAGCCGCCGCTGCCGATCGTCATTCCGCTGCAGCTTGTTCTTGGTCTCCATCAGCTCCTGCATCGGGTCAGGCGGCTGATTGCTCGAGTGATCCGTATCCCCCGGAAGCCCTCCCGTCTTGAGCGTCGGCGTACCGGACGTTATCTGCGCATAGGCGTTCGGCGAACCAGCCAGCATCATCACCCCGCCAAAGGCAAGCCCCAGCACAGCGTGTAGCATCTTCTGCTTAGCGTTCATCCCTCCACCTCCCTCGTCGTCGGTTTCTATGAGCCTCGACTGCCCAATCGCCTCAGTTCGCATCCAATGAGTATTCGAGGTCCTGGCAACATGCGCCAGGCCGACCTCCTTGACTGCAACCAGATAACACAACGCGAACAGCATCTCAACCTACGAATCGAGTTATCGAAATCATGCTCCTTACGTACCTGATTCAGCAAGTACCTTCCGCAGTGAAGGAAGAAGAACGGTTCCTTCCGGCACTTGAGCGCGGCTGGCATAACAATGTCCTCGACTTTGTGCAGGATGACCTGCCAAAAATCCTCATCATGCTCGTCCTGGCCTTCATCCTGCTGCGCATCGTGCAGTTCTTTGTCAACCGCATGCTGCGGCTGGCCGACCGTCAGGTCGCGAACTCACAGCGCGCCTCTCAGCTTCGCACCATGGCCGCCATACTGCGCGCAACCGCGTACGCCGTCATCGGCTTCATCGTACTGCTGCACATCCTTTCGGTCTTCAATGTCAACCTGACCCCGCTGCTTGCCTCCGCAGGCGTCCTCGGCGTGGGCATCGGCCTCGGCGCGCAGTCCATCTTCAAGGACATGATCAACGGCATCCTCATCCTCATTGAAGATCAGTACAACGTGGGCGAGACCGTAAAGATCGCCTCACTCACCGGCACCGTCGAGGACATGAGCCTGCGCCGAACGACACTACGCGACGGCGACGGCACGCTCTATATCATCCCCAATAGCCAGATCGCCACGGTCTCGAACTTGTCGCGCGACTTCGCCGTCGCGGCGCTGAATATCAGCGTCGACGCAAGCGCCGATCCCGACCACGTCCTGCGCGTGCTGCGCAAGATCGCCCTTGATGTGCGTAACGATGTTGCGTTCAAGCAGTTCACCATGGCCGACCCGGACGTTCCCGGCCTCGATGCGATCAAGGGCCGCGAGGTCATCTACCCGATCACCATCCGCGTGCTCATCAACCAGAAAGATGCGGTCCTGCGCGAGCTGCGCCTGCGCATCATCAAGGCCTTCGAGCGCGAGGGCATACCGCTGGGGACTGACCCGGCAAACATGCTGATCATGCAGCACTCAGACCCAACCGCTCCGCCGAAACAACAGCCGCTGCTCGGGTCCTAAAAGCAAAAGCGCCCTGCGCGGGGTCACTTCGTGACATGTAATCGCTACGCGTGGTGCTCCCGCTGGTCGCAAACAGAAGTCTGTGCCGACCATCGGGAGGGCTGCGCGAAGCGATCACACACCACGAAGTGGTCGCCGCCCGCGGAGGGCGCCCGTCCGGCAGGACAGCCTCTAAGAGAGGTTCAACGCCGCGATCAGGCTATCAACATCGTTCACCGGCGGCTGGCATCCATTGTTGCTGCAGATTACTGCGAAGCTACCCGGCTCGCGAAGCGCAGGCAGATGCGGCAATGTATCAGCCAACAACGGTGGCAACGAATCGATCTGATCGCGTCCCAATCGGACCACCGTCTTGTTCACCGCAAATCGCGCCCGTGCCGCTGCCTCAAGCTCACGCGCCAGTTTGTCTTCGCCGAAGACACAAACCTGCACCGCTGGGTGAATCAACCGCTGCAACGCCAACCCATAGCTCGCCGCATAGAGCCCGAAGTGTTCAACGACTCCGGCGAATGCCTCAAGCGTCACCTTTGCCTTCGCCCTATACTCGGCGTTGCCGTTCAGCGCTTCGAGCCGCAGCAGCAGCGCAGCAGCCGTGGGATTCGCAGCCGGTGTCGGCGAATCCTGCAACGGCTTACGCCGCGCCGACAACGCGCCAAGCCGCTTCTCGCCCTTAACCGTAGGCTCCGTGTCGAAGAATCCGCCTCCGGCAGCATCGTAGAACCGCGCCACGACACGAATGGCAATCTCCTCAGCAGCCGTATAGTAGCGCAGCTCACCAGTCGACTCCCACGCATCAAGCGCCGCATGCGCCGCAAAGACATAATCATCAAGCACGCCCGCAATCCGCGCACTCGATCCTCCGCTCTCGCCATACGCGACCACATGCGCCATGCCAGCCTCAACATGCCAAGCCTCAGCCAGCATGCGGTCGAGCGACTTCAGCGCAAACGCCCGCGCACCGGGCATATCGAGCACACGCGCCGCTTCGAAGTACGCCGAGATACACATCGCATTCCACGCCGTATAGATCGTCTTGTCGACATACGGCGTAGGCCGTAGCTTGCGCGCCGCATAGAGCTTTGCCTTCGCCGAAAGCAGAACGTCCTTCGCATGGTCGAGACTCACCCCCGCCGACTTCGCCACGCTCTCGAGCGACAACGTCACATGCAGCACATTCTTCAGCGGATTGTGATGCATGTCGCCCAGTTCGCCGATGTCGTAGAACGGCCCGGCCACAGCGAACTCCTCGGCAGTCAGCGTAGCCTTCGCCTCGTCGCGCGTCCAGGTGAAGTAGTCGCCGTCATCGTCCAGCGAGTCGTCCGCATCCTGCGAAGCATAGAAGCCGCCAAGCTCGCGGTCGCTCAACCACTCATCCATCCACCGCATCGTCTCGCGTGCAATGCGCGCGCACTCAGGCTCGGCGAAGCTCTGGTACGCATGCACATAGTTCTTCAACAACTCACTGTTGTCGTACGCCATCTTCTCGAAGTGCGGCACCACCCAGCGTTCATCAACGCTATAACGATGAAACCCTCCAGCAAGATGATCGTAGATCCCACCCTTCGACATCTTCTCGAGGGTCATCATCGCAGCCCGCTTTGCCGCATCGCTTCCCTGCCCGCTACGCGAAGCCACATCAAGCAGCAGATCAATCGCACCCGAGTTCGGAAACTTCGGCTGCGAACCAAATCCGCCATTGCGCGGGTCGAACTGCTTCAGCGTCGACTGCAGCAGCTTGTCGAGCAACTCCGCTCCAGGGTCCGCCGCTCCAGCATGAAACGACTCGTTCTGCTCGATCGCCGCCATCACGCTGCCGGCCGAATCCTCCACGTCATCACGCCGCGTGTGAAACGCCTCAGCCATCGTCAACAGCACTCGCCGTAATCCCGGTTGTCCATGCCGGTCGTCCGGCGGAAAGTATGTCCCTCCAAAGAACGGCTTGCCATCGGGAGTCAGAAACGCCGTCAACGGCCAGCCACCCTGCCCGCTGATCGACGCCACCGCTGCCTGATAGCGCGAGTCCACATCCGGCCGCTCATCACGATCCACCTTCACCGCTACGAAGTGTTCATTGATGATTTGTGCCGTGTCGGCGTTCTCATAGCTCTCGCGATCCATCACATGGCACCAGTGGCACCACACCGCGCCGATGTCGAGCAGGATCGGCTTATCCTCACGCGCAGCCTGCGCAAACGCAGCTTCGCCCCACTCCTGCCACGCCACCGGCTGGTGCATCGCCGAGCGCAGATAGGCCGAAGCCGCCTGCGCCAACGCGTTCAACTTTGTCTCCTGAATCCGGCTGACCACTTCGACTACACGCTCGACCACAACCTCGTCACTCATAGGCATCCAGTCTACCGCTCGGGACACACGAAGAGACTCATTCCCCACCAATAGAAAAAGCCCGAGCCGAAGCCCGGGCCTTCCCCTCGCCAGTCCATACAACTTTACATCGGAGGAGTAGCCGTTGGCGTCGTCGTGATCGGCTTCGGAGCCGACGGAGCCACAGGTGCCGTCAGCCCCGGCACAACCGGCGACTGCGTGAGCGATCCCCTCGCAGCGCCTTCAATGTTGATGCCGTACCGGTCGAGCGTCGTCGAAAGCAGTTGCAGCAGAGCCGCACGCGCCTCTGCATACGCCGCTGTGTCCGAGATCAACGTGTTCTCCGAAATCGCCAACAGGCGTCCTTGCTGCAAGACGTTTGCCGTCGTCGAAGCACCGAGCCGATACTTCTTCTGTTCAGCCTCAAGACTCTGCTGCGCATAGTCGCGTGCAGCCTGCGCCGCCGCCACCTGCGCACGATCGTTGGTCAACGCATACTGCCCGTTGATCACTTGAATCCGCACGATCGTATACAGCTGCTGCAACCGCATCTGCGATTGCCGATACTCCATCTGCGACCGCGCCTGATCGGCCTGCGCCGTGCGGTTGCGAATCGGCAGCGTCAGGTTCAGCCCCACGCCCTTGTTCGGCGAGCTGTTGTTGACGATGTTGTTCAACACACTGCCATACCCGATCGACGGAAAGGTTCCCGCCGGGTACGCACCGCCCGTATCGAAGTTGACCGCACCTGGATTCTGCGCGCCGCCCAGTCCCTGCCCACCGTAGAACGCATACAGGTCCACGATCGGCAGCAGCCCATTCTTCTCCGCCTTGATCGTGATCTCGTTGTTCTTCATGTTCAACGCCGCCTGCTCAATCTGCGGGTTGTTCAGGTAAGCCTGCCGCACCAGATCCTCGACCGGCATATCCTCCTCCGACAGCCGGTCAAGCCCAACGCGATCGGTCGGAATCACCGGCGCGCTCGAGAGCTGCGGGTCGTTCAGGTTGCGTGAGATCGCCTGCTTCATGACGAGCTGCTGATACTCAAGGTTCGTCTTCGACGCGATCAGCGCCTGCCGGTCGCTCGCCTCCGAGCTATCCGAGTTCACCACGTCCAGCGGAGCCAGCGTGCCGATCTCGAGCTGCTTGCGGTTGTCCTTGCTCAACTGCGACGACTGCACGAGCGAACGCTCCTTGGCCTGCTCATCCTCATACGCGCTCACCAGGCTCCAGTAGATATTCTCCACCTGGTTCACGGTGTAGAGAAGCTGCTGGCGAAACGCAGAGTCCGTGATCCGGCGATCGTTCTTCGCCTGCAGGATGAACCGTCCATTGATGCCCGTGCCGAACCCCTGCAGCAGATGCTGCGTTACCTGCGCCTGGAAGGTGGTCGTCAGCGACGGGCTGTAGCTCGATAGCGGATTATTCGTCGTCACACGCGTGTTGTCGAAGCCCACCGTCAGCAGCGTGCCGGTCAGGAATCCCTCGTTGTAGTTGAAGTTGTAGGTCCCGGTATCCGTATAAGTCGAGGTCAACCCGCCGCTGAACAGCGAGTTCGACGAAGGCGTCGTGACCGACTGATACTCAAGCGAGCCGGTCAGCGTGGGATCGAGCGCCTCAGGCGTCGGCCCCGCTCCGTTCGTGCTCAGCACCAGCCCCGAAGCACCTGTACCCGCACCGCCCGAACCGGCCGATGTCCCACCCGGTCCAACCGCCGTCGTAATCGTCGAGGTCGTACCGCCAACCGTATTCTCCACCAGGCCCGCCGGAGCGCCGCGCAGGCTCGAACCCGCCCGCGCCCGCAGCACATCCGTGTCTGCGATGTCGAGGTTGATCCGTGCAATGGCGATGTCGAAGTTATTCTCGAGCGCCAGCGTAATCGCCTCCGACAAGCTCAGATAGATCTTGCCATCCTTCAGCAGGTCGTCGAGATGCGGCGTATTCGTCAGCCTCGGCAGCGGCACGTTGGTCGACGTATACGGCGCGAGCGGGTTCCAGAAGTGCCGCTTGGGCCGCGTGTAGTCCTTATCCGTATCGCGCAGAAACAGCGGCTCAGTCGGCTTGGGCGACGGAGCCTGCGGCAGCGCGGGGTTGCCCGTCGTATCGTTCTGCACGGCTGCCGGAGCAGCCGCCGCGGTTGGACTGCTCACCGTCTGGGTTGCCGTCTGCGGCACCGGCTGGGTGGGCGTCTGCTGCGCAAACACCGATTGGCTTCCCGAACTCATCAGCACCAGACCAACCGTCGCTGCCGCCTGCAAATCTCTTAATCTCACGTTGCGTTCTCCGCCTTCTTCCCTGCTTGCTGCCGTTTGTCCGTTCGATCAACGCGGGATCGGCCTCCGCGGCAAAGAGCAATCTCTTCGCCGCAATCTCCTCCGCGCTTCTACCGTTGAGCATCGGTACGCACCCGGGCGAGGCGAGGTTCCCTTGAAATGGAATCTTTCCGCTTCTCCTGCTCTTCGCCCGCTCGCTAGCCGACCGTCCGAACCCCGTCTGATGGATCAACGAAGTATACCAAGCGCCCCGCTCCTGCCCCGGAAGCCCGCGGACTACACTAGGGCGCATGATCCCGCGCCCAGGCTTCATCGCCGCGTCTATCGCCTCTCTCCTCGCGTTTCCGATGCTCAGCGCCTTCCTGATGCCCAACCCCGCCCGTGCCCAGACCGGCTCGCCCACCCATCCGGCGATCGTCGATCCACAAAGCTCCTCGCCCCCATTGCAAGGTACATTCAACACATATCGCGACTGCGCCGTCGCAGGCCACGACCAGGCCGACTGCACCTTCGACGACGTTCTCTTCAACGCCCCCTCAGCACCCGACGGCCTCACCTCGCAGGCCGCGCACCGCACCAATCTCACGATCTTCGGACCCGGAGTCAGCCTCGGCAACGCCGGTGGCTGGACCGTTCACAAGCTCTACGTCGACTACATGAACGTCGCCTCGCGCGGCATCTCGCAGGCCGACAGCCTCGTCTTCGTCAAACACGCCGCCGGAGACACCATGGCCTCCTACCGCTACCTCTTCTCCGACGGCGGCTCGACCGCGCTCTCCGACGAAGCCATCAAGGGCGACGCGATGGACCTCGGCGAAACCACTGGCTACTTCCACGGAGCCATATCCTCAACCAGCGGCGCAGGTGATACGAAACCCGCGCTCGCCTTCGTCAGCGGCAACAACTGGACGACCGACGGCGCGCCGCTGCTCAACATCAGCAAAGGCACGATCAGCGGCCACCTCACCGGCAACAGCACACCGCTCCCAGGCAGCACGTACCTCAACACCCTGCCCGTCGACAACGCTCTGCCCCTCACAACGGCATGGGGCGTCTGCGCTCAGCCGATTTCCTTCCGCAAGCAGCTCCAGACGAACATCGCTTTCACCTGCGCGGTCACTCTCCGCACAGGCCGCTTCCATGCAGGTGGCGAAGTCTGCGTCACCGGCCCTAACTACCCCGAGCAGGCCCCCATCACCGCCGCCGAAGCGCCCATCAACGGAACGCAGTCCATCACCATCGCCATCCGCTACCCCAACGCCGCAGGCGCAACCATCCTGCAAGGCGGCGTCTGCGGCCAATACCTCAGCTTCGACGCGAACCTCGCCGCCACCGGCTATCGCTCCTCCTACTACGCCTTCGGCGCGCTCGATCCCCACCACCTCATCTATGGGATGAACATGCGCGGCGGCCTCGCCGGAAACACCGTACCCATTCAAGGCAGCGAAGCCGAACGCCCCGGCATCGCGGGCTTCGACGGCTATCACCTCTACCCGGGCTGCGAGGTCATCACCAACCAGAGCTTCGCCGCCAACCCCATCTGCGAACCCAACTCCGTCCCATGGTCCGCAGGCGACCTCGTCGAAGCCCCGCACAACGTCGCCGTCAACGTCGTCGGCCGCTACACCAACGTCGTCCAGAACACACCCTCGAACGGATCACTCAGCGCGGGCGAGATCCTCACCCTCCACGGCCCCGGCGCGGTGGGCCGCACCTTCATCGGACACCGCACCATCAACGGCAACCCGTACACCCTCTTCACCCCGTTCGGCGGAGCCTTCGAAGCCCCCGACCTCCACCGCATCGAAGGCTACTTCAGCAACGGCCTCGCCTTCAACGCCGCACCCGGCGCGGTCATCCGCATCAACGGCAACGCCGACCGCTCCCAATCTCCAATGACCCTCTTCGCTCTACCCGGCGGCGATATTGACTGGGATCCCTCGACCGGCACGTTGAAGGTCAACAATCTCGCGGTCAAGAACATCACCAGCACTCTCACGAAGCTCCGCGGCACAACCAACCCGATCGGCGGCAAACCCCTCGCCACCGGCAACTGCGCGACCGGAACCGCGACCATCGCCGGCGCAACCCCAGCGATGATTCCCACCACCGTTGCCGCAACGACCGGAGCCCCCGGCTTCAGCGCCGCAGGCGGCTTCCTCGTCAGCGCGCAAGTCACAGCGCCGAACACCGTTACGGTCAGCGTCTGCGCGGTTCTTAAAGGAACCCCGCAGGCCTCAACCTATCTCGTCGCGCTTGAATAATCGCCCTGCCGGACGGGCCCGCTGCGCGCGGGGCGACCACTTCGTGGTGTGTGACCGCTTCGCGTGATGCTCCCGATGGTCGCCACAAGATCCTGCGCCGAACATCGGGAGGACCACGCGAAGCGGTATACCGCACGAAGTGCTGATACCCTTCCAAAAGAGCATGCCCCACTGGAAGATCATCCTGAGCTACGACGGAACGCCCTACAACGGGTGGCAGATCCAGCCCGCTCTCCCCACCGTCCAGGGCACCCTCGCCGCCGCCATCGCCCACGTCACCGGCGAGCAGGTCCTCCCACAAGGCTCCGGTCGCACCGACACCGGCGTCCACGCCCTCGGCCAGGTCGCCAGCTTCTCCTTGACCGTCCCCATCCCCGCAGCCAACCTCCACCACGCCCTCAACCGCGCCCTGCCGCCCAGCATCCGCATCCTCTCCGTCACCGCCGCGCCCGAAGGCTTCCACGCCCGCCACAACGCTCGCCGCAAGACCTACGAGTACCGCATCTTCCCCGAGTCCCGCCTGCATCCCGCAGACAGCGACGCCACGCTCAACGCCCGGCGCAACACCGCACCCGCGCCCGAAAGCATCTGCTCCCCCATGCAAGCCCCTTACGTCTGGGCTTGCCACCTCCCGCTCGATCAATCTCTCCTCGATCAAGCCGCCCAGGCGATCCTCGGCGAACACGACTTCACCTCCTTCGCCGCCAGCGACCCCGACCTAGCCACCCGTGAATCCACAGCCGCAACGGAAGCAGAGACGCCCCCAGGCAAGTCCCCCATCCGCACCGTCCTCCACTCAAGCTGGCGCGAGCAAGACAACCTCCTGATCTACCGCATCACCGGCAACGGCTTCCTGCACCACATGGTCCGCAACCTCGTCGGCACCTTTGCGGAGATCGCCGCCCACCGCCTCCCACCCGACGCCATCCCCACAATTCTCGCCGCCCGCAGCCGCTCCGCCGCAGGCCCCACCGCCCCGGCCCGCGGCCTCTTCCTCGTCAACGTCGAATATCCTTTCCCTCACGAACAAGCGCCCACAGAAGCAGGCCCCCGATGACCGCCCAGGCCCAGCAGCGCGTCACCCGCCTCGCCACCCTGACCGCCGTCCATCGCGCCTTCCACTGGCTGCATCTCCACCAGCCACAGCTTCGCCTCTGGCAGCTCGAGATGCTCAGCATCCCCGCCCCGCCCTTCGGCGAAGACGCCCGCGCCACCTGGTTTCTCGACCGCTTCCGCGCCCTCGGCCTCACCCGCGTCCATCGCGACGCCGCAGGCAACGCCCTCGCCGAGCTCACCCCGCCCACCCCCTCCGACGCCGCCCCCTGCGTCCTCCTCTCCGCCCACCTCGACACCGTCTTCCCCGCCGACACCCCCTCCATCCCCACCGAAGACGGCCCCCGCATCCTCTGCCCCGGCGCCTGCGACAACGCCGCCGGCCTCACCGCCCTGCTCGCCATTGCCGCCGCCCTGCGCTTCGCCAACATCACCCCGCCCATCCCCATCCTCTTCGCCGCCAACGTCGGCGAAGAAGGCGAAGGCGACCTCCGCGGTATGCGTCACCTCTTCACCAGCTCGCCTTACAAAAACCGAATCGCCGCCGCCATCGCCCTCGAAGGCTCCGGCACAAACGCCGTCGTCACACGAGCTCTCGGCAGTCGCCGTTTCCGCCTCACCGTCACCGGCCCCGGTGGCCATTCCTGGTCAGACGCCGGAACCCCAAACCCCATCTTCATCCTCAGCCGCGCCCTCGCCGCCATCTCAGCCCTCGACCTCCCCACCACCCCCCGCACCACGCTCAACGCAGGCCAGATCACCGGGGGCACCTCCATCAACTCCATCCCCGAGCAGGCCTCAGCCCTCCTCGACCTCCGCTCCACCGACGCCCACCAGCTTCAGCTCACCGAAACCGAGCTCCGCCAGACCCTCGAGGCCTCCCTCGAACAAGAGAGCATCCCCTACACCCTAGAGCTCATCGGCGACCGCCCCGCCGCCGCCCTCCCCGACGACTCGCCCCTCCTAAAAACCGTCCGCGCCGTCGATCGTCACCTCACCCTGCGCACCGAGCCCCGCATCGGTTCCACCGACGCCAATCTCCCACTCTCGCTCGATATCCCCGCCATCGCCCTCGGCGCAGGCGGCGCAGGCGGCGGCATCCACACCCTGCAGGAGTGGTACGACCCCACCGGCCGCGAGACGGCCCTCCGCCGCATCCTCCTCACCCTGCTCGACACCCTCAGCCAGCACGTACATCACGAACAATAAAAAGGCACAAACCATATCGGTCTGTGCCTTTTTCAAGATAAAAACTGTCCTGCCAGACGGGCCCGCTGCGCGCGGGGCGGGCCCATCGTGGTGTGTAATCCGCTTCGCGTCGCTGCTCCCGCTGGTCGCCACAAGATTCTGTGCCGACCAACGGAAGGACCACGCGAAGCGATCACACACCACGAAGTGGTCGCCGCCCGCGCAGGGCGCACTTCGCTTTTTAAGGCAGAGTTCCGCCCACGTACGAGTTCCCTGCTTCCTTCAGCTGCGGGTTCTTCACTACAAACACCACATCTTCGCCCGACTTCAGGCCAGTCACAATCGTCCGATAGCTCGCCTCATCGGTCACCGGCTTGCGGTTGATCGCAACAATCACCAACCCCTTGCCCATCCCGATATCCTCGGCAAACGATCCCGACCGCACGCTCGTCACGATCACGCCGCCCTGGATCCCCAGCTTCGTCGCCAGCGCCGAAGGCACCGCCGTCACCGTAATGCCGAGCTTACCCTGCCCGGCATCCGACTCCTGCGGCCCCGCGCTATCGTCATCCTCATTCGCCGCCAACGCCGTCAGCTTGCTCCGGTCACCAATCGTCACCGTCGCCATCAGCTTCTTCCCATCGCGCATGTAACCCAGCTTCACAGCCGAGCCAACCTTGCGCGCCGAGATATCCGCCACCAGGTCGTCGCCATCCTTGATCCCGCGTCCGTCGATCGACACGATCACGTCGCCCGGCTGCAGCCCGGCCTTCGCAGCGCCCTGCCCCGGCGTCACGGTTCCAACCATCACGCCGTTCTGGAAGCCATACATCCGCTGCACCGCCGACGACAGCGTCGGCTGGAAGCTGATCCCGATCGACCCGCGAATCACCTTGTGCTCCGGCCCGATCAGCATGTTGTAGACGTTGATCACGGTATTCGAAGGCATCGCAAACCCAACGCCCTCGGAGCCCGCCGACTGCGTATAGATCGCCGTATTCACGCCGATCACCTCGCCCGCCATATCCAGCAGCGGCCCGCCCGAGTTACCCGGATTGATCGCCGCATCCGTCTGGATAAACCGCTGGAACTGGCTCGCCGGTCCACCTTCGTCGATCGACCTGTTCTTGGCCGAAACTATACCCGCCGTCACCGTCTTCGACAGCGCAAACGGGCTGCCGATCGCCAGCACCCAGTCGCCAACCTGCGCACCATCCGAGTTGCCCAGCTTCACCGTCGGCAGCGGCTCCTTGGTCTCGATCTTA
>Ga0302314_10005818_pt1 | contig 22404 bp, 16 predicted proteins | sample III_Palsa_N2_3_FD_200533 | JGI IMG/M metagenome (GOLD analysis project Ga0302314, IMG submission 200533) | Peat permafrost microbial communities from Stordalen Mire near Abisko, Sweden - III_Palsa_N2_3 | ecosystem: Environmental > Terrestrial > Soil > Palsa > Peat permafrost | place: Sweden...
CAGCATCCGGGGCACGTCCCCCAGCCTGACCAACGTCACCATCGACGGCCACAACGTGGCCACCGGCGACTGGTTCATCCTTGACCAGTACCAGACGGTGGGCCGCAGCGTCAGCTTCGACCTGCTCCCGTCTGAAATCGTCCAGGGCACCACGGTCTATAAGACCCAGGACGCCAGCATCCTTGAAGGTGGCGTCGCCGGCGCAATCAACATCGACACCCGCACGCCGCTGGCCCTTGGCAAGACCTACACGGTCGAGGGCTCGGTGCAGGGCAACTACAGTAGCACCTCCGGCGAATGGAAGCCGCAGGTTAACGGCCTGGCGGGTTGGAAGAACGAGGCTGGCACCTTCGGCGTACTCGCCCAAGGCTTCCTCGAAGACCACAGCGCCGAACGCTTCGGCCAGGAAACCCTGGGCTACACCTCATTGGCCCTGCCCACCTACAACTCCGCAGGCGTGATCCAGAGCGGGGACCCCATCACCATTGGGCACCCGGAACTGATTGGCGTCCAGGCGCCGACGCTCATCGGCTCGACCCTGTTCAAGCAGGAGAAGGAACGCAAGGGCGGCTACCTCGACTTTGAGTTCCAACCGAACGACAAGTTCGAAGCGAACCTCAGCGGCTTTTATTCGAAACTGACCGCGACGAACTTCAACGACAACTACATGTATTGGGGCGCCCACGAACTCACCAACAACATCCCGACCAGCTATACGGTCAGCAACAACACCCTGACTTCGGCGACCTGGCCGGGCGTCCAGCCGGCGCTGCCCGGTGGTAAATGCTGGAACACCGCCTGTACGACGGGACCGGTTGACGGCTTGATCGTCGACAATATCGACCGCCCGAACGAAAATTCGGACACCGCCTACATCAACCTCGACGGCACCTTTCACGCCACCAGCAATCTGACCTTCAAGGGTCAGATCGGCTACACCATCGGCCACGGCAATACGCCGGAAAGTCCCTCGTTCGAGTCCGATGGCGGCGCCGGCGGCGTCTCCTACGCGCCATCCGGCAACGGATGGGCGGTCACGCCGACCGCCGGCAACGGCTACATCGGACCGCAAAACACGGCGGGTCTCGCCAATGACTGGGCCTGGAACGACGTGTTCCGCGAAGTGGACAAGGAAACCTACGGCTCGATCGACGGCAAGTGGGATGTCGGCGACAGCTGGTTGAAAGCCGTCAAATTCGGCGTGCGCATGTCCGATCACGTCCGTCAGGTCGACGGCTGGGACCGCGGCTGCTCGCTGGGCGCCAATGGCCAGTGCTGGACCGCAGGGCAAGCTCCGTTCTCTTCGGTCGGTCCGACCTCCTACCCGGGCGGTTTCAGCGCCGGCAACCTCGGCATTCCCGGCCTGCTGATCCCGATCGGCGGCCAACCCGGCAATGTCGCCAACATCATCAACGGGATCACCGACGGGGTCCACGGTCCGCCGTCCTCGCTGGTCCAGGCGCAGAACTACTACTGGATGGGCTCCTTCAAGGTGCATGAGGTCGACACCGAAGGCTATGTGATGGGCAGCTTTGGCGGCGACTGGTGGCACGGCAACGCCGGCGTCCGCATCTCCGACACCAAGGAAACCCCGAACGCGAACGTCTCCGATCCGTCTGGCCTGGTCCCGGGCGACATCAAGACCTCGGCCTATGGCGACTACTACGTCACCGACAAGACCTACGACTACCTCGACGTCCTGCCGAGCGTGAACCTGACCTTCGATCTGAAGAAGAACCTGCTGCTGCGACTGTCGGCCGCCGAGACGATGTCTCGTCCGGACTACAGCGCCCTCGGCGGCACAGTGTCGCTGACGGACCTGACCCTGACCGGCAACGGCGGCAACACCGCCCTGAAGCCGATCAAGGCCGCCGTCTACGACGCGGCGTTGGAGTACTACTACGGGCCGACGTCGGTGGCCGCGATCAGCGTCTTCCACGACGATCTGCAGTCCTATGTCACCTTCGGGAACCACCCCGGTCAGTTTATCGACCAGCAGTTGGCCACCTGCCCGACCTGCGTCGGTCCGATCGAGACCTACACCATCTCCTCCCCGTCCAACACGACGGGCGAGCTGAGCGGTGTCGAACTCCAGGTGCAGCAGCCGATCGGGTGGGGCTTCGGCTTCCAGGCGAACGCCACCTATGTGGACGGTCATGAATCCAGCGGCGCGCCCCTCGTGGGCACTTCGAAGTACACCTACAACCTGGTGGCCTACTACGAAGACCACGGCCTGAGCGCCCGCCTGGCCTACACCTTCCGCTCCAGCTTCTTCGTCGGCTTGAACCGCGCGGCGGATGAGAACCAGGAGGACTACGGCACCCTGGACGCCTCGATCAACTATCAGGTCACGCCGCGGGTCACCCTCACGGTCGACGCGCTGAACCTAACCAACCAGCTGCTGAAGTACTACGCCCAGAACACCACCCAAATCGTCGCCGTCTACGACAACGGCACGCAGGTGAACGCGGGCTTCCGCTTCAAGTTCTAAGTCCCTCCCGGGGTTGGCGGGATCCCTCTGGTCCCGCCGGCCCCGAGTTCGTATGCGCCGTTTCTCCCCTTAGGCGCACCCAACTGGCGGAAAGGGTTCATCCCCTTTCCGCCATTTCTTTTGGTTGATTTGCGAGCCCGATCGGTGGACCAACAGGACGCCGGATCGACGGCCCGGAAGACCCCGGATGGCCAACCTGTCAGCACCCCCCGATCAGACCTGCGCCTGCGGCAGCGGCCTGAAGGCGGATCGGTGCTGCGCCCTCGACTGGTCCAAGCCCTGGCTGCGCGAGACGCCGGCCCAGATCGCCGGCCAGGCCCGCGCCGCCTTCGCGGCGGGGGACAAGGTCGCGGCCGAACGACTGCTGATCGCGGCGATCGAGGCCGCGCCCCTGGACGCCGGCGCCCTGGGCGCCCTCTACGATCATCGCGCCGCCGCCCAGCCCGCGGCGGCCGAGGCCTTGCTCGCCCGCATCGCCCGGCTCGAGCCCGCCAATCCCGCGCCCGTCATCGCCCTGGCGCAACGGCTCGCCCAACGCGGCGCGTTCCAGGCCGCCGAACCTCACGCGCGCGAGGCCGTGCGGCTCGCCCCCACCGATCCCTCGGTCCACGCGCTGTTGGGCATGATCTTTACCGAGACCCAGAGGGAGCCGCTCGGCGAGCCCTGCTACCGCCGCGCCATGGCGCTTGCGCCCAAGCCCCGCGCCGACCTGATCGCCGATCTGGCCTGGAACCTGCGGGGCCAGGGCCGGATGGCGGAGTCGCGCCGGCTGTTCGAACAAGCTCACGCCCTCGACCCGGCGCGGTTCAACACCGTCTACGGCTGGGCGCGGATGGAGGAAGCTGACCGCCAGTTCGACAGCGCGGGCCAGCTGCTGGACATCGCCGAGCGCCTGGCGCCCGGCCATCCCTTTGTCGCCCTGCAGCGCGCGATCCTGATGAACCGCGCGGGCGAGGGCGAAGCCGCGCTGGCGGCGCTGGAGGCGCTCGAGCAGCGGATCGGCGCCGGCGGGACCGGCCTGCGCCTGGCTGCCCTGAAGGAGAAGGGCGCCCTGCTCGACCGTCTCGGTCGTCACGATGAGGCCTTCGCCGCGTTTGCAGACGCCAAACAGACCATGTTCGAGCTGACTGGCCAGAGCTACCTGGCCAACGCCGCCGCCGAACAGGCGCGCCGGTTGAAGGCGGTCTTCACCCGGGGGCGGATGGCCGCCTTGCCGCGCGCGGGCGTGCGCACCGATGCGCCGCAGCCGATCTTCATCGTCGGCTTCCCCCGCTCAGGAACGACGATGATCGAGCAGTCCCTGAGCGCCCATCCGCGCATTTCGGCCGGTGACGAATTGCCGGTCATCGGCGAACTGGTCGAATCCGTACGAACGCTGGTCGGCGGCGCCCTGCCCTATCCGGAAGCCCTGGCGAGCGTCAGCCGCGACGGTCTGGAGGCGTTGCGCGACCGCTATCTGGACCGCGCCCGCGAATTCGGCGCCGTGACGGACGGCAAGGGCTGGTTCACCGACAAGATGCCGCTGAACGAGACCCACATGGGTCTGATCAACCTGATCTTCCCAGGCGCGCCGATCATCCACCTGATCCGCCATCCGCTGGATGTCGCCCTGTCCACCTTCGCCAACCAGATGACCCACGGCTTCTATTGCGCCGGCGATCTGGACAGCATCGCCCGCCACTATCTGCTGACCCTGGACCTGGTCGACCACTACCGCGCTGAGATCGCGCCCAACTATCTGGCCATCCGCTACGAGGATGTGATCGACGACCAGGAGGCCAGGGTGCGCGAGATGCTGGCCTTCATCGGCGCCGAGTTCGACCCCCTATGCCTGGCCTTCCACGAAAACCACCGCTACGCCCGCACAGCCAGCTACGCCCAGGTCGCCGAGAAGCTCTACGACCGCTCCCGCTATCGCTGGCGCGGGTACAGGGAACAGCTGGCGCCGATCATCCCGATGCTGGAGCCGGCCATTCGCGCGCTGGGGTATGAGGTGGATTAGGCGCTCTTTTCACCTGTCATCCCGGGCGCCCAACGGGCGACCCGGGATCGCGGCAAGCGCGGGCGCATATCCCGATCCCGGCTCTCCCGCCCGCTTCGCGAGCGTCCGGCCGGGACGACAGCAAAGAGTTACTCCGGGGAGTACCCCCACCGCGCCACCCACCGTTCCAGCACCGGCAACACCGGCGCCAACTCGCTTTCGTAGGCGCGCCACCGGGCCAGGCCCCGGGTATTCAATCCTTCACGGACCTGAACCGCGCTGGGGGTGCGAACAGTCCGGCGCGCGGATGTGGCGGCGATGTCGGCCATCTGGGGCGTCACCTCAATCCCCAGGAAATCGGCGACGCCCGCCAGTCCGGCGTCAAAATTCTCCACCAGCGCCTCGTGCCGAACCTCGCGCAGATCCAACGGCAGGACGCGGCGATAGACCTCGGCCATCGCCATGCAGGCGGCGTAACAGGCGGCGGCCTCGCCCAGGTCGGTAAAGGCGTAGGTCATGGCGTTGAGCTGGAAGTTGTTGCGGAAGCAGCTCAGCACCACGTCGCGCGGGTCGCGCACCGCGAACAGGATTTTGGCGTTCGGGAACAGCTTGGCCACAAGCGGCAGGTAGAGGGTCCCGGCCGGCGCCTTGTCGACGAAGACCTTGCCAGAGGCGACCACGCCCCTGGCCGTCACTTCCGACCAGTACCGGCTGCGCCAGATGCGCGCCTCCGCCTCGCTCAGGGTCGAGAGGCGTGCCAGGCCTTCAGGCGTCGACAGAAACGCCGCATAGGGCTCGGCCAGCGTCGGCGCCTCTTCCAGCGTCAAAACCTGCGGATGACCGGCGAGCGCCTGTTCCAGCAAGGTCGTGCCGGACCGGGGAAATCCGAGCAGGAAAACGTGGGTCTGGGCCGAGCCGGACATCACCACCTCCGCCGGCGCGGTCCGCCACGGCGCCGGATCAGCCGCCTCGAACCAGGCGGCCAGTCGCTTCATCTTTGCGGTCTCGGCCTCGCGCCCCGCCGCGCGCTCAGCATAGAGCTTGTGCTGGATCGTCTTGCCCCCGGCGGCGGCGGCGAAGGACTCCGCCGTCCGATCGGCGTCATCCAGGGCCAGGGACTGCAGCAGCAAGGCGTCCGCCCGCTGCTCCGGCGAGATATCTGTGCGGGCGATCACAGCCGATGTCCGCTCGATCACGGCGGCGGTTTCGCCCCGCGCATGGGCGACCCTGGCCGCCAGCCAGAGCGCGGCCGGCCAATCTCGTCGCGCCACGAGCAGGCCCGCCGTCAGCGCATTGGCCCGCTCAAGGTCGCCCTGGTCGAGCGCGATCACCGCCAGACCGAACGTCGCCTCGACCCTGCCAGGTTCCGCGGCAAGGACCTTCTCGAACAGGGCTTGCGCCCCGTCCAGCAGGCTAAGGCTCTGCAGAACGCCAGCCTTGCCGCACAGCAGGCCCGCATCGTCGGGCGACAGCGCCAGCGCGCGGTCCCAGGCCGAGATCGCGTCCTCCGGCCGCCGCGCCGCGGCCAGCCCTTCGGCCAAGGCGGCCCAGGCCTGGGGCTCGCCGGGCGACAGTTCGGTCAGCCGGCCATAGAGCGCGATCGCCTCCGCGAACTGGCCCGATTGCCGACGCGCGGCGGCGACAACCCGCATGGGCAGCGGGTGAACCACACCCTCGGCGAGCAGGGATTCCGAGGCTCGCAGCGCCTCGTCAAACCGCCGCGCGTTCAAATGCGCCGCCAGTGCGGACAGTCGCGCGGGGTCCGCCGGCGCGGCGCCTTGGCCAGGGAAGTCCGACATTGAAACGCCCGCTCCGATCAGGCCGCCAGCCTAGCGGTTTCAAACGCCGTCCGCGAGCATTTTATCGAGGAAATTCATGGATTAAGCCTCGCTTGCCGAGGCGAAAAACGCTAGCTTGAACGGCGTCGGGATCGCGGTGGGGCGGACCCCGTCGCGGGGCGGACTAGCATGGGAAAACCGATCAACAGCGTGCTGATCGTGGGCGGCGGCACGGCCGGCTGGCTGGCGGCCGCCTCCCTGGCCAGGCGGCTGGGTTCGAACCGTCCCGGCGGGGTTGCGGTCTCGCTGATCGAGTCCAGCGATATCGGCATCGTCGGCGTCGGCGAGGGCACCTTTCCGACCATCAAGAAGCTGATCCTGAGCCTGGGCGAGACCGAAAAGGCGTTCCTGAAAGCCTGCTCAGGGACGTTCAAGCAGGGCTTCGAGTTCATCAACTGGGAGCATGCGCCGAGCCAGGGGCGCAACAACCGCTACTACCACCCCTTCAACCTGCCCGAGGCCACCGAAAGCGGCCTGGATCTGCTGCCCTATTGGCTGATGGGCGGCTTTGGCGATGTTCCGCTAAGCGAAGCCATCAACCTGCAGGACCGGGTCTGCGACGCCGGCCGCGGCCCCAAGCGCATCGACGAGCGGCCCTTCTTCGGACAGATGAACTACGCCTACCATTTCGACGCCGGCAAGCTGGCGACCTGGCTGGCGCAGGTGGGGATGGCCAATGGCGTCAAGCGCCTCTTGGGTACGGTCGACAGCGTCAAGCTGGACGAGCAGGGTTTCATCGCCTCGGTCCACTCGGCCGAACATGGCGATGTCGCCGCTGACCTCTTCATCGACTGCACCGGGTTTCGCGGCGAGCTGATCGGCAAGGCGCTGGGGTCTGAGTACCGCGATGTGAACAAGCATCTGTTCAACGACCGGGCGCTGGCCATGCAGGCGCCCTATGATCGGCCGGACCACCCCATCGCCACCGCGACCATTGCCACCGCGCACGAGGCGGGCTGGACCTGGGACATCGGCCTGCACAACCGCCGGGGCGTGGGCTATGTCTATTCGAGCAACCACACGGACGACACCCGCGCCGAGGAGGTGCTGAGGACCTATATCGGCCCGGCCGCGGAGCCCTTGACGGCGCTGAAGCTGCGGTTCCGGCTTGGCTATCGCGACCGGCCCTGGGTCAACAACTGCGTCGCCATCGGCCTGGCCGGCGGCTTACTGGAGCCGCTGGAATCCACCGGCATCGCCATGATCGACCTGGCCTGCGAGATGCTGGCAGACCTCTTCCCGCGCACGGGCGACGCGCTGGAGACCGCCGCAAACACCTTCAACCGCAACATGGTGACCCGCTTCGAGCTGGCGGTGGATTTCCTGAAGATCCACTACGGCCTGTCGAAGCGGACCGACAGCGCCTTCTGGATCGACAATGCCGACCCGGCCAGCTGGAGCGATCGGATGGCCCATCTGATCGAGATGTGGCGGACCCGGCCGCCGTCGGCCTACGATTTCACCTCCAGCCTCGATTGCTTTCCCATGAGCAGCTACCGGTTCGTGCTCTACGGCATGGGATTCAAGACTGACCTGCGCGGCCAGGAGGCGAATTATCCGCATACGGATCAGGCGGTGAGGGAGTTTCGGCGCATACAGATCATGGCCGCCCGCGCCGCCGCCGAACTGCCGGATCACCGCGTCTTGATGGACGGACTGTACGCTGCGGCCTGACCCGACCGGCTTCAGGCCACCTGGCCGGCGCACCAGCCGCTAGCCCAGGCCCACTGGAAATTGTAGCCGCCCAGCCAGCCGGTGACGTCCACCGCCTCGCCGACGAAATAGAGGCCGGGCACGGTCCGCGCCGCCATGGTCCGCTGGTCTAGCCCGGCGGCGGCGATCCCGCCCAGGGTGACCTCGGCGGTGCGATAGCCCTCCGACCCCACCGGCTTGACTCGCCAGCCCTTGGCCAGATCCGCCAGGGCCCGCAGGACCTTGTCCGAGGTGTCGCCCAGCGCGCCGGTCGCGCCCGCCGTCTCCGCCAGAAACAGCGCCAGGCGTTTGGGAACATAGTCGGCCAGCGCCGTCGCCGCCGCCTGCTTCCCCGTCAGGCCGCGCGCGCGCCTCAGAGCCTCGAACAGCTCGACACCGGGCGCGAAGTCGATCTCGATCGCTTCGCCCTCGCGCCAATAAGAGGATATCTGCAGGATCGCCGGACCGCTCAGGCCGCGATGGGTGAACAGCATTGCCTCGTCGAAGGCGGTCTTGCCACATCGAACCCGCACCTCGGCCGCAACCCCGGCCAGGGGCGCCAGCCGGGAGAGTTGCGCCGTCTCGATGGTCAGGGGAACCAGCGCCGGGCGGGTGGGCGTGACCGCCAACCCGAACTGGCGCGCCACGTCATAGGCATAGCCGCTCGCACCCATCTTCGGGATCGACTTGCCGCCGGTGGCGACCACCAGCGACTGCGCGCCAACGACGCTGTCGCCAAGGTTCGCCACGAAGCCGTCCGCCGTCTGCTCGATCGCCGTGACCTCGACCCCCAGCCGCAGGGCGCCGCCGGCGGCGCGCAGCTCGCCCACCAGCATCGCGACGATCTGTTTCGCCGAGCCGTCGCAGAACAGCTGGCCCAGGGTCTTTTCGTGCCAGCCGATCCCGTGGCGGTCGACCAGGGCGATGAAGTCCGCCGGCGTGTAGCGGCTGAGCGCCGAGATGCAGAACCTGGGGTTCTCCGACAGGAAGGCCGTCGGCGCCGTGCGGGTATTGGTGAAGTTGCAGCGTCCGCCGCCGGAAATGCGTATCTTCTCCGCCGGCGCCCTGGCGTGGTCGACCACCAGCACCCGCCGGCCGCGCTTGCCGGCCTCGATGGCGCACATCAACCCCGCCGCGCCGGCGCCGATCACCAGGACATCAAACCGCTCCATGCCGCGCCGTAGCGCGTTTGGTCCCTTTCGTCATCTCGGCCGCGCGCTAAAGAGAACCTCCACCCACTCCCGGAGACCGCATGGCCTGGAGCCGCCGCTATGATGAAGCCGAGCCGCAGCGGGTGAACCGCTGGCTGGCGCAGAACGGCGTCTGTTCGCGGCGCGAGGCGGAGGCGCTGATCGGCCGTGGCCTGGTCTCCATCGACGGCGTGACGGTGGTCGACGCCGGCCACAAGATCGCGCCGGGCCAGACCCTGACCTTGGCCGACGCCGCCCAATCGGACCTTGGGTCGGCGCTGACGGTGATCGTGCACAAGCCCGTGGGGATCGTCTCGGCCCAGCCGGAAGCCGGCCAGATACCGGCGGTGCGGCTGCTCACCCGCGCCAACCTCGTCGGCCAATCCTCAACCATTCCGGACCGCGACACGCGCCTGGCCCCTGTCGGCCGGCTGGACATGGACTCCCGCGGCCTGCTGATCCTGTCCGAGGACGGGGTAGTGGCCAAGGCGGTGATCGGGCCGCAGTCCGAACTGGAGAAGGAGTACCTGGTTCGGGTGGATGCGCCGGTCGACGATCGGGCGCTGGCGCTGCTGCGTCACGGCCTGGAACTTGACGACCGTCAGCTCAAGCCCGCCAAGGTCAGCCTGCTGGAGCCGCGGCAGATGCGCATCGTGCTCACCGAAGGCCGCAATCGCCAGATACGGCGCATGTGCGACCTGGTGGGCCTTGCCGTCTCCGACCTCTTCCGCGTCCGTGTCGGGCCGCTGAGAATCGCCGGCCTGCCGGAAGGCAAGTGGCGGGTGCTGACAGCGGAGGAACGGCGGGCGTTGGTTGGGCAATAACAACGCGTCGCGACAAGGGTGCGTGGTTCGAGACGTGACGAAGACGTCGCTGCTCACCAAACCGAGTATTTTGCAGCCCCAAAGACCCTAGTTTCCTGAGGAGCCCGAAGGGCGTCTCGAAGGACGCATGCTCGAAATGCAATACACCCTTCAGAGCCCGCGCCTCACCCCGCCTTCACGTTCAGATCGATCAGGTGCTGCAGGTCGCTGTCGTGGCGGTCGTGGTCCTCGGTCTTGGACTTGAACTCGCCCACCACCAGCGGGCCGGCGATGGGACCGCGGGCGATATAGCCGACGGCGCGATAGCCCGTGGGGCCCGGGTGGTCGCCGGCCAGCACATAGACCAGGTTGGCGCTGTTGACGCCTACCTTGCCGGCGCGGATCTCGGCGCCGCCGGGACCGGCGTGAACGGTGGCCTCGCCGCCGCCAGCGCCGGTGTGCACCACAGCATTCTTGCCGTCGGCGTCGATGTTGACGCCCATGATGCGGATCTTGGCCTTGTCGCCGTCGGCGTCGATGTGGAAGCCGGGCATGTCGATCTTGGCCTTATCGCCGCCAGGGCCGCCGTTGTTGGCCTCGATGGAGACCGGCGAATTGGCGATCGACACCGGGACCAGGCCAGCCATGCTGGTCTCCATCGGCGCCAGCGCGGCGCGCGGGGTCTGGCCGTTCAGCGGCGTCAGGGTCAGCATGACGTCTTCGTCGTCGCCGCGGGTATAGGCGCAGGACTTGCCGTCGGTGGCGGCGGACACCCGGGTCAGGCCGCCAACCGCCTGCGGGCAGTCCAGGGTCTGGGCTACGTTCAGCACCTCATCCCCGTGCGGCGTCCAGCCGTCGTCGCCACTGGTGATGTTCACCGTGGCGTGGTGATGCTCATGCCAAGGATAGCAGGCGCTGAGCGAAACCGCGGCGATGGCGAGGATCGCGCTGGTCGTGAGGGCCTTGGTCATGGTCGTCCGTTCCGAAAGTTTCAATCGTGGCCGAAATTTGGCGCGCCGCGCGCCATTGGTCCAATGAATTCCTTGTCACGCGCCGCGCGGGTACAGTCGGGCGATGAACGGCCCTTCCCAACCGACGCCCTATAACCATCCCGAGGCGCACCTGTTCCGCATCGGCCTGGCGCCCATCGCCGAGGCGGACTGGTTCGAAGGCCCCTACCGCGCCGCCGACGGCGACCCGGCCGCGCGCAAGGCGGCGACCTATGCAGCAGACCCCGACCTGTGCTGGCGCGAGACCGAGGGCTCCAGGGCCGGCCAGGCCGAGGTGCTGGCGATGATGGAGCGGCATTTCGGCAAGACCACCGTTTCGCGGGACTTCACGGCCCCGCCGCTCCGCCGCGCCGCCGGCCTGGTGGACGACGACCTCTGCCTGATGGAACGGCGCGAAGCGGGCTGGACCCTCACCGCCGCCAGCCTGTGTGCGCCGAGCTTCTTCTCCGCCGAGGATGCTGTCGGCAAGTCGCTGGCCGAGCTGCACGGCCCGGTGACTGGTTTCGGCGAGCGGCTGCTTCCGCGCGTGGCCCGCATCTTCGACGCCCTGGCCGCGGACTCCATTGTCGAGCGCCGCAACTGGAGCGTGGTCGCGAGCGGCGAACTCTTCCTGCCCGACTCCACCCCCGTCCGCGCGCGCCAACCCCTGATCGCACCCAAGGACGCCGGCCGGGAGCTGCATCTGCGCATGGAGCGCCAGACCCTGCGCCGCCTGCCCCAGACCGGCGGCCTGCTCTTTACCATCCGCATCTGGCGCCACCCGTTAGAAGACCTTCGCGCGCAGCCGGAGCGTTTGGCCGCGTTCGCCGAGGCCTGGGACCGGGTGATGTGCGAGGAGGGCAAGACGTTCAGAGACTACAAGGGACTAGGACCGCTTGATGGCTTGGTGCGGGCGTTTCTTTCGGAGGCGTAGGGGGAGGGTTCGACCGAAGAATTTCACCACAAAGCACACGAAGAACACCAAGGGGCCGGCGTATTCGCAGCTCCATCGCGAAGGACGGTAAGGCGCGCGAAGCGCGATCAATCGTCGCCGGCCTCGACGATTTAATGCGGGCGGAGCCCGCCTTAGTGTTCTTCGTGTGCTTTGTGGTGAAATACTTTGGGTCCGCTGGCCACAGGCCTCAGCCAGCCAGGAACCGCCGCAAAACATTCCGCGTGATCCGAGTTACGAACGGATCGTCGGCCGCCAGCCCATGCGCCCACTCGGTGGTCCCGGCGTTGAACACCTCGCCCTTGCCCTTGACGAACGACGCCATCACCGCATGGCCGCGCAGGACCCTGGCCTGCGTCTCGGGCGACGACGACCCGTAGGCGATCTGCGCGATCACATCGAGCTGCTCGGGCGGGATCAAGGGGCGGTAGGGGCTGGGGGCCTCCGCAAATGACGCCGGCGCCAAGGCGATGATCTCCAGGTTGTCGGGGACGCCCAGGCGCGGGATCGGCGCCGGCAGGCCGTCCTCGCCGAACTGGAGCAGGCAGCCGTCGTTCTCATAACCCAGCAGCGGGACCTCATCGCCGATCACGTCGCCGTAGTAGAGGTCGCAGCCTTCGAGCGCCCAATGCTTGTCGCGATAGACGGTGTAACCGCCCTGCCCCCGCGCCGCGCACAGGCCGAGGCGGTGATAGCCGGCGTAGATGAAGCTCAGCCCCGTCGTCTTCGCCTCCGGCCACTCGAACGCCGGATGCGACCACAGGTGCGTGCCGACGCTTGGGTCGGCCTTGGCGGCGGGGTCGGCCTCGAACCCCTGCCACTTGTGGCAGATCATGGTGCGGCCTTCGTCCTCCCAGCGCACCTTCCAGAAGGCGGTGTTGCCGGAGAAGATCGCCAGGCGCCCGCCGGCCTCGACGAAGCCATCGATCGCCGCCCGCTGCCCCGCCGACCAGTATTCGCTGTGGCCCACCAGGACGACGACGCCATAGGGCTCGAGCGCCCCCGCATCGGCCTCGAGGTCGTAGTCGGTGAGGTAGTCCAGCGCGATGCCCTCGGCCTCGGCCCAGCGGACGAAGATCTGCTCCCACTTGTTCAGATAGCCGGCCGAGCCGTCATAGGGGCTCTGGCCGTGCGCCCTGGACCAGGCCGGATCGGCGCCGGCCCAGCTGGGCTCCTCGAACCCGCGTTTGCGCAGGTTCACCAGCCGGGGCATGTCCGCTGGCGGCGCGAGCAGCAGCGGCGGAAACGGCCGCTGGGTCGACAGCACCCCCAGCGCCCCGGCCATGGCCTCGGGCAGGCGTTTCTCGCGCCGCATCAGCGCGCCGACATCGCAATAGGCGCTGCGCCCGCCCCAGTAGTTGTAGGCGTGCAGGGTGTTGGTGGTCAGCACCATCACCACACGCGATCCTGGCGCGCCGGCGGCGGCTTTCACGCAGACGAAGTGATGCGCCGCCTCGCCGGCGGCGTCGGTCAGGACGATGTCGTAGTAGCCGCTCCGCCAGTCCGCCCCGACCTCGATCTGCGCGCACGCCGGCCAACCACAGCCGTTGCGGTCGGCCTCGTCCGGGGTCGGATAGTCGCCGACGCTGACGTCGCGCGTCAGCACCACCTCGCGCCCGGCGCCGACCCGGGCGATCTCCAGGGTGCAGTTCGGCGTGGTCGAAGAGGCGTGCAAGGCGACGCGTTCGCCAGGGCGCACACTCAGAACATCGGTGTAACAGGCCGGCATCGCGTCTCCCCTGGAACTGGTTTCACAGGGCGCGGGATGGGCGCCGCGTCAAGTCTCAAACCTTCCCCGCTTGTCGGGGAAGGAGGGGCCCGCACCGAAGGCGTGGGAGGATGGGGCGTCTCTCCGGCGCTCAGGGAACCGAGTCCTACCCACGTGCCGACAATGCCCCCATCCTCCCACTTGCTTCGCAAGCGGGCCCCTCCTTCCCCCATGAAGGGGGAAGGTAAGGCCTGCTACTTCCCACCCACCGCGAACAACCTGACCATCGGAACCACGCCCTTGTCTGTCTCCGCCGCGTGGGCGAGGTGGTGGGAAATCCCGAAGGCGTCCTCCATGGTCCGCAGCAGGGAATAGTGGTCATAGGGCGTGTCGTCGGCCACGCCGCGCGGGCCGTGGTTGGTGACCACCACGGTCGGGATATGGCCGCCGCCATAGTTGGACGGCGCACCGGGCGTCGTCGCGCAACAGCCCCCTTTGCTGCCGCCGGAGCCTTCGTCGAAGGTGATGACGATGGCGACATTGCCGGGCGCCGACCAGACCGGGCTCTGCTGGATGCGCGCCACCAGCTCGCCCACCTCCTTGTCCCCGCGGGTGATCAGCGGCGCCTTGTGGGAACAGTCGGCCGGCACTTTCGGCCCGAACAGGCCGTGCATCTCGTTGCACTGGTTGGGCACGATCAGGGCGAAGTTGGGCAAGTCCCCAGAGGCAAGGTCCTTGTCGAACTGGTTGAAGCCCACCAGCCGGCTCGCGCGCTGCGGATCGGTCTGCACATCGGCGAAATTGGTGAAGCCGGAATGCTTCGAGGCATAGAGGGCGGTCGAGCGCGTGCCGTCGCTGATGTCGGGGCTGGAGGCGATGATGGCCAGCGACCCCGGCTCCGGCAGGTCTTCGAAATAGGCCTTCCAGGTCAGGCCCTTGGCGGTCAGCTGATCGCCGATGTGCTGGGCGTGGACGGTATGGTCCGCATAGCCCTTCGCCCTGGCGCCATCGCAATATTGCTGGGTCGATCCGGCCTTGCAGTACCAGGCGTCGTCGTCATGGATGCCGAAGGTGTCCCCGCCCAGCATCGCCACATAGTTGGCCTCGCTGGGATGCACCTCGCTGTAGAATCGCGTCGCGTTGCCAAACTTCGCCGCAAGCCCAGCAATATTGGGCGCCGCCGCCGGATCGAGGATCTGCTCGTAGTCCTTGTTCTCCTCGACGATGACGAAGATGTGGGCGTAGCCCGGCACCGCGCGATCGTTGGCGGTCGGGGTCATGCAGGCGGTCAGGCCCATGGCCAGCAGCAGGCTGAGGACGGCGCAACGGGCGGTGAGAATCTGGGTCATGCGGGCCTCCTTATGCCCGGCCCATGTCGAGTCTGCGACAGCGATCCGCCCCGGAGTCTCACGCCGTGGCATTGGGTAAGCTGGAAAGGTTTTCCCGCTAGGCTTGCCGCAATGTCCTCGAACGGGACCATGGGGCGTCTAAATGGACTGCTACGATTTCGTCGTCATCGGCTCGGGGCCGGCGGGCCGCCGGGCGGCGGTGCAGGCGGCCAAGCTGGGCAAGTCGGTGCTGGTCATCGAGAACCGCCGCCGCGTCGGCGGGGTGTCGGTGCACACCGGCACCATCCCGTCCAAGACCCTGCGCGAGACGGCGTTGAACCTGTCCGGCTGGCGCGAGCGCGGCTTCTATGGCCGCGCCTACCGGGTCAAGCAGGACATCGACGGCGCCGACCTCTCCATGCGCCTGCACAAGACCCTGGATCATGAGATCGAGGTGCTGGAGCTCCAGTTCCAGCGCAACGGCGTGCGCACCCTGGCCGGCGAGGCGCGCTTCCTGGACGCCCATCGCCTGGCGGTGACCAAGTCCGACGGGGACGAAGTCATCGTGCGCGGCGAGCGCATCCTGATCGCCGTGGGCACGGCGCCCTACCGCCCCAGCAACATCCCGTTCAACGACACCAACATCCTCGACAGCGACAGCCTGATCGCCAACCCGCCGGTGCCACGCAGCCTGACGGTGATCGGCGCCGGGGTGATCGGCATCGAATACGCCACTATCTTCTCGGCCCTCGACGTGCCGGTGACCCTGATCGAGCCCCGCGCCACCATCCTGGACTTCGTCGACCGCGAGGTGATCGACGACTTCATCCACCAGCTGCGCGATCGCGGCATGACCATCCGCCTGGGCGCCCCCGTCGCCCGCGTCGAGCAGGACGAGAAGGGCTGGGCCGTCACCATCCTGGAAGACGGCCGCCGCCTGCGCTCGGAAATGCTGCTCTACACCGCCGGCCGCACCGGCGCGACCAAGACCCTGGGCCTGGAGCATTGCGGCCTGCAGTGCGACAGCCGCGGCCGCCTGGCCGTCGACCCGGACACCTTCCAGACCGAGGTCCCGCACATCTACGCCGCCGGCGACGTGATCGGCTTCCCCTCCCTCGCCTCCACCTCCATGGAGCAGGGCCGGCTGGCCGCCTGCCACGCCTTCGGCCTGCCGATGCCGTCGGCGCCGCAGTTCTTCCCCTATGGCATCTACGCGGTGCCGGAGATCTCCACCGTCGGCCTCAGCGAGGAGGAGGTGCGCGACAAGGGGATAGCCTATGAGTGCGGCATCGCCCGCTTCCGCGAAACCTCGCGCGGCCACATCATGGGGCTCGAGGCCGGCATGATGAAGATGATTTTCGCCCTCGAAGACCGCCGCCTGCTGGGCGTCCACATCATCGGCGAAGGCGCCACCGAGCTGATCCACATCGGCCAGGCGGTGCTGAACCTGGGCGGCACGATCGACTACTTCATCGAGAACGCCTTCAACTATCCGACCCTGGCCGAGGCCTACAAGGTCGCCGCCCTGGACGCCTGGAACCGCATGCCGCGCAAGACCGCGCAGGACGAAATCAAGGTAAAGGCGGCGTAAGGCCTACTCCGCGACGGTTTGGTAAGCCTGCCGGAGCCATGGTCCCGCGGGCGCCAGGCGAGCAGGCGATGAGCGATAACACCACCTTTGGCCGGCGCGCGCCGGCGTCCCAGCCGCTCACGCCGACGCGAGGCGGGCCGCCCGCGCGCGGAGGCCCGCCGCCGCGGCAAAGCCAGCCGCAGCCCTTCACCTTCATGCCGCCGCCGATCGATCCGGCCATGAAGGCGGAGTGGGCGGCCCGGTCCGCGGCCCGGCCCGCGCCAGTGCTGACGGCAGCGATCATCGCCATGCTGGCCATCGTCTTCGCCGGCGAATACGGCTTCAGCGTCGGCCCGGTTCACGGCCTGGCCCCCGGACCCAACAGCCTGCTGGCCCTGGGCGCTCTCAGCCGCAATCTGGCGATCGGCGCACGCGAGCCCTGGCGGATCGTCACCGCCGCGCTGTTGCACGCGAACCCGGCGCACATCATCGGCAACTGCATCGTCCTGTTCTTCGCCGGCGCCGCGCTGGAGCGGCTGGTCGGCCGCGCCTGGCTGGCCGCCACCTTCGTGATCGCGGGCCTGGCCGGCTCCATTGCCTCGCTCTGCTGCAACCCGCCCGGCGTTTTCGGCGTCGGCGCGTCCGGCGCGATCATGGGGGTGCTGTCGGCGACCTTCGTCTGCAGCTTCCATCCCCACGCCGCCGCCCTGCGGCGGACCATCCGTTTCTCCTGCGCCCGCGTGGCCATCCCAGCGCTGATCCCCTTCTCCAGCATCGAGGGCGGGGCTCACATCGACTACAACGCCCACGGCGGCGGCTTCATTGCCGGCGTGGTCATCGGCCTGGTCATGCTGAAGCTCTGGCCGGAGACCGAGGTCTTCCCCGCCCATCGCCGCGCCGCCGCCGGTGTCGGCTGGACCGGCCTGGCCCTGGCCGTCGCCGCCTTCGGCATGGTCGCCCTGCACTATCCGGCCTACGCCCGGGCCGGCGAGCCGTTCGCCTCAAGCCTGCCGGTCATCAACGCCACGACCATGCGCGACCCGACCCTCGGCGATCAGACCGCAGCCGCGGTGCGGATGTACCCGCACGATCCCAGAACCCACCTGCTGCGCAGCGTCTATCTGCTGAATACCCACGACCTCGATCAGGCGGAAACCGAGCTGCGCGCCGGCCTGGCCGAGCGCGAGGCCCTCACCCACGCCTTCCCCTCGGTCGAGCCGACCCTGCACCTGCTGCTGGCCGGAATCTATCTGGAGCAGAACCGGCGGACGGATGCGGAGACCGAGGCCGAACCCTGGTGCACGCAGCACTATCGCGACATGGGAACCGAGATCCTGCGCGAGCGCCTGCTGACCGCCGGCCTGTGCGGCGGCTGGACCGGAAACGGCTAGCGAGCGCGGCTACAGCGTCTGTCCGTCGTCCACCGTAAACGCCGTCCCGGTCACGGCTCGCGAGGCGTCCGACGCCAGGTAGAGCACCATGGCGTCCAGATCGCCCTCCTCCATCAGCCGCTTGCGCGGAAAGGCGTTCACCTGCTTTAGGCCCCACTCCGAATCGAACCAGTCCGAATTCAGCGCCGTGCGGATGTAGCCGGGGCAGATCATGTTGACGTTGATCCCCGAGCGCGCCCAGTCCCGCGCCAGCACCCGGCCCATCTGCAGCACCGCGGCCTTGGACGCCGAATAGACCGCGATCCCAGGCGCCACATGCTGGGCCGTCACCGACGAGGTGATCACCATCCGCCCGTGCCCGCGCTCGCGGCTTCCGGCCGCCATCAGCCGCCGCGCCCCCTCGCGCACGGTCAGGAACACCCCGCGCAGGTTCACCGCCATCACCGCATCGAAGTCCTCGATGGGCAGGTCGACGATGGAGCCCTCTATGTTCATCCCGGCGTTGGCGATCACCGTATCCACCGGCCCGAACGCCGCCTCCGCCGCGTCATAGGCGGCGATCACCGAGGCCTCGTCGGCCACATCCAGCGACACCGCAATCGCCTCGCCCCCCGCGGCGATGATCTCGCCCTTCAGCGCCTCAAGCCGATCCGCCCTCCGCGCCCCCAGCACCACCTTCGCCCCCGACGCCGCCAGGATCCGCCCAAACCGCTCCCCCAGCCCGGACGACGCCCCCGTCACCAGCGCCACGCGCCCGGTCAGATCGAATGTCGGCGCCCTGGCCATGAGCGGTTTCCTCCAAATGTCGTTCAGGCCTTCTACCGAACCCGACGAATTCCTCCATGGCCAAGTTCGCTCGGGCTTGAAGGAAGAAATTCACCACGGAGCACACGGAGGGCACAGAGGGGCCGGCGTTTTCGTAGGTTTAAACGCAAAGGCGCGAAGGACGCCAAGGCGGGCGTAGCCCGCGCGATACTCACGAACGACGAGACTCGAAGGGCCCGCGCTTCGCGCCTTCTTCTTCGCGTCCTTCGCGCCTTAGCGTCCAATCCTTCTTCTTCGTGCCCTTCGTGTGCTTCGTGGTGAAATCCCTTTCCTTCCACCCCCACCTCGACGGCAAAGCTCCGACCCGCTATCGATTCCAGGTTTGAGTATGTTGGGGATTCGAGCGTTCATGTCTGAAGTCGTCGTCGCGCGTCAGTTCTGCGGCCCGCCCAATTCCGGTAATGGCGGCTATGTTGCGGGCCTCATGGCCCAGTCCATCCCCGGCCCCGCCACCGCGGTCCTAAGGGCCATCATCCCCCTGGACACGCCCCTCGCCCTCGCCGCCGGCGAAACAGCCTCGACCCTCACCGGCGAGGCCGGCGCCCTGATCGGCGAGGCTGCGGCCGCCAGCACAGACCTCCTCCCCACCCCGCCCGCGCCGCCGACCCTCGAACAGGCCGAAGCCGCCGGCAAACGCTACTTCGCTCTCAGCGCCCCCTTCCACCCCATCTGCTTCACCTGCGGCCCCAAGCGGGCTGAAGGCGACGGCGCCAGGGTGTTCGTCGGCCCCATCGAGGGCGCCCCCGCCGGCCATGTCGCGGGCGTCTGGCGCGCCGCGCCCGGCTTCTGCGACGAGGCGGGCCTGGCCCGCCCCGAGATCGTCTGGGCCGCCCTCGACTGCCCCGGCTCCATCGCCTGGGTCGAGCGCCTGGGCCAGGGCGGCGGCCTGCTCGGCACCATGACCTGTGAAATCCTCCGCCGCCCGGCCGCGAACGAGCCCGTCATCATCACCGCCTGGCCCCTGGACCAGGACGGCCGCAAACAGTTCGCCGGCGTGGCGATGTTCAGCGCCGATGGCGAGCTGATGGCCAGGGCCCACCAGGTGTGGATTTCCATGCGGCCGAGGTCGGCGTAAGTATTCCTTCTCCCCTTGCGGGAGAAGGTGGCCCCGAAGGGGTCGGATGAGGGGTCTCGCCGGCGATCCTGGGTTCCTGCAAACGGACAATCAGAGAGAGGGGCGCCCAGCCCAAGGGCAAGCCCGGAACTGCGTCAAATTACCCGCCATCTGTACTCTTTTTGTTCTTGACATGTTCCGGGAATTATCCCTTTGACATAGCAGGAGCTAGATATAGACATGGCCCAGCGTGACAGGCCGGCGACGGATGAAATCGAGATCAGTCCCCGCGCTTTGGCGCAGGCGCGCGGCGCGTTCTACGCGTGGGCTGAGCGCTGGGGGGTAGAGCCGCAAGGCGCTCCAGTTCCCGCCTCACTGGTGGAGGAACTGATGCGGCTTCTAGCCCCGACGTTAGGTCGGAGCCGTAGCCACTAGCCGACACTGCGTCCCTGAGCGCGCCCATTGCGCCGCGAACTTTGTCGTACCACCTAAAAACGGTTGAATCCTTCAGGTAGATGATCGGGGTGGCCCTCGCCTCGGCGTCGAGGTTGAGGGTCACGAGTGCTAACTCGTCAGGCGTTCGGCCCTCCATGATCTGGCTATGGGCCAACGAATTTCGGCGCCCATACATGTCCTGAAGGATACTGCAGGCGGCATCAATCTGTGCGGCGTGCGAGGCGTCGTGGAGAACGGCCAAACGGCGTAAAATGGTCAGCTTGATCCGGAAGTCCGAACCAGAAACGAGGGGCAGCGCGGCCGACTGAATTTTCTCGCCGGGGCTGATCATGCGCAGAATCAAAAGAGTGAGCAGATTGTCGGCCGTGCTGATTATCGCGATGAACAATCCCATCGCGTGATAGAATGGCCGTTGGTTCCTGACCGTCTCCACAAGTTTGGCGTCAACCATGACCGACAAGCCTCCCCCCAACCCCGAAGCCTGGTCCCGCTTTGAACACGCGGTTGACGCGGCACTTCACACCCCGGCGAAGCATCGGACGAAAGACAAGCCGGAGTCGAGTCCGCCCAAGCGTGACAAGGCCCCCAAGTAGGCGCACACTCGCCCCGCTAACCCGAAGTTTGGTCACAGACGGTTAGCGCGCTGTTGCGCGTGAACACAGGTCCGCTCTTGTCGGGCGGCCTGCTCAATACAAAACCTTCGGGGAATAGGCAGGACGCGCCTTCCCTGTGTTCGCGCGTGACCAACCACCCGGCTCCGGTCGGGCCGGACACGGGGTTGCCATGAGGTTGGCGTTTGTCGGTTTGGTGTTTGGCGCGCTGGCGCTTGCGAGTTGTGGGCCTACAAAGGGGCGATTGATTGCCTCATGCGAGGTTGATGCGGCTAGGGCGCACAAGGACGCCAATCCGACCGATGCGGGCGAATACGTCGTCGCCTGCATGAGGTCGAACGGCTATGAATCCGACTTATTCGGCGATCAATGCGTGAGCGACGCAAAGAGGTTTAAAATGGGGTTTGATGACGCCCACATTGACGAAAATTGCTATAAGCGGGTCGACTGAACCGACAGGGGAAGCGAAACCGATAATTGACGGGCGAGGCTTCCGACCTCGCCGCGTCCTCATGGATGCGTGCGCATCGCGTGGATCAATCTACGCGGAGCAAAGCGCTATGTCCAATTCCGAAGAGCCAGAGCTGACGCCATTCCTAAAAGGGATGCTCGCGGCGATGAGGCACGTTATAGCTAGCCCCTCTTTGCCATCTGCTCCAACATCACCCGCGCCGCCTGAACCCCCGCGTCAGAAATAGGAAAAGCGCCCTCAAGACCCGAAAGCGCGGTGCTGTAGATGTCAGCGACCTCAACCTCGGACAAATCACCTCTTCGCTTAAGGGCGCTCATTATGCCGGAAGCTAGCATCGCGCCGATGATGGCAGTTGCCCGCGTTTCGGTGTCTATCGGCAATTCTTGATCGGCCATGTTCAGTCCTCCCAATCAAACTCTAGCTGACCGGGAGAAATGTGCGATTCACGCTCTCGCTCTTGGCGAGAGGTTCGACGCTTAGGCGGCGGCTTGTCCGCCACTAGTCCGCCGATAGGTGAGGCGCTTGCCCTCAATGCCGGGGATGGAAGCCGAGAAGCGTTCAGCGTCGGTGTAGCCGAGCGCCGTGCGGGTGTTGTAGCGGAAGTCGAATTCGCCGACGTAGCGCTTCAGGTGTTGCGCCGAGATATGGTGGAAGGTCCCCATGACACCGCGCTTCAGGATGGCGAAGTAGCTCTCCACGCTGTTCGTGGTGGCGTCGCCGCGCACGTACTCGTCAATCGTGTGGTTGACCATGGAGTGGGCCGCGAAGTGCTCGCCGATCTTGGGGTACATGCGGGCACTGTCGGTCATGAGGTGAGTGCCCGCGTTGATCTGCTCAAGCAGGATCGGCTTTAGGCTCTTGCTGTTCACGTCGCGGACATGGAAGCTGCGGACACGGCCGTCGCGCTCGACAAGGGCCACAACGGGCTCCTTGGTTTCGCGGGCGCCCTGTGAGCCGAGACGCTTGGACTTGGCGCGGTTCTTATCCTTGCCGCCAACATAGGTTTCGTCGACTTCCACGAACTGGCCTTCGCCGCCAAGATCGCCGACGCTA
>Ga0302314_10005819_pt1 | contig 22396 bp, 27 predicted proteins | sample III_Palsa_N2_3_FD_200533 | JGI IMG/M metagenome (GOLD analysis project Ga0302314, IMG submission 200533) | Peat permafrost microbial communities from Stordalen Mire near Abisko, Sweden - III_Palsa_N2_3 | ecosystem: Environmental > Terrestrial > Soil > Palsa > Peat permafrost | place: Sweden...
GGTCGACGCTGAGCCACCGCACGCGGCCGTTGTCCACCCGCCAGAACTGAGTCTCGAGACCCTCGCCAAGCGCGACCACCGTGCCCGCCGGGTGCTCGCTCAGGAAGCGACGGACCGCGTCGTCGAAAGTGGCTACCCGAACCGCGTGCCACTTCGCGCCCCGCGAGGCGTCCCCGAAGTCGTACTGGAGGCGGCCGGTCACCTCGATGGCGAGCGGGTCATCGAGCAGCGAACGGGACGTTCGCGCGGCGGCGGCGCGCCGTCCGAGATTCCACAGCAGCGTCTGCGGCACCCCGGACAGCTCGACGGGTATCGGCTCCATCCTCGCGATCGTACTCACGATCAAGCGCGGGCCAGGACGCAGACCGCGGGCGGGTCGAGCGGGAGGGACTCGGTGCCCAGCTGCGTGAAGCCGGCGCCCCGCAGCAGGTTCTCGATTTCGGCGGCCGCCCGGCCGGACGTGGCCGCCGTGGCGCCGGGGCAGCGGGGCTGGGACACGATGGCGATGCGCCCGCCGGGTGCGAGCCGCTGGCGCAGTTCGGCCAGCCGCTTCCCCGGCGCGGGCCAGAAGCCGAGCGAGTTGACCGCGAGGATGACGTCGAAGGGCCCGCCGAGATCGGGCGGAAGCTGATCGGCCGAGGCGTTGAGCAGCGTGACCCGGCCCGCCCTGATAGCAGCGGCGTTGCGCCTGGAGGCCTGTCGCAGCATCACGTCGGAATGATCGATGCCGTACACGTGGCCGGCCCCGGCGCGGGCTAGTTCCGCGATCGCCACGCCGGGGCCGAAGCCAATCTCAAGGACCCGGTCGGCGGGCCGCACGTCGAGCAGTGACACGACCCAGCGGTTGCGCTGCCGGTTGGACGGGCGGTAGGCCATCTCCCACGCGGTCACGCGCCCGGCCGCGCCCCGAGGACGATGGGCCTGGCCGATGACGTCGGGGTCCAGGGCGCGGACGGCGGTGATGCCCGCCCGCGGAACCCAGAACTCGGCCGCCGCCGTCACCGCTCGCTTGACCGCCCGTGGAATGCTTCTCGCATGTCGCGTTCCCATGATCGGCAGTCAATGCCTTCAAGCGCACCTGAAGTCAATCCGGCCGGCAAACCGCTGACGATCGGCGAACTGGCCAGGCGCACCGGGGTCGCCGCCTCGGCCCTGCGCTACTACGAGGAGCTCGGCCTGCTGCCCGCGCCGCCGAGGATTTCCGGGCAGCGCCGCTATCCGGAATCGGCGGTCACGATCGTCGCCTCCATCCGGCTGCAGAGCGACGCCGGGTTCACTCTCGCCGAGCAGAAGGCCCTCCGAGCGCCGGGCGAGGGCGCCCCCGACTGGCGCGAGCTCGCGCAGCGGAAGCTCGCGGAACTCGATGAGCGGATCGCCCGGGCGCAGGCCGCCCGCGACGCCATCAGCCACGGGCTGCGCTGCCCCCGCCGAGACGCCGCGCAACGTCCCGACTTCCAGGTCGTCTGCCCTGACTTCCAGGCCCGCGTCGCCGCCCGGCGCCCAGGCTCTTCACGGCCGCATTCCCACCAGCGCTAGGGGTCGCGAGGAATGATCGCCGCCGGGCGACCACGGTGATGACCGGCAGCGTCGCGGTCAGGCCGGCGGCGACGAGGAAGCCGAGCCGCCAGCCGCCGAGCTGGATGGCCAGGCCCGTCAGCGGGGCCGCGACGGCGATGCCGGCCGCGCTGGCCGAGTTCATCCAGGTGTTGGCCTGGGTGTAGACGCCCGGATCGGTGGTGCGCTGGAGCAGGACCGCCGCTGGGATGAGGATGGGCGCGATCGCGGCCCCGACCACCGCGTAGCCGATGAACATGGCCGCCACGTTCGGCGCGACGCTCAGCGCCGCCGTTGCGAGCACCAGGAAACTAGAGACGACGAGCATGACCGTCAGTGGCTGCAGTCGCTGCGCTCGCGCGCCGTACACGAGCCCGGCGCAAAGGCTGGTCAGGCTGCTGACGGCCGCGATCGGACCGGCCAGGGCCGGGGCGTGGTGAGAGAAGGCAAACGCGGTGATCGCGACGGGCATCGAGCCGAAGAACAATCCCATCGACAGGTTGACCCCGAACAGGGCCGCGACGGCCGGCCTGAGCAGGCGGCGGTCGACTAGCCGGCGATCGCTGCGCCGCTGCGCGGGCGGTTCGGACCGACGCTGCCAGATGAACGCCGTCATCCCGACGGCCACCAGGCCGCCGGCCAGCGTCAGTCCCGCGGCCGGGTACAGGACGGCGCTGAGCGCGCTCACCAGAACCGGGCCGCACAGGTGGGTCACGTCGTTGAGCGCCGCCTCCAGCGACAGCGCCGCCGCGATCTGGTCCGGGGTGCGGACGGCGTGCCGCCAGCGGGCGGCTGAAAACGATCCCACCTGCGGGACGCTGGCGCCCGCCGCCATCGCCATCAACGCGAGCAGCACCAAAGGCAGGCGCAGGACCGCGCCGGCGATCAGCGCCGAGACGGCGATCACGAAGACCGCTACCGACCAGGGCAGGATGCGCCGTTGCCCGCGATCCTCGACCAGCCGCGCGACCTGCGGGCCGGCCGTCGCGTCGGCCAGGGCGAACACCGCCGTCGTGACACCCGCCGAGGCGAAGGATCCGGTCGCGCCACGGACCGCCCACAGCACCCCGAGGATCGTCATCGCGACGCCGAGCCTCGCCACGGCGGCCGTGGCGAAAAAAGCCGCCGCGCCGGGCAGGCTCAGCACCGCCCGGTAGCGCGCCCATCCATCATGGAAATGATCAAGCAGACCTGTATTGCCACGCAGACGTGGCATTGGAAGCCGATGCCTTCCCGTGCGAGCGGGTTTGACGAGCCGCCAGACAGGTCGGACTGGGGAATCGGCTCGCGCCATGCACCCGAGGGGTGTCATCGCACGTCTTTCGGCGCCTCGCGGACGCCTGGCCAGTATATCGGTCGTGGACGACGCGCCGGACATGCGATGCTCTCTCCATGAACACGCACCTCCTTGCGCTGTACGTGGCGGCTGTTTTTCTGGCCATGATCGCGCCCGGGCCGGACATGATGTTCATCCTCTCGACCGGCATGCGCGGCGGCGCCCGGGCGGGGCTGCTGGCCACCCTCGGCGTCGTGTCGAGCGAGATCGTGCAGATAGCGGCGGTCGCGGCCGGCCTGTCGGCGCTGTTCGCGGAGGCGCCGCTGGCGTTCACGGCGCTGCGACTTGGCGGCGCCGCGTACCTGCTGTACCTCGGCGTGCAGGCGCTGCGCAGCGCGCGGCGGGGCGCCCCGCTGGAAGGTCCGGAGCCGAGCGCGCGCGTGAGCGGACGTTACGCCTACGCCCGCGGGCTGCTCACGAACCTCGCGAACCCCAAATCGGTCACCTTCGTGGTCGCGCTGCTCCCGCAGTTCGTTGACCGCGGCCTCGGGCACATCCCGCTGCAGTTCACGGTTCTGGGAGCAATCTTCATCGGCTTCGAAGTCCTGGTAGACGGCACGGTGGGACTGGCCTCCGGCCGGATCGGCCGCTGGCTGTCCCGGCGTCGACGCGCCCGCCAGGCGCTGGACGCGGGATCGGGCACGATCATGGTCGCCCTGGCCGGGCGGCTGGCCCTCGAGCGGTAAGGCCTCAGCGCGGCGGTGGCTCTCGCGGATGGACAGCGCCGCGACCACGGCCAGCACGGCGGCGATGGAGGCAGGCGACACCCAGACGGGAACCTCCTACAGGTCGGCCGTCAGCGTCTTCGCCGCGATGCCGGCCAGGATGGCCGCCAGCCCGGGCTGCAGGTAGCGGAATTGGCCGGCCGCCCCCGCGAGCAGGAAGTACAGCGCGCGCATGCCACTGTCGAGCAGGGCGGCTCCGGCCAGGATAGAGGCGGCGCGCATGATCAGCGCCCCGAGGACGCCGAGGATGAGCACGCGGTGCTGGTAGCGCGACGGGATCGCGAACGCCGAGAAAATGACCGCGAACACGAAGATGTTGTCCAGCGACAGGATCTTCTCGATCAGGTAGCCGGCCAGGTAGGCCTGGGCCGGGCCGCCGCCGCGCCAGGCCCAGAGCAGGCCGCAGAAGCCGAGGCCGATCGCGACCCAGACGGCGCTCCAGACGGCGGCTTCCTTCACCGATACCTCGCGGGCCCGGGGATGCAACACGAACAGGTCCACCACGCTCCCCCTGACGTGCGTGTTGTGCGAGCTGCGCCCTCGCCGCGGCGGCGCCACGGCGCGGCAGAAGACCGCCGCGGGCACCCGGCAGGCGCTGCCGAGACCGCGCGGCCGCAGCGGCTGCTGCGGGAGGCGACGGCGGCGCGGCGCGCCCTCGGCGAGACCGAGGACGCCCTGGCCCGCCTGTCAGACGGCAGCTTCGGCCGCTGCGAGCAGTGCTCGCGGCCCATCCCGGCCATCGAGCTGCTGGCGGAGCCGGAAACCCGCTATTGCGCCGAATGCATCGCGCTCTCGTGGGTGGCCCTGGCCGGGTAGGACGTCGCCGAACGGCGTAGCTACGCCGGCTCGTCCCATTCGAAGTCTGCCTGCGCGACGTCGAGTTCGACGCAGTCGGCGGCGAAGCGGGTGATGCCGATCTGCAGCGGCGTGCCGTCGGTCAGGGTGTCGAGCGAACGCGTGACGAGGACGACCGAGCCGGCCGGCAGCCCGAGATCGGCCGCCTCATCCGCCGTGGCGTGCCGCGCGCCGACCGTGGTCGAGGCGCGCACGTAGTCGTCGATCCCCTGGTCCCGCAGGGCGGCGGTGATCGACCCGGTCTCGCTGTAGCGGCTCGCGAGCCCGGGCACGCGATCGGCGGAGAACCAGTGCGTGGCCCGCGAGATCAGGCGTCCGGAAACCGCCGTCAGGGTCTCGAGCCGCAGGCCGGGGCCCCCGTCCAGGCTCAGCCGCTCGGCCACGTCGGCGGGCGGCACGGGCTCGATCGCGGACTCAAGCAGCCGCCCCCGGGCACGACCGCGACCGCTCAGGCTGTCGCTGAAGCGGGTGCGCGCCCCGATGCGGTGGACCAGCACCGTGTGCTCGGCGACGAATGTCCCGCTGCCGCGGCGGGAGACGACGAGGTGCTCGGCCGCGAGCGCGGCGACGGCCTGGCGCACCGTGTTGCGGTGCACGCCGAAGCGCTCGGCGAGCGCTCCCTCGGCCGGGAGCTTCGTCCCCGGCGCCTGCGAGCCGGTCACGATGTCGCGACGCAACTCCTCGGCGATGAGCCGCCAGGCGGAGTATCCGCTGCGGGCCCGGCCCTGTGTCGTCATCTGCCTGGGTCGCTTCCGTCGTCGCTGGTCTTGGGGTAACGTCGCAGTTGTCTAGATCATTAGACAACTATAGACGGGGTGAGATGCGCGTGGTCGGGCGGTTCGCGATCTACGTAGCGCCCGGTGTCCGGTCGCAGGACGCCGTGGGCCTGCTGCTGCGCCGGAAGGCAGAGCAATGGCTCGGCCGGAGCGTTTCCTCGGACCCGGTGACACCGGGGGTTCCCGTCGGCTGTACCCGCGCGGCGGTCGACGCGATCACCGTCAACGCCCGCCGCTATGGTTTCCACGGGACGCTCAAGGCGCCGTTCCGCCTGGCGGAGGGCCGCACTCCGGAGGAACTCAACGCCGCGGTGGCTCGGTTCGCGGCCGGCACCGCCGCCGCGGTGGTCCCGCGGCTGACGCTCGCGCGCCTGGGCGGCTTCTTCGCCCTGGTGCCCGGGACACGAGCGCCGGGGCTGCACGCGCTCGCGGACGACGTCGTGACGGCCTTGGACGACTTCCGCGCCCCCGCGACCGAGGCCGAACTCGCCCGCCGCAACCAGGCCCCGCTCACGACCCGCCAGCGCGAACTGCTCAGCACCTGGGGCTATCCGTACGTGCTGGATGAGTTCGGGTTTCACCTGACCCTCACCGACCGGATACCGCGAGAGCAGCGTCCGACCGTGGAGCGCGCCCTGAGCGACTGGTTCGCGGAGCTGCTCGGGGCCGACCTGCCCGTCGACGCGCTCGGCGTGTTCACCGAGGCGGAGCCCGGCGCCCCGTTCGAGCTGAGCGCGGTGCATCACCTGCGGTCGGCCTCCGCACGGCCGCGCCCCGCCGAGCCGGCAGACAGCGAAGGAGTTCGATGAGCCACGAAACGGTCCTCAGCAACGCCCGCATCGTCCTCGACGACGAGGTCAGGCTCGGCTCGGTGCTGATCCGCGACGGCCTGATCGCCGACATCGGCTCGGATCCGCGCTCGGCAGGCCTGGACCTGGGCGGCGACCATCTGCTGCCTGGCCTGGTCGAGCTGCACACCGACCATCTGGAGCGCCATTTCACTCCCCGCCCGGGCGTGCAGTGGGATCCGCTGCCCGCCGCGCTCGCCAGCGACGCGCAGCTGGCGGCGGCCGGCGTGACCACCGTGCTCGACGCGGTGCGCATCGGGTCGGCGTCCAACCAGAACGACGCCGCCGCCGCGGCCGCCCGTGTCCTGGCGGACTCCATCGAGCAGGCCGCCGACGCCGGCCTGCTCCGGGCCGACCACGCGATTCACGTGCGCTGCGAGGTAGCGGCCGAGGACTGCCTCGACGCGTTCGGCGAGTTCGGCGACGACCCGTACGTGCGGCTGGTCTCGCTGATGGACCACACCCCCGGCCAGCGGCAGTTCGCCGACATGGAGTTGTTCAAGCGGTACCACATCGCCAAGGGCAACGTCACCGAGTCCGGCTTCGCCGCTTACGTCGCGCCGATGATCGAACGGTCGGCGCGCTACGCCGACGTCCACCGCCGCGCGATCGCGGGGCTCGCGGCACAGCGCGGCATCACGCTGGCCACCCACGATGACGCGACGCCGGAGCACGTCGCCGAGTCGGCCGAACTCGGGGTGCGCATCTCCGAGTTCCCGACCACCGTGCTCGCCGCCACCGCAGCCGACAAGCACGGCCAGCTCATCGTCATGGGCGCCCCGAACATTGTCCGCGGAGGCAGCCAGTCGGGCAACGTGGCCGCCGCCGAGCTCCTCGGTCTGGGGCTGCTGCACATCCTGTCGTCCGACTACGTGCCGTCAAGCCCGCTGCAGGCCGTCTTCCAGCTCGCCGTCGACGGCGCGATGGGCCTCGTCGACGGGGTGAGGCTGGTCAGCGGCAACCCGGCGCGAGCGGTCGGATTCGACGACCGGGGCGAGATCGCGATCGGCCAGCGCGCCGACCTCGTGCAGGTGCGGCCGCACGACCTGCCCGCCACCGAACGGCATCGCCGCGGCCGGCGCGTGCCGGTCGTCCGCAGCGTCTACCGGCAGGGAGCGAGGGTCTCGTGACCGGCCGCGGTCACCCCTGGAGGCGCCGCCAGCCGCCTGCCCGGTTGTTGGCGATGACGGCCCGGAACATCGCCAGCAGAGCGTCCCGGTTGATCGCGTCGCCGCGGTAGACCTGCACGGCCTTGGCCGTCGCGTTACCGTGCCCCTGGTTGATGATGCCCTGCGGGTCGGCGACGGTGGGGTCGTAGATGAAGACGTTGACGTGATCCTTGGTGGCGAGCAGCGCGCAGATGTTGCCTCGGAGCACGAAATACGGCTGGACGGAGCGCTTGATGGTCTCCTCGACCTCGGGATCGGCCGCGTGCGCAAGCTCACGTACCTGCCGGCAGACCGCCTGCTGCCAGTCGGGCAACTGCCCGATGTATTCGTCGACCCGAGCGTCTGCGTCCACGCCGATAGATTATGTCCGCCGCCGCCACGACCGCGACGGCGGTGACGGCGCTTCATGATCACCGATCGCACGGTAGCCTCTGGTCGTGATCTCGTCTGCGGTGTTCTGGGGTGGCGTTGCGTAGCTTCCAAGCGCCCGGTCGGATGGGCTGCTCCGCGGTTGGCGTCTGCGCGGAGAGTGACCGGTGAAGACGATCCTGCTGTCGGGCGCGATCTCGATGATCGTCGCCCTGCTGGCCACCCGGCCGACGATCAGCGTGCTCCGCAAGCGCAAGCTTGGCCAGCAGGTCAGGACGGGCGAGAACGCTCCCGCTCACCAGGGCAAGAGCGGCACGCCGACGATGGGCGGCATCGTCATCATCATCGCCTCGCTGATCGGGTACACGCTCGGCCACTGGTTCACCGGCGACCCGATGACCGCGTCCGGACTGCTAGTGCTGTTCCTGATGACCGGCCTCGGCTTCGTCGGCTTCCTCGACGACTTCATCAAGCTGTTCATGCGCCGCAGCCTCGGCCTGCGCAGCGGGGCCAAGCTGCTCGGTCAGGCGGCGGTGGGGATCATCTTCGCGATCCTGGCGATCCGCTTCCCCGACGGCTACGGTCTCACCCCGGCCTCGGCGCGCCTGTCGTTCAACTCGGACTTCGGTCCCTCCCTCGGCATCGCCCTGTTCGTGGTCTGGGTGCTGATCATGGTCACCGCCACGTCCAACGGGGTGAATCTGACTGACGGCCTGGACGGCCTGGCCTCCGGAGCGGCCATCCTGCCGCTGGCGGCCTACGTGATCATCGGCAACTGGCAGGTGCGCAACGACTGCACGACCGCCCTGGCCCCGAACTGCTACGACGTCCGGGACCCGCTCGACGCCGCCGTCGTGGCCGCGGTGGTGCTCGGCGCCTGCTTCGGCTTCCTGTGGTGGAACGCGCCGCCGGCCAAGATCTTCATGGGCGACACCGGCTCGCTCGCCCTCGGCGGGACGCTAGCCGGGCTGGCCATCGTGACCCGGACCGACCTGCTGCTCCTGGTCCTGTGCGGGCTGTTCGTGATCGTCACCCTGTCGGTCGTCATCCAGGTCAGCGTGTTCAAGGCGACCAAGAGGACCGGCAAGCCGTATCGGGTGTTCCGGATGACGCCCCTGCAACACCATTTCGAGCTGCTCGGCTGGGCCGAGACCACCATCGTGATCCGCTTCTGGTTGATCGCCGGCATGTTCGTCGCCGCCGGCCTTGGCGTCTTCTATATCGGCTGGTTCCCCACCTAGCCGGTCAGAGCGGGTCGCCGAGCGGCCCGTGCGTCTCCGCCAGCGCGCTGGCCCAGTGGGCGGCCCAGTCGGGTTGGCTGCCGTCGGCGTCGGTGAACCCGTACTCCCGGTACAGGCCCCAGGTGGCCAGCGCCCGACCGGTCTTGGCCATGACGCCCGGGTCGGCGGCCAGCGCGGCGACCGCCCGCCCCAGGTAGGCCGGGCTCTCCGAGTGGGCGAAGTCCGGGTCTGCGCTCGCCCCGTCGCGCCAGTTGGCCTCGGACACCCCGAAGTTCTCCAGCATGGCTTCCGAGCGCAGGAAGCCGGGGGTGATCGCCACCGCCGCGACGCCGTGCGGTTTCAGCTCGGCGGCCTGGGCCACGGCGAGGCGGATCACCGCCGACTTGGCGAGGTCGTAGAAGAACGTTCCGCGATAGCGGGCGGTGTTGCCGTCGGTGACCTCCACGACCAGACCGCTCTTGCGCGCGACCAGCAGCGGGAGCGCGAACCGGCTGGTGATCACGTGGGTCTCGACCGCCTGCCGGACCAGCCTGAGCCCGGCCTCAAGGTCCTGCTCCCAGAGCGGACGCTCCCAGTCGGTCAGCGGATCCCCGCCCCAGACGCAGTTGACCAGGAGGTCGAGCCGCCCGTCCTGCTGGGCCGCGATCGCGTCGATCAGGGCGCGTACCTCGTCGGGACGGCTGTGGTCGGTGCGGACGGGGATGCCACGTCCGCCGGCGGCGGTGACGGCGTCGGCGGTCTGCTCGATGGTCTCCGGGCGGTCCAGGTCGGAGCGTCCGGCCGAGCTGCTGCGCCCGGTGACGTACACCGTCGCGCCGGCGGCCCCAAGCTCGACGGCGATGCCTCGACCGCCGCCTCGGGTGCCGCCGGCGACCAGCGCCACCGTACCGGCCAGCGGTCGCGGATCGTTGGTCATGATTCCTCCGGATGGTCGCTGCTGCGCGGCCGCCGATGCGGGGACAGCACGCTGTCGAGCGCTTGCCGAAGGCGCTGCTCGAGGCTCCCCTGGCGGTCGAGGGCCCAGACCAGGCCGGCCCCGGAGGCGACCGCCTGCACGGAACCGACGAGGCCGGCCATGTCCGTCCCCGGGCGGAGATCGCCCGCCAGCAGCGACTCGGTCAGAAGTGCCTCGACGGCCCGGCCCTGAGCCTGGTGAATCGCCAGGGCATGCGCCCGGAACTGGGGGTCGGTGAGGTCGATGCAGAGGAACGCCAGGTGGTTGGCGAACATCTCCGGCGTGGCCATCGAGCCCGACGGCGCGACGATCAGCGCCGCCAGCGCCGCCAGGGCCGATTCGTGCTCGGCGCGCACCCGCCCGAGGAGCGCATCCGCGTCTTCGGCCGCGCGTTCGGCCAGCGCCAGCAGCAGGCCGCGTTTGGAGCCGAACCGCTGCACCAGCGTGCCCGGCACCAACCCGACCTCGCTGGCAACGGCCGCCAGCGTAAGGCCCACCGGCCCGACCCGGCCGATCACGTCGACCGTCGCCCGCAGGATCGCCGCGTCGTCGATCCCCCGTGGGCGTCCCGCCGTCATCGCTCCTCCAATTAATAAATGCTTATTCATTTATTAAAACAGGTCGACGTTACGCACGGCAACGCGGCGGCAGCCCGACGTTGGGCTCCCGCCTACGGAGGTGTAGACAGGGGGTGACTATGCGTTGCACCCGGACAGGAGGACACCAGTGGCGACCGAGATAGCAGCAGGCGGCCAGGCAGCCCTTGACGCGTTCGCCCGCATGCGCGACTCATCTCTGCCGATCGAGGACAGGTACGACGCCGACTTCACCGACCACGACCCGGCCGCGGGGCAGCCGACCGGCCCCAGCGGCCCGGCCTGGTTCTGGGAGCAGTTCGGCAAGTCATTCACTGACATCGAGCGGGACGTGATCGAGACGATCGCCACGCCGACCCGGCTCATCACGATCATGAACCTCTCGGGGACTCACACCGGCGAGTTCCTCGGTCACGCGCCCACCGGCAAGCGCTTCACCGTGCGGAACGTGCAGGTCCTCGGCTTCCGCAACGGCAAGGCGTCCGATCGCTGGGGCTCAACCGATGAGCTCGGCATCCTGCAGCAGCTGGGCTTGGCATGAGGCCGGACGCCATCCGCCCGCCGACCAGTCACGAACGGATGTCGGGACGGCCCTGGGACGCGTCCTACTACGACGGCCCCGCCCCCTGGGATGTCGGCCGGCCGCAGCCGGCGGTGGCCCGCCTGGCGTCCGAGGGCGGGTTCACCGGGGCGGTGCTCGACGCGGGCTGCGGGACCGGCGAGAACTCGCTGCTCGTGGCCGCGCTTGGACTGCCGATGCTCGGCGTGGACGTGGCCGAGACGGCGCTGTCGATGGCCAGGGAGAAGGCCGCGGAGCGCGCGATCCCGGCCGAGTTCGCCTGGGCCGATGCGCTGCGGCTAGAGCGGCTGGGGCGACGGTTCGACACGATTCTCGACTGCGGCCTGTTCCACACGTTCGACGGCGACGAGCGGCCCGAGTACGTGGCCAGCCTCGCCTCGGTGACCGGGAGCGACGCCACCCTCTACGTGCTGTGCTTCAGCGACGTCGGCCCCGATACCGGGCCGCACCCGGTCAGCCGGGACGAGCTGGCGGCGCCGTTCAGCCCCGGCAGCGGGTGGAACGTCGCCGGGATCGAGGCGGACCGGGTGCTCACCCGCTTCCACGATGACCATGGCGCGCCCGCCTGGCTCGCGACGGTCAAGCGGGTCTAGAACGCCGGCCTGGCCGGCCCGGCGGCCGATTCCGCGCCGTACGGACCGTGGCCTTCCGGCTAGAGCGGCTCCTCGCGGTTGCGGAGGGCGTTGCGGACCGTCGCCGGGACCCGCAGCCGCTCGTCTTCGTACAGCCGTCGCAGCTCGGCGTGGTTGTCGTCGGGTGCCAGGGTCAGCTCGGCGAGCCAGTCGAAGAGCGCGGCCAGGTCGTCGCCGATCGTGTCGGCCGGCGTCGGCATCGCGCCCCAGCAGTCCCAGGGCAGCAGCTCGATGTTGAGCAAGGCCGCACCGTCGCGCATCAGGTTGGCGGCGATCCACCAGTCGCCGGCCTCCGGCAGCTGGCTGAGCCCGAACTTCGCCGGGTCGGCCTCGCCGGCCCGGAACCGCCGCCACGCCTCCCCGCCGACCAGGAACTGGTCCCTGGGCACGTCGGTCAGCTCGAACTCGGTGTGGAACCAGCCCTGCTGGACGTCGTCGATCTGCGGGTCGATCAGCCGCCAGCGCTGCTGCCCGGAGTCCCAGTACTCGGTCACCCAGTGGTCCTCGAACCATCCGGTCCCGAAGTACCCGCCGAACCCGCAGCGGGCCCGGGCGGGCGTCCCGTGCGCGCGGAGCATGGCGGCCTCGAGCACGGTGAAGTGCCGGCAGTTGCCCGGCACCCGCCCCTCGGGCGACCGCGCCTGGTCGAGCGGCCGCGGGTCGCGCGCGACGATCTCCGCCAGCAGGTCGGCGGCCGGGCGGACGTGCACGGTCCAGCGGTCCGCCTCGGCCAGCGTCACCCCGTAGCCGCCGGTCATGTGCTCGTGGATCACCAGCCCGTGCAGCACCTCGGCGAGGGCGCCGGGGTCGCCCGGCAGCGCCTTGACCGCAGGGGCCTGCTCGCCCAGGGATGTCATGGTGGCGGGCTGGGTGTAGAACGCGCGGGTGTCCTGCTCATCGACGCTCATGGACGCTCTCCTTCGGGGGACTCACGTACTGACGGAAGCGACGTTACGAAGTCATCGCTGACACCTCCTGTCAGTTACGGCTCTCAGGCGTCGCGGTCGGTCCAGGCGCAGACGCACACTTCGTTGCCCTCGGCGTCGGCCAGCACCCAGAACGACCGGGCGTGCGAATCGTCCACCAGCCGTCCGCCGGCGGCGAGGGCGGCGCGCACCCGCGGCTCCGCCTCGTCGTGCGCCACGGTGATATCGAAATGGACCCGGTTGCGCTGCGTCCGGGGCGCGTCCATCTGCTGGAACCAGAGCGCGGGCAGCTGCCCGGCCGGATCGACGATCGCGTAGGACGGGTCGTCCCCGTCGGACTGGTCGACGTACCCGAGCACTGCCTTCCAGAACGGCTGGATCCCCGGTATGTCGAGCGCGTCGATCGCCACCTCAAGCGCCTGCACCGGCCGCGGCGACTCGGCCGAGGTGCTGCCGGACCCGGCCAGCCCGAGGCCTGCCACGGCGGCGGCGATGCGATGCGCCAGCTCGGTATCGCGGGTGGTGGCGCGGCCCGCCTTCCTGTCCTGCACGGACAGCTCCACCCGGTCCTGGCGCAGGTCCACCCGCAGGTGGCCGTCGGCGTCGGCGCCGCCGGCCGCCACCGCCGCGGCGGCCACCGCGCTGCCCTGCGCCAGCGACCGCACCGGCACCGAGACCGCCAGGTCGCCCAGCAGGTACCGCCACCCGATGTCGGCCACCGCAGCCGAGGCGGCGGTGCGCGACAGCGGGGCATCGAGATCGGGTTCCGTCATCCGATCAGAATGCCAGAAGATCTTTTATCCCGAACGGACCCCGCCGGCTCTCGTCGGGAGACTGGGTCCTGGTTCTCGTTCAGTCCTCCCGCGCGGTCTCGGGCGCGGTGAAGGCCAGCAGGCAGGCGGCGGTCTGGGCCGGATCCTCGAGGATGGGCGAATGCCCGAGATCTGGCCTGATCCCGCCGCCTCATGCGTCGCGGGTCCGCGTGCGCCACGCCCCGGCCACCGCCGGAACAATCAGCCAGAGGAGGATGATCAGCGCCGCCACCACGGCGGGCATCGGCAGCTTGAGGTTGTTCAGCGCGTTGCTTGAGCCCGGGTTGGCCCGGGTGCCGATGGCGGGGCCGGGCTGGAAGCGGCTGACGGCGAACACGAGCACCAGGTCGCGGGCGGCGCCGAGAAAGGTCGCCAGGTACAGCATTCCGCTGGCGACGGTCTGCCAGCCGATGATCACGGTCAGGGTGACGGCCCGCGAGCCGGTGAGCGAGCCGACGCCGACCGCGAGGGCGGTCACGACCGCGGTGGCCAGCACTACCCACAGCGCGGACTCGGCGATCAGGCCGGCTCCGGGGGCGGGTGTCGACCCGTGGAACGCGAGCGCGGCGGCGACCGTCAGGAGGAACCCGCCGAGGGTGAACGCCAGCGCCACCGCGACCGCGGCCGGGATCCGGGCGAGGAACAGCGCGGTGCGGGACCGGCCGGTGGCGACCAGGTCGCGGAACACGCCGGCGGTGACGTCGATGGTGCCCGCCTCGGCGCCGATGAGAATGGCGGCGAACGACCCGAAGTAGAGGCCCATCAGCGACGTCCCGTCCCCGAGGGTCTGGGCGCCTGGGAGCTGGCCGTTATGCCGGGCCAGGACGACCGTCAGGTAGAGCGCGGTGACGCCGACCGAGAGCGCGGCCGAGGTCGCCATCGTGGTCCGGTGCCGGCGGAGCTTGAGGATGTCGGCCGCGATCATCGGGCCGGAGACGGCGCGGCTCATGAGCGCGCTCCGATCCGGGAGGTGAGCGCCAGGAACCAGTCCTCGAGCGACGACCCGCCGTCGCCGAGCAGGGCCGCGATCGGTCCCTGGGCGATGAGACGGCCCCGGTCGATCACCGCGGCGGCGTGGCAGGTCTTCTCGATCTCGTCGATCAGGTGGGAGGAGACGAACACGGTTCGGCCCTCGCCGACCAGGTCGGCGATGAGCCTGCGGAGCTCAAGGATGCCGCCGGGATCGAGCCCGTTCATCGGCTCGTCGAGGATGATCAGCTGCGGATCGGCCAGCAGGCAGCGGGCGATGCCGAGCCGCTGGCGCATGCCCTGGGAGTAGGCGCCGACCCGGTCCCCGGCCCGGTCGGCGAGCCCGACGCGCTCCAGGGACGGTTCGATCCGCCGCCGGGCCTGCGGGCCGCGGACGGCGGCGATCACCTGGAGGTTCTCCCGGCCGGTGAGGTGGTGGTGGAAGCGCGGCTCCTCGATGATGGCGCCGACGCGGGCCAGGACCTCCTCGTGGTGCCCGGGGAGGGGACGGCCGCCGACCCTGATCGTGCCCGCGTCGGGCCGGGTGAGGCCGGTCAGCAGGCGGATCACCGTCGTCTTGCCGGCCCCGTTGTGGCCGAGGAACCCGAACGCGCAGCCCGCCGGGACCGTCAGGTCCACGTCGGCGACAGCCGTGCGCGAGCCGAAACGCTTGGTCAGGCCGCGCGTTTGGATGATCAGCGGTGCAGGAGAAGTAGTCACGGCAACAGCTTCGGGGTGCGCGCGCCCGGCCGGCATCGGTGCGAAGTACGGTTCGGTCCGGGCCAGGATCGTCCCTTCGGCCGATTCGCGGTCGGCTGCCCGCTGCGTACCCTGTGGCCAGTGACCAGGACGCACCGCATCGCCGCCCGGACCCCGGGCCTGACCAACGTCGGACTGGGTCTGCTGCTTGGCGCCGTCCTGGCCGCCGACACGGCCGTCGTCGCCGCCCGGCCCGGGGGCGGGACCTGGCCGTTCGAGCTGGCTGTCGGGTTGATCGTCGGCGTGCTTGCGCTGCTTCGCGGTCAGGCCCCGGTGCTGGCGGCGACGGCGGGCCTGACGGTCGGGCTGGCGGCGGACGTCGTGGGCGACGTGGCCCGGCTGCCGTCCCAGCCCGGGGTCGCGGCCACGACGGGGCTGCTGGTGCTCGGCGCGGCGGCGGTGCGGGTGGCCGCCGCCCGCCTTGCCGCGGCCATCGCCGTCGCCGGGGCGGCGGTGCTGGTGGCGGGGCGGGTCAGCGTCCGCCACGAGTACATCCTGCCGCTGGCGTTCCTCGGGCTGCTGGCCTGGGGAGGCGCGCTCGGCGTGGGGGTGTGGCTACGCTTCGTCGACGCCCGCCACCAGCTCGCGGTCGATGCCGCCCGCCGCGACGAGCGCCTCGAGCTGGCCCGAGAGCTGCACGACGTCGTCGCCCACCACGTGGCCGGCATCGTCGTGCAGGCCCAGGCGGCCCGGCTCGTCGCCGCCCGGCGGCCGGAGACGCTGGAGCCGACGCTGGCCGGCATCGAGGCGGCGGGCACCGACGCCCTCGGCGCCATGCGCCGGGTGGTCGGGCTGCTCCGCGACGCCGGCGATGCGGGCGGCGTCACGCACGGCGCCGAGGAGCTGGCCGATCTGGTCGCCCGTTTCGCCGGGCACGGACCGGCCGTCAAGCTCTGCCTGCCCGATGACGGCCAGGTGTCGTGGCCGCCGGAGGTCGCCACCACCGTCTACCGGGTCGTCCAGGAGGCCCTGACCAACATCGTCCTGCACGCCCCGGAGGCGGCCGAGGTGACCGTCACCGTCGCACACGGGTCGTCGGGGGTCACCGTCGAGGTCGCCGACGACGCCCCGGCCAGCCCGCCGGCCCCGGCCAGCCTCTCAACCCCATTCTGGCTCGCCCGTGGCGGCGGGTACGGGCTGGTCGGCATGCGCGAGCGGGTCCAGGCGCTCGGCGGCCGGCTGCACGCGGGCCCGGGCCCGGCCGGCGGCTGGGTGGTGCGGGCCGAGGTCCCGTTGCCGGCCGGGGGCGCCCGGTGAGCATCCGCGTCCTGCTCGCCGATGACCAGGCCATGATCCGCGGCGGGCTGCGGCTGATCCTCGAGGACCAGCCCGACATCATCGTGGTCGGCGAGGCCGCCGACGGGGCCGAGGCGATCGCGCTCGCCCGGCGGCTGCGACCCGACGTCTGCCTGGTCGACATCAGGATGCCGGGCCGGGACGGCATCGAGGTCACCCGCGCGCTGGCCGGCCCGGGGGTGCCCGACCCGCTCCGGGTGGTCATCGTCACGACCTTCGACCTGGACGAGTACGTCGACGGCGCGCTGCGGGCGGGCGCGGTCGGCTTCCTGCTCAAGGGCACCAGCCCGGCGCTGCTGGTCGAGGCGGTCCGGGCCGCCCGGGCGGGCGACGGCCTGATCTCACCGCAGGTCACGCTCCGGCTGCTGCGTCACCTCACCCCGGGCAAGGCTCCGGCCGCGCCGCTGTCGGCGCGCGAGCTTGAGGTCGCCGCGGCCATCGCCCGGGGCCGCACCAACAGCGAGATCGCGGCCGAGCTGTTCATCTCGCTCAGTACCGTCAAGTCCCACCTGACCAGCATCCACAACAAGCTCGATGTCCGTAACCGGGTCGAGATCGCCGCCTGGGCGTGGGGAACCGGGCTGGTCCAGCCGGCCGCCGACTGAAGGCGGGTTACGCGGTGACCGGCTGCGGAGGCTGGGCGGCCCGCTCGTCGTAGTCTTCCCGCGCCGCCAGCACGTCGTTGATGTGCTCCTCGGACCAGACCCGGACGGCGTTCAGCAGCGCGGTCACGTCGCGCCCGAGATTGATGACGGCGTAGTCGACCCGGGGCGGGATCGTCGGGTAGACGGCACGGCTCACCAGGCCATCCCGCTCGGCCTGGGCGGCATGAGCGAGGTAGCGCTGCCCGCGCTCGCGCACGGGCCGCTGCACGCCGGCGCGAGCGGCTGCGGGGCCGTGCTAGCCGCCTTCGGCGGCGGCGCGCTGCTCGGGACCATTGCCGCCGGGCAGGTCGGACGGCTGCGGCGGCCGGTGATCGTCGGCTCGCTGGCGTTCCTGGCCGAGGCGGCCTGCATCGCCGTCGCGCCCTACCTGGGCGCCACGTTCGCGGTCGCGGCCGCGATGGCGGGGACCGGGGTGCTGAACGGCTTCGGCAACGTGCTCACGATCACGGCCTTCCAGCGCTGGGCGCCGCCGCAGGCGCTCGGACGGCTGGCCGGCCTGCTCACCCTGACTAGCTTCGGCGTGTTCCCGATCTCGGTCGCGCTGGCCGCCGTGCTGGTCCGCCACTGGGGCCCGGCGCCCTTCTTCCTGCTCGCGGCGGCCAGCACGGCCGTCGCCATCCTGGCCGGACTCAGCCAGCGGGCCTGGCGCGACTTCGGCGCGCACCACCTGACGACAACGCCCGAACCGGCACACCACCTGGAAGGACAACCCATATGAACCCGCTGCTAGCCAGTCCCCGCTCCGCCGCCGACTCGGCCTTCGGCTGATGGAGGCGGGGCTCCACCTGGTGTCGAGCTCGACTGGCTGAGGGACCGATCCCGCCGCCGCCCAGCGGCGGCGTCCGCCCGCTGGCTATAGTCTGTCCGAGAGGGCGCGCCTTTGTTCGGGTGTGCGCCCCGGTCGAGGGGGGGCCGCGATGATTCAGCCCGGCTACTCCGATGCGCTCCGCGTCTTGCGCGACGCGGCAGGCGGAGACCTTCAGCACGTGATCGTCGCCGCCTGCGAACCGATTCCGGCCTGGGATCCCATCGTCTACGTGAGCGACTTCTCCGGCGAGGAGCTGATCCCGCTCGCCCCCGGTGAGGCGACCGAGGTCGTCGCGGGATCGATGGCAGGCCGGACGTTCACCACCGGCCAGCCGGTGACCACCGAGCGTGACGACGGGATCCGGGTCTGGGTGCCGGTCACCGAGCAGGCCAGCAGGACCGGGGTGCTGGCGGTCACCACCCCCGACGATGCGCCGGAGACGATCGAGCGGGCCGAACTCCTGGGCGTGTTCGCCGGGCTGGTCATCGCCGCCGCCGCCCGGGTCAGCGATATCCCCTATATCCGGCGGCAGGGACATGAGATGTCGCTGCCGGCGGGGATGCAGTGGGACCTGCTGCCGCCGCTGAACACCCGCACCCCCGGCGCCACCATCGCCGGCCTGCTCGAGCCCGCCTACGACATCGCCGGCGACGCGTTCGACTACGCGATCGGCGCCGATCGGCTGGACTTCGCGATCCTGGACGGGATGGGCCACGGCATCGGCTCGACGCTGCTGACCGGGCTCGCCGTCGGCGCCTACCGGCACGCACGCCGGGCCGGCGCCTCAGTGCTGGACATGCACGCGGCCATCGACCAGGCCCTCACCAGCAACTACGACGACGAGTCGTTTGTCACCGGCGTCGTCGGCAGGCTGGCGTTCGACACCGGCCGACTGGAATGGTCGTGCGCCGGGCATCCGCCGCCGCTGCTGCTGCGCGGGCGCAAGGTCGTCGCGGAGCTGGTTAGCGATCCGGTCCTCCCCTTCGGGCTGCGGGGGCGGCCCAAGCTGAGCACCGCCGACCTCGAACCCGACGACGCGGTGCTGCTGTACACCGACGGGGTGACCGAGGCCCGCGCGGCCGACGGGGAGCTGTTCGGGCTTGACCGCCTGACCGACCTGCTTGAGCAGGAGGCGGCCAGCGGGCGGCCGTCGGAGGAGATGCTGCGGCGGCTGGTGCGGGCGCTGCTCGAGCACCAGCCCGAGGGCCTGCGCGACGACGCCACGCTGCTGCTTGTGCAGTGGACCGGCCGCGCCGAGTAACAATCTCCATGCCAGCGGACGAAATTGGTCACACGACGTTGATCAGGCGATCTTGGGGTAGGCGAACCCCATGCGTACGGGCACGGGGGGAAGCGGGCCGATGGTGAACGACGGTCCCGGCACGGAAAGCGGCGGGCCAGAAGACCCGGCTGCCACGGGCCGCCCGCGGAGTCGCTGGAGCCGGTGGCGGGGATGGCGGCCCTGGGTCAAGCCGGTCCGGCGGGTGGTGCTGCTGTTCATCGTCGCGCTGGTGATCGAGTACCTGGTGGTGCCGGAGCTGGTGGGCGCGAGGAAGGACCTGTACCTGCTCAACCAGCTGAACGCCGGGTGGGCGGTGGCCGGCCTGGTGGTCGAGGTCGTGTCGCTGTTCTGCTACGCGGTGCTGACCAAGGTGCTGCTCCCGCCCGGCCCCAAGCCGAGCCTGTCCCGGCTGTTCCGCATCGACCTGTCGGCGGCGGCGGTCGCGCACGTCATCCCGGCCGGGACGCTGGGCACCGCCGCGCTCGGGTTCCGGCTGTTCACCAACGAGGGCATTTCCGCCAACGACGCCGGCGTGATGATGGCGGCCAAGGGGCTCGGCTCGACCATCGTCCTGAACGTGCTGCTGTGGTTGTCCCTGGTCATCTCCATCCCGCTGGCCGGGTTCCGGCCCATTTACGGAACCGTCGCCATCATCGGGACGGTGCTGCTGGCGGCGGTTGCGGTGGTGATCATCGGCGTCACCCGCGGCACCGAGCGGGCGTCCCGCATCCTGCACGTGGTCGGGGACAAGATCCCGTGGGTGAGCGGCGACCGTCTCGAGGCCGCCGTTCGCGAGGCGAGCAAAACGGCGTCCACCATGGCCAAGGACAAGCGCGTGCTGGCCTGGGCGCTGGTGTGGGCCTCGCTCAACTGGCTGCTCGACGCCGCCTCGCTGTGGTGCTTCATCGCCGCCTTCGGCAGTACCGTCAACCCGATCGAGCTGTTCGCCGCCTACGGCATCGCCAACGTGGCCGGGGCCCTTCCGCTCACCCCGGGTGGCCTCGGCGTGGTCGACTCGGCCGCCCCGCTGCTGCTGGTCGGCTTCGGCGTCACCCGGAGCGTGGCGACGCTCGGCGTGCTCGCCTGGCGGCTGGTCAACTTCTGGCTGCCGATCCCGGTCGGCGCCCTGTCCTACGTTTCGCTGAAGGTGAAGCCCGGGCAGGGCCGGGCGGCGATGGAGACCGCCGTCTCGGGCATGTTCGCGGTGGTAGGGGCGCGATCTCCGTACGACTCGTCGTCGGGAGACTCGTCGCCGGAAGACTCGTCGCCGGAAGGCTCGTCGTCGGACACGGCGGCGGAGCCGAACGGCCCGGTCGATGCGGCGCCGGAACCGACGGTGCCGTCGAACCCGGCCCGGCCGCAGGAGCGGCCGATGCCGGAGCCGCCGCCGGGCCTGGTCGTACCGCGAGAAGCGCCCGAGGAGGATCCGGACCGGCGGGCGGGGTGAAACCTGCGTTGGCGGGGAGGCGGGCCGCCGGCTGGGCGTGAATCCGAACAGGCTCAGGTACGCGGCGGCGTCTTTCGAGGCGCTACGCGCTTCTTGCTGTTATCTGACTCACGCTACGGCCGGATGAAGATAGTGGATCGTTGTATACACCCGGGCTTGTCGTTTAACCTGCCGCCGGTTTTGGTGTCCGTTTTGGGTTCTTGCGGTTGCGTTTGCCGACTGGCTGGGGTGGCGCCTTGTGCTTGTTCTTCGACCCTTTGGGTCGTCCGGGGCCGGGGCGGGCGGGTTTCGGTGCGCTCGCGGGGGTGCCGGAGGCCGCGCGGGCGCAGCGGAATTGGGCGCGGACCCGGCCGGGGGTCATCTCGCGGGGCGGGACGGCCGGCTGCCAGGGCAGGCGGGCCGAGGCGGCCAGGGGGCGGGCGGCCCAGAGCTGGTTCCAGGCGGCGATGACCAGCCAGGTCCACCGGTCGGCGGCCTCGGGGCCGCGGAGCATGGGGGCGGTCCAGCCGAGCTGCCGCTTGAGGAACCGGAAGCAGTGCTCGATGTCGAAGCGGCGCAGGTAGGCCTGCCAGAGGCGGGTCGTCCGCTCCGGGCCGGCGGCGGGGTCGGAGGCCCACAGCCACATGCCCTTGCCGCGGGCGGGCGCCAGCCGGATCAAAGTGCCCTCCACGACGGGCAGCTCCTGCTGCGGGGGATGGGCCGACCAGCTGCCCCGCGCCCTGATCAGCTTGGGGTGCATCCGGTGCCAGGCCGTCACCGCGGCCGGCCCGAGGCTGGTAGCCGCCCGCCCTTCCACGGCCGCCCCGCCGCCGCCCTGGGCGTCCGCGCACCTGACCGGGGTGCCGGTGTGCTTGGGGGCGCGCCCGGGGACCGACGGGTCCCGCGGCGGCGCGGGCGGGTAGAGGACCCGCCCGGCCCGCAGCCGCCCGACGATCGTGACCGGCAGGTCGGCCAGCAGCCAGGCCAGCCGCGCCGGGTCGTAGCCGGCGTCCATCACGATGATCACGTCCGGGTCCCCCGGCGCCCACCGGCCGGCCGCGATCAGCCGCTGCGCGACCTCCCGCAGCTGGGCGGCGGTCACGTCCGCCGCGTCGTCGCCCGGCCCGATCCGCACCGCGTCCAGCAGCACCTGCCACGACGACGCCCCCGGCCCGAGCGCCGACACGAACGAGTACGGCCACCCCGGGACCATCTGCCCCGCATTCCGCCCGCGCCCGGGGACGTGGCAGAACATGCGGTCCGGGCTGGTGACCGCGTCCGGCCGCAGCCACCCCGACACGTCCACCGCCAGCCGGATCCCCCCGTCCGGCCACGCCGGCAGCGGCAGCCCCGCCACCGCCATCCGCAGCCGCCCGATCTCCGCCCGCCCGCAGTTCAGCGCGTCATACAGAGCCCCGTGCCCCCGGCGGAACTCCGGCGCCAGCGACAGCCGCGCCAGGTCCGGCGCCCGCCCGCCCCCGCACAGCACCGCATCGCACAACTCGAACAGCGCGTCCGCGCGCGCCTCCAGGCACGAGTACAGCTCCCGGCGGAACCCCGCCAGCACCGCCCCGCCCTGCCCCATAATGAACCCCACGGCCACCGCCCGGTCTCTTCAAAGTTCTTGTCCAAGGAACCCGAAGATCATCGAGCGGTGGCCGCCCCACGTCACGCCGACACGCCGGACAAAACGCCCCCGCCACGCACAACCCACAGCACGGGTTAAACGACAAGTTCCCGTGTACACAACGATCCATCATCGTCGACTCGGGTGCACGGCAGCCGGATAACAGCAAGAAGCGCGGTGGGCCGCGGCG
>Ga0302314_10005820_pt1 | contig 22395 bp, 19 predicted proteins | sample III_Palsa_N2_3_FD_200533 | JGI IMG/M metagenome (GOLD analysis project Ga0302314, IMG submission 200533) | Peat permafrost microbial communities from Stordalen Mire near Abisko, Sweden - III_Palsa_N2_3 | ecosystem: Environmental > Terrestrial > Soil > Palsa > Peat permafrost | place: Sweden...
GAGGGAGTCGGCGGCCACCGCGAGCCCGGCGATGCCGCAGGCCATGGTGCGCTCGACGTCGCGGTCGTGCAGCGCCATCTCGATGCGCTCGTAGGCGTACTTGTCGTGCATGTAGTGGATCACATTCAGGGCCTGCACGTACGTCTCAGCCAGCCAGTCGAGCATCTTGTCGTAGGCGGCGTGGAGCTGCTCGTAGTCGAGGTACTCGCTCGCGATCGGGCTGAAGCCGGGTGCGACGCGGTATCCGGTGAGCTCGTCGCGCCCGCCGTTGATCGCATAGAGCAGGGCTTTCGCAAGGTTGACCCGGGCGCCGAAGAACTGCATCTGCTTGCCCACGGCCATCGCCGAGACGCAGCAGGCGATCGCGGTGTCGTCCCCGGTGCGCGGGCGCATCAGCTCGTCGGACTCGTACTGGATCGCACTGGTGTCGATCGAGACCTGCGCGCAGAACCGCTTGAACCCGTCCGGCAGGTCCGGGGACCACAGCACGGTCAGGTTCGGCTCGGGAGCCGGGCCGAGGTTGTAGAGGGTCTGGAGGAACCGGAAGCTGGTGCGGGCCACCAGCGACCGGCCATCCGCGCCGATCCCGCCGATCGACTCGGTCACCCACGTCGGGTCGCCGGAGAACAGCTCGTCGTACTCCGGAGTGCGCAGGAACCGCACGATCCGCAGCTTGATGACGAAATCGTCGATCAACTCCTGCGCCCTGTTCTCGTCGATCAGACCGGCGTCCAGGTCGCGCTGCAGGTAGATGTCGAGGAAGGTGGAGGTCCGGCCGAGCGACATCGCCGCGCCGTTCTGCTCCTTGACCGCGGCCAGGTATCCGAAGTACAGCCATTGAATCGCCTCGCGGCCGGTACGCGCCGGGACGCTGACGTCGTACCCGTAGGAGGCCGCCATCGCCTTGAGCTCCCCCAGGGCCCTGATCTGCTCGGCCAGCTCTTCGCGCAGCCGGATCACCGACTCGTCGGCGAAACGCGCGTCGAGTTCACCCCGCTCGGCCCGCTTGGCCTTGATCAGCGCGTCCACGCCGTAGAGAGCGATGCGCCGGTAGTCGCCGATGATCCGGCCTCGCCCGTACGCGTCGGGCAGTCCGGTGATGATGCCGGCCTTGCGGGCGGCCAGGATCTCAGGCGTGTAGGCGTCGAAGACCCCGTCGTTGTGGGTCTTGCGGTACTTGGTGAAGATCTCCGCGATGTGCGGGTCGGGCTCGAGGCCGTAGGCCGCCAGGCCCGAGACGACCATCCGCCACCCGCCGTTGGGCATGATGGCGCGCTTGAGCGGCGCGTCGGTCTGCAAACCGACGATCAGCTCGCGCACGTCCCCGATGTAGCCCGGCTTGTGCGCGGTGATCCCGGCCGGAGTGTGCACATCCACGGCGTACACGCCGCGCTCCCGCTCGATCGGGAACATGGACTCGAGGTGCTCCCACAGTGCCACGGTGCGCGAGGTAGGCCCGCACAGGAACGATCCATCGCCCAGGTACGGGGTGTAGTTCGCCTGGATGAAGCCGCGCACGTCGATCGACTCACGCCACTCCTCACCGACGAATCCGACCCACGGACCTCCCTCTTCCTCCTCGACGTAGTCCAGGTCCTCCTCTTCGTCCAGATCCAAATCACGTGCCCATACCTGCTCGATCGCAGTCACCGTATGCCTCCTCGACGTCGCAGCGGGCAGGGATTCCCGCGCCACCTTCAGCATCCGCCGCCCCCAAGGCGGCCCATAGATCCCAGTGGCCCGAGCTTGACGGGCCGAAAGACCCGCCCAGCGAACCCTCCCAGGAACGATGTGCCATCGCCCCGCTGCTCGGCGCCTTCCCGCTCACCGCCGCGTTCGTCGTCACATCGGTCGCCATCCCGCACGAGCCCGCCGGCGGGACTCCCGAACGGCTGCAGACGATGCCGCCGGCCAAGCTCGACCCGGTCCTCGGCTCACTCAGCCTGGGCACCAGCGGACCATCGTGGATGCGCTTTCCGATGCCAGAGGCGGTGGATCACGTCCATGGCCCACCGCATCGGGCTTGTCGAGGAACAGCCCGTAACCCCAGGCCGTGTACACCTCCTCACCCTGCCCGTCGAAGTGCGGGCCGTGCGGCACGACCAGGGACATCAGCCAGGGCGAGTCCCTGAACGTCGTCAGCGCCCCGGTGCCCGGCAGGTTCCCGGACAGCTCCTCGAGCCGGTGGAGCAGCAGCGGCGAGCGCATAGTGAGAGTGAACGACTCCCACTTCGAGGCGTCCACGTCGCGGTCGAACGCGCCGGGGTTGCCGAAACCGGCGCGGGGGTTGTTCGCCGCGAGCTGCTCCCAGAGCGTGAAGCCGCCGTCGCGGTGGGCGCGGATCAGCTCGGGGGCGTGCTCGTCGTCGCCGTAGGTGGCGTCCGAGGTCATCGAGCCGATGGTGATCAACGTGAGGTCGTCCGGGGACAGGTCGTAGGAGCCTGCGATGCCGCGGCGCACGAAGTCGATCCGCGTGGCCGCGCGTCCCGTACCGGCGTCCTCGAACTGAACGTCGGTGACACGCGTGCCGTGCTCGAAGACCACCCCGCGCTCGGTCAGCCACTCCTGGATCGGCCGCACGATCGAGTCGTACTGATTCAGCTTCGTACGCCGCACCCCGGCGAGCGTATGGATCCGCGGGAGCTCCTGGGCGAAGCGCAGCAGGTAGCGCTTGAGCTCGATCGCGCTGTGCCAGTTCTGGAACGCGAACGTGGTGCGCCACATCGCCCAGAAGTTGGTGCCGAAGAAGTGCTCGGAGAAGAACTCGTCGATCCGCCGCGAGCCGATCGCGTGCTCGGATAGAGCGAGCAGGTGAGCCAGCGCGCGCCGGTCGCCGTTGTCCAGGCCCAGGTCGCGGGCGTCGAGGATCTCGTGTCCAGCGCCGATCAGCCGGGCTCCGGCGTCGGTGCGCCACTTCGCGTTGAACGCCCACACCTCGTCCTTGACCGAGCGGTTCGGGTCGGTGAGCGTCGGGATGGTGCTCAGCAGGTCCCACACGCAGCTGTACGCCTCCTCCTCGAACATTCGCCCGCCGCGCGTGACGTACCCGGCGCCGGGACCGCCCGAGCCGTCGAGCGAGCCGCCAGCCAGCTCACCGGAGGCACGCTCAGGACGACACCCAACAGCCGCCACCAACCGCCGATTTCACGCAGTACCGACGCGACGGCCGGGGCGCCGGCGCGGATGGTCCCGTCCGCGCTGCGCCACAGCACTGCCTGCTTCGCGCGGTCCACGGTGGCGCCGAGGGCCACCAGGTCCAATGCCTGCCACGGCTCGATATCGGCCCGCAGTCCGAGTCGACGGGCGAATCCGGCCGCCGCGCCGCAGAATCCGCAGTCCCCGTCATGGATGAGGATTCCGCTGCCGTACAAAGTGCTACTCCTTCCCTGCCTGGTCAAGACAATCAGGTAGCGCCATCGAGGTCACCACCCCGGGGCAGGACCACGGCCGGGACAATCGAGGTATCGGACGTAACCGTGGCCTCGTCGGCGGTGGCGAACTCAGCCTCAGCGATCTGAGTCAGCGCGATCTGGTCGCGAGCGACGGCGCGACGCAGGTACAGGCCGAGCACGGAGCCATAGATGAGGTGACCGAGCAGGCTCAGCCCGAAGCTGGTCGGGCTCAAGCGGAACAGCAGCTGTTGTCCGTGCGGGGCGACGACGACGGTCACCAGGAGGCCGGTCCACACGAAGATGCCGTAGCCGATGGACAACAACATCGGGGCACCAGTCACGAACTTCGGACGGATGGTGCACACCACCCCGCAGAACACGAAGAAAGCCATGCCGATGCCGCCACCGTCGCCAAGCAGCCGCCATGTGTAGCCGACCAGAATGCTCGGGTGGCTCGAACCGAGTATCCAGCCGCCCATGCGCGGAATGAAGTCCGGCCAGATATGCGCGAACACCATCGGCAGTCGCACCGAGTCATAGGCTGCCACGGCGACCAGACCGGCGCCGATACCCCGCAGGGCCCACCTGGCTTCCGGCGACCGGCGCAGGATCAACGCCGTGGAGATCAGGGTGAGCGGAATGACGGCGAACATCGCGGCATCGGTCATCGGCAGCACACCGAAGACGTAGAGCGCGACCGACAGTACCGGCATCGTGCCGGCAAGGAACAGCAGCTTGGCTCGCACCACGGTGACCAGCAGCGGCAGCACGCCGTGCTCGAAGGTCAGTGGAATGTACGGCCCCGGCCCGGTCTCGGGAGTCGGCGATGTCGGCCGGGCGGACCGCGATCTCAGGGTAGTGCGGGCGGAGCGCCGGCTCAGCCCACTGCAATACAGAATTGTGGGCGTCGGAGCCGCGGCAGCGCTCTCCCGCCGGATCTTCCAAACACCCGTACCCGTGATCACACTCGTCACAGCTCCATTCTCGACTCGCAGAGGTCTCATATTCATGGAACATGACGGGCGGCAGTACGGGCCGGAATGCCCTGGATTGTTAATTCTGGGGTAACTGGATAGGTGATCGCGCGGGTGGGCGTGCGTGATCGGTGTGTGGCGGCCTGCTCAGGCGGTGAGTGCCGGTGGCATCCCGGGGATGCTGCGCGCGGCATCGGTGAGGGCTTCGAGCCAGCCGGTGCCGCAGGTCGGCGTGGTCTCGGGGAGCCGGTTCGCCGTGGTGGCCGCAGGCCGTCGCACCCGTGGCCCGGTGCCGGCTGCAGGGCGGGCGGTGGAGCTGGGACGCGGTGCACGATGAGTTCCCGGGCGACGACGCGAGTGCGTGGGGTGTCGGGTTTGCGGGTCGGCCAGCCCCGTCCGGGGCGTTGCAGCACTCGCGGGGTCGAGCGCGGCGGCCCGGACACCCGGGGTGCCCGCTTCACGATCTGGGTGCTCACGGTGCCTCGCTCTCCTGCCTGCGATTGCGGCCTCGTCTTCGACGGTAGGCACCGGCGGGCACCCGGAGCGGCTTGCGGGGACCGCAGTGCCCGAACAGACACGCAGCGGTGCCTCTTCCCGTCTGCCCGGCCGGTCGGCGGGGTCGGACGGGGCCCGGGTCAGAGCACTCCGTGGCGCAGCGCGAAGGCGACGGCCTGGGTCCGGTTGCGCAGCCGCAGGCGCGTCAGCACGCTGTGGATCACGTTCTTGACCGTGCGCTCCGAGTAGCACAGCTCGACGGCGATCTCCGAGGTGCCCCACCCGTCCGCCAGCAGCCTGAGCACCGCGAGTTCGCGCTCCTCCAGGGCGACCGGGGCGGGCGGCTCCGGCTCCAGGACGTCCTGCCGGATCAGCCAGCCGAGCGAGACTCCGGGCGGCTGCAGGCCCGGGTCGCCCGCCTCGGCGACCGCGCGCAGCACCCCTCGTGTTTCGCTGTTTTGGGTGATCATGTTTCGGCTGCGGCTCAGGCCAGCAGGACGGCGCGGGTTTTTTCGGGTTGTGGCTGGTAGTAGTGCTTGGTTAGGTGCGTAACCTGGTTTAGTTTCGCTCGTTGGTTGAGCGTGGATCTTGGCGAGCTTGCCCGGGTGCGTGTTGACCTGCAGGAGTTCTGCGCGGAGGCGTTCGCCTCGTTGCGTCGGCGGGACCAGCGGTATTGGGGTGGGGTGTACCTGCGGGGCCTGATGCTGGACGGGGAGCGCAAGTCGGTCGAGCCGATCAGCCTGCGTCTGCCGGAGACGGACCGGCAGTCGCTGCAGCAGTTCCCGGCGGACTCGCCCTGGGATCCGGTGCCGGTGCGTGCGGCGATGGCCCGGCGCATGGCCGAGGTGATCTCGCCGGAGGCGGTGGTGTTCGACGATACCGGGTTCCCCAAGTGCGGCCTGGAATCGCCCGGGGTCGCGCGTCAGTACTCCGGCACGCTGGGTAAGACGGGCAATTGCCAGGTCGCGGTGAGCACCCACCTGGCCACCGATCACGCCTCCTATCCGGCGAACTGGCGGTTGTTCCTGCCCGCCAAGCAGTGGGACCCCTCCTCGGACAAGTGCCCGGACCCCGCGGTGGTGGCCGCGCGCCGGGCGCGCTGCAAGATCCCCGAGCAGGTAGGGCACACCGAGAAGTGGCGCCTGGCGCTGGACTCGCTCGACGAACTGCACGCCTGGGGCGTACGCGTTCCACTCGCCCTGGCCGATGCCGGATACGGGGACTGCTTCGAGTTCCGCCTGGGCCTGCAGGAGCGCGGCCTGTCCTATCTCGTCGGGGTGACCGGCACCATGACCGCGCACCCCGCCGACGCCCGGCGTGTGCAACCGCCGTACCTCGGGCGCGGCCGGGTAGCGGGTGCGGCCTATCCGGACAAGCCGCTGTCGGTGGCCGCGCTGGCCACGGCCGCAGGAGCGAAGGCGGCACGGACAGTGTCCTGGGGTGAGGGCTCCAAGACGAAGGGCGGGCGGATGCGCACCCTGCGCTCGCGGTTCCTCGCGATCCGAATGCGCCCGGCCGGCGTCGCGCCGCAACGCCACTACCGGGGCCAGGACCTGCCCGAGTGCTGGCTGCTGGCCGAATGGCCCGCGGACAAGGACGCGCCGGTCCAGCTCTGGCTCTCCAACCTCCTACCCGACACCCCTATGAAGACCCTGGTACGGCAGGCAAAGCTGCGCTGGCGCATCGAGCACGACTACCGTGGGATGAAGACCGGGCTGGGCTTGGACCACTTCAAGGGCCGCACCTTCACCGGCTTCCACCACCACGTCACCTGCGTCGCCCTCGCGCACACCTTCATCACCCGGCTGCGCCTGGGAAAAGGCCCAGCAGCGGCCTGACGTTCTACCGGCTCCTACGCGAACTCCAGCGACTGTTCGCCACCTGGACCGGAACCTGCACCGTATGCCGCTGCCGAACCCCAACCTGGGCATTCGTACCGACCTAACCAAGCACTACTAGGGCCCTGCCGGCGAGGGCCGGCCGTCAGCGGATCGGCACCACGACCACGGGCGTCGGGGAGTGCGAGAGCAGGCCCTGCACAACGTATCCGGCTCCGACCGAGAGCGGCCTACGCTCACGGCGGGCTCCGACGACCAGCAGTCGCGCGCCAGTCGCCTCGTTGATCAGTGCCGGCACCGTGTTGCCGCGCACGATGTCGGTAGTCACCTGCACGCCCGGATACTCGTCTCGGATCCCCTTGAGCAGCGCGGCGACATCGTCGGCCTCCTGACGGTGCCGTTCGGTGACCTCGCTCGCGATGGCGAACCGCGCATTCGGGTGTACCGGCTGCCAGGCCCGCAAGACCCGCAGCGCGGCGCCGTAGTCGACCGCGGCGTCGAAGGCGTACCGAATCGGAGCCTCCTGCTCGTCGGGCTCGACACCGAGCACGACCTCGTTGAGCGGGTCGCCGGGCTCCTCGCCGCGCACCACGACCGCCGGGCAGTGCGAGTGCGCCGCGAGCTTGAGGCTGACCGAGCCGAGCAGCAGCCCGGCGAACCCGCCGTGCCCGCGCGTTCCGGTCACCACGAGCCGGGCGTCCTGGCTGAGGGCCACCATGGTCTGCGGGGCGGAGATCTCGGAAACCTCGCCGGTGACGACTACCTCTGGGTGCTGATCTCTGATCTTCTCGATGACGGTGTCGATCAACGCGGTCGCGTACTTGTGCTGTTTGGCCGCATATTCGGGCGGCTCGAGCGGCATCGCGGAGACGGCGGGCAGGTTCAGCGCGTGCACCACGTGCAACGCCAGTCCGCGCGCTTCGGCCTCGCGGGCGGCCCACAGCGCGGCGCGTGTCGCGTTGTCCGAGGTGTCGACGCCGACAACGATCCGTCCGGGCGCCGATGTGTTCTGTGGCAAGGGAACTCCAATGTGATGGGGGAAGCGGAGCAGCACCGGTCGAGCTTGGGTGCACCGGCCTTACCCGCCACGCTCCCCCTCGGTCGCGGCTTTCGTCAGGGCCATTGGTTTCGCAAACATCGAACACATACGAGGAAACAGAGGAATCATCATGCGCCGCAAGACTTTCGACCTTCTCGCCAGCATCGGCGGCCTGGTCCTGGTGGCCACCCTGGTGATCGCCGGCGCGCTGGCCACCTGGGGCTACACCTTCGCGAACAACGACGTGCACAACCAGCTCTCGCAGCAGCAGATCGTCTTCCCGGCCAAGGGCAGCGCCGCGCTGGCCAGCCCGAAGATCGGCCCGTACCTCAACCAGTACGCCGGCCAGCCGCTGACCACCGGCGCCCAGGCCGAGGCCTACGCCGACCACTTCATCGCCGTGCACCTGTCCGAGATGCCCTACAACGGCGTCTACTCCAAGGTCAGCGCCGCCTCCATGGCAGCGCCGAACAACACGACCCTCAAGGCCGAAGTCCAGACCACCTTCCAAGGCACCACCCTGCGCGGCCTGCTGCTGGAGGCCTACGCCTTCTCCGTCTTCGCCGAGCTCGCGATGTGGGCAGCGATCGCCTCCTTCTCCCTCGCCTTCGTGATGGCGCTGCTGGTCGCCTTCGGGTTCTGGCACGCCCGCCGCACCCCGGAGACCGCCGAGGTCCTGACGCACCACACCTCCCCGGCCCCGGTCGAGCCGGCCGCCGTCTGATCGACAACCGCCTTCGAAGCGCACCGAGTCGCAGCCCCCGCCGATCCCACGCCGGGGGCTGCGGCATGCGCGAGGGTACTTCACAGCGGACCAAGAACCGACCGGTCACGGGACCAATGGCCCTGAGGCTCGCGCCGACGCAGCCGTAACGTTCCTGGCATGCCTGGACAATCGGCGCGTAGAGACCTGACCTCGTTGCTCGACCCGCTGTGCGGCCACTCGCGCGGCGAACGGATGGCCGCCCGCGAGCCTCGGCACCATCCCACCGACGCACGTAAAGGAAGTGAGAACTGATGGACCTGACGACCACATACATGGGACTCGAACTGCGCAACCCGCTGCTCGCATCGGCGTCCCCGCTCTCGAATACGCTGACCGGCATCAAACGGCTGGCCGACTCCGGGGTCGGCGCGATCGTGCTCTACTCGCTGTTCGAAGAGCAGGTACGCCGCGAGGCGCGGCACGACAAGTACCTGGCCTCGGCCGGCAGCGAACACACCGCCGAATCGGAGTCCTACTCCCCCAAGAGCGCGGTGGGCGAGACCGGTCCGCGCCGATACCTGGACCTGATCTCCCGGGCCGCCGCCGCGGTCGAGATCCCGGTGATCGCCAGCCTCAACGGCAACACGCGCGGCGGATGGACCGAGTACGCACGGGCCATGCAGGACGCCGGCGCCGCTGCGATCGAGCTCAATATCTACGCTTCGCCGGTCGACACGCACACCTCCGGACGCGACGTCGAGGACCGGCACGTGGACATCCTGCACTCGGTCAAGGCCGCCGTGAACGTGCCGGTGGCGGTGAAGCTGAGCCCCTACTTCAGCTCAACCGGCGAGTTGGCGTTACGGCTCGACCGGGCCAACGCCGACGCCCTGGTCCTGTTCAACCGGTTCCTGCAGCCCGACGTGGATCCGGACCTGCTGACCGTCGTACCCGGCGTGGACCTGTCCACTCCGGCCGAGGCGCGGCCCGCGCGCACCTGGATCAGCCTGCTGCGGCGACAGGTGCGGGCCAACCTCGCGGCGAGCACCGGCGTCGAGGACCCGGAAGACGTCATCAAGTACCTGCTCGCGGGAGCGGACGTCGTGATGAGCGCCTCCGCCCTACTGCGCCACGGCCCCGAGCACGCCTCCGTACTGGTGGAAGGCCTCAACAACTGGATGCTACGGAAGGGATACGAGACGGTCGGCGCGTTCCGCGGAATCCTCGCCACGCCATCCGACACCGACCAGGCCGCGTACGAACGCGCGGGCTACGTCCAAGCGATGCGCTCCGCCAACGCCGGCCACGGAGTCTGGGACCGACGGTGAGCGGACTCCCGCAGCCTAGGTGCGCGGTTCCCAGCTGAACCGGAACCGCGCGAACACCGGGGCGATGGCGACATCCTCGCGCTCGGTACGCGCGCCGAGCGGGGCGAGCATGAACTCCTGGAACTCCAGGGCGCCGGCCGCGTGCGCGCCGCCGTTGACGACATTGAAGTGCGGCACCGGCAGCAGCGCCCGGTCGGCCGAACGAGCCAGCGAGCGCCACAGCTGTTCACCGTCCTGGGCGGCGAACGCGCGGGCCGCGGCCATCGAGACCCCGACGATCGCGTTCGCGCCGAGCCGCGACTTGTCCGGAGTGCCGTCGAGCGCGATCAACGCCTCGTCCAGTTCGACCTGGTCGCGGAAGGCTCGCTGGACGAGCAGTTCCCGGATGTCGCCGCGCACGTGTCCGACCGCGGCCATCACACCCCGACCGCCGAAGCGCGCGTCATGCGTGTCGCGCAACTCCAGGGCCTCGCGAGCCCCGGTGGACGCGCCGGAGGGGACCGAGGCGCGGCCCACCGCCCCGGCGTTCGTGTGCACGTGCACCTCGAGGGTCGGATTGCCGCGCGAGTCCAGGATCTCGCGGGCATGGATGTCGGTGATGTGGATGGACACGGCGGGCCTCCCGTTGACGGCGTGCCCGGCAGGAAGGTCGGGCGCTCTCAACCCCACGCTGCCGCCGACCAGATCGCCGGGACAGGGCCGAAGGACCCGGCCGACGCGGACCACAGGACCCCGCATAGCGCGCTTCAAGCACCTGGTGTGCTGGTTCGGGTGGACGAATGATCGAGCCATGACGCTGTTCCTGAGGAACGACGCGAAAGACGCCGCGGCCGGCCGCCCCGAACCCCGAGACGCCGGGTAACCGGGCCCGACGGCCCTGCGGAGCACGGACCAAGGGCTCTGAACACAGACCGCCTACTCCGGCAGTGTCGAAGTGGCAGCAGCCAAGACAATCAACGTCTTTCGGATGGAGTGCGGCGAAGATGGAGAACACCAGCCACCCACGGGTCGTCGTCAACGTGGATCACTCGGTAGCGGGCTACGCGGCCCTGCGCGTCGCTGTCGGTATCGCCCGCGGCCGACGCGTGCCGCTGCAGGCTGTGTACGCCACGGCAGGCATGGGCACAAGCGAGAACACCTACATCAACGAGGCGTTCCACGAAGCCCTCGGTGGCTTCCCGCTCGACCTCGAGCTCACCAAGACCACGGTCTTCGAGTCCACCAGCGCCGCACTGGCGAACAACGCGAGCGACCCGCGCGACCTGATCGTGGTCGGCGACGACGGCCGCAGCATGATCCGCGCAATCTGGTCCGGCTCCGTCGCCCGGCGCCTGCTCGGACACGCGCACTGCCAGGTACTGGTCGTACCCGCACCGGAGATGCAGCGCTCTACGCGACGGTCGCTGCGCAAACTGCGCAAGCAGCGGACCGACGTCTGGGACCGCTTCGAGACCGAGGTGCCCGAACTGCGCGGCCGTCCGTTCCAGGGCGCGTGAGACCGATACAAATCGGGTCAGGCGCCCTTGACGAAAGACGGTCCGCGCCGGCTACGTCGTCCAGGGCCTGCTCTCACACGCCGACACCCCCGTCGCCGTCATCCCCATCCCCTGACGTACCTGACACTCCCCAAGGAGGAGCCGTGAAAACGAATCCCAACCCGCTCTCGCCCGGCGTCGTCGTCGGCGTGGATGCCACCGCGCAGTCCGGCCACGCGGTCAGGTGGGCTGCCCGCGAGGCCGTGGACCGGGGCATCGCCCTGACCGTCGTGCACGCGCTCGACCTGCCGAGGACCGTGGAACTCCCGCTGATCGCCCTCGGGCCCCTCAAGCAGCGCCGCGAAGAAGGTGCCGCGCTGCTCGGCCTGGCCGCCGGGCACCTTGCGAACCGGTACCCCGGCCTGCACGTCAACACCGTTCTGACCGACCGGGGCCCGGCGAGCGCGCTGACCGAGCTGAGCCTGGACGCCGAACTCGTCGTCACCGGCACGCGCGGCCGCAGCGGCCTCGTCGTGCTGCTGTTCGGCTCGGTCAGCGGCGAGGTCGCCGCGCGCACGTACTGCCCCGTGGTCACCGTCTGGGGCACCCAGCCGGACACGACGAAGCCGGAGCTCGTTCTCGGTCTCGAATTCGACGAGGACCCCGCGCCGATCGACTTCGCGTTCCGTACCGCCGCCCGACTCGGGCTCGGTCTGCGGGCCGTGCGCGCGTTCCAGCCCGCCACCGCATACGACGGCGACTACGTGGACGACATCGAGATCGGCCGCAAGGACGCCATGACCGGGATGGGTACCCTGCTCTACCAGATCCGCCAGCAGTACCCGGAAGTCCCGATCACCTTCGAAGCCGACTACGGCGACCCCGCCACGGTGCTTCACGCTGCCGCCCGCGACGCACGCCTCCTGGTCGTCGGCTCACACCGGCGGCGCGGCGGAATGACGCCGAGGCTCGGAGGCACGGCGCGCGAACTGCTCGCGCACCCCGGCACGCCGGTCGCAGTCGTCCCGATCAGGTAAGCGCTCACTCCACCGGCGCGCGACGGAGCCTGCGCAGATACGGGTCGTCCGTCCGCACCGGTGCCACTGCGCCGCCGGTCGGCACGGTCGCGACGTGCTTTTCGACCCCGCCGACGGTCAACCGCAGCGCGGCGAGCTCCGGGCATCCGTCGATCAGCGCGGACAGTCGCAGCAGAGTGTCGACGAGACCGGATCCGGGATCGAAGGACAGATGCCCGGCCAGAGCCTCGGCTTCCCGCGCATCGAAGGGCACGAGCAGCGTCATCGCATCGCGCCCGTCCTCGGCGGCGCCGGACAGCAGCGGTCCGAAGACCGGGTCCTGCCACGTGGTGACCGTGACGGGCCGCCGCCCCGCGATCGACTCCCCCTCGGCAAGGCCGATCGCCGTGATCAGTTCGGCCGCCTCTGCCGGAGTCAACTCGCGTCCTTGAAGCGCGATGATCCCGGCTTGGGCATAGAGCGCGGTGCGCGCCTGGCTCGTCGACTGCTCCGGATCAACCGCCAGCAACGGGATGCGCCGAGAGAGCCGCCGGGCGGTGCGGGCGAACTTGCGCGGGTTGCCGAAGGACTCGACGTGCAGCAGGCCGAAGCGCGTGCCGGCGTCCTGCTCCCAGTGCGTGAGCACGTCGTTGGCGCTCACGTCGTACTTCTCGCCCACGGCCGCGAAGGTGCTCACGCCGATGCCGAGCCGTCGCAGATGGCTGAGCAGCGCGAGCCCGACGCCGCCGGACTGTACGGTCACGCCCGCGTACTCGGGGTCCGGTACGTGCTCCGAGAGCAGGGCGCTGAATCCCTTGGCGCCGTGTGGGGCCGCGACGCCCAGGCTGCCGGGGCCGACGAGCCGCATCCCGGCCTCGTGGCACACGCTCAGCAGCTCACGTCCGCGCTCGGGCGGGAAGCCGGCCGCGGTCACGATCAGCGCCTTGACTCTCAGCTCGGCGCAGCGCCGGGCGGCCTCGACGGCCTGCTCGGGCGGCGAGGTGATCACGGCGAGCTCGGCACGCGCGTCCGCAGCGAGCCGTTCGCCATACGCTCCGCCGCGCAGGACCGGCCCGTCGAAGGCGGCGAGGTTGCGCAGCAGCGTGTCGGTCAGCGGCTCTCCGGCCTCGCCGAGCACGGCGATCGTGGTCGGGGCGAACAGGCTGCGCAGGCTCGCCTCGTCGGCCACCGACTCCCGGTGCGCCACCGTCGCCAATACGGCCTCGGCGCCGAACGCGGCGCGGTCCAGCGGGATGCTCCAGATGCACTCGCCGCCGTCCCAATCGCGCTCGACCGGTACACCCAGCGCGAGGAAGACACCGATCATCGGCCGGTTCTCGCCGAGTGTGATCGCGGTCAGCCGACGTATCCCGGCCTGCCGGGCGGCGAGCATCAGATGCTCGGCCAGCAAGGTCGCGACCCCGTGCCCGTGCCACGCGTCGGAGACCTCGAAAGCGATCTCGGCCTCGTCCTCTCGCCGGGTCCGATACCACTCGGCCAGGCCCACCGCCGTGCCGTCGAGCAGGGCGATCAACGCGCCCTGCGGGGGCGGGCCCTGCCCGGAACCGGGCGTGCACAGGGCGTTGGCCAGCGTCTCGCCAGGCCGGCTCGGGATGCTGAAGAAGCGGCGGTACAGGCTGTCCGGGCCGAGGGTGGCGGCGAGGTCGTGGACGGCCTGCCAGTCCTCGGGCGTGACCGAACGCACGTGCACGCAACGTCCGTCGGTCAGCAGTGCGTAGGCGTCCGCGAGATCGATGCTCTCCATGGCTCCACAGTCCTGCCGCTCAGCCCGTTCAGACAGGGTCGTTGGTCCCTGCCGACTGCCGCGCACCCGCCCTAGCTTCAAAGCATGAGGATCATCGATATCGAACAACTCGCCACGCGCCTGCCCGCCTGGCCGCGCCCGCCGCGAATCGTAGCCTCGGGCAATCACGCCACGCCCTGGCGGCTACTCGAAACGGTGGACAAGGCGGTGCCGGACTACCGGCTGTTCATGCTCGGCGCGCAATCGGGCGTCCCGCGACGCGTCGGCGTCGTGCACGAAAGCCCGTTCGTCGGGCCGGGTGTACGCGGTCTGCCGAAGCTGGAGTATCTGCCCGCCCGGCTCTCGCTGGTCCCGCGGATACTCGCCACCAGCCACCAGCCCGACCTGGTCGTGCTGCACGTCGCGCCGCCACGCGATGGAATGCTCTCCCTCGGCATCGAGGTGAACGTACTGCCTGACCGACATCGGCCGCGCGGAACTGTTCGGACTCAGCCAGCGTCAGCAGACCACGAATCTGATCGAGCACACCGCACGACCGGAGGTGCGCGAGGCTCTGCGGGAGCAGGCCGCGCGACTCGGCATCGGCTGACTTCAGCCTTCCACGCCCTCGCTCTCGCCCCGGCTGAGTGGCACGGACCACACCAGGACCGTGCCGCCGCTCCCACCGGGGTCGGCGCTGAACCGGCCGCCGAGCTGCTGCGCACGCTCAGCCAGGTTCGCCAGGCCGCTGCGTCGCCCGGTAGCCGGGATGCCCACACCGTCATCCATCACGGTCAGCGTCACATGCGTGCCGTCCACCGTGACCTCGACATCCACCCTTCTCGCCTGAGCGTGCCGGGCGACGTTGGAGAGCGCCTCGCGCAGCACTGCCACCAGGTGCTCGGCTACGTCGTCGGGTACCAGCGTGTCCACGGGCCCGGAGAAGCGGACCGAGGGACTGAAGCCGAATTGCTCGGCCACCCGTTCGCAGGCCACGATGACCTGGGCGCGCACGCCCGGAGCCTCGTCGTCGGCCAGGTCGTGCGAGTGCAGGGAGAAGATGGTCGAGCGGATCACCTTGATGGTGTCATCGAGGTCGGATATCGCCTGCGCTATGCGCTCGGCCACGGCCGACTTCTGGGTGATCTTGTACGCGCCCTGCAACGACATGGAGGTCGCGAACAACCGCTGGATCGCCAGGTCGTGCAGATCACGGCCGATCCGGTCGCGATCCGCGTAGAGCGAGAGCAGCTCGCTGTCCCGCCTACGGTCGGCCAACTCGAGGACCACCGCCGCCTGCACCCCGAGGTCCGCCGTCAGCTGCGGAATCGACGTGTCGAACGGCGCCGCACCCGCCACCCGGGCGATGGCGAGCACCCCGCGCACCTGCCCGGACGCGCCGAGCGGCACCAGCAGCCCTGGACCGAACTGGATACCGGGCGCAAGATCCGGCCGGGTGCGGCCGTCGGTCGACACTTCGGGCACGGACTCCGGCTCCCCGGACTTGAACACGGACCCGAGCAGCGACTCCTCGACACCCACCGCGACCCCGCGCAGCAGCTCGGCGCCGACCCCGTCCGCCGCCACGATCACCAGGTCCTCGCGCTCGGCGTCCGGCAGCGCCACCACGACCAGGTCGGCCTGGGCGAACGTCGCGGCCCGCTGCGCGAACCCGGCGAGCACCTCGTCCACCGCCAGGCCGGACAGCAGCCCGCGGGTCAGCTCGCTGGTCGCCTCCAGCCACTGCTGGCGACGCCGGGACTCGTCGTACAGGCGCGCGTTGTCGATCGCCACGCCGGCCGCCGCCGCGAGAGCGATGAGCACGGCCTCGTCGTCCGCGTCGAACGGGACCCCGCCCTGCTTCTCGGTCAGATAGAGGTTGCCGTACACCTCAGTGCGCACCCGGATCGGAACGCCGAGGAACGAATGCATCGGCGGATGGTGCGCCGGGAAGCCGTAGGACTGCGGGTGCTCGGCCAGATCCACAGCGCGCAGCGGCTCGGGATGCCGGATCAGCTCGCCAAGCAGCCCGTGGCCCTCGGGGTAAGGTCCGATCCTCGCGATCTGTTCGGGCGTCATGCCCACGGTGATGAACCCGGCCAGCCGCTGCTCGCCACCGAGCACGCCCAGCGCACCGTACTTCGCGTCCACCAGGGTCACAGCCGCCTGCACGATCCGGGCCAGCGCCGTCTCCAACTTGAGGCCGCCGCCGATGCCGACAACGGCCTCAAGCAGCTTGCGCACCCGGTCGCGGGACGAGCGCACCGCGCCGAGCCGCATCTGCAACTCGTCCAGCAGTTCGTCGATACGCAGCTGAGGCAGCACCCGGGAGACCTCGTCGCCGAGCCGATTGTTCACCGAGACACTCCGCTCCACCGGCGCGGCAGCGTCCAACCGCCGGTCGGCGCGGGACGAGCCGTCGTATAAGCCCACGCTAGCGACCCTCGGGCAGGTGCGCGAGAGGCGATTCATCGCTCAAACCCTCGAACGCGTTCCCGTCCGGCTCCCCGGGGACGATCCGCCGGCCGGAGACCAGCTTGAGCGGGATCTTGATCAGATGCTCCTTGCGGCCCGGGATCCACGGCTCGGGACCGTACAGTCGAGCTTCCTCGATCTCGTCCGGTCGGGTGACCAGCTCGGCGATCCCGAGCACCACGACCGACCAGCCGTTGCGGGTGCCCGCGTCCAACCGGTCCACCTCGAAGGCGACGACCGAGCCTCGCACGGCCTGCCACGTCGATGAGGTCGAGGCCGTCCAGATCCAGATCGCGCCGTCCCGCAGGACGAAGTTGACCGGGGTGACGGCCGGCAGCGCCCATCGGGTGAAGACGAGGCGTCCGACATCCTGGGTGCCGAGCAGTGCGATGGCCTCCGCCTCGGTGAGCGTGGCCAGCGGCTTGGCGGGCGTGATTCCAGTCGTGTTCATGGGCCCGATGCTCCCTGGCCGCCCCGGTCGCCACCAGGGTCTTTGGTCCTTAGTGTCGGCTGCCGCCGGTCCTCGGCGAACCCCCGTGCCCCGACCCGCCGCGCAGCTCGGAAACCATGACCGCCGCCTGAACCCGTCGCTCCACACCCAGCTTGGACATCAGCGAGGAGACGTAGTTCTTCACCGTCTTCTCCGCCAGGAACATCCGCTCGCCGATCTGCCGGTTGGTCAGCCCCTCCCCGATCAGATCCAGGATCCGCCGCTCCTGCGCCGTCAACGCGGCCAGCGGGTCCTTCCGATCCCCGGTACGCAGCCGCGCCATCACCGCCGCCGTCAGCTTCGGATCCAGCAGCGAGCCACCTGCCGCGACCGTACGCACCGCACCGACCAGGTCCATCCCGGAAACCTGCTTGAGCAGATACCCGGACGCCCCGGCCATGATCGCGTCGAACAACGCCTCGTCATCCGAGAACGACGTCAGCATCAGGCAGGCCAACTCCGGCATCCGCGAGCGCAGATCTCGGCACACCGAGACCCCGTCGCCGTCCGGCAGCCGCACATCCAGCACCGCCACCTGCGGCTTGAGCGCGGGCACCCGGGCGAGCGCCTCGGCGGCGGTGGACGCCTCGCCGATCACCTCGAACTCGCCCTCGACCTCCAGCAGATCCCTGATACCCCGACGCACCACCTCGTGATCGTCGAGCAGGAAGATCCGCACCGGGGCGACGGAATCGCGCGACGGGGGCGGCGTGTGCGGTGTCTGCGTCATGAGCTCACCGTAAGCCCACCTCACCCGACCCCACACGGGCCGAAAGTCCCGAAACCACGGCCCCGAGCGGGGCCGTTGGTCCGCGCCAACGCACGCCCCTCGGCCCGGGCGACGCGGCGTCCCAAGGCGGATGATGTGAATGTTCCTCGCCGCCCCCGGTAAGCATCCCCAAACGCCGGGAGTCTACGACCTGACGCTCGCATGCCATACCGGCGGCCCGATCGAGGCGGTGTCGAGCACGCCACTGTTGTTGCCGGATGGAACGCGGCCGCGCAGGCACGCCGCGGAGGCCGCGGACACCGACGCCCTCGCGATCGCACTCGACCGACTGCGTCGCGGCGACGCAGTCACCAAGATCGCCAATCAACTGGGAATTGGACGGCCGGCTCCCTACCGGTCCCTCGGACCGCATCTTTCCGACGCGCCGGACCCGCGGTCTGCCTCGACAGCTGACCAAGACTCTATTCGCTCGCCGCGCAAGGCCTGGACGTGGATACTTCGTAGCGATGACCAGCCATGACGACCCCACGACGTTTCGCGGGCAGCTTCAGCGCGGACGCGGCACCGCCGCACGGCGCGCACCGCAGAAGCCTGGAGCCGCCGACGTGGTGTACGAGTGCGTGGTCAGCGATCCGCGCTGGGATCGGCAGGTTGATCAGCGCGATGGCTATCTCACGAGTCTGATCCTGCGCCTGGACTTGTCGCTGGAGCCGATCGAGCGGCATCTCACCGCGTCCGACGACGAGGACGTTGACGGGGTCGATCTCGCCTTGCAGGTGCTCGCGTTACTCCCGTTCGTCGGTCGACGCGACGCCGCCGTCGTCCTTCGACGTTACGCACTCGAAGGCAGGCATTGGGACACGGCGTTGGACGCGATCGGCTCTGCCGGAACGCTGAAGCTGCCCGATCTGTGGGACGGACTCGCCGACGACATCGTTGCGGCCCATGGCGAGGACCGGATCAAGGCCGTTGCCTGGTACGGATCGGAACCGTGGAAGACGTGGGCCGAGTCTCGACCCGAAATCCGGCGCATCCTCGCAGTCGACGAGCGCTCGCGTCAGAAATCCCACGGGCCCCGAACCCACTACCGGCAACCGCGCCAGACGATCACCGAGAGCACGACTGAGGACCTGATCCATCGGGTCGCGGCAGGCGGGCCTGAGCGCCGACCGGCGTTGGAAGAACTGGGAAACCGCGGAGAACAACTCGTCTTGGACCTCGCCGAAGATCCGGGCCTGCGTAACGCCGCCGGCTGGATCCCCGGCATACCGCAGGCACTCCACCGCTTGGGGACGGCCGCGCTCCCGCGGGCCCGCGTCTGGCTCACAGGTGACGGGATACTGGCCGAGTTGGGGGTTCGGGTACTTGCCGAGCATGGAGACGACAGCGACGTCCCGGCCCTGTTGTCAGCCCTGCGCCACGACCTCGACGACGGAAACTGGCGTCCCGCGGAGATCCCCGCCCGGGGTCTGGGAAGGCTGCACGCCAGGCACGCGGCCGACGACCTCGCGGCGGCTTGGGACAACACCACCCATTCCCTCGCTCGCCACGCGTACCTCGATGGGCTGCGCGGGTGCGACCCCGAGATCGCCGAGCCGTTCGCGGAGGAGGGCCCGTGGGACTGCGAACCATCGGTACAGCAGTTCGCATGCGCGACGGCCGCGGACAACGGCAATGTCCGGTCCCGGCTCGGCCAACTCGCCGACGACCCGCTGACGCCGGAGGTCCACGACGCGGCGAGCACGCGCCTTGCTGCGCTGCTCGGCGCCGACCGCATGTGATCACTGCCGATCGGCTCTCGACCGCCACAGACGTCCTGGTCGTCGGACTGGGGCTCGCCGGCCCGAGGCCCCCGCCATGGCGTCTCGGTGCCACTGAGCTGAACGGAAGTCGAAAACGCTCCCCTCGGCGCGCTCGCGTTCACCCCTGCCGACGTCCTTGCTCGGGTGGCTGAGCACGGCGACCTCGCCCTCGGCCAAACTCGACCCGGCCCCGTTCTGAGCGGGCGGGATGTGAACCTTTGTCCGACTCGCCTTTGGGTAGGGGTGAGGCCTGCTGATCAGTGATGTTGTATGAGATCACGGGTGGTGTGGGGCGAAAAGGCCGGGCTCGGTTTCGGTGATCAGCCCGAGGCTGACGAGACGTTTGAGCTTGCGAGCGCATGCCCTCGACGTGTTTGGGTTCGAGGCCGGCGTCCAGGGCCTGGCACAGGTCTTTCGCGCGCACGGGCTGGTCGCTTCGGTGAGGGCGGTGAGGATGTACAGACGGGGTTGTCGGGCAGGTTCGTCGGCCTGTGCTGCCCGGTCTCGCAGGTTTCGAGGGTGAGCAGGACCTTGCGGGTGGTGGCCGAGTCGGCGAGTTCGGCTAGATCGTCATGAACCTAGACGCGTCGCGCTCCGTGATGGGGCACTAGGGCTGCACAGGCAGCCGCCGAGAAGGTAGGGCGACGTGACGCAGACACCGGAGACGCTCGGATTCGTGCCGCCTGAGCAATCAGATCCCGCTCCCGCCGCGGGCGAGATGTGGCAGCTCCCGCAACAGCCGCTGCCGCAGCCTCAGAGACAGACACCGTCAAAGTCACAGCCCCAATCCCCGTGGTTGCAGCAACCGCCGCAACAGCAGCCGCAGCGTCAGCCCAAACCACAGTCTCAAGCGCAGTCGTGGCCGCCGCCGCGGCCTGGGCCCGAGCAGCAGCCCCCGCCGCAGTCCGGGCCGCGTCCCCAACCGAGGCAACGAGTCCGGATCGATTCCTCGGTCGCGGCGGGACTCGCGGCGCGGCAGCGCGCTGAAGCGCAACCGGCCGCGCTCAAGGCACGACCGGTACGACGACGTTCCCGGCCGGCTAAATCCGCCGTCCGCCCGCAAAAGCGCGTGCTCGCGCTGTGGATGGCCGCGATCGGCGCAGGCGCGGCGCTGATGGCCGCCTTCTGGTACGGCACCCCGGGGCTGAGTTTCGCCAACTCGGCCGAGGGCTTCACCACCGCCGGCGACGCCTTGGGGGTGCTCGCCGGTTACGTGCTGCTCATCCAGGTGCTGCTGATGGCCCGGATGCCCTGGCTGGAACGCGGCATCGGCTCCGACCGGCTCTCCGTCGCGCACCGCGCCGTCGGCGAATGGCTGGTAGTCACGCTGCTCGCGCACGTCGCGACCATCACCATCGGGTACGCGGGCGGCAAACTGTCCGCCGTGCCCGCGGAGATCCCGGTCCTGGCGTTCCAAACCTCATACGTGCTGCTGGCCACGGTCGGCGTCGGGATCTTCGTGCTGACCGGGCTGATCTCGCTGCGCCGGATCCGCCGCCATCTGCCCTATGAACTGTGGTACTACCTGCACCTGGGCGTCTACGCGGCGATCGGCCTGGCCTACGCGCACCAGATCGTACTCGGCCCGACGTTCGACGCCAACAAGATCGCGCGCTGGTCGTGGGGCGGCGCGTACGCGGCCGTGGGCCTGATGGTGCTGATCTTCCGCGTGGGCAGCCCGCTGCGGCTCTCGTTCCGGCACCGGTTGCGGGTGATGGAGGTGCGTACCGAGACTGCGGGCACCGTCTCGATCTACCTCGGCGGACGGCAGCTGCGCCGGCTCAAGGCCGAGCCCGGCCAGTTCTTCCGGTGGCGGTTCCTGGCGTCGGGCTGCTGGTGGCAGGCGCACCCGTTCTCGCTGTCCGCCGCCCCGAACCGCGAGTGGCTGCGCGTCACCGTCGGAACCCTCGGCAACCACACCAAAGCCCTGCAGCAGATCCGCCCGGGCACCCGGGTCTGGGCGGAAGGGCCCTACGGCTCGTTCACCGCGGCGCTGCAAACCAAGGGCAAGGTCCTGCTGCTCGCCGGCGGCATCGGCATCACCCCACTGCGGGCGCTGGCCGACGCGCTCTCCACCTCGGCCAGCGACGTCATCCTGCTCTACCGCGCCTCGGACGCGAACGCAATCGTGTTCGCCGAGGAGCTGACCTGGATGTCGCAGGAGGGCCGACTGAAGCTGCACTACCTGCTCGGTCCGCGCGACGCGGTCCCGGCGCCGCTCAGCGCCGAACGCCTCACCGAGCTGGTGCCCGACCTGGCCGACCGGGACGTCTTCCTGTGCGGACCGCCCGGAATGGTCGACACCGCGCGTCAGGCGCTGCGCGAGGCCGGCGTGACCCGCCGCAGGATCCACCACGAGCGCTTCGCCAACTGATCCACGGCCAACCGCCCGATCCCGGACAGCGGAGTGGCTGTGCTCTGTCCTACTCGGTCCGCAGCGCGGTGGCGGTCCGGGTCCGTGCCGCCCAGCCGGCCGGCAGCAGCGCCCCGAGCAGGGCGATCACGATCCCGTCGGCCAGCAGGGGGATGAGCAGCCCGGCGGTATAGGTGTGGGTCACGCTCGGCGGCAGGTGCCGGCCGATCGCGTTCCCCATCGAGGTCAGCGTCGCCTTCTCCACCGCGACCCCGAGCGGGACCCCGATCAGCCCGGCGACCAGGCCGGTGAGGGACACCGAGGTCAGAACCATCGCGATGGTCTGCTGTTGTCGTCACCGGCACTCTCGGCGCAGTCCGTGCCGATCGTCGTGTCCAGGGCGGCGGCGATCGGGTACGGTCCGGCCGCCTCGGTGACGCCGTCGACGGTCACGGTGCCGCTGGAAGGCTTGTCCAGGCCGGCGATCAGGTTCAGCAGCGTGGACTTCCCGCTGCCGGAATGGCCGAGGATCGCCACG
>Ga0302314_10005823_pt1 | contig 22391 bp, 23 predicted proteins | sample III_Palsa_N2_3_FD_200533 | JGI IMG/M metagenome (GOLD analysis project Ga0302314, IMG submission 200533) | Peat permafrost microbial communities from Stordalen Mire near Abisko, Sweden - III_Palsa_N2_3 | ecosystem: Environmental > Terrestrial > Soil > Palsa > Peat permafrost | place: Sweden...
GCATCGTCGGCTTCGGAGGCCTCGGGAACATCGGCGCCAAGATCGCCAAGGCGCTGGGCGCTCACGTCACGATCTTCACTCGCACCGCACACAAGCTCGAGGAAGCGACGCAGATGGGGTTCGCGGGCATTCTCGAGAGCAACCGGGAGGCCTTCGAAGCGGCCGCTGCGAGTTTCGATTTCATCCTGTCGACGATCCCGGAGAAGCACGACATCAATCCCTACGTCGCGCTCCTGAAGCGGGACTCGACGATCTGTGTGGTGGGGTGTCTCGAACCGCTCGAACCCGTGGACAACATGGAGGTCATCCTGCATCGCAAGGACATCGCAGGCTCCCTCATCGGAAGCATCCGGGAGACCCAGGAGCTCCTGCAGTTCTGCGCGGAACATGACATCGCCCCGGACATTCAGGTGATCCGAATAGACGAGCTGAACGCCGCCTACCACAAGGTCGAGAAGGGCGACGTCCGCTATCGCTACGTGATCGACATGTCCTCGCTGCAGGCGAGCGCGTAACTGATCAGTGTCCGACGGTTAGCGGCGCGGCGTTTATATCCTCGAGACTGCGCGCGTTGTCATAGCGCTTGCCGAGCTTCCAGGCGATCGGGAACCAGGCCACCGATATCACGGCGCCGAAGATCGCGAGCCCGGCCACGCCGAACGGCAGGATCAGGTGGCTCAGCCAGGATGAGGTCAGATCGCCGAAGCGGTAGACCACGGTGTCGATGACGTTTTTCGCCTTGTACTTGGCCTGCTGGTCGACCACCGTAAACAACATGTCGCGACTGGGCTTCGCGACGGCGTATTCGGCGAATCGGCGTAGCACTTGGACGCCGCCGAGCACCATCAGCACCGGCGAGAAAGCCACTGCGAGAAAGGCGAGCACCATGATCACCGGGTTGATCAGCAAACCGGCGCGCACGCCGAAACGCTTGATGAAGCGCCCGGTACCGAACAGCTGGATCAGGACCGCGATGGAGTTGGTGAGGAGATCGATGGTGGCGTAGGCCTGCGTACGCGCTGACTTCGAGGCGAACTGATGACTGATGAGATCGCCGAGCTGGAAGTACATTACCGTCGAGATCCAGGTCATCAGCAGCAGGAACAGCGCGATCATCAGCAGGTAGGGAGACCTGAACAGCAGGACGAAGCCATCGAAGGGATTACCGCCGAGCCTCTTGTCGAGGCTGGTCTTCTGCGCCTCGGCATCGAGCGCCGCGAACCTGCGCTTCTCCGCTTCGAGCACTTTCACCAGGATCGCGGTGATCAGGAAACCGGCCGCCGAGATCAGCAGCAGCATGTCGGTGCCGACGGTCTTGACGAAGAACGCAATGAAGGCCGGCGCGGCGATCGTGCCCACCGTGCCGCCGGCGGCGATGAAGCCGAACAGCCGTTTCGCCTGGGGGCTGGAGAAGATGTCGGCCATCATGCTCCAGAACACCGAGATCGTGAGCAGATTGAAGGTGCTGAGCCAGATGTAGAACGCGGCCGCCACGAAACGGCTGTTCTCGTGGGCCGCGAAGGCGAAATAAAAGCCGACCATGCTCAGCGCGATGACGCCGTAGACCCAGGGCAGAAAGGTCGCGAGCCGGATGCGCGAGGCGAAGCCCGCGTACAGCGGCGCAACGATGAAGCTGACGATGAAGGTACCGGTGAACAGTTCCTGGAGATGATCGACCCCGTAGATCGTGCCCATCGTGTCCCGCAGCGGCCGCAGGATGAAATAGCTCGCCATCAGGAAGAAGAAGTAGACGAAGGAGATCAGCACTGCCCTCACTTCGGCAGGCTCGACGTCAGCCACCAGCTTCAGCAGGCGAGCGAACCAGGAGGGGCTGTTATCGACTGCGTCGGTCATGGCTGTTCCCAGTGTCTTTTATGTTGTCGGCGGAAATGCCCGGCCGCCGACTATAAGCCAAGTTCATGCCTGAATTGAAGCGCGTGCGCGCAGTGCCTCAAACCGTTTCCCAAGCATCAGCGCACCCATGCCCCAGATGATGGAAATGCCGAAACCCGCCGCCGCCGAACCCATCACGCGCAGGCCCGCGGCGCGCAGGCCGGTTTCCATCCAGGCTGCGCTCAGATCGCCGAAGCGGTAGACCACCGTGTCGATGACGTTCTTGGTCTTATAGCGATCGGCCTGGGGCACCACCGTGAAGCAGATCTCGCGACTCGGCCGGGCGATGGCGTATTGGGAAACCTGGCGGATCACCTGCAGCGCCTGGATCATCAGCAGCGTCGGCGACAGCGCCAGCGCGATGAAGGCAACGGCCATGATGATCGGATTCAGGATCAGTCCCGCGGTCACACCGAAACGATGAACATAACGTCCCAGGCCGAACAGCAGGATGATCGCGGCCAGCACGTTCACAATGAGCGAAATGTCGGCAATCGCCACCGCGCGGCTCGCGACTCCCGAGAAGGCCTTCGCGATCACGTCGGTCTGCAGGAAGTAGGCGACGGTGTTGACCCAGGTCATCAGCAGGATGAAGGCGGCCTGGTGGCGCGAATAGGCCGAGCGCAGCAGCTCCCGGAAGCCATCGAGCGCACTGCCCGCCAGGTCGTGATCCAGCGTCGTCGGCTGACCGTACCCGCTGTCCGTGCGCAGTCGCGCCTTTTCGTGCATCAGCAGATACACCAGGGCGATGACCACCAGGAATCCGGCGGCGGCGATCAACAGCATCCCGTCCAGGCCCAGCGCGTGGACCAGCGCACGGATCAGCAGCGGCCCCGCGATTGCGCCGAGGCTGCCGCCGGCTGCGATGAAGGCGAACAGGCGCGTGGCCTGGGATGCCGAGAAAAGATCCGACATCAGCGTCCAGAACACCGAAATCATGAACAGATTCACGACGCTGAACCAGATGTAATAGGCACCGCCGATCCAGCGGTTGTCGGGCGCGATCTTGAATAGCACCTGGAACAGCAGCACGTTCAGCAGCCAGAACCAGAACACGCCCGGCAGCAGCCGGTTCAAACGCACCCGCGCGGCGAGCCAGGCGTAGATCGGCGAGGCGATCAGCGTGCCGATGAAGGTGCCGGTGAACAGCAGTTGCAGCTGATCGGCACCGAACACGGTCGCGACGGTGTCGCGCACCGGTCGCAATATGTAGTAACTGCCCAGCACCATGAAGTTGCAGGCAAAGGCCAGCAGCACCGCGCGCCGCTCATGCGGCAGGATCTGGGTGCCGCGGGTCAGCAACCGCTCGAGGCGCGGACCCGGCACGAGGTTTCAGCGCAGGATGGCGAGTCGCGCCAGGTTGGTCTGGACCGTGACATCCATTGCGCCGCGGTCGGCGTACCAGCGACGCACCGCGTCCACCAGCGCGATCGCGGCCTCGCGCTCCGGCTCCTGCGCGGCATCGATGCGCACCAGCTCGCTGATCGCGCACTTGCGCCGCTGGGGCGTCGCGCGGGTCAGGCGCCGCAGCCGCAAGCGGCGCAGGGCCGCCGCGGGGACGATCGTGCCGGACTCATCGTCGGCCACCTCGGCGCGGGATTGGGCGAGGCGGAACAGCACGTCGGCTGTCGGTACCGTCGCGGTCGAATCGGTGCGGATGGGCCGAACCCAGTTCTGGCACCACTCGAGGTAATCGTGCGGCGAGCTGCGCAGCGCCTGATCGCTGATCGCCACGCAGATGTGCGGCAGCGCCAGTGCCAGCGGCACCGCTTCGGCCCACAACCGTTCGTTCATCAGGTACTCGATATCGCCGAGATAGGCATCGAGCATCCTCGAGCGGACGCGTCGCGAAGTGCTCTGATCGCGCGAGGCGCCGCCTGGGCCGCGCTCTGGCGCCGGGCGCTGACTTTCAACGGCCATACTGTTCCCTCATCTTACGATCACCCGGCGCGGGCTCATCGTTGTTGTTCCGGCCGGCCTTCCATTTCCGTGCAGCCATCTTGGCCGAAGTGGGTCCGCATTGCCAACATTCGCACGCGAATTTGACTTTTTCGGCAGCTTAGCGGGCCTGGCCGCGCCGTGACAGCAAGCGCCGCCCGGGCGCGGTTGCTGCGATGCCCAGCAGCAGTCGCCAGCTGAGACGTCGGATCCAGGGCGTCGGCCGCGGTGGCACGGCCGCATAGAACGCCGCACCCACGTCGCGATGCAGCTGCCAGGTCTGGCAATGCAGTTGCCATTCGCGCGAACCGGAACGCAGCAGCAGCTGCGTGGGTGCCTGCAGCTCGACCGCCAGATCCTCCAGTTGCGCCGGCAGCGCCGCGCCCGCACCGCCCATCAGCGAAAGCTGTGCAGGAACCGACTCATCGAGGAGCTGGCCGAGCAATGTGACGCCGTCACGGCCCGGCCCGTTCACCCGGCGCACCGGTCCTTTGAATCGCAGGATCTGCGCCGGGTGGTTCAACCGGCCGTCTCGAGTTCCCAGACCGTGATCGGTGCGCCGCGCCGCAGCCAGAACCCGGCGCCGATCTCGTGGAAGTAGCGGCGCAGCCGCGTGCGGTACCACTGCCCTTCGCGCATGTGCACTTCGGCATCGGTCCGGCGGCGATCGCAGTTCTGGCGCCAGTCGGTGACGGTAAGCGCGCCGAAATACATGACGGCGCGGCACATCCGGCCGAGGTTGGCGAGGGCGCGTGCGGCCCGGCGATCGTCGAGGTACTGCACCACGTCGTAGCAGATCACCAGATCAAACGGCACCGGGCTGGTCCAGGTGTCCACCGTGCCGTGCTCCCAACCGAAGCGTTCACACAGGTATTCGCTGACATCCACACCCGTGTAACGGGCCTTCGGAAACGCCTTTTCCAATGGTTTGCGCAGCATGCCCGTGCCGCAGCCGGCATCGAGGATGCGCCGCACCGGCAGGCCCACGTGTCCGGCATAGGCAATGATCAGCTGGGCCCGTGCACGCATCTCTGCCTGGGTCGTGACCGCCGTGCGCGGATCAAAGTAATATTTATCGTAATACGCCCGGTCAAAAGCCAAGTTCACACCGCGTCAATGGCAGGCCGAAAGCGGCCTTGCGAACCACTATGCAACAGTCGGACGCACGGGTAAATTGCACGCCCATGACAACCGACCGAGTCTCCGCCATGGGCCCGCATGCCCTGCGGCGCAACGCCATCTGGCCCTGGCTGGTCATGCCCCTGGTCGTTCTGGCCCTGTTCGCCCTGCTGCATAACGTGCGCCGGTCCGGCGGGGTCAATGATCAGGACAGCAATTTCGGCAGCGGAATACCGTAGAATCCGCCCCCCGTTCACCGCGCGCTGCCCGTCATGCCCCGTATTCCGAAAGTCGGCTTTGTCAGCCTCGGCTGCCCCAAGGCCCTGGTCGATTCCGAACGCATCCTTACATCGCTGCGCTCACAGGGGTATGAGGTCGCCCCGAGCTACGACAAGGCGGATGTCGTGGTCGTCAATACCTGTGGCTTCATCGACGCCGCGATCGATGAATCCCTGGATGCCATCGGTGAGGCGCTCGCGCAGAACGGCCGGGTGATCGTGACCGGCTGTCTGGGCGCGCGTCCCGAGCGCATCCTCGAACGCCACCCGAGCGTTCTGAAAGTGACCGGCCCGCACGCCTACGAGGAGGTGCTGGCCGCGGTGCACGAACATCTGCCGCCGCGACCCGATCCGTTTCAGGACCTGGTACCTCCCCAGGGCGTGCGCCTGACGCCGCGGCACTATGCGTACCTGAAGATCTCGGAGGGCTGCAACAACAAGTGCAGCTTCTGCATCATTCCGGCCCTGCGTGGCCTGCTCGCGAGCCGGCCCATCGATGAGGTATTGCGCGAGGCCGAGCGTCTGGTGAACGCCGGGGTGCGCGAACTGCTGGTCATTTCCCAGGACACCAGCGCCTATGGCGTCGACATCAGATACCGCGCCGCGACCTGGCACGAGACGCAGTACCAGACCCGCTTCATCGACCTCGCACGCGGCTTGGGTTCGCTCGGCGTGTGGGTGCGGCTGCACTACGTCTATCCCTATCCGCATGTGGATGAAGTCATTCCGCTGATGCGGGAGCGCAAGGTGCTGCCTTACCTGGACATCCCCTTCCAGCATGGCAGCCCGAGTGTATTGAAGCGGATGAAGCGCCCCGCGCATGCCGTGAACACCCTGGACCGGATCCACGCGTGGCGGCGCGAGTGCCCGGATCTGACCCTGCGCAGCACATTCATCGTCGGCTTTCCCGGGGAGACCGCGGCGGAGTTCGAAGAGCTGCTGCAGTGGCTGACCGAGGCGCAGTTGGACCGGGTCGGCTGTTTCAAATATTCGCCGGTGGAGGGTGCCACGGCCAACACGCTCGGTGCCCATGTGGCTCCGGCGCTGCAGCAGGAGCGCTACGAGCGCTTCATGGAACATGCACAGTCGATCAGCGCGGCACGTCTACAGCGCCGTGTCGGCGCGACCCTGCAGGTGCTCGTCGACGGCATCGAGGGCCGGACCGCCATCGCGCGCAGTGAGGCGGACGCCCCGGAGATCGACGGCCTGGTGCGGATCACCGATGGCGGCAAGCTCAGGGTCGGCGAGTTCGCGCAGGTGCAGGTGACCGGGGCCGATGCCTACGATCTCACCGCCAGGGTCAGCGCAGCGCGCGCAGCGCCTTCGGCGGCAGCAGCCACTCCAGGCTCGCCTCGCCCACGCGCGGCAACGCGGCAAACGAAAGGCACGCCGCGCCGCCCTTCCTGAAGCGCAGCGACAGTTTCGCCTCGGCGCCGGCGATGCAAACCGCCAGCAGGCGTCCAAGATCCGGCTCGTGACCGACGAGCGCGATGGAACTCGCGTCGTGAGCCCGCAGCACCGCCAGCACCCGCGCCGCGGTCCGCCCCGGCGCGAGCACCGATTCCTCGATCGGCCGCGGCAGGCCGGCGCTGTGCAGGATCGCGGCGGTCTGCCGGGCGCGCAGCAGTGGACTTGTGATCAGACGCTCGACCGTGCCGCCGGACTCCATCACGGACACCAGCGCCTGCGCCGTGCGCTCGAAGCGGCGCTGACCGGCCACGGTGAGCGGGCGCTGACGATCGTCGGGCCATCGCCTGGCGTCCTGCTCGGCCGCAATCGCGTGGCGGATGAGGTACAGCCGCATCTTCAGCCCACTGCTGCCGCGGGTAACGGCGGCTCGCCCAGGATCATGTCCGAGGCCTTCTCGGCGATCATGATCACGGCGGCATTCGTGTTGGCGCCGACGATGGTCGGCATGACCGAGGCATCCACGATCCGCAGGCCCGTGAGACCGTGCACCCGCAGCTGCGGGGTGACGACGGCATCGGCACCGACGCCCATGGCGCAGGTGCCCACCGGATGCTGGGTCACGCTTGCGGTCGCACGGATATAGGCGTCCAGTTCGGCATCGGTTTTCAGCGCCGGACCCGGCGCGGTTTCCCGGGCCACCAGATCCGCCTGCGGACGCGTGCCGTAGATGTGCCGCGCGACCTCGATGCCGCACTTCGCGGTTTCGATGTCGTCGGGGTGATCGAACAGATTGAGATTGATACGCGGCGCATCGGTCGGGCTCGCAGAATTCAGCGACACGCGGCCGCGGCTCTTCTGGTGCAGGATCACGACTCCTGCCGTGATGCGGTCCTCCTGGCGTCTCGAGATGCCCGGGAACCAGATCTTCGCGTCCATCCGCACCGGATTGCACATCAGCTGCACGTCCGGCTGTGTCAGTTCCTGACGCGTGCGGATCACGATGTTGCAGCTGTTGATCTGCGTGGCGAGCGGCCCGCTGCCGAACATGATCCATTGCATCACCGAGGCGGCGATGCGATCGAAGCGCAGCTCGTTGAGGAAGGTCACCGGGCGCCTGGCGGCGAATTCCACCGGTACGTGCGGATGCTCGGACAGATTGCCGCCGACACCCGGCAGATCCAGCACCGGGTGGATGCCATGGCGGACCAGTTCGGCGGCCGGCCCGACCCCCGAGAGCATCAGCAGCTGCGGGGTATTGTAGGAGCCGCCGCACAGAATCACTTCGCGATCGGCGCAGACCCGGTGCACGTGACCGTCCTGGACGTACTCGACCCCGCCCGCCCGGCCCTTGTCGAACAGGACCCGCGTGGTCAGCGCGCGCATCTCGATCGCGAGGTTCTCGCGTCCCATCACCGGATGCAGGTAGGCCCATGAGGTGCTGGCGCGCCGGCCGTGGCGGTCGATGTTGACCTCGCCGCGCGCGAAACCCTCCTGCCGTTGCGCATGCAGATCCTCCGTGACATTGAAACCGGCGGGGGCCGCGGTCTGCATCAGCGGTTCATGCAGCAGACGCGCGGTGTTGATCGGGACCACCGGCAAGGGACCGCTGTCGCCATGATAGGGACCGGCGCCGCGCCAGCTGCTCTCCATGCGCCGGAAGTAAGGCAGGACATCCCGATAGCCCCAGCCCTCGCACCCCAGGTCGCGCCAGGTATCGAAATCCTGCGAGTGGCCGCGCATGTAGAACATGCCATTGATGGATCCCGAGCCCCCCAGCACCTTGCCGCGCGGCAGCCACAGCCGTCGGCCGTTCAGATTCGGCTCCGGATCGCTGAAATAGCCCCACGAGAACTCCGGACGGAACAGCGCGCGCAGAAATCCCAACGGCATGCGCAGCAGAAAGTGATCGTCCATGCCGCCGGCCTCGAGCAGCAGCACCGTGCGGTCGGTCTGCGCGCTCAGACGCGCCGCCAGGACACACCCGGCCGATCCGCCGCCGACGATGATGTAGTCGTAACTCTTGGAGAAATTCGTCATGTCAGACTACAGCCGTGTCGAGCGGATGTGCTGAAAACGACCGTTGACGATGGTATAGAAGATCCAGCTCACGATGTGGATGCTCTCGCCCTTGCGGATCGGGCCGGCGATGAAATCCGGCCAGTCCTCGAGGGCGTGAAACTCGGTGGCGACCTCCGCCGCGAGCCCGTCCTCGTCCGCGACGACGTTGCGGATCACCAGGGTTTCGCGGATTCTGGACTTCACCTCGCGATAGAAGTCGACGATGGCCTGGCGGCCATGCAGTGTCTTGCGCTTGCCCAGCTCCAATACCACATCTTCGGCGTAGTACTTGCTGAAGCCCGCGAAGTCGTCGCGATTGAAGCTCGCGATATACTCGCCGAACAGCTGCTTGTTCATGCCACCCCCCCGGTTGTTATGGGGACAATAATCGCAAAGAGCGTCCCATGGCACTATTTCAAAGCATTCTAACGCTGCTGGTACTGTCGGTGCTGCTGCTGCAGGCCTCCCGCCGGCTGCACATCCCGTATCCGACCATGCTCGCGGTCGCGGGGCTGCTGGTCGCAGCGCTCCCCTGGGCCTCCGCACTCACCCTGGATCCCGGGTTGGCGCTGGCCCTGTTCATCGCGCCGGCCATCCTCAATTCGGCCTTCGACTTCCCGTTGCGCGCGATCCGCACCTACTGGCTGTCGCTGGTGACACTGGCGGTGGTCGCGGTACTGGTCACGACCGCCGTGGTGGCGTGGGCCGGTGTCGCGCTCGCCGGGCTGCCGGTGGCCGCAGCCGTCGTGCTGGGCGCGATCGTCTCGCCCCCCGATGCGGCCGCGGCTGCGGCGATGCTGAACCGGCCTGACCTGCCGCGTTCCACGGCGACCGTCCTCAAGGGCGAGAGTCTGCTCAATGACGCCGTGGCGCTGCTCATATTCGGCGTGGCCCTGGAGGCCGTCGAATCCGGAGGTCCGATCGCGCACACGCTGCCGCGGATCGCACTGGCGATTCCGGGCGGCCTGCTGCTCGGCTTCGCAGCCGCCCAGGTCGCGGGTTTCGTGATGAAGTTTCTGGTGGGCACCATGGGCGGAATCCTGTTCCAGTTCCTGGTTGCCTTCGGCACCTGGGTACTGGCCGAGAAGCTCGGCGTCTCACCGATTCTCGCGGTGGTCGCGGCCGCGATGACGGTCGCCCAGCGCGACAGCCGCATGACGGCGCTCGACCGGATTCATTCGAACGCGGTATGGGTCGTGGTCGTATTCGTATTGAACGTGATGGCCTTCCTGTTCGTCGGACTCGAGGCACGCGGCATCGTGCGCAGTCTGCCCGCCGACCAGCTGCGCCACGATCTGCGCTTCGCGGGCATCGTTCTGGCCGTGGTCATCGGCGTGCGGATCGTGCTGGTGCTGGTCTACAACCGGGCCATCCGGCGGATCCTGCGGCATTACCACCTGGGGCGCGGCCCCCAGCTCAAACAGGGCATGGTCGCGGCCTGGTGCGGCATGCGTGGCATGGTCACCCTCGCGGCGGCGCTGGCACTGCCGACCGACTTTCCGCAGCGGGACCTGGTCGTCCTGAGCGCGCTATCAGTGGTGCTGGGAACCCTGGTGCTGCAGGGCGGAACCCTCGAGCCCCTGATCCGGCTGCTGAAGTTCCCCGCGGATGCCGCGCAGGAGCAGGAGAAGGCGCGGGTGCGGATGCTGCTCACCCGCACCGCCATGGACTCGCTGCAGGGTCGGGAGGATGAGATCGCGAAAGCGCTGCGGTACGAGCTGGAAATGGATCTCGCCGATCATCAGCAGGCCGGCCGCACGCCCGGCAGGCTCGATGGACTGCGGATCAATGCCATCGCCCTGCAGCGGCAGCTGCTGCAACGCCTGCGCCACGATGCCCAGGTCGAAGAGGAGATCTATCGCGCGCTCGAGCAGGAGCTGGATCTGCACGAACTCGCATCGACCCGCAAACTGCAGTTGGAGCTCATCGACAGCTAGGGTCCCTCGACTTCATAGCCCTTGGCCTTGAAGGCCGCGAGAATGCCGCGCGCCCCGAGCAGCTGGTGGATGGGCTTGAGGGCCAGCGTCGAATGGTTGTTGGCGAGTGCCAGGTCGACCTGGTGGTCCCAGCCGGCAGCGGCGTCATCGATGAGCTGCTTGGTCTGCGACGAAGCCGAAATGGCGGCGGTACAGACATCGATGGCCTTCGGCACCATCAGCTGACGCAGGGCCGCCACATCACCGCTGGCCCACGCCGCGGCCTCTTCCTTCATCGGTTCCATACCCGTTTCCAGCCGTTCGACGACCGCTTCGAGACAGTTCACCTGCGCGTCATGTGGAATCTGGCCGAGCTGGGTCACGAGATCGCGCGGCTGCTCGATTTTCAGTTTTGACTGGACGATTGGCAGGTTGCGCTTGTGCGCCATCTTCACCACTTCGTCCTGGGCCTGGTTCCCGGGCGTCAGGTAGGCAAAGTCGAGCGCCTGGCGATACAGCCGCAGCGCCGCGAAGATGGGCTTCATGCGATCTATCTTATGGTCACCCGCGTCATAGCGGCCGACGAGGGTCATCACGCGCGCGTACAGCCCCGCCGGGATCACATCCTTCAGGTGCGCGTTGCCATCCAGCACCTGCACGCCGCGCCACTCGAAGTACAGCCGTACCCAGGTGAACGGATTGGCGTGCACGCTGACCGAGGGGTTGGTCGGAATGACGGCCTGCACTTCACCCAGGACGGATTCGACCTCCTTCGACCTCCAGATCATCTTGCGTGGCAGCGGGTCGAGTGTCCCGAGCAGCCACAGGACATGATCGCCCTTCGAGACCCGCCACAGGCGCGGTCCGGGCCGCTCGCCGGTGACCTCGACTTCCTGAGGGGCGTCGGCGGCGGGCTGCGTGAGCGAAGATGCGGCGGGCGCAGGAGGTGCCGCACCGGCGGGTGCAGACAGCAAAGCCATGGCTCCCGCCATGAGGGCAGTGATACGGTAAGCGTGCATGGGGCCGTATGGTACCCGGACCCCGGGCGGCCACAGGACATTAGCCGGGCCGGCAGGTTGAACAAGGTGTAACGAGGCGTCAAGATAAGCTGCGGTTTAGGTTGATTCGGCAACTTTGCGCGGCAGGGTGCCCAGCCGAGGGGGATGGAGTGAAGCAACGATCGATCTGGACCCGGGTAGCGGCGGGAGCGGCCCTGCTTGCCGGCATGGGCGCCGTGCCGGCCTTTGCGCACCATTCGTTTGCGATGTACGACCAGACCCAGACCCTGACGCTGACCGGGGTCGTCTACCAGTTCGTCGCCCAGGCAAACCATGCCGAGCTGCATGTCTACTTGATCGGCCCGGACGGCAAGCTGCAGAAGGGTTCCGACGGTAAGCCGCGCCCCTACGGCATCGAAATGGCGGGCGCCGCGGCAGTCGCCGAACAGGGGATCACCGCCGACACCATGCCGGCCGGGACCATCATCAGTTTCAAGGTGAACCCATTGCGGGAAGGCAATGATTTCGGCTCCAAGGCCGGCACCAGCGCGATCGCCAAGTGTCCCTGGAAAACCCCGCCCGCCCCGGGGAAGACCTGCGACACCGTGCAGGGCAGCGAGCTCATCGGCGCCCCGAAATTCTAGCGGAGGAGCGCCTTGAACAGTTTTGCCGAGTGGCTGTCGACCACTCTGCCCAGCGTGTTCATCCAGACCCACGAGGCCTGGATGATCCCGGTCATCCAGTCACTGCACATCACCGGCATCGGCATCGCTGTCGGCTCCGCGCTGATGATCACCCTGCGCCTGCTCGGGTGGGTGGGCACGGACCAGACCCTGCCGGACACCCAGCGGCGCTTCGGGCCCTGGCTCAGCGGGGCGCTCTACCTGCTGCTCGCGAGCGGGGCGCTGCTGATCGTCGCGGAGCCGGTGCGCGAGCTGGTCACCTTCTCGTTCTGGCTGAAGATGAGCTGTGTGCTGGCGATGGTCGTGATCTTTGCGGCCTTCCAGGCCTCGGTCAGGAAGCACGGCGTGAGCTGGGAGCAGACGCTTGCCCGGCGACCGGGCGTGCGGCTCGCGGCCATGCTGACCTTCGTGCTGTGGGGCTGCATCATCATCCTCGGTCGGCTGATCGCCTACGACCACATCTGGGGCCACCTCTCGCCCGCGACCAAGGCCTGAGCCGGCCATGGACTTTCCGGCATTCCTGAAGAGTCTGGAGGATTCGGGCATCGCGCGGGGGGTGCGCAGCTCGCTCTATTATTTTCCCTTCCTCGAATCCGTCCATGTCATGGCGCTCGCCGTGCTGTTCGGCACCATCCTGGTCGTCGATCTGCGCGCACTGGGGCTCGCCTCGAAGCAGCGGCCCTTCACCCGCATGTCCGCTGAGCTCCTCAGATTCACCTGGGGCGCATTCATCGTGTCCGCGCTGACCGGCTCGGTGATGTTCATGACCAACGCCCGCGTCTATGCCCACAACACCTCCTTCCAGGTGAAGATGGTGCTGCTGGCGATCGCCGGTCTCAATATGGCCGCTTTCCATCTGACCGCCGGCAGGAGCGCGGCGAGTTGGGACCGGGCACCGGCGGCTCCCCGGGCCGGCAGGATCACCGCCGCTACCTCGATCGCCCTGTGGATCGCGGTGATCTTCGCAGGGCGCGTCATCGGCTTCACGACCACGGGCGCCCAGGCCAAGGAAGCCCCGACAACCACCGTGAATTTCGATGATTTCCTTTCGGGCGGTTCGGCCCCGGATGCCTCGGCGCCAGCGGCCGCTGGCTCGGCTCCCGCTGCAGCGGATCATCCATAACCGATGCGCTTCGATGCCGGCCGTGCCCTGATCGCGTATGCGGGAATCGTCACCGTCGCACTGGCGTGGATGCTGGTGCGTGATTCCCGGGATCCTGCGACGCGCAAATTCGACACCATCGAAGTCAAGCGCATCAACCTGCGCGAGGACGACGGCACGATCCGCATGGTCATCGCCTCCCGGGACCATTTCCCCGGGTTCATCCTTCACAACCAGGAACGACCGAGCCCGGGCCGTGTCGATTCGGCGGGAATGATCTTCTTCAACGACGAAGGGACCGAGAACGGCGGGTTGATCTTCGGCGGCCGCAAGGTCGCAGGCCAGGTGACCAGCTTCGGTCATCTGAGTTTCGATCAGTACGAGCAGGACCAGGTCATCAATCTCGAGCAGACCGAAGAGTCGGGCAAGCGCTACGGCGGACTCACCGTCGCGGATTATCCCGACGCCCCGCTGGACTTCGACCTCGAGCAGAAACTGTCCGCAATGACGGACGCGCAGCGCGCGGCGACGATCGCCCGGTTGCGGGACTCAGGCGCCCTCGGCCACCACCGGGTCTTCATCGGCAAGTCCGAGGACCGGGACGCGGTGCTCACCCTCCAGGATGCCCAAGGGCACGTGCGCCTGCGCCTCAAGGTCACTGCAGCGGGAGTCGCGACCATCGAATTCCTCGATGCCACGGGCAAGGTCATGAAGACCGACGGCCCATGAGCACGGGCTGGAACAGCACATCATCACGCCGTTGCAGCTCGGTGAAACCGGCCTCGGCCATCAGCTCGAGCAACCGCTCGATGGTGACGGCGTAGTAACGGCTCTTGAGCACCTGGGTCTGACAGACACCGTCCGCTGATTCCGAGGTGAGATACATCCGCACGTCGTATTCATCGTCGTGCCATTCCCATACCTGCACCGCGAGGAACCGCCTGCCGCCCTCGTACCGCAGGTCGTACGGTCGGACATCCGGATTGCGGCGCTCGATCCGTCCATAGTCGCGCACCGAGAAGATTGCGACGCCACCGGGACGCAGGCAGCGCAGACAGCTGCGAAAGGCCCGCAGCAGATCGGCGTCCGAGAGCAGATGCGGGAGGCTGTTGTCGCAGGCCAGGATGGCGGCCATCGAGCCGGATCGGGTGTGTTCCAGGGTCCGCAGGTCATCCACGCGGGTCAGGGCGTGCAGCGCACGCCGCGCGAGTTCGTCGTCGAGCCGTTCGATCGCCTTCGGCGACAGATCGGAGGCCGCGACCGCAAAGCCGTAGTTCAGAAGGCCGATGGCCTGCGTGCCGATGCCGCATGCCGCATCGAGCACCGCGGCGCCGGGTTCGATGCCGCATTTACGGAGCAGCTCGCCGAGCGCCGCGCCCTGCCTGACGATGGCACTCTCCCAGTCCGCGTAGAGGAGATGATAGAACGGCGCCAGCCGGTCGTAGAAATCAGCGCTCATGGTTCAGTATGGAACAAAAGGGCCTGGTTCACAAAACGGTCGCATTGCTCCGGCGACACTGTTCTTACCGGGTGATTCAGCTCCGCCCTTGCCATGAGGGAGGCCCATTCATACGACATTGCCGTAGACGTCGGCAGATGCCGACGGTCGTCGATCGGCGACGGTCGTCAGAAGGAGACGTTGTCGATCGACTACAGTTTGCCAACCATCCCGCACCGCGGCAGGATCGCGCTTCTTGTTGCACTTGCGATGTTCGGAGGTTGAGATGTATGAGCTGATCCTCACCGTGATGGTGAAATTCTCAGGGCCCGTAATGGAGCTCACGGGCGGACACGAAGTGTCGATGCTCACACGCCAATACACCGTGTCGGTGCAGGGTTTCGCCAGCGAATCGGCGTGCTGGAGTTACACGGGTTACGACGAACTCTCCAAGACCCTCAGCAGCCAGTTCGGTGCGCCGACGACCGTCGACACCGAATCCCCGCACTGCCGGCCGCAGCCCACCTCGACGACCGCGTCCAACTGAGGCAACGATCCGCTATTCGACCGTAACGCTCTTCGCGAGGTTGCGCGGCTGATCCACGTCGGTGCCCTTGAGAATGGCCACGTGGTAGGCGAGGAGCTGCAGCGGGATGGTGTAGACGATCGGTTCCTGGAACGCGGCGACATGCCGCGGCATGTTGATCACGGTCACGCCATCGGTGTCCTGGAATCCGGCCTCCGGGTCGGCGAAGACGATCAGTTCGCCGCCGCGGGCGCGGACTTCCATGAGGTTCGATTTGAGCTTTTCCAGAAGCTCGTTGTTCGGAGCTACGGCAATGACGGGCATGTCGTCGTCGACGAGCGCGAGCGGGCCGTGTTTGAGCTCGCCGGCCGGATAGGCTTCGGCGTGGATGTACGAGATCTCCTTGAGCTTCAGGGCGCCCTCCATGGAAATCGGGTACATGGCGCCGCGGCCCAGGAACAGGGCGTGACGTTTGTCGGCGAAGCGCTCGGCGAGCCTGTGGATCACCGGATCCAGTGCCAGGGTCTTCTCGATCAGCGCGGGCAGTTCGACCAGGCGGGCCACCAGGCCACGCTCGCGCTCGGCATCGGCGCCGTGATGCTTGGCGAGGGCCACGATCAGCATGCCGAGCGCCGTGAGCTGGGTGCTGAAGGCCTTGGTCGAGGCCACGCCGATCTCCGGGCCGGCGCGGGTCAGCATCACCAGTGACGACTCGCGCACCAGCGGGCTTTCCGGCGAGTTGCAGATCGCCAGCGTCGACAGGTAGTTCGCCTGCGACGCCAGGCGCAACGCCGAGAGGGTATCGAGCGTCTCACCGGATTGCGAGATGCTCACGAACAATGAGCCGCGCGGCACCACCGGCTGACGATAGCGGTACTCGCTGGCAACTTCGACCGTGCACGGAATCCTGCAGATCTGCTCGATGAAATAGCGCGCCACGAGGCCCGCATGAAAGCTCGTGCCGCAGGCGACGATCTGGACGTGCTCGGTGTGTTTGAATACTTCGACTGCCGCCGGACCGAATGCGGCCTCGAGCAACCTGCCGTTCGCGACCCGCTCCTGCAGCGTGTTGGCGACCGCGCGCGGCTGCTCGTTGATTTCCTTCAGCATGAAGTGGCGATAGGGACCCTTCTCGGCCGCATCGGCCGAGAGCTCGCTGTCGCGCGGCGGGCGATCGGCGCTGTTGCCGGCGCGATCCAGGATCCGATAGGTGTTGCGGCGGACTTCGACGACATCACCCTCTTCGAGGAACACGAAGCGCCGGGTCACGGGCAGCAGCGCTGCGACATCCGAGGCGACGAAGTTTTCCTCCACGCCCAAGCCGACGACGACCGGGCAGCCCTCGCTCGCGGCGATCAGGCGGTCGGGATCCTGTGCGCTGACCACCGCGAGCGCATACGCGCCCTCGAGTTCGGCGACGGTGGCGCGCACGGCTTTGAAGAGATCCTTCACGCTGCGCAGGTGGAAGTGGATGCGATGGGCGATGACCTCGGTGTCGGTCTCGGACATGAACTTGTAACCCAGCTGCGTGAGGTCGGCGCGCAGCTCGGCATGGTTTTCGATGATGCCGTTATGAACGATCGCCAGTCCGTCGTGGGAGACAATCGGATGGGCGTTGCGCTCGGTGGGTGCACCGTGAGTGGCCCAGCGGGTATGGGCAATCCCGACCTTCCCGCGCATCGGCTGGTGCTCGATGGCCTCCTCGAGGGCGCGGACCTTGCCGACCGCCCGCAGGCGCTGCAGAGCGCCGGAGCCATTCAATACCGCGAGTCCCGCCGAATCGTAGCCGCGGTATTCCAGGCGCCGCAGTCCCTCCATCAGGATGGGGACGATATTGCGCTCGGCGATCGCGCCAACGATTCCGCACATGTCAGAAATGCCTTCTCAGGTACAATGCTCCGATCACTAGTTTACCCCCTGATCGCCCCCCGGAGAGCGTCCCAAGATGATTCTGGTCACAGGTGGAGCCGGTTTCATTGGTTCCAACCTCGCAGCGGCACTGGCCGAACAGGGGGTCCCCGTGGCGATCAGCGACCGCCTGCGTTCGGGTTCCAAGTGGCGCAATATCGGCAAGCTGGAGTTGCGCGACCTGATCGCCCCCGAGCAGCTCGAAGACTGGCTCAAGGTTCACGGCTCCGCGCTCGATGCCGTCGCGCACATGGGGGCGATTTCCTCGACCACCGAAACCGACGCCGATCTGATCGTCGAAACCAATTTCCGACTCTCGCAGCTGCTGTGGCGCTGGTGCGCCCGTCACGGCAAGCGCTTCATCTATGCCTCCTCCGCTGCCACCTACGGCGGTGCCGAGGCCGGCTTCGATGATGACTGGTCGCTGGCGGCGCAGGCGCAGCTGCGCCCGCTCAATGCCTACGGCTGGAGCAAGCTGCTGTTCGATCGCTGGGCCGTGCGCGAGGTCGCCCTCGGCAACGCGCAGCCGGCGCAGTGGGCGGGATTGAAGTTCTTCAACGTCTACGGGCCCAACGAATACCACAAGGGCGGCATGCAGAGCGTCATCGCGCAGAAGTACGCGGCCGCGGCTGCCGGGGAAAGCATCACGCTCTTCAGATCGCACCGCGACGGTGTCCCCGACGGCGGTCAGCGGCGCGATTTCGTCTATGTGGCCGACTGCGTACAGGTGATGCTGTGGCTGCTCGCCAATCCGCAGGTCAGCGGCATCTTCAATCTCGGCACCGGCCGGGCCCGCAGTTTCGCCGAACTCGCGCGCGCGCTGTATGCGGCGGTCGACAAGCCGCCGCGGCTCACCTACGTGGATACACCGCTCGAGATCCGACCCAACTACCAGTACTTCACCGAAGCGCGCATGGAGCGCCTGCGGGCCCTGGGATATACCCGACCGTTCACGAGCCTCGAGGAGGGCGTGCTCGATTATGTCGAGCGCTTCCTGTCGCAACCCGACCGCTATCGCTGATGTCAGCGCCGCAGCCATTGCCGGCAGCCATCCGCCATCTCATCCTCGATCGAGATGGCGTCCTCAACCAGGAGGCGCCCGGGCACGGCTATATCCTGCGGCCCGAGGACTTCCGCTGGCTGCCCGGGTCGCTGCAGGCGCTGGTACAGCTCGCGAGCCTCGGCATGTGCATCAGCGTCGCGACCAACCAGTCCGCCGTGGGCCGCGGCCTGATGACCCTGGCGCAGCTCGAGCAGATCCTCGCGCGGATGCGCGCCGATGCCGCCGCGGCCGGCGCCCACATCAGCGGCGTTTATTTCTGTCCGCACGCGCCCGGGGCGCACTGCGACTGTCGCAAGCCGGCGCCCGGTTTGCTACGGTCGGCCATGCAGGATTCCGGCATTCCCGCGGCGCAGACCCTGCTGGTGGGGGATGACGTACGCGATGTCGAAGCCGCCCGGGCCGCCGGCATCGCCGCGGTGCTGGTGCGCACCGGCAAGGGATTGCGGGCCTGGGCACAATTGAGCGAGCGTGGCGATGAGGTGCCGTTGTTCGATGATCTGGCACAGATCGCCCGCAGCTTCGGGGACCGAAAGTCATGAGCGACTCCGCACAAACCGATCTGGCACCACTGCTGTCGGTGCTCGATCGCTATTCGAGCCTGAAAGTCTGGGTCGTCGGTGACCTCATGCTCGATGAATACGTCATGGGTGCCGTGGAACGCGTATCGCCGGAGGCGCCGGTACCCGTGGTGCGGGTGCGCGATACCGAGCATCGCCTGGGCGGCGCGGCGAACGTCGCGCGGCAGGTGGCAGCGCTCGGCGCCACGGTCAGCCTCGTCGGCACGATCGGCACGGATGGGGCCGGCGATGATCTGCTGCGCCTGTGCGCAGCCTGCGGCATCGATACCCGTGGGGTCGTGCGCAGCCCGAACCGGCGCACCACCCGCAAGCTGCGCGTCCTCGGCCACAACCAGCAGCTGCTGCGGATGGACTGGGAGGATTCGAGCCCCTGCGACGCTGACCTCGGCGCCCGCATGCTCGCGGCGCTGGGCGAGGAGGCACCCGACGCGGTCATCCTCAGCGACTACGCCAAGGGCGTGCTCACCCCGCAGCTGATCACGGCCATCGCGGCCCGCGCCGGCCAGGTGCCCGTGGTGGTCGATCCCAAGTCCCGCGATTTCACCCGCTACCGCGGTGCGACCACGGTCACGCCGAACCTGCGCGAACTGGAGCTGGCCGCCGGCACCTCGCTCGATCCCACCGACGCCGATGCGGTGGCCGCCGCGGCCCGCCCGCTGATCGCGGCCGCGGGCCTGTCATCGATGGTCGTCACGCTGAGCGAACACGGCATGCTGGTCGTGCCCGCCGAGGGCGCGCCCATCCCGGTGCCCGCCAGTCGGCGCGAGGTATTCGATGTCACGGGCGCGGGCGACACCGCCATCGCCGTGCTGACCCTCTCACTTGCCGCCCACGCCTCATTACCGGCCGCCGCGCGGCTCGCGAACGCCGCCGCCGGCGTGTCGGTGGGCCAGGTCGGTGCCGTCGCCGTGGACGCAGACAGCATCCGCAGCGAGCTCACCGCCTCACCGGAGGCCAAGGTGCTGTCGCGTGCGGAACTGGCGGCACGCGCCGCCTCCTGGCGCATCTCGGGCAAGCGCATCGTGTTCACGAACGGTTGTTATGACCTGCTGCATGCCGGGCATCTGTCGCTGCTGCACGGTGCCGCGCGCCTGGGAGACGTGCTGGTGCTGGCGATCAACAGCGATGCCTCGGTGCGCCGGCTCAAGGGACCCGAACGGCCGCTGGTACCGCAGGCCGAACGCGCCGCGCTGCTCGCGGCACTGGCCTGCGTGGATGCCGTGACCGTATTCGATGAGGACACGCCGCTCGCGACCATCGAGGCGGTGCGTCCGCATATCCTGGTGAAGGGCGCCGACTACAGGCCCGAGCAGGTCGTCGGCCGCGAAGTCGTGGAAGCCAACGGCGGGCGCGTGGCCCTGGTACCGCTGCTGCCGCAGAAATCCACCTCCGCCCTCGTCGAGCGCATCAAGGGTCTCGCCAAGGGCGAGTGATCAGGTGCTGCGTTTCGTGGGACGCTTCCAGCCGGGAATCGTCACGGGACGCACCCGGGCCACCGTCAGCTGTCCCGCCGGGGCCGCACGCGAAATGGTCGAGCCAGCACCGATATTGGCGCCCGCGCCGATGTGCACCGGTGCGACGAGCATGCTGCCCGAACCGATGAACACGTCATCCTCGATGGTCGTCAGTGACTTGTTGACGCCATCGTAGTTGCAGGTCACGGTGCCGGCGCCGACGTTCACGTCCGCACCGATGTTGGCGTCGCCGAGATAGGTGAGGTGATTCGCCTTCGAGCGCGCCCCGATGCGCGCCTTCTTCACCTCGACGAAGTTGCCGATGTGCACCTGCTCGGCGAGCACCGTCTCCGGCCGCACGCGCGCGAAGGGACCGATCCGGCAATTCGGGCCGATGACGGCCCGATCGATGATGGAGTTGGCGAAGACCTCGGTGCCCGCGGCGATCTGCGCGTTGCGGATGCAGCAGTTCGCTCCGATCCTGACGCCGTCGCCGAGCGTGACCTCACCTTCGAGCACCACGTTCACATCGATGAGCACATCCTGGCCGACGCTCACGCTGCCACGAATGTCCACGCGCGCCGGGTCGACGAGCGTCGCGCCATCGAGCAGCAGCCGGCGCGCTTGCCGCGCACGCCAGGCGCTTTCCGCCGCCGCGAGCTGCACGCGATCATTGACGCCCAGCACTTCGTGCTCGTCGGCCGCGATCAGTGGCTGCACCGCGACCCGCTCGCGCACCGCGAGTGCGATCAGATCGGTGAGATAGTATTCGCGCTGTGAATTGCGATTGTTGAGGCGTCCGAGCCAGCGGGTCAGCTGCCGGACGGGCAGCGTCAGTACGCCGGTATTGCACTCGCGCACCCGGCGCTGTTTCGCCGTCGCGTCCTTGTCCTCGACGATGGCCTGGACCCGACCCCTGGCATTGCGCAGCACCCGGCCATAACCGGCAGGATCGCTGGCGTTGACGGTGAGCAGGCCGACGGCGTCATGACCGGCTGCCGCAAGCAGCGTCTGCAGCGTCGCGGTGGTGAGCAGCGGGCCATCGCCATACAGGATGAGCACGCGCTGCCCGGGGGACAGCTGCGGCGCCACCTGCATCACCGCGTGTCCCGTGCCGAGCTGCTGCGTCTGCAGCACCCAGGAGACGGACTCGTGCGCGAAGGCCCGCCGCACGGCCTCGCCGCCATGGCCGTAGACCACGTGGATCGCGGCCGGCTTGAGGCTCTTGGCCGTGTCGAGCACGTGCTGCAACAGCGGCCGGCCGGCGAGCGGCTGCAGCACCTTCGGCAGCGCCGACTTCATGCGCTTGCCGGCGCCGGCCGCCAGAATGATCACCGCCAGTGGTGCCACCGGCGGCACCGCTGACTTTTTCCTGGCCACCGTCCTGCGAACCGATTTCTTCAATGCCACGTTGCACCTGCGCAGTGCCGGGCCGCGGCCGCATCCAGCTGCGGCAGCCGGGTCTGCATCTGCGGCCCGACGAACAGCTTCGGGTTGGAATGCACTTCCTGTTCCACGTTCTCGCGCTTGACGATGATGTCGCTCATGTCGTCGTACGCCGCGGTGAGGGAACAGGCATGCGGCAGCGCGTCCTTGAGCAGCGCCTCGCCGAACCAGGTGAGATCGCGGGTGTCGTCACAGCCGAAGGAGCTGTGGTGGGCATCCGCCGCGGTCATCACCAGGGTCGTGTCGCTCTTCAGCACCGGGATGAAAATACCCGAGTAGCACGCGGACACGATGACGATCCGCCAGCGGATGTGGGCCTCGTCCAGCATCCTGCGCACGTCCTTCGGCGACAGCGCATCCTCGGGCAGCTTGCCATTGGTGATCGCGATGCCGTCCCGGTCATTGCCATGCGAGGTCAGCATCAACACCAGTGCGTCGCGATCGCGATGCATGTGGCGGCCGATCGCGTCTACGGCGATGCGCAGATTGTCGTAGTTCGCGAGCGGATAGGTCTGCCGGTCATGGCTGTCGTTCACCAGCAGCAGCGAGCGCGCTTGCGCCGCGAAGCGCGCGGTGAAGACCT
>Ga0302314_10005824_pt1 | contig 22389 bp, 18 predicted proteins | sample III_Palsa_N2_3_FD_200533 | JGI IMG/M metagenome (GOLD analysis project Ga0302314, IMG submission 200533) | Peat permafrost microbial communities from Stordalen Mire near Abisko, Sweden - III_Palsa_N2_3 | ecosystem: Environmental > Terrestrial > Soil > Palsa > Peat permafrost | place: Sweden...
GGTGTTCATCTGGCGCCGCTTTTGGAAGCGGCGGGCTTCGGCGCCCCGCTCAGAACTTGTAGCTGACGTCGAGGCCGGCCGTGAGGGGCTGGTTGGTGATGACGCGGTTGTAGGCCGCGCTGCCGAGGTTCTCGGGATAGAGGCTTTCCAGCTGGGCGTGCTTGTTGAAGACATGTCCACGAAGACTGTCGCGGTCCAGGCGTCGCGAAACTTCACACCGGCCCGGATGTCGGTCAGGTCGTAGGCCGCCATAGGCACATATTGGCCGTAGGGCGTGTTCGGTTCCGGGAACGCCAGGGAGTAGCGCCGGCCCGTGAAGGTGTTCTCGATCTTGGCAGTGAACTTGAGATCGTCGTTGATCTGCCGGGTGTAATTGAGGATGGCTGTCCCGCTCTCCGGCGCGACCTCCGGCAGCACGTTCAGCGGGGTGATGTCCCAATGCGGCCCGCCGTCCAGGTCGGTGTGGACATAGCCGCCCGTGAGCTGCAGATCGAAGCCCGCGCCTAAGACGGCCGTCACATCCACCTCGGCGCCGTAAATGGTCGCCGTCTTGCCGTTGATGTTCAGCGCCCAGTCGTCGGGATAGGCCTCCAGCTGGATGTCGTGCCAGTGCTCGAAATAGGCGCTGGCGTTCACGGTCAGCCGGCGATCGAAGAAGCGCGCTTTTTCGCCGGCCTCGTAGCTCCACACCGTGTCGGGCTTGTAGGTGCTCGGGAACTTGTTGCCCGTGTAATTCATCTGGGCGAACGCCGCGCCCCAGACGAGGCCGGTGGTCGGATAGAGGGCGTTGCCTCCGCCGGGACGGAACCCGCTCGACACGGTGGCGTAGGTCATCAGGTTGCGGTCGAAGGTGTAGGAGAGGGTGACCTTCGGATTGAAGCTGTCGCTGGCGAGCCTGATCACGCCGGTGCACGAGGGTGTCGCAGCGCCCTGGGCCGATCCCCAGCCGGTGATGCAGGAGGAGAAGCGGTAGTTGTCATGGGTATATCGACCGCCGACCTCGAGCTTCAGCGCATCGGTGATGGCGTAGGTCACATCGGCGAACGCGGCGGACTGCGAATTGGTGGACGGTTCATAGGCGTCGAACCAGTTGGGCGTGGTCGCCGGGGCCGGCGTGTTTCCCGGCAAGAGCGAGCCCAGATCGGTGTAGGCGGAGAAGTTCGGCGTCGTGCCGTCGAACATCCAGGTCGAGTGGAAATGGCTGTAGTAGAGCCCCGCGACCCAGGTGAGCGGTCCCGAGCCCTTGGAGGTCAGCCGAAGCTCCTCGCTGAACTGGCTGGAGGTGTCCTTCTCATAGCCGGATTCGGGGCCGGAGCCGTTGGCGCCGTAATAGCCCATGCCGCTGCTGTTGACGCCGTTGGCGTAGTTGGTCACGCCGCTGTCCTGGTTGTTGAACGGCTCGCTGGCCTCCTCGGTCTGGGTGGAGACCCGCGACCAGTAGGCGGTGCTCGAGGTGAGATCGGCCCACCCCGCGTCGTCGTTGATATTCAGGCTGTAGGCCTTGAAGTCGTCGGTCAGCGGTTCGGCGATGTCGAAGGGCTGGTAGTGGGCGAGGCCCGCGCCCGGCGCCTGATTGGTGGCGCTGACGCTGTCATAGGCGCTGACGCCGTCCTGCTTGCTGGTCTCGTAGAAGAAGGAGGGGGTGATGGTCAGGTCCGGAGTGGGCTGCCACAAGAGGCTCACCCGCGTCGCATAGAGCTGATAGGCGTTCGAGCCCGGATAACGCTTCTCCACCGGGGCCGCCGCCACATCGCCGCGCACTGTGCCGGTGGAATCCACCCGCGGAAACGTGTCCGGCTCCGCCACCACGCGGTCGATCCAGCCGCTGGCGTAGTTTTCGCTGCCGACGATCCGCAGGGCGAGCTTGTCCTGCACCAAGGGGATGTTCACCATCAGATTGTCGTTGTGATTGAACGACCCGCCTTCGGTGCCTGAGAGGGTGCTCTCGCCCGAAGCGTGATAGCCGGTGGGATCGGGCTGGTTGGTGATCAGGCGCACGGTGCCGCCCATGGATCCCGAGCCGAACAGCGTGCCCTGCGGCCCGCGCAGGACTTCGATGCGATTGAGGTCATAGAGATCGGGATCGATCACCACGTGCCCGTTCTGCCCGTTGGCCGGCCCGCTCAGGGGGATGTCGTCGAGGTAGAAGCCGACGGTGGCGGAGTTGCCGCCGCTGGAGGTCATGCCCCGCATCTCGATCTCGGTCTGGCTCGGGCCCTCGCTCTTCAGCGAGACGCCCGGCGTTCCCTGCGCCAGGGTGGCCAGACTGGTGATGCCGCGCGCCTGCAGATCGGCGCCGCTGACCGCATCGATGCTGGCCGTCGTCGTCTGCACCGTCGAGCTGCGCTTCAGCGCCGTCACGACCACTTCGGCGATGGGCGCGGCGCCGTTGGCCGCCGGTGCGGTCTGCGCGTGTGCGCCCTGCGCGAGGAAGATTGCAGAACTGCTGAGCAAAGCCGCAGCTTTGCGCTGGCCTGAATTAGTCATTGTAGCCCCCTAGCGAACGCGTCGCGCAAAAATCAACCGCACCTTAGGTGCAGGCTAAAATTCGGATCAATTTAGCTTGAACTCGAATAAAGATGATCTTCAGTCAAAATCCACATGGACCAAATCTCGTCAATTCCACCCTTCATTGAATATATGAAGTATCCCCATCATCTCGCCATTATTATTATGAAGGCGGCGCATAAGCGGTGCATAAAGGACTTGCCCTCACTGAGCAGGTATTTTTGCCCTTGAGATCGGCCGGGTCCGCGGCGTGCCTCCATGGCTCGCCCCGCAGCGACGCGCTGCGCTCGCTGAGGGTTTCGTGCTCCGCCACTCGAAGTGCGGGAAAAAAGGAACTTATTCGGCGTCCACAGGGCGCGCATTTTGGAGCGTTTGACGCTAACGCCCGAGCAGCACGCCGCCTTCGCTCGCCGGTGGGGCCGAGATCGACACTCGGCGCTTCTTATCGACCGACAGTCTTTATCCAGAGGTTCCCGAGGTCGACCAGCCCTTGGTCGCCAACGGCCTGAGCTGACTCCAGAGTGCATGGGGCGACAGTGCGCCCGGCTCCACGTCGAAGATTCGCGCCAGGGTCTGGAGGTCCCGCAAATAGGCCTCACCGCAGGCGCCAAAAAGCATGGCGTCATAGCGCGAGACTTCTTCCGCGCGCACTTGCCTGTGATCGGCGCTGACGCTCAACTTTAGTCTCCGACGGCGTGCGGATCGATCTCGTGGATCGGGAGGTCCCAATGGTTGGCGGTCAACTCCCAGCGCCGGTTCTCCTCCCGCTCGCGGGTGGCCTTGTCCGGAAAGAGGGCGCGGGCGACCTTCCCTTCGTGGGTGGCGGCGTCGTGATCCTTGTAGGTGATGACGATCCGGTAGTCCCAGCGGGCGTCTTCGCTGGTGTGCAGGCTCGGGCGGACGACGGTGTAGTTCAGAACGTAGCCGAGCCGCTTTTCCTCATCGAGTTCGGGGATCTGGTACTTCTGGAAGATGCGCCAGAACTCGTCCTGGAAGCCGTATTTGACCCGATAGACCCACTCCTCCTGGAAGCTTTTCGGCTTTGCGGGCGGCTGGGCGAACGCCGGCGTCGCCAGCATCACGAGGATCGACGGTAAAAGGAGCACTGTCTTGGAGAGGTGGATTGTCATGGTCTCATCCTTGATCGCGGATCGCCTGATCCGGCTGTGTCATTGAAGTTTCGGATAGCCTTGGGAGACGGCGATCTGTTCGGCGTGCAGGACGGCGCGGTAGTGAGCTACGGGCACCTGGGTGAAGCCGTCGATCAGGAGCGCGTCGAGGGTCGGCTTCAGCGCTGGGTCCTCGGCCACCGTCGTCAGGGCGTCCTGAAGGGCGGCGATGATCTCTGGCGGCGTGGACTGCGCGCTGATCAGCGGGAGGCCCGGCGTCTGCGCCGTGAAGCTGAGCACGCGGACCCGCTCCACACTCGTGGGTTTCAGGCGTTGCAGCAGCGCATAGGTGACGCAATCGATGGCGGCGAGATCGGCCTCGTCGTCGATCACGGCGTCGAGGCTGGCCGAGTGCGAGCCGGTCAGGACGACCTCGCCGAAGAAGGCGTCCTCGCCCAGGCGGGACAGCGGCGCGATCTCGGCGCGGAGCAGGTTCATGCCGGTGTTGGAGCATTCGTCGTTGAGGGCGCACCGCGCGCCGCGGAACTGGCTGACGCCGCCCCGGGGATCACCTTTTCGCACGACGATCAGGCTGCGGTGGTTAGGGCCGTCGCAGCCCCGCGCGCGGTATCGGGGCGTGGCCACCAGCCGGACGCGTCCCGCCAGATGCTTCAGGAGGGGATAGCCGCAGGTCTGCCCGAGAAGAAGGTCCGGTTCGGTCCAAAGCGTCGTCGGCGGTTCGTCTCGAGTGAGGTGGTCTGGCGCATCGACGCCGACAGCGCGCAGGCGCGTCCCGATTGCGTCCCACAGCCGATCGTGATGGCCTTCGAGGCCCGGCAGGTCATACATCGGCAGGCCGGCGATCATGGCTCGGCGCCGGACGCGGTCGAACTTGTCGGGTGAAAGAGATGGTCGTGACGGACGAGCAGGAACCGCCTGAAAACCTCGCCATAGCCGTCGTAAACCAAGCCGCCGTTGTCCGTTAGGATGCGCCCGCGATGACGGCGGTACAGGTCCGGCAACTGCGTCCAGGATGCGCCCGGATACGCATGGTGGACGGCGTGCAGGTTGTTGTTGAGGAACAGCAGCCCAAACACCGGCGCATTCTCGACGATCGCGATCCGGTGGCCGGGCAGCTCCGCCGCGCGATGTTCCGCGAACGAGCGAAGAAGCGCCAGCGCCGCGCCGGGATAGATGAAGGTGGCGATGTAAATGAGGAGGCTCATGTGGCAGACCAGCGTCAGCCAGAGGACCACCGCCGCGGCCTGGAGCAGATGCACGCCCCAGATCGCCCAGCGACGGCGATCCCCGCAGGCCAGCACGGCGGCTTCACGGACCAGGAAGGTCAAAATTTCGGTGATGAGTCCGAGGATCAGCCGCCCCAGAAGCGTCGAACTCCACGCCATGATGAAGGCTTCGATCCTGCCCAGCGCGTTCCCACGCGGGCGCAGATAGCGGGATTCGGGATCGGCGGCCGGCTCTGTCAGGTCTTCGGAGGCATGGTGGGCGACGTGGGTTTCCCGGTATCGCGCGTAAGGCAGCCAAAGTGACAATGGCGGGGCGCCGATCAGCGTGTTGATGGTGCGCGATCGGGTGGGATGCCCGTGGATGGTCTCGTGCTGAAGCGATCCGTGCCATGCCAGAATCCAGCCTCCGAGAAGGACCAGCAGCGGCGTCGGAATCCAGCGATGGAAATAGGTCACGCCGAGCCAGCCCGTATAGATCGCCGCGGCAAGAAGCAGAGTTTCTCTCTCAGCCGGCACGGGATCAGTCGCGGCGCTTGAACGGCGATGCAGGGTGGGAAATGGCATGGCGACCAATGCTGTGACGGCTTATAGCGTCATGGGCATCGCTTCGCTGCAAGCCAGATGCGTCGAATAGGGTCGTAGAAAAACTATCGCCCCGCTTGGGATCAGATGTCGCGTCAGGCTGTTCGACGCCGCCTTTGTAGGTTCAGCCTGGGTTTCGCCTACGGCTCTCGGGCGCGTGCGACAGCGCAGCGACGAACTCCAGGAGAGCGGCGGTCGTTCGTTCGCGCTCGCCGGTCGACAGGAAGTCCTGAAGCAGCCCCGTGATCGTCGCCATGATCAGGGTCGCGTGGGCGGCGGAGGCCTTGCCCATGACAGCAGTCTCGGCGGATGCGCCGCCGATCAGCTTCAGCCAGACGGAGGTGCTGTCGAGGCGCGCTTCCCTGGAAAAACGCAACTGGTCGTACATGCAAAGGCCGTCGACCTCGAACAGGAGCCGGAAATAATTCTGGTTGGTCTCCTCGGTGGCCCAGGTCCAGAAGCGCAGGAGGGCGTCCTCTGAAGAGCCGGAGGCCTTGCGATCCGGCAGCGCCGCAAGAGCCCGCTCGACCCGCGACCGCACTTCCCGAAGCGCGCAGACCAGCAGGTTCTCCTTGGTGTCGAAGTGGTAGATCAGGAGCCTGGCGCTGGTCCCGACAGCTTCGGCCAGCGGGCGGAGCGAGAGGTCCGAGACGCCGTTTTCGAGCAGCGAATCGACGATGCTGTCCAGGAGTTCCACGCGGCGATCGGAAGGTTGTTCCATGTCGCCATCTGACATAAACCGACCGTTACAGGCAATCTGTCTCAGATCGCTACGTCAGCTGTCCGCAGAAATCGACCAACTGATCGACCTCCGCCTCGAGGTTGAAGTAATGGGGTGACGCCCGCAGGATGTAGGACAGACCTCGCGCGTCGGAATCGAGGCGAGTGCTGGTCGGAGGCGAGGCGCCGATGACGATCTTTGCGCGGGCTGTCTCGGCGAGAATATCCTGGATCGGATGGTTCTGGATCGAGAAGCTGACGATCGCCGACTTGTCGCTACCGAGGTCGTGCAGGGTGATGTTGTCCAGGGCGCAAAGCCCTGCCCGGAGCCGGTTGGCCAGGGTCCGGCATCGAACCTCGATCTCGTTTAGGCCGACCGTGCAGGCGTAATCGGCCGCGGCGCCAAGTCCCAGCCGGGCGGCGTAGTTGTTTTCCCAGGTCTCGAAGCGCCGGGCGTCGGGCCGCAGGGTGTATTCGTTCGTCGCCGTCCAGGGCGCCGCAAAATGGTCAATCATCGGCGGCTCGAGCGTCAGCATCAAATCGCGCCGGATGTAGAGGAAGCCCGTGCCCCTTGGTCCGCGCAGGAACTTGCGTCCCGTGGCGGTGAGGATGTCGCATTGGATCGCGTTCACATCCACGGCCATCTGCCCGACCGCCTGACAGGCGTCGAGCAGGTAGGGAACGCCTGCCGCCCGCGCGATCTGGCCGATGGCTGCGGCGGGGTTGGTCAGGCCGCCGTTGGTGGGAACCCATGTGATGGCGATCAGCTTCACGCGATCGTCGATCATCTCGCGCAGCGCGTCTGGATCAGTGGCGCCGAACTCGTCGTTGGGGATGATGTCGATCACGACGCCTCGCCGCTTGGCCATCTGCAGGTAGGCGACGTAGTTGGCGGCATACTCGGCGCGGCCCGTGAGGATGCGATCCCCGGCCTGCCAGTCGAAGGCATAGAAGGCCATCTGCCAAGCGACGGTGGCGTTCTCGACCAGGGCGATCTCGTCCCGATCCGCGTTCACCAGCCGGGCGACGCTGTCGTAGACTCCGTCCAGGCGCTTCTGTTCGCGATCGGCGGCGGCGTATCCGCCGATCCGCTGCTCCAGCCGCACATGGTCGATCATCGCGTCCACCACCGGCTCGGGCATCAGCGAGGACCCGGCGCTGAGGAGGAAGCATTGCTCCTCAGCCGCCGGCGTATCGGCCCTGATCCGGGCGAGGTCGAGGGCAGGGGGTCTAGCGGTTGACATCGATCACCAGACGACCGCGCACGGCGCCGTCGAGGATCTGGACGGCGCGCTCCGGGACCTCATCCAGCGTGATGGTCTCGCTCATGGCGTCGAGAAGATCGATTCTGAGGTCCGTCGCCAGTCTACGCCATGCTTCGGCACGTTTCGCCGCCGGACAATTGACGGAATCCACCCCCGCCAGCGTCACGCCGCGCAGGATGAAGGGCGCCACGGAGCCCGGCAGGTCCATGCCCTGAGCCAGCCCGCAGGCCGCCACGGCGCCGCCGTATCGGGTCTGGGCCAGCACATTGGCGAGGGTGTGGCTGCCGACGGAGTCGACGGCCCCGGCCCAGCGCTCCTTGCCGAGGGGGCGGCCCGGCGCGGAGAGTTCGGCCCGGTCGATGATCTCTGACGCGCCAAGGCCAAGCAGATAGGGCGTCTCGCCCTCCTTGCGGCCTGTCGACGCCAGCACCCGGTAGCCGAGCCCCGAAAGGAGGGCGATGGCGACGCCGCCGACCCCGCCGGAGGCTCCGGTGACGAGGATATCCCCCCGTTCGGGGTTGAGGCCCTGCGTTTCCAGCGCCATGACGCAGAGCATGGCGGTGTATCCCGCGGTGCCGATGGCCATGGCCTGCGCCGTCGTGATCGACCCGGGCAGCTTGACCAGCCAGTCGCCTTTGACCCGAGCCTTCTGGGCGAAGCCGCCGTGGTGGTTCTCCCCGACGCCCCAGCCGTTCAGCACCACCCTATCGCCGACCTCGAATTCCGCATGGGTCGAGCGCTCGACCACGCCCGCGAAGTCGATGCCGGGCGTGAGCGGCCAAACACGGACCACGGGCGCCTTCCCGGTCATCGCCAGTCCATCCTTGTAGTTGAGGGTTGAGAATTCGACCCGCACGTCCACGTCCCCGTCCATCAGGTCGCTGTCGGTGAGGTCGACGAAGCGGGCCTCCTGCCCCTGGTCGGTTTTGAAGAGGCGGATGGCGCGAAACGGGGAGGCCATGTCAGGCTTTTCTTTCTGGCGTTTGGGGCTGAAGTCCGAAGCGGTCGCCGCGCCGTCCCTTGACGGCGAGATCGACCGTATGCAGGCGCTTGACGTCGTCCATCCGGTGGAGCGAGCCGGGCATGTGCATCATGGCCTGATAATCGCCGAGGGAGTCTTCCAACGCGCGCGTGAAGCCTTGCGCATCCTGAGCCTTGTTCATCTGGATCTTGGCCATGCGCAGCGCCTCAGGGCTGTTCTCGGCCACCCGCCTAGCCCAGGCGAAGGTCTCGCGCTCGAGGTCGGCTTTCGGCAGCACGCGGTTGACGAAGCCGTAGCGCTCGGCTTCCCCGGCTGAGATGAAGCGGCTCTCGAAACAGAGCTCCTTGGCCCGCCGCACGCCGATATCCCAGGGGATCGACATGTATTCGACGAACCCCGCCAGGAATTCCGCGTCCTCGGCGGCGAACACCACGTCCATCGCCGCCGCAAGCATCCAGCCGGCATAGATGCAGTAGCCCTCGACCATGGCGATGGTGGGCTTGGGGAAGTTGCGCCATTTGACCAGCAGGTCGAGATTGTAGTGCTTGAACTGATCGTAAGTCTGGATGCCGGGGGGCGCCCCCAACGCACGGCGATAAGCGATCTCCTCCGGCGTTCCGAGATCATGGCCGGTGGAGAAGACGCCGCCCGCGCCGCGCACCAGAACGACCCTCACCTCATGGTCGGCCTGCGCCTGATCGAACGCCTGCTCCAGCTCGTCCAGCATCTGGTAGCCCTGCGCGTTGCGGTAAGCCGGACGGTTCAGGGTGATGACGCCGATCGGGCCGTCAACGGCGTAGAGGATATGCTGGAAGTCCACGGACATCTCCCTTTGAGGATATTTCAGGCCATCCTTAGGCTTTGCAAGACGTCCTCATCATGCACCTTGCGCACGCGCATTTTGTGTAACGAATGTTACACTCCGTGGTGTTAAGAGCAAGGCCTAACGACGACACCCTGGCTTGTTCGCAATCTCACTGTCTGAGGAAGAAGAGCTTTCTCGATATCTAGACCGTCGGCGCTTCGAGGCTTGGTCAGAGGGCCGACGGCGCGTCCAGCCGTGTGACCGCCGTCTCGGCTCGGATGACCGAAGCGCGAAACACCCGCAGGATCAGGGCCAGCGCAAGGCAGGTGCCCGCCGTCATGGCGGCGTCAGCGAAGAGGCCGCCGTTCAGGCCATGGGCGGCGAAGGCGGCGCCGTCGATGATCTGCATATAGGTGAGGGGCGCCGCGCTGGAGGCGAACAGCAGGCCGAACTGGGTGGCGGCGAGGGGATTGTCTTCCCCGAGCGCGTTCAGGGAGATTAAGTTCGAGACGGCGAACGCCGCCGCCTGGAAGATGTTCTCGCCGAGCATCGCCACGCCGAACATGGCCGGCGTTCGGGGAAGCGCGATCAGCAGGAAGCTGAAGACGGCTCCGAGCAGGCCGAGCGCGATGTAGAGCACCCGCGGTCGAAGCCGCGCGCCTAGTCTCGGCGCCAGGAGACTGCCGACCACGCCGGCGATGCACACGCCCCCGCCGGCGATCAGCCCCGCCATCGCCTCGCTGGTGTGGAATGCGCCGGCAAAGCCCGACAGGGAATTGGTGAGGGCGAACGCCGTCGCGGGAGACAGGAAGAGGAGGAGGGTCCACAGGACGATCGGTTGGCGGACGACCTGGATCACATCCCTGGCGAAGGCGAAGACGCCTTCTCGGGCCAGCCGCGCGTTGGCGGGCGCGCAGGGGGTCACGAGCAGGATCGGCAAGGCGATCAGGTTTGTCCCGCCGAGCAGAAGCGCGCCCAGGGGCTCCGGCAGGCTGCGGAGGACGGGAATGGCGATCGCGGCGATAAGCCCGCCAGAGGCTATGTTGACCGCCGAGAACCAGGCCCCCAGTGCGCCGTGTCGCTCGCGGGCAACCAGTTCTCCGAACCAGCCGCCGCAGGCGGCCGCCACGAGATAGGCGCCGAGATTGGAGGCGAAGAAGAAGACCGGCAGCAGCTCCAGGCGTCTGACGAACAGGAAGGCGGCGGTGCCGCCGAGCCCCGTGACCATGGTGAAGAAGATCGCCCAGATCCGTCGCGAAAACCGCCAGTCGAGCAGCGGCGCCAGCAGAAAGCTCACGAACCCCGGCGCAAGCGCCATGGCGGTGATGCCGGCGATGCGGTCAGCCGGCGCGTGCTGCGCCGACAATAACTGCGGCATGGTGATCAGCAACAGCGCGCCGTTCACCCCCAGCGGCCAGAACCCCAGGCCGAGAAGCCAGATGGGCGGGTGAGCGGTGCGGGGCGGCATTCTGCGGGCGTTATCCTTTGGCCGGCGGGCGATTCACAAGCGCTACTGTGCCGATCATGCTCGGCAGCACAAGAGCGCACCCCAGCCGTTCACCGGCGTATGAGAAACCCTTGCTAGGCTTGCAGGAAATATCGCGCCCTGAAGCCCGCGCGGCGATGGGCATGCACGCCTATGTGGGGTGCGCGGTCGTGGAGATCGGCCGCGAAGTGGTGGAAGCGTCATGAGCGATCGCAAGCAGCTGAAACTGGGCGCCTTCATGCGGCCCGTGAGCATTCACACCGGCGCCTGGCGCTATCCGGGCGCCATCCCCGACGCCAACTTCAATTTCCCCGCCATGAAGGCCTTCATCCAGACGCTGGAGCGGGGCAAGTTCGACGCCTTCTTCATGGCCGATCACCTTGCGGTGCTGAACATGCCGGTGAACGCGCTGAAGCGCAGCCACACCGTCACCTCGTTCGAGCCCTTCACCCTCCTGTCGGCCCTGGCCAGCGTCACCGAGCGGATCGGGCTGATGGCGACGGCCTCGACCACTTACGATTCGCCCTACCATATCGCCCGCCGGTTCGCGTCGCTCGACCACATCAGCGGCGGCCGGGCCGGGTGGAACATCGTCACCACCGCAAACCCTGACGCGGCCCTGAACTTCGGGCTCGACGAGGACATGGACCACGACGAGCGCTATCGCCGAGCACGCGAGTTCTACGACGTGGTCACCGGGCTCTGGGACTCCTTCGCCGACGACGCCTTTGTGCGTGACGTGGAGAGCGGCATCTATGTGGATCCTGCGCGGATGCACGTGCTGGCGCACAAGGGCGAGCACCTGTCCGTCAGGGGCCCCCTGAACATCGCACGCCCAGTGCAGGGCTGGCCGGTGGTGATCCAGGCCGGCGCCTCTGAAGCCGGCCGGCAGCTCGCCGCCGAAACCGCCGAGGTGATCTTCGCGTCAAGCCCGAACCTTGCTGCCGGCAAGGCCTTCTATGCCGATATCCATCGCCGGATGGAGGCGCTCGGCCGCGACCATGCCAGCCTGAAGATCCTGCCCGCCGCCTTCGTTGTGGTGGGCGACACGGTGGAGGACGCCAAGGCCAAGCGCGCCCATCTCGACAGCCTTGTCCATTACGAGAGCAGTATTGGCAGCTTGAACAGCCAGCTCGGCTATGATGTCTCGGGTTTCGATCCAGACGGTCCCTTGCCGGAAATCCCGCCGTCGAACGCCAGCCAGAGCGGTCGGGACCGGCTGGTGGATGTGGCGCGGGAGCGGAACCTCACCATCCGCCAGCTGGCTGTGACGGTCGGCGGCTACGGCGGGCTCTCCTTTGTCGGGCCGCCGCAGCTCATCGCCGATCAGATGGAGCAATGGCTGGACGAAAGCGGATCGGATGGTTTCAACATCATGTTCCCCTACCTGCCGGAAGGGCTCGACGACTTCGTCGATAAGGTGATCCCCGAGCTCCAGCGGCGCGGCCTGTTCCGCACCGAATACGAGGGGGCGACCCTTCGGGAGAATCTCGGACTGGCGAGACCGGCCAATCAGTTCTTCCCTCCCGTCGAGGCTCGGTCGGTCTAGTCGAACTGGTAGGCTGAGAGGGTGGTCTCCATCACCCGGTCGGAGAAGACCTTAGCGCCGGGGCCTTCACTGGCGCCGGCGGCGACCATCAGGGGCAGCAGGTGCTCTTCCCGCGGATGGCTCAAACGGCCCGCGGGAGCGCTCGACCATGCGGCGAGCGCGCCGTCCCGGTCCTGCGGCGACTTTTCCACCGCCTCGGTTAACCAGACGTCGAACTCGTCCGAGACGGGCGAGAACCTCGGGTCGCCGAAGCCGCGCATATTGTGAAAGCTCATGCCGCTGCCGACGATCAGCACGCCCTCGTCGCGCAGTTGCGCCAGCGCGCGCCCCGCGGCGGCGTGTTCATCGGGGTCCAGTCCAACCTTCAGGGACAGTTGCACCACCGGAATGTCGGCCGCCGGAAAAGCGACCTTCAAGGGAATGAAGACGCCGTGATCCCATCCCCTCGCCGGGTCGGACGCGGACGTTATCCCGGCCTCGCCCAAGAGGTCCCGAACATGCTGCGCTAACGCCGGCGCCCCGGGTGCATCGTAGCGCAGCTGGTAGGTGTGTTCCGGGAAGCCGTTGTAGTCGTAGATCAGCGCGGGACTGGCGCCGGAGGTCACGGTGAACTGCGGCTCCTCCCAGTGACCCGAGATCACGAGGATGGCCTTGGGTGGTTGCGGCAGGGAGGGCAGGATGCTGCGAAGGTAATCGGCGGTCTTGTCCCAGCTGTCAGCCGGGCCTCGGGTCCAGTCCATGAAGAAGCAGGGGCCGCCGCCGTGCGGGATGAAGAGGGTCGGCATCTTTGCTGCTGGGGAGGTCATGACGCGCTCGCTCACGTGTGGATGGTCGTTGAGATCAGGTTGACCCGCCATGGGGCGTTGTCAGAGCAGATGCACCGATTGAAGCCTTCGCCCATGTCATCGGGCTCTTGGCTGTATGTGGAGGCGACCCCGTCGCCCGGCAATGGAGAAAATCTCATCGCCGGATCTTCATCTTTGGAGTGGCGGCGAGCGGACACGCTATCGGCCCGCTGTCGCGATCCTCGCGGCGGCGCCACGCTCGCCGAACTGAAGATCCAGCACGGTCGTCTGACCCACATCGACGCCACCCATGAGCGCTTCGTCATAGGCAGGATCGCGCCGCTGCAGGCCTTCCCAGACCTCGAAGTCGATCTGGGTCTTCGGTCGTTTGGCGGTGCGGATAAACAGGCTGTTGTGACCGACATTGTACTTCGACTTGAAGATGTCGAACCAGCTCGGATCGGGAACGATCAGGGCGTCGCGCACGATCTCGAAGTGCTGTTGCAGGCTGTAATCCACCTCAAGCCCCAGCAGGGCGGCGAGCTGATGGCCGATGATCGTCTCGCCCGTCGTCTTCGTGGCGGCGTAGTCGGCGAGGGCTAGCACCAGCATGGGCAACGTGCCGAGATCGACGATCGGCGTACTGTCTTCGGGAAACGACCACAGCCGCTGCAGGTCCTCGATGTCTCCCATATGCATGATGTCGCTGATGTTCAGCGGGATGTGCAGCATGCTGTGCAGGTGGCTGACGATGATCCGACGCTTTAGCCCGCGTTTTGGAGCGGGCGGCGTTGCAGTTTGAAAGAGGGTTTGGGCGCGCGCGAACAGGTCTCGTGACAAGGGCGCGGCGTCCGATCGCACCTTCATCACCAGTTTGACCCCACGGCCCTGCAGCCATTCCAGGCCTGCGAGCACGGTGCGCCTTTGCAGGTTGATGTTGGCGTTTCCGGCGTATGGGGGGCGTCGGCTGAGGACGACGCCGTCGCACCACCGTTCCATAGCTTTTAGCGTCCCGGCGGGCGTATCCTCCCATGTGGACCATACGATCCAGTCCTCGGGATAATGCGTCGCCAGGATTTTCAGGACGGTCGGCGTCGCTTCCGGATCATAGGCGCCCTGGACCACGATGCCGTTGGTGCTTGTCGCCTGCCGCTTGCGGGCCGCCGTCGCGTCCACTCTGTCGAGGGTCAGGCAGAAGCGTTCAGCCAGTTCGGCATTGAAGGGCGTGATGATGTCGTAGGGGCCCAGAGCCCCGATCTGTTCGGCTATGGCGATGCGGGCCGTACGCGTCGGCCCGACCATCACCGCCACCGTATCGGGCGCTTCGCCCAGCAGGGCCTGCGGAGGCCGGACGTCGCGGCCCAGGAACCGCGTCCCCATACGCGACGGGTCTGAATCGATGATGTAGCGCATGGGGCAGGGATCGGTCAGATAATGCTGGCGCATCTGATGCCCCGCGCCCCAGCCGATCAGCTCGATCTCACCGGTCGCCAAGGCCCGATAGATTTCGGAAAGGCGAGGCCAGGCGCTGTAGCTCATGATGCGCTTGGGCAAGGCCGGCCCGCGACGGGGTGATGGTCGTCAAGACGACACGCCAGGGACAGAACCTTGGTGAAGTTGGCGTGGCTCGGGAGGTCGCGAACGCATTCCTCGATCACTTTCAGGCCTTGGCTTCTGAGCAGGGTGCGCATCGACTCCGGCGTGAAGAAATTGATGTGCTCGTGCCAGTGCTTCTTGGCGACGGCCAGATCGAGCGAGCCCGGATGGTCGGCGATCAGCCGTTCATGCGGGGTCTCGATATAGAGGATCGCGGACGGAGACATCAGCTTGGCGATCGCTTCGATCACCTGCCCGGGCGCCGAAACGTGCTCCAGAACGTGACTGAGGATAAAAAGATCGAAGGGATGGTCGGCGACGTCGCGCTCGTCAACGCGCTGGACGCCGTCCTCCAGAGGTCGAGCGGAGATGTCGAACACGTGGATCGTCCCGCCGGCGGTGCGAAACGGCGTGTGCTTGCCCGTATCGCCGCCCCAATCCAGCACGCGAGGCGAGGCGGGGAGGCGGCTCTTGAGGAAGCTTTCGACCCATTGCGTGTCGGGCGGCCGATCCACCATGCTGGCGTTCTGCAGTCGATAGCCGGGCTCATAATGATCGCGAAGCGCTGTGTAGGCCTCGTCACGATAGCCTGAATAGAGCGCCGACAGTTCGGCGTCGCTGAAACGGATGTCCATGAAAAGCACGCCGCAAACCTGGCATTGCAGCGAGTTGCAGATCGAGTAGGCCATGCCCGCCCGCAGGGTTCGCATTCCCCACTCGGGCGTGATTTCCACCGGCGTCCACCCGAAGACCCGATGGGCGACGAAGGGCATCAGGATCGCAGGCGAGCGAGCCAGCGCGGTCGAACCGCAACAGATGCATTGAGACGCGATTCTCTCAGCCATCGGCGACGCCTAGCACGGACGGCGAACGCCTTCATCAGGACGCGCAAGCTCGCCGCATAGGTCTCGCATCAAACGAGGTGATCAAGGATGGTAGGTCTTGGACAACTCCATCGCCGCCTTCCTCGCCTCGATGATGTTGGCTTCAAGCGAATGTCCCGCCGCTTCCATTTGCTGGATCTGCACCAGGAGGTTCTGGAAGTGCCCGATCGCCTCGCTGATGCTGGTGTAGGCTTGCTGGACCGTGCTCAGTTGCTCGCCCCGCTCGGGACGCCAATGTCCGCTCAGCCGGTGCAGCACCTCCCATTCCCGTGGCGAAATCGACGCGCCCGTGGCCACGCACCGCCAGAGATTCTCCAGCACGTTGTCGACGAAGGTGACCTGTCGTTCGCTGGCGCCGATCAGCGACCTGTTTCCGGCGATCCGCTCGAACAGGTCATCAGGCAACTTGGCCTGCTCGGCGGCGAACCGCAAAATATCCGGCAGATAGGTCGCCAGGTGATGGAAATTGCTGGCGTGTACGGCGGCGGCGCTGGCGTCCCAGCGGTGCTTCACGACCGCGCTCGAGAGGTAGGCTGCAGGCTTGTCGTGGAAGGCTTCCAAGTAGTAGGCCATCTGCCCATAGTCACACCCGCAATCGAGATAGGGCTGGGGATCGATCTGACGCGCGGCGGCGGTCTCGTAGATTTGCGAGGATAGGAAGCTGATCTGGTCGAAGCCAAATTTCTCCAGCAGGGCGACGAACGAGCCGAATTCGAGGTCGGGCAGGTCGTGCTTCGTCGCGGATAGCCGGGATGTCAGCGTCTTGTCCCACACCTGTCGATTGACAGTGAGGAAGCTCGGGGCCGTGTCTTCCAGACAGGACACGATCGGGTCCAGGCCATCGTCCGCAAGGGCGTCGTCGTCGCCGAACACCCAGGTCCACCGGCCGCGCGCCCGGTGCGGCGCCGCGTAGACCTGGAAGGCGCCGCCCTCATTTTCAGCGTGGATCATGTAGTTGACCGAGGGATAGACTTCGCCGAGGCGCTTCAGGACGGCGGCGGTCGCTGGCCCCGAGGCGTTATCGGTGACAATGATCTCCACCTTGCCCTGCAGCGCCCCCTTGATCTGTCCGGCGATGCTGGACACCGCCACGCTGAGCTCGTCCGGCCGATTCCAGGTTGGTATGACAACCGAAAGCACGGGCTGCGCGTCCGCCGGGCGCATCAGGCTATCGGTCAACGCGCATTCGGTACGGGGCATATGGACCTTCTTGGCGGTGCTGACCGCAACCATCGAACGACCACCAAACCGATTCGCGATCCTCTCCAAGGTCGGAGGCGGGCTGAAGCCAGCCGCCGGAGTTCGAGGCTGGTGTTAAAGGTAGATGACCTCGCTGTCTGGACAGACCGCAGCGAAGTCGTCGCTGAGTCCGCTCGCCTGGGTGACGGTGCAGACGATGAGTTGGCCGTTCAATGAGGCCATGTCGTCAGGGTGCACGGCGGCCCACCCTTCGGGGATTTCTGCGCGCAGGGCCTCGATGCCGCGGTCTATGACGCCCAGAATGTTCGCCTCCAGACCCGCAAGGGGGCCGCCGGGCGCGCGGTTGCGGAAGAAGTTGTCGCCAAACCCGTAGACGTAGAACCGCCGATGCTCGATCCGGGTTCTCACGCCCAACGCCGTGCGGTTCTGTTCCGCTAGATAATCCTTTAGCGAGGCAGCCACACTCCTCGGAGCAACCACGAACAGCGCGAATTGGCTGGGATATATCGGTCCAACCTCATAGGGCATGTCGTATTCGCTGTATTCGATCAGTCCGTAGTCGTCGCCTGCGACGCGGGTCAAGGATTTCAAGCCGAAATGATTGATATGAAGTCGATCCACATAATAGAGATGCTGCGGCTGGTCACGAGATACATAGCCTCGAGGGTCGGGGACCTCGATGTACAGATAGTCCGGCTTCAGCATGGATTGGATATGCCGAACCGTGCCTGCCGGATCAGGCGTGTGTTCGAGCACATGGCTGAGGATCACCAAGTCGAAAGGGCCTTCCGGCAGAGCCTGAGTGAAGAGCAGATTGCCGGAACCTGAGGGGAAGTTCCCGTTCACGTCATGCCCGACGAACGCCACATCCGGGTGGCGGGCCGCCAACTCGGAGGTCAGCCCGCCGCCGCCGCAGCCGAAATCCAGGACTCGCTTGAGGCCTCGCACGGCGATGACGTGCGAAAGGCGATCCAGCTGCTCCACATTTCGGAACGTCTCAACGCCCGTATGGAAGTCATTCGCAACCTGCCCGTAGTAACGCGCGTACCCATCGGTCTCCCTTGGCCAGGTGAACGCCAGATCACAGTCGCTGCAGACGTGCAGGCTGATCCGATCGGGGAGATGCGTCTTGTGCCGAAAAGCCAGCGACATCAGGGAGATCCCTCCCGGCGTCTGGCAGATCGGACATTCAGGATCTTCGGGCAAATCGATCGTTCCGTCTTTTGAATCTCACCTGGGTCGCGAGGCGCGCGCACCGTCACCGACGTCAAGCCCAACCCGTATATCGATATCGCCGTATGATTGATCGTCTGAAGCCGCCAAATCCGCCGAATGCAGGCTAGGTCGGCGCAGGTCTATGGCGTTACATGGCTCAATCGCGTTGCTGAGGATTGTGGGTTTGCATCGGGCCGGGCTGGGCTCTCACGTTTTGAAGCTGGCGGCGGTGGGGCTGGCGATCATCGCCGCCGATCAGCTTATCGCCTGTCGAGAGCCGCCGCATAGGTCGGCGACAGCGACGGCCCCGCCCAAGCCTCCGCCACCGGCCCCGCCGCCGCTGTTTCAGGCCCAAGATTCTGCACTGGCGCTGCAGACGCTTCGGCACGCGCCGGACCATGGTTTCCCAACCACGCGCTTCCCAGTCGATGAGATCGACCAGCGTCTGGCGTCTTCGATGGACGCCGACCGTGCGGAAGGGCAGCGCCTGTTGCGTCTGGCCGTGATCGACTACGCCCGCGCGCAGCATGGGCTGACGATCCCGCTGGGCGCCCTGCCGGCGGCCTGGAATCAGAGGCCGACGCGCTATGACGCCACGGCCGAGCTCGATGCGGCCCTGCGGGCAGGGACACTCGGAGCGTGGCTTGATACGCTGCCGCCTCAGACCCCGGCATACCGCGCGCTCCAAACCGCTTACGTCGCGGCGATCTCAGGGCGTTCCGATCACGTCCGTCGGTTCATCAGGACCGCATCCCTGACGGTCGGCGACCAGAACGACAGCGTGACAGCGCTCCGCAAACGCCTGGCGCCTGAAAGTCCCGCACTCGACGGTGTGGACGCAGAGGCGCCTGTGGACGAGGACTTGATCGATGCGTTGCGGGCTTACCAGACACATCACCACCTGGAAGAAACGGGCGTCCTCGACACAGTCACCGTCGCACAGATGAACGCGCCCATCCTGAATCAGGCCGCCAGGCTGCGTGTCAACATGGAGCGACTGCGCTGGCTGCCGCGGCCGGAGCCGTCCCGCCGGATCGACGTCAACATCGCCGCGGCGGAGCTGTCCTACATCCGCGACGGCGCAGTCGCCGCGCACATGCTGGCGGTGTCCGGCAAGATCGGCGACGAAACGCCGATCGTGAGTTCCGAGATCAACAGCATCGTGCTGGACCCGCCCTGGTATGTGCCGACCGACATCGCCCAACGCGAAATCCTGCCGAAAGGCGCGGCCTACATGGAAGCGCGCCACTTTGTGTGGCGTGGCGGTCGGCTGATCCAGTTGGCCGGCCCCAAGAGCGCGCTTGGGCTGGTGAAATTCGATTTTCCGAACCCCTACGCCGTCTACCTCCACGACACGCCGTCAAAGGCCAGCTTCAACCTTGCCCAGCGAACGGCAAGCCACGGGTGCATGCGGCTCCAGCGTGCGGTGGAACTGGCCAAGATCCTGGCCGCGGAGGAGCCGGGGCTTTCAGCCGAGCGTGTCGACACCATCCTGGCGTCGGGCAAGACCGTCCGCCTGAAGCTTACCCGCCCTGTGCCGGTTCGGCTGATGTACTTCACGGCGGAGCCTAAAGGCGACACTATCGCCTATCTGCCGGACGTCTACGGCTGGGATCCCGTGCTTCTGGCCCTTCTCGACCGTTATTCGACATCCCGGCGCCAGTTGAGAATACGGGATCGCGACACACCAGAACCCTCGCGTTTAGCAAGCGTCGAGGCGCGTTAGAAGCGACTGTGGAGGTGCGAGACTAGATGGGTCGATCGCCTCTGGCCGCCATCACACGTGCAGGAGCGGAAATAAACCCCGTTAAGCCGTTAACGGCATCGCTTCACCTGCCGCCACTTGCTTGCGTTCCGTCTCGGCGTAGCTGTTGGCGTAGCGCTGAGCGAGGAAGGCGCAGGCCATCAGCTGCATCTGGTGGAACAGCATGAGCGGCAGAATCATTGGTCCTAGGATCGCAGGCGGAAACAGCACGCCCGCCATGGGCACGCCGGAGGCGAGGCTCTTCTTGGAGCCGCAAAACACCACCGTCACCTCATCCGCGCGGGAGAAGTGCAGGCGACGCGCGCTCCAGGTGGTGATGACGAGGGCCAGGGCCAGGATCACAGCGTTCAGGACGACGGTCAGCGCCAGATCGGACGGGGAGAACTTGTGCCAGAGCCCCTGGATCACCGCGGCGCTGAAGGCGGTATAGACCACCAGAAGGATCGAGCCGCGGTCCACCTTGTTCACCACGCTGCTCCAGCGGGCGATGAGGCCGGCGGTGAAGGGGCGGGACAGATGGCCGAGGATGAAGGGCGCCAGAAGCTGAAGCGCGATAGCCTCGACCGACGACCAAGACAGCCCAACGCCCTTGCCGCCAAGCAGCAGGCTCACCAGGAACGGGGTGACGAAGATGCCGATAAGGTTGGACGCCGAGGCGCTGCAGACCGCCGCCGGCACGTTGCCCTTGCCGATGGAGGTGAAGGCGATTGAGGACTGCACCGTGGACGGAAGCAGACACAGATAGAGGATGCCGCTGCTGATCAGGGGGTTCAGCCACCCCCGGCCAAGGACCTGGAGCAGCAGGCCCATCACCGGGAACAGGATGAAGGTCGCCGCGAACACCAGCCCGTGGATGCGCCATGCTCCAAGCCCCGCCAGCACCGCTTCACGCGACAGCTTGGCGCCGTGCAGGAAGAACAGCAGCGCGATGGCGGCGTCGGTCACCCAGCCCATGACCATAGCGAACGAGCCGTGGCAGGGCAGGAGGGTCGCCGCCGCCACCGTGGTGAGCAGGGCGACGATGAACGGATCGATCTTGAACTTCATCGGTCCCTACTCGCGCGTATAGCTGGCCGGAGGGGCACCGCCGCCGACCTTGACCCAGAGCACGATCTCATTGCCCCAAGGGTCCCGAAAAGCGTGGTTCAGGCCGTTGAACTCGCTCCAATAGTGATCGCGCCATAGGACTTCGGCCCCGCGCGCGACCGCCTTGGCGAGGATGTCCTCGTGGTCCTGTCCGTCGCCCACGAGGATCCAGATGCGCGCCTTGCGGCCATCCTGGCTGAGGGTGCGGGGAGCGACGCCTTCGGGATCCGGGTGGGGCCGGGCGTTGTCAGCCTTGAAGATGCCGAGGTGCAGGTTGCCGATCTCGCTGTCCGACCCGTCGGGGTTCTTGAACTGCCCGCCGGGAACCATGCGGTGGTAGATGCCGAAAGGCCGCTCGTCGTTCTGCCAACCGAACACGTCGGCATAGAAGGCGCCCGCCGCGGCGGGATCGTCGGCGGCGAGATCGACAAAGATCAGGGTGTTGGGCGTCAAGCGGGCTTACTCCTCGGTGGCTGACAGACGTATCGTCGCGCGCGCGGATCAACCAACCGTTTCGTGCACGGCGCCGGCTTTTTTCGGGTTCAGCGCCGCCCACGCGGCCTGATAACGCGTGACAAGCCAGTTGTTGAACTGCCCCTGCGCGCCTTCCTGCCAGGAGTAGCGGCCGCGCACGGCAAAGCGGGAGCGGAGGCCGACCTGCACCAGTTCGTCCACATGCATGTCCTGGGCGACGATCTTCATGGCGCTTGTCATGATCATATCCAGCCGATGTTCGAAGGCGGGATCCTCCATGGCGCCGGGGCTGACCAGCACGCCGGTGTCCTGCTCCATGGTCTCCGGACCCGTCGCACGCAGGATCAGATAGATCACCACGTCGCTCGACAGCACCAGAGACAGGGTGGGCGGCACGTTGGCGAAGGTCATGCGGTGGCGGTCGGTCTCGGTCAGGCCGGGGAAGACAGGCAAGACCGCTCTCTGCGTCGGGTTGAAGCTGGCGTCCGGGTGCAGGGTGCCGTTGTAGCGCAGGAACCCTGCGTCCGCCGCATCGGCTTCCGGGAAGCTGGCGAGCTCGCTTGGAATGAAGTCGTGCAGGGGCCCGGCGTGCAAGCGGCTGGCGTGGTAGCCGTCGTTGTTGTTCTCGAACATCACCTTCCAGTTCCACGCGAAGACGCCCGTGAACGCCGGAGGTCCTTCGGTCGATGCGAGGTCATAGCCGGCGATGGCCGCCTCCACCTTCGCGAGGCGCGGCGAAAGCGGCGCGGCGTCGGCATGGAAGTTGATGAAGATGAAGCCGAGCCAGGTCTCAACCTTGAACGCCGGCAGCCGCACGGACTTTTTGTCGAAGTTGCAGGTCTTCTCCATGGCCGGGGCTGTGATGAGCTGCCCGTCAAGGCCGTAGACCCAGTGGTGATAGGGGCAGACGAAGCCGCGCGCATTGCCCTTGCCCTCGGCCACCAGCATCGCGCGATGCTGGCAAACAGACGACAGCGCCTTGATCTCGCCCTCGCGGGTGCGGGTGACGACGATGGGTTCGCCCACGATCTGGGTGGTGAAATAGTCGCCAGGCGCCTTCACCCAGTCGACACGGCCGACGCAAAGCCATTCCCGGTCGAATAGGGCGGCCTTCTCGAATTCGTAGAAGCC
>Ga0302314_10005825_pt1 | contig 22388 bp, 19 predicted proteins | sample III_Palsa_N2_3_FD_200533 | JGI IMG/M metagenome (GOLD analysis project Ga0302314, IMG submission 200533) | Peat permafrost microbial communities from Stordalen Mire near Abisko, Sweden - III_Palsa_N2_3 | ecosystem: Environmental > Terrestrial > Soil > Palsa > Peat permafrost | place: Sweden...
TCGGCGATCTGCATCGCGACCCCGGTGTTCAGGTCGCCGCGAACGGCCAGGATGGGCGACAGCGGGGTGCCCTTCTTGATCTTCTTCAGGTCCCTTTGCACGTGGGGGTTGTCTTCGGCCAGGAGTGCCAACTGGGACGCCCGCAGCAGGTCCTTTGCCTTCTTGTGCACGACCGGGGCTTGCTTGAGCGCCGCGACGATGTCGCTGATCTGTGTAGCCGTCGCGAGCAGGGCGAGATAGTCGGCCGCCGCCGGATAGTCGTGCTCGTCGGGCTCGTCGCCCCACAGCACCTCGGTACTACTAGCCATCGCGAACACCTCTCCTCGACACCTTGATATCAAACGCCGGAAGAGATCCTCCTCCGCCGGGGAGGTTTCGCTGCGACCGCGGTGGCCGTTGTGTCTTTCAGCGTCACCTTGAATTGCATCGTGCGGTACGGCCATCCCGTCGCGGTGTCCCACTGGGACACCACCAGGCCGACTCCGCCCTGGGTGTCCAGTTGCGAGCCGGGAAGGACGTATCCGCCATAGAGTTGCGCGACCTGATTGTCGGCCAAATCCTGCGCGTCCCACGTCGTCCCCACCACGGGCGTCTGAAGAGGCGCGTCGTAGAGATCAGCGGTCGGCGAGTCGATGGTGCGATATGCCAGCGCGTAACTCGACGACAGGAAGCCGCCGAGAATCCATCTGCCGGTGTCCAGCCTTCGTAACGTCAACTCGCCCCACGTTTCGGCGGGCGGGGTGATGGGGGTGGGGGTGTTGTCCCAGTCCCATTGGTTGTTCGCCCAGCCCCAGCCTGAGTACTTGGACATGTCACCGATATCGGTCGGGCGCACCCGCCGCACAATGATGCCTTTGTCGCGTTGAAATCCGGTGGAGACGACGTACACCCAGCCGTCGTCGGGGTTGAAGTCCCACGACCACAACTGCGCGTAGCCGTTGTACAACGATGCGGGAAACGTTGCCTTGGCACCCATCTCGTCCCAGGTCGCACCGTTGTCGGTAGAGGCCCAGATTCCGGTCCAGATGACGTTGCCGAAGCCACGGTTGACGATGGCATGCAGGTACATCGTCTGGCCGACCACGAGCACATCCGAGGGAATCACGGTGCTGATTCCACCCTGGTTCCATGGTGGATTGTCGTGCACATAGGACCACAGCTGTTGTGCGTAAACGGGATTCGCGCCTGCGGCGCTCTCGTATCGGATCCGGTTGTTCGTGTCGCCGCTGCCGAGTAGGGCCACCGGCGCCCGCCAGTCGCCCTGCGCGACGGCGGTGCCGGAGAACGTGTCCCCGAACACCGACACCAACTTGCCGTTGGGTGCTACCGCGCTGACGCCGAGGTCGGTGGCCGTCACCCCCCAGGTGTCGGTGATGCCGGGGCCGGTCATATCGCCGACATAGCCCTCGACGGGCATTGCCGGCACCGCTGCCGATCGTCTCGTTCTCGATCGCCGTGCCACGGTGGATTTCTTTGCGGCGGGGGCCTTTTCGCGCCGCTCTATTACCTTGGTCATGGCTTGCTCGCAGACTCGTCGTTGTGGTTCAGCTGTGGTTGGCGATGACTGTCCAGGTGGCGACAGCCGACCCGACGGTCGTCCAGTAGCCGTACTTCTTGTAAACCTGGTTGGCCCAGCGCCGTTGGGCTTCGAGGTCGCCGATGTCCGACGACACCTGAGGGTCGCTGGCGTTGCGGATCGAGCACCATAACGGCGGGCTGGGTAGCTGCGCGAGGGCGAGCGGCAGTGTGGCGTCGTCCATCTCTTCTGTCCGCGCGTCGGAGTAGTTGCGCACGATTCCGTAGGAGTCGGTGGTGTCGGCGAAGCCGAAGTAGTCGACGGTTTCCACGCCGCCCGCCGCGGCACCGAAAGTCAGCTCCGGCGGGCGTGTGGCCACCGGAGACAAATGCCCGGCGTTGGGCGCCGTCAGCGCGCTGAAACTCCCCGCGTGGCTGTCGGCATGGATTGCCGCTCCGGTGAAGAGCTGCTGGGCCCACGGCTTGGATTTGAAATCCTTGGTGCAGTTGAACTTCGCGTTGGTGACGACGAAGACGTCGCCGAGTTGGGTGGCAGCGCCGATGCCCCCGGCGGTTCCGGTGGTGATGACCAGGTTTGGCCGTGCCTCGTCGACAATCTGCTGCCAGAGCGCCACGATCGGCGCCGAAATCGCGTCGGTGGCCAGGTGCAACTCTGATTTGAGCAACAGGACGTTGACGTTGCCGATCTTGACTGTGGCGACGTAGCCGAGGCAGCCCGCCTGCCGGGCCGGCGAACGCCTGGTCAACTGAGGCTCGTACGCGTTCCACTGGTGGGCGTAGGGCTTCCAGGACACGCTCGGCAACCCCGGTGTCAGTACGTCGGCCAGGGCTTGCCCCTCGGCCACCGTCCACGTCACGACGACGACGTCGGCGCGTGGCAGGGGTTGGTCGGCCGACCGGTCATAGGGGGCAGGGCAGGGGGCCAGCCCCTCGGGCCATGGAATCGGCGCCAGCGCCTCGTGGGGTGCGCGATAGATGATGCGCTCCAGTGCGTAATCGTTCAGCGGGAACGATCTGCCCGAATTGGCGCTGACGGGTGGGCCGTCAACCGCGGTGATGTTGTGGTGTGCCTGCGCGCTCGACATGGCTTGCTTCTTTCTCGGTCGGTGTCCCGGTTTACGTTGTGCTGTCCGGGGCTGAGCGTCCCCGTTCGTTGCGCACGGGGGCACGCGTAGACCGCTACTCGTTATTCGGCCGGAGAATCGTCGGTACCTGCGGAGCCGCACTACTCGTTGCGATGAACCCGGCCCAACGAGAAAGTCGGGTAGCCCGGTACGCATGCCGCTCGGCGGTCGACCTCATACGGTCAACGGACCATCACACAAACAGGAGGTTGCAATGACCGTTCTACGCGAGGCCCGTCCCACCGAAACCGTTGACCAATCACAGGATTGGAGTCACGTCCGTGGCTACGGCTGGCGGCCGCAGCTGCCGGACGCCCGAGATTTGGTGTATGCGCCGAGGCTCGCGAGCCTGCCCCCCGAGGCCGACTTGCGGCCGCAGATGCCGCCGGTCTACGACCAGGGCCAGCTCGGATCGTGCACCGGGAACGCCATCGCCGGCGCAATGGAGTACGAGCGGGATCGTCAGGGGCTGTCCGATTTCGTCCCGTCGCGGCTGTTCGTCTACTACAACGAACGCGCGTTGGAAGGCACGGTGTCCAGCGACTCCGGTGCCCAAATCCGGGACGGCATCAAGGTCGTCAACACCGAAGGCGTCTGCCCGGAGACGCTGTGGCCCTACGACACCGGGATGTTCGCGGTGAAGCCGCCAAAGCGCTGCTACGTCGCCGCGACGAAAGACACGGCGGTCCAGTACGAGGCGATCCAGACGCTGGGCGACCTCAAAGACGCGATCGCCTCGAGTCTCCCGGTCGTGTTCGGGTTCACCGTGTACCAGGAGTTTGAATCCCAGGCCGTCGCACAGACGGGTGTGGTGCCGATGCCCGATACGCGCCATGAGAAGCCGGTCGGTGGCCATGCAGTCGTCGCCGTGGGCTACTCGGATCTCAAAAGCCAGATCATCGTTCGCAACTCGTGGGGCGCGTCGTGGGGCGACCACGGCTACTTCTACATGCCCTACCAGTACCTGACCGGGTCCAACGTCAGCGGCGACAGCTCACCGATCAACGGCCCGTACTTGGCCAGAGACTTCTGGGCGATCCAGGCGGTTTCTTCGTAACCGGCGACACAGGAGCGGATTGCTGTGACGAGTACCGCCATTCCGGACGCATTGTCCAGAATGGCGGTATTATCCCTGGTCGTGGATACCCGGTCCTGGCCGATAGTGCGCCGGGAAGACGAATTCAGCACCATTCGCTCGGCTCTGGCTGGGACGCAGGGCTTTGCTGGGATCGTGCTGTTCGGAGATGCCGGAGTAGGCAAGACAACCTTGGCGCGGGCGGTCACTCAGTCGCTGCCGACGCCGGTGCAATGGGTGGCGGGAACCGAATCCGCCCGATCCATTCCGTTGGGTGTCTTCGCGCATCTGGTCGGACCGGCTGCGTCCCGCGATCCGATCGCCGGCCTGGCCGCCGCCCGCGAAACGATCCACAGCGCTGAGCATTCGATCATCGGGGTGGATGACGCGCACCTGCTGGACCACCTCTCCGCGACGCTGGTGCATCAGCTGGCCTTGGAAGGGTCGGTGCGGATCGTGGCGGCGGTCCGGGACGGCGAACCCGTGCCCGACGCGATCACGTCGTTGTGGAAGGACGGCTACCTCAAAAGGCTCAGGCTCACACCGTTCAGCAAGAAGCAGTGTCTGGCCCTGGTGGAAGAGGCACTCGGCGGCCGGCTGGAAGGCATGTCCGGGGACCTGATGTGGACGGCGTCCTGCGGCAACGCGCTCTACATCAGGCATCTGGTCGAGGGCGCGGTGGAAGCCGGCACTCTTCGGCAAGTGCGCGGTGTCTGGCAGCTGCGCGGCCGCACCGCGGTCACATCCGAGCTCGCGTCGCTGCTCGACGCTCGGATCGAACAGCTGCCCGAGGACGATGTGCACGCTCTGCAACTGCTGGCCTTCGCGGAACCGCTTCCCCTGGATGCCCTGTCGACGCTGGTCGGGCCGGATACCGTCGAGGCCGTCGAGCGGCGCGGACTGATCCGCGTAGTGGAGGACGCTCGCGGACTGGACGTCCGATTCACCCATCCGCTCTACGGCGAAGTGATTCGCCGTGGCCTCGGCCGCGCCGCCACCCGCCGACTAAAGGGCGAACTGTTCTCCGCGATGCAGCAGCAGCCGGTTGATTCACCCGCGCAACGCATTCGGCTAGCGGAATTGGCGCTCGACAGCGACTCGACTGCGGATGGCGAGCTTTTCGGCGCCGCCGCCCATGACGCCATCGCGCTGACCAACATCACCCTGGGTGAACGCCTGGCCCGCGCCGCTGTGGATCGAGGCGGCGGCCTGGTTGCCAGCGAGCTGCTGGCGCGGTCGCTGCTGTGGCAAGGCAGAGCGGCCGAAGCCGAACAAATCCTGACCGCGTTCGATCCCGACAGCATGAACGAGCTGGAGCTGGTGCGCTGGGGTATGGCGCGGATCGCGAACCTGCACTGGTCGATGGGTAACGCCGAGCGGGCCGACGAGGTGCTCCACCTGCTGCAACTGCGGGTCAGCCACCCCGCGCTGCGGCTGGTCGTCGAGGGGGTGGCTTCGGCGACTCGCGCCTTCGAGAACCTGCTCGAGGAGGCCGCTGACGCGTCGCAGCGGGTGTTGAACGACGCGACAGCATCACCTCCGGCGGTCGAGTGGGCGGTCTTCGGCGGAACGCTGGCAGCGGCGCTGGCCGGACGGGTGGACGACGCAGCGGCGATCGTCGAACGCGGGCGCGAGATCGAGAACGAGGTCGACAGCCTGCTGCGCTACCCCACCATGTTCGGCGAGATTCGCGCGTCGACCCTGGTCGGCGACTTCGATGATGCAGAGGCGAGGTCCGGTCACATCGGCCAGGTGTCGTCGCCCGGCCAGTATCTGGCGTGGGGCATGGCCAACATCCTGCTCGGCACGGTCGAGGTGGCCCGGGGTCGATTCGATGCGGCCGCGCCCCGCATGGAGGAAACCGTCGCCGCGCTGGCCGCCGAGTCGGCGGCGTCGTGGAGCTTTCCGGCCGGGATGCTGCTGGCTCAATCGCAGTGTGTGCTCGGCAACGTCGACGCCGGCGCGAAGACGGTCAGCGAACTGCGCGGTAAGGTCGACCGCCACGTGGCCGTCTTCGAGCCGCAGTTCCGGCTTGTCGAGGCGTGGCTCGCCGCCGCCGAAGGCCACGTCAGCGGGGCGATATCGCGCGCCGTCGAAGCGGCCGATCTGGCCAAGGCATCCGGTCAGCGGGCCGTGGAGATGTTCGCCCTGCACGATGCGGCCAGATTCGGCGATCTCACCTCGCTGCAGCGGCTCGTCGACGTCGCACAGCACATCGGGGGCCGACTTGCCGAAATTCACGCCGCATACGCGTCCGCCCTGTTGGCATCCGATGCCGCTGAATTGTATTCCGCCGCAGAACGATTCGAGGAGATCGGTACTCTGCTGTCGGCCGCGGACGCGGCTGGTCAAGCCGCGGCGCTGTTTCGGACAGCCGACGATCGCCGCCGTGCCCTGGACGCCGCCGCCACCGCGGACCGGCTCGCGGCGGTCTGCGGGGGCGTGCGCACACCGGCTCTGGAACTGGCGTCGCAGCCATTGCCGCTGAGTCCGCGGGAGCGTGAGATCGCCGGCTTCGTCTCGCATGGGCTGAGTAACCGCGACATCGCTGACCGGCTCGTCGTCTCGACCCGCACCGTCGAAGGGCACATCTATCGGGCCTGCATCAAGCTCGACGTCACCGATCGGGAGGGACTGGCGCTGGTGATCCGCCGGGGCCGCGGCGACTAAGACGGCGGTAAACGCCCGACGCTGTCGCAAGTATTCTGTTGGTCGACTATTACTGACCAGTACCCTTTCGACCTGAGAGAGCAACAGTGGCGCTCGTCGTGCAGAAGTACGGCGGATCGTCGGTGGCCGACGCCGACCGGATCCGCCGGGTCGCCGAACGCATCGTCGAGACCAAAAAGCAAGGTAACGACGTCGTCGTGGTCGTCTCGGCCATGGGTGACACCACCGACAACCTGCTGGATCTGGCTCAACAGGTCTGCCCGGCCCCGCCGGCCCGCGAACTGGACATGCTGCTGACCGCAGGCGAGCGGATCTCCAACGCGCTGGTGGCCATGGCCATCGAATCGCTCGGAGCGCAGGCGCGCTCGTTCACCGGCTCGCAAGCCGGCGTCATCACCACCGGCGCCCACGGCAAAGCGAAGATCATCGACGTCACCCCGACCCGCCTGCAGTCCGCGCTAGCCGAGGGAATGATCGTCCTGGTGGCCGGATTCCAGGGGGTCAGCCAAGACACTCGCGATGTCACCACGCTGGGCCGCGGCGGCTCGGACACCACCGCGGTCGCGCTGGCCGCGGCGCTGCACGCCGACGTCTGCGAGATCTACACCGACGTGGACGGGATCTTCAGTGCCGACCCGCGGATCGTCCCCAACGCTCGCCGACTGGACACGGTCACCTTCGAGGAGATGCTCGAAATGGCCGCCTGCGGAGCGAAAGTACTGATGCTTCGCTGCGTGGAATACGCCCGCCGCTACAACATCCCGGTGCACGTGCGCTCGTCCTACTCGGACAAGCCGGGCACTATCGTCGCCGGATCAATCGAGGACATACCCATGGAAGAGCCCATCCTGACCGGCGTCGCACACGATCGCAGCGAGGCCAAGGTGACCGTCGTCGGCATCCCCGACTACCCGGGCTACGCCGCCAAGGTGTTCCGTGCGGTCGCCGACGTCGACGTGAACATCGACATGGTGTTGCAGAACGTGTCCAAGATCGAGAACGGCAAGACCGACATCACCTTCACCTGCCCGCGCGACAGCGGGCCGGCCGCGGTGGAGAAGCTGGACGCGCTCAAGGACGAAATCGGTTTCAGCCAACTGCTTTACGACGACCACATCGGCAAGGTGTCGTTGATCGGCGCCGGCATGCGCAGCCACCCCGGGGTCACCGCCACGTTCTGCGAGGCGCTGGCCCAAGTCGGTGTGAACATCGACCTGATCTCCACCTCGGAGATCCGGATCTCGGTGCTGTGCCGCGACACTGAACTAGACAAGGCTGTTGTCGCGTTGCACGAAGCATTCGGCCTCGGCGGTGCCGAGGAGGCCACGGTGTACGCGGGGACGGGACGCTGATGGCCGGCCTGTCGATCGGAGTTGTCGGCGCCACCGGCCAGGTGGGCCAGGTGATGCGCACGCTGCTCGAGGAGCGCGATTTCCCGGCGACCAGCGTGCGGTTCTTCGCGTCGTCTCGCTCGCAGGGCCGCAAACTGCCGTTCCGCGGCCAGGAGATCGAGGTCGAGGATGCCGAAACGGCTGACCCGAGCGGCCTGGACATCGCGCTGTTCTCCGCGGGCGCGACGATGTCGCGAGTGCAGGCGCCGCGGTTCGCCGCGGCCGGGGTGACGGTGATCGACAACTCGTCGGCATGGCGCAAGGACGCGCAGGTTCCGCTGGTGGTCTCCGAGGTCAACTTCGCGGACGCCCGCAATCGGCCCAAGGGCATCATCGCCAACCCGAACTGCACGACTATGGCCGCGATGCCGGTGCTCAAGGTCTTGCACGATCAGGCCCGGCTGCTGCGCCTGATCGTGTCGAGCTACCAAGCCGTATCCGGGACCGGCCTGGCCGGCGTTGCCGAACTCGCCGATCAGACCCGCGCGGTCATCGACGATGCCGAGCGGTTGGTGCACGACGGCAGCGCGGTGACATTCCCGGCGCCGAAGGCCTACGTCGCGCCGATCGCGTTCAACGTCGTGCCGCTGGCCGGAAAACTGGTCGACGACGATTCCGGTGAGACCGACGAGGACCAGAAGCTTCGCCACGAAAGCCGCAAGATCCTGGGCATTCCGGACTTGCTGGTCAGCGGTACCTGCGTGCGGGTACCGGTGTTCACCGGCCACTCGTTGTCGATCAATGCCGAGTTCGCCCAACCACTTTCACCCGAGCGGGCCCGCGAAATCCTAAACGGCGCACCGGGTGTGAAGGTGGTCGACGTACCGACCCCGCTGGCTGCCGCTGGCATCGACGACTCCCTGGTCGGCCGGATTCGTCGCGACCCTGGCGTGCCGGACGGACGGGGCCTGGCGTTGTTCGTCGCGGGTGACAATCTGCGCAAGGGCGCGGCGTTGAACACTATTCAGATTGCCGAGTTGCTCGCCGCCGAGCTGTGATTCGCGGGTGAGCCTCGCCCGGGGGCTGGCGCGTAGCTCACTGATGACCGCGGCCGTGACGTGTCTGTTGGCCTGCCAGGGGATGTGGCTCGCCTCCGCCGATCCGCCCGCTCCGATGCCCCAGCCGGTCCTGCGGTCGCTGGCGCCCGGCGAGGTGATTCGGATCGGTCCGACCGCCGGTACCGGTACGCCCACCGGCGATTACGGCATCGGCGCCACCGACTTGTGCGTGTTCATGGAATTCCCGACCCAGGTCGTCCAGGTCTGCGGCGACAGCTTCGCGGGTCAGGGAGTCGGCTTTGGCGGCTACTACTCGCCGATCGCCCTGCGGGTCGACACATCGTCGGTCGACGATCCGGACGGGGTGAAATACACCGGCGTCACCGGCGTCACCGATCCGCTGCTGGCCGACCCGACGCCGCCGGGTGATTCGCAGCTGCCTGCGGGCGTCGTGCAGATCAACCGGCAGAACTATCTCTTGGTCACCACCACCAAGGATTTGGCGCCGCAGAGTTCGAGACTCGTCAAAGCCGAACCGGCACAGGGTCTTTGGCAGACGGTCCCGGGATCGGTTCGCAACGGTGACTACGCGGGCGGCGGGCAGTCGCAGATCAGCGGCTACTACGACCCGATACCGACACCCGAGTCGCAGACCGGCTGGGTTTACATCGTCGCTGACAGCTTCGACCGCAGCCGGCCGGCGGTGCTCTACCGCGTCGCCCCGGAGAATTTCGGCGATCGCGCCCGGTGGCAGGGCTGGGCGTCGGGTCCCGACGGCGGCTGGGATAAACCGCCAACACCGTTGTGGGGAAACCAGATTGGTGAGATCAGCTTCACCCAGATCGACGGCAGGCCGGTGCTGTCATATTTCAACTCCAGCACCGGCAACATGGAAGTGCGGGTAGCCGACGACCCTGTCTCACTGGGCAGCGCGCCGGTGACCACCGTGGTCCGGCACGACGAATGGCCCGAGCCCGCAGAAAGCCTGCCGGCGCCCGGCGACAACCGCTTGGCGCAGCCCTACGGCGGCTACATCTCTCCGGGTTCGACCCTGGACGAGCTGCGGGTGTTCGTCAGCCAATGGCACAACACCGACGCCCAGGCGCGGGCCCCGTATCGGGTAATTCAGTTCGCGGTGAACCCGCTCAAGCCAGAGACACTGGGCAATTGACGGCCTTTGCCCGCTTTTCGGCCCGTTTTCTCATAGCTGTTTCATAAGTTGCACCTAGCGGGCCCTAGCCGTTGACGCCGGATCATCTCAGGTATGAGCGAAACACCAGAAACCCCAACCACACCGACCACAGTCGCCACGGAGCCGGCGACCGTGGCGGTAAAACCCTACTGGCTCTACCGATTCGCGGCGTGGGTCGTGATCGTCGCCGGCATCGTGTTCATTGTCTTGAGCGTCTTCTTCACCGGCTTCAAGGTTGCGCACCTCGGCCATCACGGATGCCACCACCACGGGATGCATCCCGGGCAGCACTCCCTGGACCAGGGGGGTCCGCGCCACCACGGTGAAGGCGCCGCGTTCCATGGCGGTTTCGGCGGTCCTGGACCGTCGCACATGCCGGAATCCGTCGGTCCGTCACTGGCACCAATGCACCCGTAACCTGATCTGAGGCAATGGGTTTCAAAGAGTATCTAATCGCAGACCGGCATTACCACCATGAGCCCGGCGTCCCGAGGGGGGCGCCGGGCTCCGACTTTTGGGCGTCGGGCTCACAGATATCTGTCAGAGACGGACCCCTCGCGGTCGGTGCTGACCTGAGGCATTATGCGAGGTATGAGCGAGACCCACGAGCCATCGACCCCGCCGTCGCCCGGCGCGCCACCACCCGTCGTCGTGCCGGCAGCCGACTCCGAACGGCTGTACCAGGTAGCCGCCTGGGTGGCGATCATCGCGGGTATCACGCTCATTCTCGTGGTCAGCCTGAAGTTCGCCTGGGTTTTCTGGTCGTAAAGATCTGCCGACTCGCGAGCCCGGTTGGTTGATGGACGACGTGCTCCTCGGCATGATCGGGTGATGACCCAAGCACCCGAGTCCCCGATCCAGTCGCAGCCTGCACAAGAGGCAAGCCACCCTAGGCTTTATCAGGTCGCGGCGTGGGTGGTGATCGTCGCGGGAATCGTCTTCGTCGTTGCGGTTGTCTTCTTCGCCGGGGCCTGGGCCGGCGGTGGGGGCCATCACTTCCCCCACCATCATCACGGGGTCTTCGGTCCGGACGGTCCGGGTGGCCCCGACGGTCCACCCCCGTGGCCTGGTCCTTGGGGTCAGGGGCCTGGTCCGGGCGGCCCGGGATGGCCTGGTCCCTGGGGTCCGGGGATGGGGCCCGGCGGTCCGGGTGGCCACGGCGGTCACGGCGATCGCGGTGGCCCCGAGGAGCCGCCCCCGCCACCGCCCAGCCCATAGACCGGGTCACAACGCAGTCGGTCGGTGGCGGTTGGCATGATCGACAGCCATGAGGCGTCGTAGCCGGATCGGCGCGGCGGCGGCGACCATCGCCGTTGCCGTGGCCGTATCCATCGCTCCGTTCGCGGCGGGCCGACCGTCGGACCCTGGCGTGGTGAGCTACGCGGTGTTGGGTAAGGGATCGGTGGGTAACATCGTCGGCGGGCCGATGCGCGACGAGTCGCCGTTCACCCAGCCGTTCCAGGGCTTCTTCGTCGACAACCCGGCCTGCAACAACTGGGCCGACGTCGGATTGCCCGAGGTCTACAACGATCCCGACCTGGCGTCGTTCAACGGTGCCAGTGCGCAGACCTCGCCGACCGACCAGACTCACTTCGTCAAGCAAGCGGTCGGCGTCTTCGCGACACCGGAGGCCGCGGGCGCCGCCTTTCACCGCATCGTCGACCGCACGGTGGGCTGCTCCGGGCAAACGACGGCAATGCATCTGGACAACGGATCCACACAGGTGTGGTCATTCGATGGCGGGCCGGCGGGTGCTGCCGACGCGGCGTGGACCAAGCAAGAGGCCGGGACCGACCGCCGATGTTTCACGCAGACCCGTCTGCGGGAAAACGTGCTGCTGCAAGCCAAAGTCTGTCAGTCCGGCAACGGTGGCCCGGCGGTGAATGTGCTGGTCGGTGCCATGCAGAATGCGCTGGGGCAATAGATACCCGAGTCTGTTGGGAATATGTCGGTGCCTTCTGGAAGATGAAATCTTGTGACTATCGTTGATTAGCCGCGCGTGACCAGCGGACTCGTTCGCTCGGGACCGCCCGGGTTTGGCGCCGAAGGGATCGGAACATGGCGTTTGCCGTCGCGTCGCAGTCCGATCCTGCGCGTGTGGCGGAGGGTGAACTGACCAGCGCACTGGCCGCGGCGCAGTACATCAGCGAAAGCTGTCTGTCGGACGGCTCGGTAGGTCAGGTCGGCCTGGAGATCGAAGCACACTGCTTCGACGCGGCCGAGCCGAACCGCAGACCGGGGTGGGACGAAATATCTGACGTACTGACGTCTCTTCCGCCGCTGCCCGGCGCCAGCCTCGTCACCGTCGAACCCGGCGGCGCGGTCGAACTGTCCGGCCCACCGGCGCGCGACGTCGTATCGGCGACCGAGGCGATCGAAGCCGACCAGGCTGTGATCGGCAAGGCTTTCGCCGCCGCCGGCCTGGGCTTGGTGTTACTGGGCGCTGACCCGCTGCGACCCGCCAAGCGCATCAACCCCGGCGCGCGCTACCAGGCCATGGAAGAGTTCTTCACCGCAAGCAACACCGGCGTCGCTGGGGCGGCGATGATGACGTCGACGGCCTCGGTTCAGGTCAACCTCGACGCCGGGCCGCGCGCCGGATGGGCGGAAAGAGTCGGGTTGGCGCATGCGCTCGGGCCCACCATGGTGGCGATCGCCGCCAATTCGCCACTGCTCAGCGGGAAGTTCTCCGGTTGGCGTTCGACGCGCCAGCGGGTCTGGAGTCAACTCGACTCGGCCCGGTGCGGGCCGATCTTGGCTGCAAGCGGCGACGATCCCGGGACCGACTGGTCCCGGTATGCGCTCAAGGCGCCGGTCATGCTGGTGAACAATCCTGACGGAAACGCCGACAGCGCCGCGGTGCCGGTGACTCACCGTGTGCCGTTCGCCGATTGGGCCGACGGCCGCGAACTGCTCGGCGGTCGCCGGCCGACTCGCTCCGACCTGGAGTATCACCTGACCACGCTGTTCCCGCCGGTACGGCCACGGCAGTGGCTGGAGATCCGCTACCTGGACAGCGTTCCGAACGCGATCTGGCCCGCGGTCGTCTTCATGTTGGTGACGCTGCTCGACGATCCGGTTGCGGCCGCGCACGCAGCCGATGCGGTGCAACCGGTCGCGACCGCATGGGACGTCGCCGCCCGGATCGGGCTCAATGACCCTCGGATCTACGCCGCGGCCAATCAGTGCGTGGCCATCGCGGCCGAACGGGCGCCCGCCGGGCTCACTCCGGCGATGCAGCATCTGGCCGACGCGGTGCAACAAGGCCGCTCGCCCGCCGACGACTTTGCCGATCAGGTGATCGAGAACGGCATCGCGGCGACCGTCAGTCAGCTGGCGCTAGGGGAGCTGTGACGTCACGCGAAGTACTGGTCAGAGATCTGCACCGGGTGCGGGAGCGAACTCTGCGATTAGTGGATATCGACGACGCCGAACTTCATCGCCAATACGACCCGCTGATGAGTCCGCTGGTGTGGGACCTCGCGCACATCGGCCAGCAGGAAGAACTGTGGCTGCTGCGCGGCGGCGATCTGGATCGTCCGGGAATTCTGGACGGCGCCGTCGAGAGCCTCTACGACGCGTTCGTGCACTCCCGGGCCAGCCGTGCCGACCTGCCGCTGTTATCCCCCAAGCAAGCCAGGACCTATTGTCAGACAGTGCGGTCGGCCGCGCTGGATGCCCTCGACACGCTGCCGGACGAACCAGACAGCAACTTCGTCTACGGCCTCGTGGTCAGCCACGAGAACCAGCACGACGAAACGATGCTGCAGGCCCTGAATCTGCGCAGCGGTCCGGCGCTGCTGCCCGACACCCACGTGCCGCCGACGGGCCGGGCGGGTCTCGCGGGCACATCGGTTCTGGTGCCCGGCGGCCCGTTCGTCCTGGGTGTCGACGCGACCGACGAGCCATTCTCTCTGGACAACGAACGTCCGGCCCACATCGTCGATTTGCCCGCGTTCCGCATCGGACGGGTCCCGGTCACCCACGGCGAATGGCGGCAGTTCATCGACGACGGCGGCTACGCGCAGCCGCGGTGGTGGTCGGCCCGCGGCTGGGAACACCGGCTGACCGCCAATCTGACCGCGCCACAGTTCTGGCACGCCGACGGCCGGACCCGTACCCGGTTCGGCCACGTCGAAGACATTCCCGCCGACGAACCCGTCCAGCACATCAGCTATTTCGAGGCCGAGGCCTATGCGGCGTGGGCCGGCGCCCGGCTACCCACCGAACGCGAATGGGAGAAGGCGTGTGCGTGGGACCCCCAGCTCAAGGCGCGGCGTCGCTATCCCTGGGGAGCCGACGAACCGTCGACCGACCGCGCCAACCTCGGCGGCGACGCGTTGCGCCCGGCCCCGGTGGGCGCCTACCCGGACGGTGCGTCCGCCTACGGCGTCGAGCAGATGCTCGGTGACGTCTGGGAATGGACCAGCTCGGAGATCGAGCCGTGGCCAGGCTTCGCACCGATGATTTACCGGCAGTATTCCCAGCCGTTCTTCGGCGGGGACTACCGTGTGCTGCGCGGCGGTTCATGGGCAGTGGAGTCGGCCATCTTGCGCCCCAGCTTCCGCAACTGGGATCACCCCTATCGACGGCAAATCTTCTCCGGTGTCCGATTGGCGTGGTCCGTCGACAGCGACGGAGAGGGCCGCAGCTGATGTGCCGACACCTCGGCTGGCTGGGTCGCGAAACCTCGGTGTCCGCATTGGTGCTCGACCCGCCACACGGTCTTCGGGTGCAGTCGTACGCTCCGCGCCGGCAAAAGCACGGGTTGATGAACGCCGACGGTTGGGGCGTCGGATTTTTCGACAATGCCGTGGCCCGACGGTGGCGTAGCGCGTCGCCGTTGTGGGGAGACGTCTCTTTCGATTCGGTCGCACCGGCACTACGCAGTCAGTGCGTCGTAGCGGCGGTGCGGTCGGCGACGGTCGGCATGCCGATCGAGGCCAGTGCGACCGCGCCATTCACCGACGGGCAGTGGTTGTTGTCGCACAACGGCGTCGTCGACCGCGACGTGCTGCCGGCCCTGTCGACGGCCGAATCGACCTGCGACAGTGCGATTCTGGCCGCCCTGATTTTTAGTCGCGGGCTCGATGCGCTGGGGCAGACGATCGCCGAGGTGGGCGGCGAGGATCCGAACGCGCGGCTGAACATCATGGCGGCCAACGGATCTCGGCTCCTCGCGACCACCTGGGGAGACACCTTGTCGATAGTGCGCCGCGATGACGGCGTGGTGCTGGCCAGCGAGCCGTACGACGATCAGCCCGGTTGGGAGGACGTCCCCGACCGTCACCTCGTCGAAGTGACCAACGGGCACGTCACGTTCACCCCACTGAATTCAACGAAGGGACATTGATGACACTGACGTTGTCGAACCATCTGGCCGCCGACTCGGCATACGAGGCGCTGTGCCGTGATGTGCGCGACGGACTGCAGAGTTCACCGAAGACGTTGCCACCCAAGTGGTTCTATGACTCGGTCGGCAGCGATCTGTTCGACCAGATCACCCGACTGCCGGAGTACTACCCGACCCGCGCCGAGGCGGAGATCCTGCGCGCCCGATCCGCGGAGATCGCAGCCGCCACCGGTGCCGACACACTGGTCGAACTGGGTAGCGGGACATCGGAGAAGACCAGGGTCCTGTTGGACGCGCTGGACCAGGCCGGTTTGCTGCGCAAGTTCGTGCCGTTCGACGTCGACGCCAGCATCTTGTCGCAGGCCTCAGCCGCCATTCAGCAGGAGTATCCCGGCATCGAAATCGCGGCTGTCTGCGGCGATTTCGAGAAGCATCTGGCGGAAATCCCGAGCCAGGGCCGACGGCTGTTCGCATTCCTGGGCTCCACGATCGGCAACCTGCAGCCGGATGTCCGGTCGGAGTTCCTCACTGCGCTGGCGTCGGCGCTGGAGCCGGGTGACAGCTTGCTGCTGGGCACCGACCTGGTCAAGGACGTCGGCAGGCTCGTCAAGGCTTACGACGACGCCGCCGGAGTGACAGCGCAGTTCAATCGCAACGTCCTCGCGGTCGTCAACCGGGAACTCGACGCCGACTTCGACGTCGACGCCTTCCGGCACGTTGCCGCCTGGAACAGCGACGAAGAGCGGATGGAAATGTCGCTACAGGTCGACCAACTTCAGAAGGTGTACATCCGCGCGCTGGATCTGGCCGTCGAGTTCGCCACCGGTGAGCAGATGCTGACCGAAGTGTCCTGCAAGTTCCGGCGGGAGAAGGTGGCCACCGAACTGGCTCAAGCGGGCCTGCGCCAAACGCAGTGGTGGACCGACACCGCGGGCGACTTCGGGTTGTCGTTGTCGGTCAAGTGACCGCAAGCCTGGCCGCGAACTGGCGAGCTGCCAGGCCGGACTTCGCCGGGCTGCACCTGGACAGCGCCGCCTGCTCGCGGCAGAGCACCGCCGTGCAGGATGCCGCCGCCCGGCACGCACGACACGAGGCCGAGGTCGGCGGATACGTCGCGGCTGAGGCCGCGACAGCTGCGCTCGATGCGGGGCGTGCCGCGGTCGCCGGGCTCACCGGTATGCCCGGCGCGGACGTGGTGTTCACCACCGGTTCGCAGCATGCGCTGGATCTGCTGCTGTCCAGTTGGCCGCCCGGCGGCCGGACACTGGCCTGCGTTCCGGGCGAATACGGGCCCAACCTGGCTTTGATTGCAGTGCACGGGTTCGCCCGCCAGATACTGCCGACCGACGGCGAAGGTCGGGTTGCTGTCGACGAGGCGGCGGTCAGCCTCGCCGCCAACCCGCCCGAGTTCGTCCACTTGACCGCAGTGGCCAGCCACTGCGGGGTAGTGCAACCGCTGGCCGAAATAGCAAGCGTGTGCGGGGAATTGGGGCTGCCGCTGGTCGTCGACGCCGCGCAGGCGCTCGGACAGGTTGACTGCTCGATCGGCGGCGTCGACGCGTTCTATGCATCCTCGCGCAAATGGCTGGCCGGCCCGCGGGGCGTCGGTGTGCTTGCCGTGCACCCGAGGCTGATGCAGCGACTCCGGCCGCGGTTGCCGCCGCCGGAGTGGGCGGCGTCGCTGTCGGTGGCCCAGCGGCTCGAACTTGGTGAAGCCAATATTGCTGCACGCGTCGGATTTTCGGTCGCGGTCGGTGACCATGTGGCGGCAGATCCGATTGCGATACGCGCCCGGTTGGCCGAGGTAGGCCGCGCCAGCCGGACCGTCCTCGCCGACGTCCCGGGATGGCGGGTGGTCGAGTCGGTTGACGAGCCCAGCGCCATCACCACGCTGACGCCCACCGACGGCGCCGATCCGCAGACAATTCGGGCGTGGCTCATCGCCGAGCGTCGCATCGTGACCACCGCGGCCGGAATCGAGCGGGCTCCGGGCGAGTTGACCGGGCCGTTGCTGAGGATTTCGCCGCACGTGGACACCACCGACGACGACCTAACGACATTTGCCGCCGCGCTCGCCGAGGCCACCGCTGCGGTCTGAGGCTCAGCCGGCCTTATGAGCGCTGAGCAGGTAGGCCGGTAACTTCATTCGGCCCTTCTCGTCGCGGTCGTGCTCCGGCATCGGGACATCGGAGTTCGGCGGCGCCGGCGGGATGAAGGCGTGAATGAAGGCCGGCCGGATCTCGTCGATCTGCCAGTGCGTGTTCACCGCGGCCCGTAACTCGTCTTCGTCGACATCGTTCGGCTTCTGCTCCCATTCGCCCGGGAACGCGCCCTTGGCGAACACCAGCACGAAGTAGCCGGCCCCGTCGGCGGCCGCGCGGTGCACCGCACGTAAGTAGTCGTCGCGGCCCTCGACCGGCAGCGAGTGGAACAGCGTGCTGTCGACGACGGTGTTGAAGCGGCCGTCGTGACCACCGAACGTGGTGATGTCGGCCTGCTCGAAGGTGGCGCTGCTCAGCCCGCGCTCCTCGGCGGCCTTAGTGGCGGCAGCGACAGCGGTCGGGGTCAAGTCGACGCCGTGCACGGTGTAACCCTCGGCGGCCAGCGTCAGCGACAACTCAGCGTATCCGCATCCGGCGTCGAGCAGGTCGCTGCGGAACGTTCCTGCGGCGGCCAGCGCGGCCAATTCGGGTTGCGGCTCGCCGATGTTCCACGGTGGCGGGCCCTCGAACTCGCCCGCCTGGCGATATGCGCTATCCCAGTCCATTACTTCATTTGCCATGTGTTCCAACCTACTCCGGCACTTCCCAGGTGTGGACGGGCTCGTTGTGGTGCATGTGGACGCAGTACCGGCGCAGCATCTCAGCCAGCGCGGCGGGCCGGTCCAGACCGCGCTTCTCCAACGCCTGCACGGTGGACACCTGCCATGTTGCGCCGTTGCACCCGGCGCGGGCACGGCCTTCGATCACGCCGAGCACCCGGTCCCGAATCTCGGCGGCGACGCCCCAGCGGTCCAGTCCCGCATACGCCATCGGCAGCAGGTGCTCGATCACCAGTTCCTCGGTGCTGACGGTGCCCAATCCCGGCCAGAACAGCTGCGCACGTATGCCGTGGCGGGCACCCTCGATGAAATTACGTTGCGCCGCGCCGAATTCCATCTTCGTCCAGACCGGACGTTCCTCCTCGGACAGCGTCCGCAGCATGCCGTAGTAGAACGCCGAGTTGGCCACCATGTCGATCACCGTGGGTCCGGCCGGTAACACCCGGTTTTCCACCCGCAGGTGCGGCTTTCCCGCGACCACGTCGTAGACCGGCCGGTTCCACCGGTAGACCGTCCCGTTGTGCAGGCGCAGTTCAGCCAGCTGGGGAGTGCGGCCCGCGGAGAGTTCGGCGGCGGGATCCTCGTCGGACACCTCCGGCAGCAGCGACGGAAAGTAGCGGACGTTCTCCTCGAACAGGTCGAAGATCGACGTGATCCACCGCTCGCCGAACCACACCCGCGGCCGCACGCCCTGGCTGATCAGCTCGTCCGGCCGGGTGTCGGTGGACTGTGCGAACAGCTCGATGCGGGTTTCGGCCCACAGTTGATGGCCGTAGAAGAACGGCGAGTTGGCCCCGAGCGCCAATTGCGGGCCGGCGATCACCTGGGCCGCGTTCCAGTTGTCGGCGAAATCGTCCGGCAACACCTGCAGATGCAATTGCATGCTCGTGCAGGCAGATTCGGGAGCAATGGACGTCGAGGTGAGGCCGAGCGGCTCAGGTCCATCGATGTCGATGTAGATGTCTTCGCCGCGGGCGTTGAAGATGGAGTCGTTGAGCGCGGCGTAGCGAGTCGACTTGCTCATCCATCCGCTGGTGAGGTGTTCGGGCATCAGCGTCGGCAGGATTCCGACCATCACGATGTGGGCGCCACCGGCGCTGGCCTTGGTCTCGGCGGCGTTCAGGCTGGCTCGGACTTCGTCTTCCAGTTGCACACTGGTGTGGCCGCCCAGCGCCCGGGGTGGAACGTTGAATTCGATGTTGTAGGCGCCCAATTCGGTCTGATAGGCCGGGTCGGCGATCGCGGCCAGCACATCTTGGTTCTTCATCGCCGGCTGATAGTCGTCGTCGACCAGATTGCACTCGATCTCCATCCCGGTCAGCGGGTGGTCGAGATCGAAGCTGGACTGCGCGAGCATCGTCTCAAAGACGTCCAGGCACAGTTGCAGCTTGCGTCGGTACTCCTGCCGGTCGACGCGTTCGTAGGTAGTCCGCTTGACCTCTTTGCCCACTACGGAGATGCAACAGCGTTATCGGCTGCCGCGCAACAGATCGACAGAATGAACTGCCGCGGTGCCGAATTGACGGCAGATGCACCTCGGGTGAATTTGCGGGCACGCGCTATTGACCCTACTGACGCGATCTTGAAACAATCTCAGCCTAGCCTTACGAAAATCACAGGCCGCTCTGAAGGAGCAACAATGCGCAACAGTCAGCGACGTACGGCAGGTATCGTCGGAACCGCGCTGGGAGCGCTGCTGGCGGCTCCAGTCATGGCGCTGCTGACCACCCCCGTCGCCAGCGCCGACGACTTGGTGACTATCGGGCCGTACACCGCTGACGGGTACACCGACACCCTCACCTATGACACCGACACCTCCGGGTTCGACAACTTCCTGACCGGGTCCTACGACTCGTACCCGTTCGACCTCGACATCTATTCGAGCGCCCCGGGTTCGGGTGATTCGGAAGTCCTTTTCACGATTCCGTTGCTTTTCCAAGGTGGTTTTGAGGACGTCGACGGGACGATTACGCCGATCTCCTCATTCGACGCGGCCGACTTCGTCAGTGCCGACATCGGCCTGGTAGACCTCGGTGGTGCGGTTGCCCCCGGCGAGGGTGTCGTGACTATCGGGCCATTCACGCTGGACGGATACACGGATACCTTGAGCGTTAATTCAGACACATTCGCGCTCGACAACTATGTCGTCGGGGCATCCAACTCGTTGCCATTCGACCTCGACTTCTATTCGGGCGCTCCGGGTTCGGATTCGTCTGAGTTCGTGCTCACAGTTCCTTCGCTGTTCCAGGTCGGTCTGGACGACGTCGCCGGCACGCTGACTCCGATCTTCTCGCTCGACCCGGCTGACTTCATCAGTCCCGACATCGGCCTGGCCGCCCTCTAACCGACTGCCGCCCGCGTGGTCCATGATTGGACACAATCGCGGGAGGAAAGCAGTTGGCGGATTTCGTCGCTTCGATCGACCAGGGCACCACCAGCACCCGATGCCTCATTTTTGACCGCTCCGGCGGCGAGGTGGGTCGCCACCAGTTGGAGCATGAACAGATCATGCCCCAAGCGGGCTGGGTCGAGCACAACCCGATCGAGATATGGGAGCGCACCACCGCGGTGCTGATGTCGGCGCTGAATGCGACCAACCTTTCGTCGAAAGACATTGTCGCGCTGGGGATCACAAATCAGCGGGAGACGACGCTGGTGTGGGACCGGCACACCGGCCGGCCGTATCACAATGCGATCGTCTGGCAGGACACCCGTACCGACCGCATCGCGACGGCGCTGGACCGCGACGGCCGCGGCGACGTGATCCGGCACAAAGCAGGCCTGCCACCGGCGACGTATTTCGCCGGCGGAAAGCTGCAATGGATTCTGGACAACGTCGACGGGGTGCGCGCCGCCGCCGAGCGCGGCGACGCGGTGTTCGGCACGACGGACACCTGGCTGCTGTGGAATCTGACCGGCGGCCCCCGCGGCGGGGTGCACGTCACCGATGTCACCAACGCCAGTCGCACCATGTTGATGGATCTGGAGACGTTGGACTGGGACGACGAACTGTTGTCGTTCTTCGGTATCCCGCGCGAGATGCTGCCGTCTATTGCGTCGTCGTCGCCGCTGCAGCCCTACGGCGTCACGGCGCAGACCGGGCCGCTCGGCGGGGAGGTGCCGATCACCGGGATTCTCGGTGACCAGCATGCGGCCATGGTCGGTCAAGTCTGCTTCAATCCTGGAGAGGCCAAAAACACCTACGGCACAGGCAATTTCCTGCTGCTGAACACCGGCGAGCAGATCGTCCGGTCCCGCAACGGTCTGTTGACCACGGTGTGCTACCAGTTCGGCGACGCCAAACCCGTGTACGCCCTTGAAGGTTCGATCGCCGTCACTGGTTCCGCGGTGCAGTGGCTACGCGACCAACTCGGCATCATCAGCGGTGCGGCGCAGAGCGAAGTACTGGCCCGACAGGTCGACGACAACGGCGGGGTCTACTTCGTTCCGGCATTCTCGGGTTTGTTTGCGCCATACTGGCGTTCGGATGCCCGTGGCGCGATCGTCGGGCTGTCGCGGTACAACACCAACGCCCATCTGGCTCGCGCGACGTTGGAGTCCATCTGCTATCAGAGCCGTGACGTGGTCGACGCGATGCAGGCCGATTCGGGTGTGCGCCTCGAGGTGCTCAAGGTCGACGGCGGGATCACGGCCAACGACTTGTGTATGCAGATCCAAGCCGACGTGCTGGGTGTCGATGCGGTGCGACCGGTGGTTGCCGAGACGACGGCGTTGGGTGCAGCCTACGCCGCGGGGCTGGCGGTCGGTTTCTGGGCCGACCCGGATGAACTGCGGGCCAATTGGCGAGAAGGCAAGCGGTGGACGCCGACGTGGGACGACGACCAACGCGCCAGCGGATACGCGGGGTGGCGCAAAGCCGTTGAGCGCACGCTGGATTGGGTCGACGTGTCGTGAAGCAGACGGTGGGGACCAGCATGCGTCGGCCCCCACCGCTGCGGGTTCGATCAGTCGTCTTCGCCGAGGATTCCGTAGATCTCGCGACGAGCATTGTTGACGATGTCGAGGATGCGCTGCTGCTGCTCGGAGCTGGCAGCGTGAGCGGATTGCGCCACCGCGCCGAACAGCTGGCCGATTGCCGCGCGCAGGTTCATCTGTGCGGGGTCGGCGCCGTCGGTGATCTCGTCCCACGGTGGGGTCTCGATCTTCTCGGCGGCCTCCTTGCCGGCATCGGTCAACTCGAAAAGCTTTTTACTGCCTTCGGTTTCCC
>Ga0302314_10005827_pt1 | contig 22387 bp, 22 predicted proteins | sample III_Palsa_N2_3_FD_200533 | JGI IMG/M metagenome (GOLD analysis project Ga0302314, IMG submission 200533) | Peat permafrost microbial communities from Stordalen Mire near Abisko, Sweden - III_Palsa_N2_3 | ecosystem: Environmental > Terrestrial > Soil > Palsa > Peat permafrost | place: Sweden...
TCATCGCCGATGGCCATCCGGCGTAGAAAGCGACGTGCGTGATTGCCTCGACGATTTCGTCGCGGGTCACGCTGTTCTCGAGCGCCTTCTTGAGATGGAACGGCAGTTCGTTGGTCCGGTACATCGCGATCAGCGTGGTGATTGTCACGAGGCTCCGATCACGCGCAGAAAGGGCTTCGTACTCCCAGACGTTGCCGAACAGAACCTTGTCGGTGATCGTGGCCAGATGCGGCGCGATATCGCCGAAGGAGGTGCGGGCTTTTGTAGGTTCGTCGACCATGAGCGTCTTACCTCAATGCGCCGTGAAGCCGCCGTCGACCGGCAGCGCCACCCCCAGAACGAAGCTCGACGCAGGACTGCACAACCAGAGCACCACTGAGGCAATCTCCTCGACCCTCCCGGGGCGGCCAATCGGTTGATCCGCGAGGAAAGCCTGCATGGCTTGCGGGTCGATCCCGTCGCCCATCGGCGTATCGATGCAGCCGGGACAGATCGCGTTGACGCGGATGCCCTCGGCCGCGACGTCGAGCGCGGCGCTCTTGGTCAGTCCGATCACGCCATGCTTGGTCGCATGATAGGCGGCGCGTCCGGGCAAGCCGACGAGACCGCCGAGCGACGAGCAGTTCACGATCGCACCGCTGCCCTGCTTCTTCATCTGGATGAGTTCATGCTTGAGGAAGGTCCAGACGCCGCGCAGGTTGACGGCATTCACGCCGTCATAGCCTTCGCCGGTCTCCTCGGTCAGCGGGCACATCGGGCCGAGGATACCGGCATTGTTATACGCCATGTCCAGGCGCCCGAACTCGGAGACGGCGAGCGCGACCGCCGACTTGGCCAATTCTTCGTCCGCCACGTCGCCGGCCAGCATGCGCGCCTTACCGCCGGCCGTAATGATCGCGTCCATCGTGTCGCGCAGCCGGGCTTCGTCTCGATCGACCAGTACGACGGCAGCGCCGGCATCGGCGAAAGCCTTTGCAGTCGCCGCTCCCATGCCGGATGCGGCGCCAGTGACGAGGGCGACCCGCCCTGCAAAATCATAAGTGGGGTTCATGGTCTGTCCTCGATGCAACGGGACGTGCCCGTCGCCCATCTATCTAGGACGATCGGGACCAAGCGATTAGTCGCCATAATCGGCATGGTCCTATAAGCATGGCTTCTGGAACCAGCCGGAGAAGTCTCCCATGACGCGCGAGAGCATCGATGATCTGGAGGTCCTGCTCACGGTAGCGCAGGAAGCCAGCTTTACGCGCGCCGCGGCCAGGCTAGGGGTTTCTCAATCGGCGCTCAGTCAGACCGTGCGCCTTTTGGAGGAACGCATCGGTTTGCGCCTGCTCGACCGGACGACCCGCAGTGTCTCACCGACCCATGCGGGCGCACGCCTGCTCGAAACCGTCGCGCCGAGGCTTGTCGAGATCCGCGAGGAGATTGCGGCGCTCGGTGCGCTGCGAGACAAGCCGTCCGGCCTCGTGCGCATCACCGCGGACGATCATGCCGCGAAGTCGACGCTGTGGCCGCGACTGGTCGACGTCCTTAAGTCCAATCCCGATATTCGGATCGAGATCGTCATCGATTATGGTCTGACCGACATCGTCGCGGAGCGCTACGATGCCGGCGTGCGGCTTGGCGAGATCATCGCCAAGGACATGATCGCGGTGGCGATCGGTCCCGAACAGCGCATGATCGTCGTCGGCTCGCCTTCCTACATCGCAGAACGAGGCATCCCCAGCATGCCGCAGGAGCTGGTCGACCATCGCTGTATCATTCTTCGGCTCCCGACACGGGGCGGCCTCTACGCCTGGGAATTCGAGAAGGACGGGCGCGAGTTCAAGGTGCGCGTGGATGGACAATGCGTCTTCAACGGGACCGGCCTGATGATCGATGCGGCGCTGGCCGGCTTTGGCTTCGCGTTCGTCCCCGAAGAGGAAGTTCGGCCGCATATTCGGCACGGCAAGCTGCAGGCGGTCCTTGAGGATTGGTGCCCGTCCTACCCCGGCTACCATCTCTTTTATCCCAGCCGGCGGCAGCCCTCGGCGGCGTTCGCAGCAATCGTCGAAGCCCTGCGCTTTCGGCGATAGAGCAACCTACGTAGCTGTTATCGACCAGATCACGCCGTTCGCTCACGCAAGTGCGAAGGTCCGCTTGCTGAGAAAGCGGACCTTCGACATTACTCAGAGAAGGTCATCAGGATTTCTGAAAGACCATCAACACCGGATTCCAGCGGACTACAAATCCCAGTTTGCGATAGAGATCGATAGCTCCAATGTTGTCGGCGAAAGCATGAAGGAAGGGCGTTTCATCTCGAGCAAGGATAGTGCGCGCTATTTCGCGCATCAGTCCGGCCGCAAACCCTTTCCCGCGGCTGCCCGGATGCGTACAAACGCCGCTCACCTCGGTATATGATCCCGGTTTCATTCGCTCGCCGGCCATGGCGACCAAGCGCCCGTCGTCGCGGACGCCAACGAAGCGACCGAGTTCATGAGTGCGTTCGGCAAATGGGCCGGGCTGGGTTAGCCGGGCGAGCGCCAGCATTTCCGGCGCATCGGCAACCGTGAGCTCGTGAAAGGCGAAGTCGGCATTCGGACCTTCTATCTGTGTGGCGACCATCTGAACCGTCGACGAGGCGCGCACAAGAACGAGGCCGGGAGGAGGCGCAATCTCATGGCCCTGCTGAAGGATGATCTGCTCCCCTTCGGGCACAAGTGCTGCGAGGCCGGTGAAGCTTTCAGCTGTCCCGTCCGCGCTTGCCGCGAAAGGCGCGAAAACCGATCCGTATCGCCTCACTCGCCCTACCTCTTGCGCCAATGCGGCCTGGCGAGTGGTGAGCGCGTTCCAGATTGGCTGATCGAGCGGATGGTTCATATAAACCTCGGTGTGTTTTCGGGTGATAGTCTCATGCCGGGGATGCGGTTTGTCGGGCGGTTTATCCGATTGGCCGTCGAAGACGATCACCTGCTCCAGAATGCACAGGATGGGGCAGTGCCGTCGATCGCAGCGTCGTTCAGGTCCTGACCTTGTGGGTGGGTCTGCGTTCAGCATATATCCCCGGGGGGGCGGAAGCGCTGGAATAGGATCGCAAGCAAAACGAAAAATAGCGTGTGTGCGGCCGCGAACCAGATCATGCCCGCGAAGGAGAGATGACGGCTCCCGGCAAACCCTTCGTCGGCTAAGGGAAGGACTATGACCGCGTTCACCATCCACATAGCGAATGCGTATTGCACGCCCTTCAACCAGGCCGGGCCGGTCAGCAATGGTTCCAGAACGACAGCGTAAAGGAGCGCCATCCCTAGCCCGACGACGATGTGAAAGCCGGTTTGGAAGGCTCGACCGCTCGGCGCCACGATCCCGCTCATCTGTGACAGGAGCCTGAGAAGACCTCCATGGGCCGTCGCCAAGGGCATGAGATCGGCGATCGAAAGCGCAGTCGTATTTGCGAAGATCGCAATAGTCCCTGCCGAGAGACCTGCCGCGGGTCTTGCGTGCGATAGTGCGCGTATTCCTTGCAGCATCACTTGATCCTCCGCTTCACACCGGAGCGTTAACTCGCCGCGTGCGCTTCACTCAGCGTCCGCATCCCAACGTGGCGCGAATGGTGGATTCACCAACCGCTTTTGCTTGGGCAGCGTTGCGATCACTTTGCGGTCGTGGTCGTCGAGCGTTAGTAAGACAGCCTCAAGGTTGGCGCACTGGCTGACGGCTCCGCCGGCTTTGGGAATTGCGACGACGCCTTCCTGGTCGAGGAGCCATGCAAGTGCGACCTGGGCTGCAGAAGCCTCATGCTTCGCACCAATCTTTGCGAGTTCGTCGCTTTCTGCGGCTTGGCCCTGGGCAAGCGGGCAGTAGGCGACCAGCGGAATCGCCTTCGATCGCAAATAGGCCGCCATCGGTGTCTGATCGAGAAAGACGTGATACTCGACCTGATTGCACGCGATCGGCGCACCGATCTCCTCGATCGCCTCGCGCAGCATCGGTAAGGTAAAGTTGGCGACGCCGATCGCGCGCGCCTTCCCCTCTTCCCTGGATTCAACGAGCGCGGACAATGTCGTGGGCAGATCCATGTCTTTGGCGGGCCAATGGATAAGATAAAGATCGACATGGTCCAGCCCGAGGCGCTGAAGACTTCGGTCGAGCGCGCGGGCGAGGGCATCCGGCCCGAGATGATCATGCCAGACCTTAGTCGTAACGTGCAGTTCATCCCGCGCGATGCCCGACGCGGCGACGGCCGCGCCGACGGCCTCCTCGTTACCGTACATCTCGGCGGTATCGATATGGCGATAGCCGAGCGCCAGGGCGCTCTCGACGGCTTCCTGGCAGGCCGCACCCTGCATACGGAACGTCCCCAGGCCGAGCCGAGGCAGCGATATGCCCTGCGCTTCGGTCGACACGATCATTTCGCGGATCCTGCACGCGCCACTAGTTCGGCAACAACCGTATCTGGGTCGATGCTGCCCTTGTGGAGCGTTGCGCTATCCTCGGTGAAATCGATCCAGCCTTCATTGAAGCCGTCGAGCATCCGGATACGGGGATAGGGATTGGCCGCACCTTGTTCGCGAAACATCGTCTCCCAGCGGTCGCGCGGCACGATTTCGGCCCGTACGGGTCGTGTCAGCACCTTGGCGAAAGCGGCGGCGAGGTCGTTGGGCGAAACACGCCGTGGGCCTTCCAGCTCTACGACCCGGTTGCCGGTCCAATCTTGCTGAATGAGCGTTGCCGCCATCGCTCCGATGTCCTTCGTCGCAACCATCGCAACCGGCTTGTCCAGCGGCATGAGGAAACTGTGGATGACGCCATCGTCGCGCGCCGATGCCACGTCCCAGAGCGCGTTCTCGAGGAACCAGCCGGGCCGTAGAAACGTGACCGGTATCGGCAGGGCGCCCAGGGCCTGCTCGATCAAAGTCCGTTGGGTGAGCAGATTGTCCTGCACGGCGTCCGCGCCGATCGTGGACAGACACAACACCTTCGCCGGGCGCGCCGCGGTCAAGGCCGCGACGATTGCATCGATCGTCTCGCGCGCCTGCGTATAGCCAGGCGTCGGATCGAATTCGGATGGCGGTAGGATGAACACCGCATCAGCCCCGGCGAAGGCTGTGGTGAGGGCGGAGGCATCATTCATGTCTGCAAGTGCGACATCGCAACCGCGCGCGGCCCATAACGCGCCCTTGCCGGCATCGCGGACGACAGCGCGCACGGGCAAACCCTGCTTCAGCAACGCGTTTCCGAGCGCGCCGCCGACCTGACCCGTGATTCCGGTGATAGCGTACATAATGAGTTCCTTGCTTATTGTCTGGTTACAGCCGCTCGGTCTGCATCGGGGCGCTTGTAGCCCTTTGCTAGCAATGCCATGGGCGCATATTTATCACTTCCACAGTGACAGGAAGTCATTGTAGGATTGACCCTGTGAGCTTCGACACACGGATATTGACGGGCGTCGGCGTTCTCGCGGCGGTAGCGGAAACAGGAAATTTCGCGCGGGCCGCAGACATACTGGGACTGACGCCGTCGGGTGTCAGTCGCGCAATTGCGCGGCTCGAGGTGCGCATTGGCATCCGGCTTTTCGATCGTTCGCCGCGGGCCGTTACGCTTACCGATGAAGGGCGGCGGTTTCATGCGCAGATCCTGCCGCTACTGGCATCCATAGAGGAGGCCGCAACGGACGCGGCCGGTGCTGCCGCGATGGTGAGCGGCAAGCTGCGGATTAACGTCGATCCTTGGTTCGCGCGGATGGTGCTTGCCACGCGCCTGCCAGCATTTCTTGCTCGCTATCCGCTGGTGTCGATCGACGTACTCATCAGCAATCACCGTGAGGACATGATGGCAGGCGCCGATGTCGCCGTTCGCTTCGGGCCGGCCGACGGCGGATCGCTCATCGTACGCAAGCTGCTCGACACGCGCGTACTCACCTGCGCTGCACCGGCCTATCTCGATCGATATGGTACGCCGCAGAGCCCGCATGATCTGCTGCATCACGAAGCGCTCCTGTTCCGGAATCCGCAGACCGGCCGGCCGTTCGAATGGGAGTTCTCAAAAAATGGTCAGGCGATCGACGTCGCTGTGCGCGGTCGAATGACGACCGACGATCCATCGACCGCGATAGAGGCCTGTGTTGCAGGCCATGGGATATTCCAGAGCTTGGCGATCGGCCTGGATGCCTGGCTGCAACGCGGTGAACTCGTGCAAATCCTGGCCGAATGGTCGAGCGAGCTCTATCCGCTCTATGCCTATCTTCCCTCTCGTCGCCTTTCGCCGGCTAAGGTCCGCATATTCCTCGAGTTCATTCTTGAGAGCATAGCCTAACAATAAAAATTCACATTCCTTTGGTGGGTTTATCGGCCCAAAAAACCTGTCCGCTCTCGCCGAAAGCCGACGCTCTAAAAGCGGCCGGAAATGACAGGTAAGTCCCAACGATGGTCGCTCCGTCACGATTGTCGGCCTTGTCCGGAGGCTTCGAAATGTTGCTTTTCACCGTGGGTTCGATTACCGTGCACGCAATCGAACCAAGCCCGCAAGTGTCTGTTTTTGGACGAAAAGGTTGTAGTGGTACATTCCGGGGTATCGCGGCAAAGTCTGATCGAGCAAAGCTAATCAACACAATTACTTAGCGCTTGATTTCGAATCCCACCCGCTCCGCCAATTAACCGTATCGCTATGTTACAGGGCGTCTCGGATAATGGACTTTGGCAGAAGTCCGCCAGTCCGACATCCAGATGCCTCCTCGGAGCCTCCCCAAATCCGAGATCAGATGTCGGAGCCGAAACTAGAGGCCTCCGATGGCAAGCTTTCCGCTCGCAAGGTTCGATCTCTGAAAGAACCGGGCCGCTATGGCGACGGTGACGGCCTGTATCCTTGGCTGGCCCCAAAAAAGGTGGATGCTTTGCCTACAGGTGGATGGCAAATGTTGATATATTGGATTAGCAGCGCGAAGCTTCGATCGCTTGTTGCCGACCTTGGTCGACCATCGTCCGATAGCGGGCCAGCTTGCTGGAGATGAAATCCTCGACCGCTTGCAAAGCAGCTTGCTTCTCGCGGATCGAGACCAGCCTCTCCTCCAGAAATATGACCGTCTCTTCCGCAGTGAGCTTGGCGTCACCATGGGCTTTCAAGAGCGGCACAATCTCCTTCAGCGAGAAGCCGAGCCGTTGGGCCTGACGGACCTTCTCAATCGTCGCGAGCACGGCGGGGCCGTAGTCTCGATAGGTGCGGCTCCCCGCCTCGCGCGCGGACGACGATATCAGTCCGATCGCTTCATAGTGGCGGACCCCGTCTTTTGACATGCCCGCGATGCGAGCGACTTCGTTGATCAGCATGGGCTTGCTCTTGACTGTGGGGTTACCCAACAGCCTATCTGAAGTGTCGCTCGTTGAAAACACGCCGGATGGACCGCAATGACCCAGACCATAAAGCCTGTAGCGCTCGTGACCGGCGCTTCCTCCGGCATCGGCAAGGACATCGCCGGCCGCCTGCTCGACGCCGGCTACGAAGTATATGCCGGCGCGCGTCGCATGACTCGGATGGCCGACCTCGAGCGGGCCGGTGCCGATGTACTGACGCTCGACGTCACGCTCGAGCAATCGATCGTGGAAGCAATCGAGCGGATAGTTCAAACGAGCGGCCGTATCGACGTGCTCGTGAACGCTGCCGGCTATGGCCAATATGGCGCGCTTGAAGATGTCCCGATGGCCGAGGCGCGGCGCCAGATGGAGACGAACCTGTTCGGCCTCGCGCGCGTCGTCCAACTCTGCCTGCCGATGATGCGGGCGCAGGGCTCGGGCCGGATTCTGAACATCTCCTCGATCGGCGGTAAGTTCGCGTTGCCGCTCGGCGGTTGGTATCATGCCTCAAAATTTGCGCTTGAGGGCTATTCGGATGCGCTTCGCAACGAGGTCCGCCAGTTCGGGATCCACATTGTGGTGATCGAACCGGGCGGCATCGCCTCCGAGTGGGAAAACATCGCCGTAGACGAGGCGAACCGTTTCTCGGGCACGGGGCCTTATGCCAGCATGGTGGCGAAGTTTCGCAAGGCGCAAGGCAGAAAGGCGCCTCCGCCGACCGTCGTATCCGACATGGTCATGAAGGCGCTGCGGACGACGCGCCCCGCGATCCGATACAGCGGCGGCATGGCGGCGCGTCCACTCCTGCTCCTGCGGCGACACCTGTCGGACCGGATGTTCGATCGGCTGTTGATGCTGGCTTTCCGGTAGCGGAAATTACGCAGCCTCCGGCGGGATCAAACCCTATCCCGACCAATATATCGCCGGCCGCGTACGCCGCACGATGCCGCCTTCTAAGTTTCGATCGCCATCCTGGTCACTTCAATCCGCCGATTGCCGCCTTTGTTTCCATGGCACACTGCTAGAGTCGCTGCATATCAATGTGTTCAGGACCTGATGGGCGTTCAAAGCGAAGGTGCGATAAGCGTCGAACAACGCCTGTGCGAAAGCGAGGCGGAGGCTCAGCCACGTCACGGGCAGGATTTTACCCGCCCTGCGCTCTCGGCGGCGTATGAACCTACGGCGCCCCGTTCAAAAGTTCTTATGCGAAGCTGCCATATCGGCGCTTTACGCGCGAGACCCCGCACGCGGCGTCGCAGGGCTTCCGACCGAGGAATTCCTCGCGAACGTGCGTTGGATGCGACAACGCTGCATGGCCACGATGACCCGTTCAATAAGGTTCATAGACTGCTTGAAGACGGACAAAAGGCTCCACCGCCGCGATTCAATTTCGCGACGTGACCCCGCAGGCCATCGCCACTGCGCTCCGCAACCGGTGCGCTCAGCCAACGAAGCGCCATTGCACCGTCTCGCCGGCATGGAAGGGAACGAGCTCGATCCCGTTTTCGGTGATGCGCTCCGGCACGGCCACCATCTCGCGCTTCAGCGTCACCGTGCCCGTGTTCAGTGGCAGGCCGTAGAAGCGCGGGCCATGTTCGGACGCAAAGCCTTCGAGCCGGTCGAGCGCATCTTCGTCGTCGAACACCTGCGCGTAGCTTTCCAGGGCGAATGGCGCATTGAAGATGCCCGCGCATCCGCAGGACGATTCCTTGCGGCCCACTTCGTGTGGTGCGCTGTCGGTCCCCAGGAAGAATTTGGGCGAGCCCGAGACGGCCGCCTTACGGATCGCGAGACGGTGTCGCTCGCGCTTGACGACGGGCAGGCAATAGGCGTGCGGACGGATGCCGCCATCGAAGATGGCGTTGCGGTTGATGAGGAGATGCTGCGGCGTGATCGTCGCGCCGATCTGCGGTCCGCTCGCTGCGACGAAATCGGCCGCGTCGCTCGTCGTGATATGCTCGAGCACGATCTTGAGTGCGGGGAAATTCCGGGCCAGTGGGCCGAGAATATGCTCGATGAAGACGGCCTCGCGATCGAAGATGTCGACGTCGCGATCCGTCACCTCGCCGTGGATCAGAAGCGGCATCCCGATCCGTTGCATGGTCTCCAGCACGCCCGAAAGCTTCCGGATGTCGGTGACGCCGTGCGCGGAGTTGGTCGTGGCGTTGGCGGGGTAGAGCTTGCAGGCGGCGAACACGCGCTGCGCATAGCCTCGCGCGATTTCCGCCGGATCGGCATCATCGGTGAGATAGCAGGTCATCAGCGGAGTGAAGTCGCTACCCTCCGGCAGGGCATCCAATATCCGCGCCCGGTAGGCTTCCGCTGCGGCGACGCTGACGACGGGAGGCGTCAGGTTCGGCATCACGATGGCCCGCGCGAACTGGCGTGCGGTGTAACCGGCGACGGCGTTCAGCATCGCGCCATCGCGAAGATGCACATGCCAGTCGTCGGGGCGGCGGATCGTGATGTGGGATGTCATGCGCCTGCCCTATCGGCCTGGATGCGCGCCGTCGATAGCGGTTTCGGACCATGATCGGCAGGCAACGACGCGATCCCGCTGGTGTCCGCCGTGCTCTGCCCTGGAGGTAGTTAGCCGTTCCCGCGAAGCAGAACCGGAGCTCCAGCCAAGGCCGGTCGATCTCGCGAATGGGGGATGGCGGCGTTCTGGAGCGGATAGAGGGAATCGAACCCTCGTCACAAGCTTGGAAGGCTAGTGCTCTACCATTGAGCTATACCCGCATCGCGTCGGCATCGCCGCAGCGCGTCGCCAATGCCATCGCTAGGCGCCTGAGGTCAACATCGCGATGACGGTCGCCATGCGTCGTCGCCACGCTACCCGCCGTCGGTGGCCGGCGCGTAGGGCGCTGAATGCGATTTCGGGCGGTAGAAGATGTGCGTGCTGACCTTGGCGATCTTGTCGAGCGAACTGCTCCACCACGGCACCACCCAGTCGGTATGATAATGGGTGGCAGTGCCGACCGCGCGGAACACGCCGCCCGACAGCGCCCGGCGTGCCCGTGCGCGGGCGGCGGACCAGCCGGCGGTCTCGGGTCGCCGGGCGAGCGAGCCGTCGCAGGCGAAGGAGAATTGGCAGACGCCGCCCGGCACCGCGCCCTGATAGACCACGCCGCACACCGTCTTGGGATAGCCCGGCCGGCGGACGCGGTTGAGCACGACCTGGATCACCGCGCGCTGGCCGGCTGCATCGTCCCCCGCTTCGTAGAGCGCAGCGGTCGCCAGGCAGTCGGTCGCCTGCTCGCGCGCTGCCGGCGTGCCGTGGAACAGGAATCGTGGAGCGGGCACGAGCGGTCCCGAGACGTACGGGATCGCGGCATTGACCAGCCGCGCCTCGGCCATCGACAGCACCGGCTTCCTCGGCGCCTTCGCACCTCGGAAATGATGCTGGTAGCCGAGCAGCAGCAGCCAGCCGGCGGCGACGGCGAGCAGCGCCAGCATCAGCGCGCCGCCCGGATCACGCCTCTGCCGACGAGGGCGGGCGCGAGCGCGGGGGCGGCGGCCCGAACGGGTACGGACGTTTCGCTTCGCCATCGCCGCGCACCTAGCGGGCGCGGGGTCTCCCGCAAAGTGGCGCAGTCGCCTACGCAACGCCAGTTTGGCGAGCCATCCCCGTCGCACCGATCGATTGAGCGTCCGCGCCAGCTGCGCGGTCGCGCGCATCGTCGTGCTGATGCCGCCATGCGCGCTGATCCTTCTCGGCTCTCGCCCGTTGTGTCGGGGAAAACATGGAGGGAAGAAACATGCTGAGCTATCGCATCGAGACCGTGACGGATGCCGGCGGGATGATCGCCGTGCGCGCCTATTCGGGCAACGACGACGCGCCCTTCGCCAATTCGGGCGCGATCTTCCATTCGGAGGAGGAGGCGCATGACGGCATCATGGGGATGTTCGAGCAGGCCTGGCCCGCCAAGGACCCGTTCGCGGTGGATGCCTCGATCGGCGTGTGACGCCGCCCGGTCCACTGGCCGGGGTCGTCGGTCCCTTGTTTCGGGTCCGCGATCCCGCCGCATGCGGCCACCCGTTCCAGGGGGCGCGCCGAGGGCCCCGGACATACGGTATCGGCTTAGCGGAGCCGGCATCGATCGCCCGTTCCCCGCAGGACGATAAACACGTATTTTGCTATTGCGAGTCTCTCGCATCAACTTTAACAGCCCCGGCAAGACCACGCCAAGGGGAATACGAGAATGCTTCGATCGATCGCGCGCGCCAGCCTCCTTTCGGGGGTCGCGGCCGCGATGCTGCTTCCGTTTGCCGCCGCACAGGCCGCGGACGCGGCCGGCAGCGACAGCACCGAGGGCGAAGCCATCGTCGTCACCGGCGACAAGCCGACCACCGTCGCGTCGTCCGGCACCAAGACCGACACGCCGCTGCTCGAGACGCCGCAATCGATCAGCGTCATCGACGCCGCCGAGATCAACACGCTGGGGCTGCAGAACCTTAACCAGGCACTGCGCTACGTCGCCGGCGTCACCCCCGACACGCGCGGATCGGCGGCCGAGGTCTACGACCAGTTCAAGCTGCGCGGCTTCGACGCGCCGGTCTATCTCGACGGGCTCAAGCTGTTCGCCAGCGCGTCAGGCTATGCGCAACCGCAGGTCGACGTCTCGCGGCTCGACCGCATCGAGGTGATCAAGGGGCCGGCGTCGGTGCTCTACGGCCAGTCGAGCCCAGGCGGCCTCGTCGCCGAATCGAGCAAGCTGCCGATCGATCGCGACTTCTACGGCGCGGTCTCGGGCACCTATGGTTCGTACAACCTCTACCGCGCCGACGCCGACGTCGGCGGGCGGATCGGGCAGAACGTGCTGTGGCGCGTCTATGGCAGCGCCAACGGATCGGACGACCAGCAGACCTACGGCACGCGCCGACGCCAGACCGTATCGGGGGCGGTGACGTTGGGCGCCGGCACGCCGACGAGCTTCACCGTGCTCGCCAACTACTCGCACGATCCGCGCAACGGCGACTATGGCGTCTGGCCGACCTTCGGCACGCTGATCGCCAACCCCGCCGGCACGATCTCGAGCAAATTCTACGGCGGCGAGCCCAACGACTATTTCAGCCGCGATCAGGCCGCTCTCACCTACATCTTCCGCCATGATTTCGGCGGCGGCTGGGCGTTCCGCTCGTCGGGCCGCTATCAATATGTCCACGGATCGCTCGGCATCGTCTACACCGGCTCGCCGGTCGCGGGCAGCGACAGCGTCTTCAGCCGCAATTCCTACGCGACGCGCGAGCAGCTCAACGACTGGACGTTCGACAACCAGCTGACCGGCAAGCTCGATACCGGTCCGCTCCACCACAGCCTGCTGTTCGGGCTGGACCGCCAGGTCGCGCATTCCGCCGAGCTCTACGCCTTCGGCGGCGGCACCAATATCGACGTCATCAATCCTGTCTACGGCACGATGCCGACGCCCGCCAATCCCTATCAGGTGATCAACTACAGCGGCGTCGGCTTCGTCACGCCGACACAGGTGGACACGCAGCAGCGCCAGCAGGGCGTCTATGCGCAGGACCAGATCTCGGTCGGCGGGCTGCGCGTGACGCTGAGCGGGCGGCAGGATTGGGCACGGCAGGCCTCGGGCACACAGGTCCAGCACGACCAGAAGTTTACCTGGCGGGCGGGCGCGCTGTATCTGACGCCGATCGGGCTCGCGCCCTACGTCAGCTATTCGACGTCGTTCGAGCCGCAGGCGAGCGTGCTTGCCGACGGCAGCCTGCCCAAGCCCTCGCTCGGCAAGCAGATCGAGGCCGGCGCCAAATATCAGGTGCCGGGCACCGATATCCTGATCACCGGCGCCTGGTTCCGCATCGACCAGACCAACGTCGCGCAGCCCGACAATAATTTCAGCTATACGCAGGTCGGCAAAGTCCGCTCGCAGGGCGTCGAGATCGAGGCGAGCGCGTCGCTGCCCTACGGATTCAACGCCAAGCTCGCGTTCAGCCGCCAGCGGGTCAAGGTGCTCGACGACGTCGTGACCGCACATATCGGCCTGCCGCTCGCCACCGTCGGGCGCGGGGGCACCTCGGCCAATCTCGAATGGTCGCCCAAGTCCGGCCCCGCGGCGGGCTTCGCGATCGGCGGCGCGGTACGGCATGTCGACCGCGTCTATGCCGACGTCTACACCGACGGCGCGGGCGTCAGCAGCGGGCCGCTCTATACGCACAGCTACACGCTGTTCGACGCGCTGCTGCGCTACGATCTCGGCAAGGCGGTCCCGCGGCTCGATGGCGTCACGCTCGGCGTCAACGCCACCAACCTGTTCGACAAGAAGTATCTGACGAGCTGCTTCGCCAATTACGGTTGGTGCTGGTACGGCCAGCGCCGCACCGTGCAGGGCACGATCGGCTTCCGCTGGTAATGGCCGCACGCACCGTCACGCCGCGCTACCGGCTCGGCGTCGCCGCGCGCTGTGCGGCGACGCTGCTCGGCGGCTACGGCGTGGCGGTGCTGGTCGCGATCGCGGGCGCCTGGGCGCTGCCGATGGCGCCGATCGAGGCGGCGACGACGGGGACGATCGCGGCACTGCTCGTCCTGCCGGTGGCCGCGATGGGCTGTTTCTGGGCGAGCAGCGCGGCGCGTGCCTGGATCGGCATCGCGCTGTTCGCCGCGCTGTTCGGCGGCATCGCGCTCGCCGCCGGCTGGCGACCGTGAAGCCGGGCTTTCGGCCGGCGATGACGTGGCTGCACGACTGGAGCGGCCTCGTCGTCGGCTGGCTGCTGTTCGCGATTGCGCTCGCGGGATCGCTGAGCGTGTTCCGCGAGGAGATCGGCGACTGGGCGCGGCCGGAGGCCTCCTGCTGCGTCGCCGACAGCGCGCAGGCGGGCGCGGCGGCGGTGCGCTGGCTGTCCACGCATGCCGCCGGAGCGCCCGGCTGGTTCATCCAGCCCGCGGACGCGCGATCGACCACCAGCTATGCCGTCTGGGCGGACCCCAAGGCGGGCTTCGTCCAGAAATGGCTCGATGCGCGCAGCGGCAGCCCCGTCGGCATCCGCGACACGCTGGGCGGCGATTTCTTCTACCGGCTCCATTTCGAGCTGCAGCTGCCCTACCCCTGGGGCCGCATCCTGTCGGGCGCGGCGGCGCTCGCGATGCTGCTCGCGCTGCTCACCGGCATCGTCGCGCATCGCCGGATCTTCGTCGATTTCTTCACCTTCCGGCCCGGCAAGGGCCAGCGCAGCTGGCTCGACGCGCATAACCTGCTCGCCGTGGTCGCGCTGCCCTTCCATCTGATGATCGCCTTCACCGGCGCGCTGACGCTGGCGACGCTGCTGATGCCGTGGGGTGCGCTGTCCGCCTATCATGGCGACGCCGCCGCGCTGAGCCGCGCGCTCTATCCCGCCGCGATCGATCGCCCCGCCGCGGGCCGCCCGGCCGCGCTCGCGCCGATCGAACCGATGCTGGCCGAGGCCGAGCGGCGGTTCGACGGTGGCCTATACCAGATCAGCATCGCGCATCCGGGCGACGCCGCCGCGGTCGTCACGCTGATCCGCGCCGAGGACGCGCGGATCGGCATCGAGGCCGAGACGGTGAGCTTCGACGGGCCGAGCGGCCGACTGATCGCGGCGCATGACGAGCACCGCCCCGCGGTCGCCACCTACAATATACTCTACGGGCTCCACACCGCCCGCTTCGCGGACATAGCGATACGCTGGCTCTATTTCGTCTCGGGGATCGCGCTCGCCGCGATGATCGGCACGGGGCTGCTGCTGTGGACGGCGAAGCGGCGGCGCGATCGGCAGGATGCGGGCTACCTATTGGTCGAGCGGCTCAATCTCGGCTTCGTCGCGGGGACGCCGATCGCGTTCGCCGCCTTCTTCCTCGCCAACCGGCTGCTCCCGACGGGCCTCACGCACCGCGCCGATGCGGAAGTGCGCGTGCTGTTCTGGACCTGGGGGGCGCTGCTCGTCTTCGCGGCGCTGCGCGCGCCGGCGAAGGCATGGCGCGAGCTGCTCGTCTGCGGGGCGCTCACCGGCGTCGCGATCCCGATGGCCGACGTCGCGAGCGGCGCGGCGGCCTGGAACGGCGTGACCGTCGGAGTCGATCTGATCGCACTGATCGTCGCCGGTGCCTATGCGACCGCGGCGGCGCTCGTCTTACGCTCCGCCCGCGCTACCCGACAGCGCACCGCATCATGATCCTCGCGACGATGTTGGCGCTGCCCGGCGTGGCGCTCGCCGCCACCGGAACGCCGCGGCAGACGAGCGTATTGTTCGGCGACCGGATGCGCGAGCCCGGCCGACGCCGCCTCCGGCTGCTGGGGTTCGCGCTGCTAGCGGCGTCGCTCGCCACCACGATGATCGACACCGATCGCGCGCGGCACCTGATCGCGTGGATCGCGACGATCGGGATCGAAGCCGGCCTCGTCGCGCTGGTCTTCACGATGCGGAGCCGGTCGCCGCGCGCGTAGACCGCGCCGCCTGTCACCGAAGTGCGATCGACCGGCGCTATCCTCCCGCCTTGCAGCTCGCCGGCAGCTTGACCACCGCGATCCGGCCATCGAACGCATAGCGGTCGCCGCCGCCGTTGCGGTGGAGCTTGCCCGAGACCGGCCCGGCGGTGAGGCTGGGGCCGATCGTCGCACCGGCGTGCGCCAGCACCGCTACCGCGGCATCGCGCTCGCGGTCGATGTCCGGGCCGATGTGATGCGTGATCTGCAGCGTGAACAGGCTGAGCCCGACACCGCGATCGAAGGTCGCCGACGCCAGCCAGCGATTGTTAGGCTGCTGCCACAGGCGGATATGGTGCCGGCGATCGGCGCTGCGCCCCTCGTCGCGCTGATAGGCGACGTCCTGCTGGCGATCGTCCATGTAGAGCGGGCTGACCGGTGCGTCGGGATAGGGGCTGGAGAGCAGCACGCTGGCGGCGATCTTGAGCCCCGATCGCGCCGAGACCGCATCGGCCTTGTACCAGCCGCCGGCCCGAAACGCGCAATCGAGCGCGGCCTGCGTTCCCACCACCGCGATGTTGATCGGATCGCCCGGTATGCCCTGCGCGGTGTAGGATACGAGCACGCCGTGCAGCTTGCCCTTCTTATGTTCGTGATGGCTCCACAGCCGCGGCAGGCCGGCATAGGCGAGCAGGAACCACAGCGCCGGCAGGCCGATCACCAGCGCGGCGAATGTCGCCGCCAGATGCGGGCGATGCGCCCTGACCCACCGGGCCCGCGGATTATCGTACATCAAGCTCCCCTGCGACCCTCACCCGCCTTCCGCCACCGCGCATAGCCGATCGCCGCGAGCACGATCATCGCGGCATAGAGGCCGGCGGTCGGCATCAGGTGCTTGACCATAAACATGCCGACATAGGCGACGTCCACCACGATCCACAGCAGCCAGTTGGCGGCATGGCGGCGCGCGGTCCAATATTGCGCGACGAGGCTGAAGCTGCTCAGCGTCGCGTCCACCCAGGGCAGCGCGGCATTGGTGTGGTGACTGGTGAACCAGCCGATCGCGACGGCGCCGGCCGCTCCTGCGAGCAGCCCCGCCGCCGCGTGGCCGGGTGCCAGCGGCGCCACCATGACCGTGCCGCTATCGTCCTTGCCCCGTGCCCATGCGATCCAGCCATAGACGATCGCGGCGCCGAACAGCGCCTGCAGCACCATGTCGGCATAGAGCCGCACGTCGAGGAACAGCTTGAAGTAGAGCGCGCAGGCGAGGAGGTTGATCGGCCAGCACAGCATCCAGCGCTTCGCGGTCAGCCAGATCGCGACGAAGCTGACGACGACCGCGACGATCTCCAGCCCCGACATCAGGACGCCGCCGCGCCACCGAGCTGCCGCAGGAAATCGCGCCCCGCGCCAGAGAGAAACCAGTCGGCGTGGCCGATCAGATAGCCCTCCCACGCCAGCACCGCATGGTCGCGATCGGCGAGCACGCCGGCGAAATAATCGACCTCGGACAGCGCGAACTCGACATGGACGAGCGGCAGCAGCCGCGCGATCGTCTCGATATCGGCGGCGGCGAGCGGTAGCTCGCTCCGGTAGCCAGCGAGCAGCGCGCGCGCGGCGCCGGCATCGGCGATCCCGTCGTCTTGCCCCTCCCCAAGTCGCAACCAGGCGATCGCCGTCCGTTCGATCGCCGTCGCCAGATCGTGGAGCGCGCAGCTGCGATCGGCCAGCCCGAAGTCGAACACGGTGCGCACCGTGCCGTCGTCCGCCCACAACAGGTTGGAGGGATGCCAGTCGTTATGCGTCCAGAGCGACGGCTGGCCCGCCAACCGCTCGGCCAGTCCCGCGCCCAATGCGCCGAACAGCCGCGCCAGCTCGGCCTGCCACGGGCGATCGGCCAGGAAGGCGGCGAGCGCCGGGCGCGCCGCCACATAGGCATCCGCCGCCGCCAGCGGGTCGGCGGCGGGCAGGATCGTGAAGCTCGCGACGAGCGGGTGCGGCAGCCGCGCGGGCGCATCGTAATCGCGTGCGGCACGGTGCAGCCGTGCCAGCGCCGCGCCCGCCGCGTGCGCATGCGCGTGCGACAGGAAGGGCGTCCACGAGGCCCGGTCGCGATAGAGATCGGCGCCCGCCGCGCTGCGGTGGAGCTCGTAGCTCCAGTCGCCCTCGACGACCGCGCCGGCACCCTCCCGCGAGAGCAGGATGTCGGGCACCGGCACGCCCGCCGCCCGCAGGTGCGCGATGAACCCATGTTCCTCGGCCAGCGCATCGGGGGTGCGCAACCGGACGTGGTGGCGCTTGAGCAGAAACGCGCCCCGGCTCGCCTGAAACAGCGTCGCGGCGGAAAACGGCCGCGGCGAGTGCCAGTTCAAGCTCAGCACGCGCCCCGCTGCGGGAAAGCGGACGAGGATCGCCTCGGCTTCGGCAGCGGTGATCGCGGGCCAGCTCGGCGTCTCGAGCGCCTCGCCCATGCCGTGGACGAGATGATGCGCCGCGTCCGCCATGCTCAGAAGGCGCGCGACACGGTCGCGACCAGCGCACGGCCGCTGCCGATATAGTAAGCCGGCGGCGATCCGGCGATCAGCGTGCCGTTGCGGCCGATCGTGTCCTGCGCGTTGGTGCTGATCGCCTCGACGCCCGAGAGGACATGCGGGTTGGTCGCGTTGATCAGGTTGAGCCGCAGGTCGGTGCGCTGCGCGTCGATCAGGCCGGCGAGATGCACGCCCACCGACATGTCGAGCGTCGCATAGCCCTTGATGCTCTCGTCGTTGGTGAAGGTCGAATATTGCCGGCCAACATATTTGAGCGCGAAGCTGCCGAACAGCCGGCCGTCGTCATAGGTGCCGCCCAGCCCGAGCTGCATCGTCGGGCTCGACACCGCATGCTTGCCCTTGGTCGGCAGATAATCGCCATCGACCGCGATATCGTCGTCGATCCGCGCGTGCAGATATTCGCCCGAGACGTAGAGGCTGACGCCCTTGGCCGGGCGATAGTCGATCTCGCCGTCGAGACCGTAGCTGGTCTGCTGGCCGGCGTTGATCGTCGAGTTGATCAGCGCGCCGCCATTATCGATCACGGTCGCGAGCTGGCGGTTGCGGAAATGATAGTGGAAGGCGGTGAGCGACGCCGACAGGTTCGCGCCGATATAGCGATAGCCGAGCTCTTCGGAGACCGAATATTCGTTCTTGAGCTTGGTCGTCCCCTGCCCGCTCAGCAGGCCGCCGTCATAGCTGTCGTAGAGCGTATATTCGTCGGGCGCGCGGAAGTTGGTGGTGACGTTGGCGAAGAGCTGCTGGCGATCGTCGATCCGGTAATGGACCGCCGCGCGCGGCAACGCCGCGAAGCTGTCGAAGCGCACCTTCGATTGCGGGCCGGGCAGATAGTTGCGGCCATTGTGCAGCACGTCGACACCCTTGAAGCCGATGTCGATCGTGAGCCGCGGCGTCACGTCGATGCTGTCGGCGACGAAGAAGCCCTTGGTGACAGTGGTCGTGCGCTCGTTCTCATAGGCGAGCAGGCGGCCGTCGGCGGTGCGGATCGCGTTGTCGATATGGCCCCAGGGATCGGTCGGGTGCCCGTCGGCGCCGATCGCGGTGTAGGATTGGACGTCGTGATCGGTGCCGTCGTCGAACCACAGCCCCGCGGTGAAGCGGTTCGCGCCCGCTCGGAAATTGAACTTGGTGACGTTGCCCGCGCGGAACTGGTTGCCGGTGAAATTGCCCAGCACGGTCGCGACGTCGCCCCCGCCCGGAAGCGCGATCGGCGCCAGCGCCTCGGTGCCGAGGAAATTGCCCTCGCTGGTCAACTGGGTGCCATAAGGCGAATTGCCGTAGCCGAACTGGAGATAGGTCGTGCTGTCCAGCGTCAGCCGGTTGCTCAGCACCAGATGCACGGGTGCGGAGGCATAGATGTTGCGGAACGGGCTGCGATAGAGCCGCCAGTAATCGGTTTCGCCGTCGGTATACTGCTTGTCGTAGTTGAAGCCGCGCCCCTCGGCCTGCCAGTCGGCGAGCGTCGGGCTCGGGTAGCTCGACGTATCGGCGTCGTTGAACGAGACCGCGATGCTGGCGCGGTTGCCGTCACCCCATTCGTCGAGCAGCTTGGCGTCGATGTGGCTGCGCGTGTCGAAGCCTGCGCCGCGCCAATTGTCCGCGCGGTTGTAGGAATAGGAGAGGAAGGCCTTGAGCCCGGTGCCGCCGATCTCGCCCGTATCGAACCGCACGAAGGCGCGCTTCTCGGCATAGGCGCCGAGCGACAGGTCGACGAGCGCGCCTCGCCGCGCGTGCGGGTCGTCGAGCGTGAGCGACAGCAGGCCGCCCGCGCCGCCGACGATCGGCGAATCGATGTCCACCGCGCCCTGCGTCAGCGCGATCTGCCTCAGGTTCTCGGCGTCGGCGAACTGCGCGGGATAGGCGAAATAATAGCCGATGTCGTTTTGCGGCGCGCCTTCGAGGAGCACGCCGATCTCGTCCTGCCCCAGCCCGCGCAGCGTGAGGCTCGAACTGGTCGACAGGCCATAGGGATCGCTCGACGACACGTTCGCGCCGGGCAGCAGGCTGACGAGCTGGAAGGCATTGAGCGTCGGCGCCTGCTTGGCGATGAAATCGGCGGAGATCGCGCTCACCGCCTTGGGCGCGGTCTGGTCGGGCAGCAGCCCCTCGGGATCGGGGTGGCCGACGACACGGATCACCGGCGCATCGCCGTCGTCGGGCGGCGTGTCGGCGCTCGCCGGCGCCGCGAGCAGCAAGGCCGGGAGCGCGAGCGCGAGCCATGCCGCGCCGTCGCGGCCTGGTGCTGATGCTGGGGATCGATATTCAGCAGCCATGGGTCGCGCAATCGGCCATCGTCTCGCTTCCACTCCATCGGAGGGACAACGGACCTACCGCCGACCCTCCCTACGCCGGTGTCAACCGGATCAGGTTCAGCGGGTCGTGGGCTGCCGCCCACCTCTCAGCCGCGCATCAGCGGCCCCCCGGGGATGCCGTCGTCTAGGCGGTCGGCGGCGAGGTGGGAAGTGGTATTGCGACGCCGTACTGTAACATGCCGTCGGCGGCGACCGGTCGACGTATCGCGCGGAGGCCAGGCATCTCGATCCTGATCGCTGGTGCGGGCGGTCGGGGTCGAACCGACACTCCTTTCGGAACGGGATTTTGAGTCCCGCGCGTCTACCAATTTCACCACGCCCGCGTCTGGAAACCCAGCAAAATCGAGCCCTAGAGCATATGTCTACGCTTGCAAAGTCCCCGATTGCCGCGTTGGCGGGAAGAAGGGCTGGCCCGTAGAATGCCCGAAAACGCTGGGTTTCGGGTCGTGTGCGGCGGCTTGTCGTCAGCCGACCGGCGCGCGGCGACGATAGCTCAGCGCCTCGGCGACATGGACGCGGCCGACGCCGTCGATACCGCCAAGGTCGGCGATCGTGCGGGCGACGCGCAGCACGCGGTGATAGCCGCGCGCCGACAGGCGCATCTGCTCGGCGGCCTGCGCGAGCAGCTTGCGGCCGGGCTCGTCGGGAGTCGCGACGCGGTCGAGCAGTTCGCCGTCCCCCTCGGCATTGGTGCGCACGCCCTCGCCTGCGTAGCGCGCGGTCTGGATGTCGCGCGCCGCGGCGACGCGTGCCGCGACCTCGGCCGAGCCTTCCGCAGGCGGCGGCAGCACGAGATCGGCGGCGGAGACCGCGCGAACGTCGATGTGGAGATCGATACGATCCAGCAACGGCCCGCTGACCTTGCCCTGATAATCGGCAGCGCAGCGCGGCGCGCGGGCGCAGGCGAGCGCAGGGTCGCCGAGATGGCCGCAGCGGCACGGGTTCATCGCCGCGACCAATTGTACGCGTGCGGGGAAAGTGACGTGGGCGTTGGCTCTCGCCACCGAGACCTTGCCCGTCTCGACCGGCTGGCGCAGCGAATCGAGCACGGGGCGGCTGAACTCGGCAAGCTCGTCGAGGAACAGCACGCCGAGATGCGCAAGGCTAACCTCGCCCGGCCGCACGCGCAGGCCGCCGCCGGTCAGTGCCGCCATCGAGGCCGAATGATGCGGGCTGCGGAATGGGCGCGCGCGGATCAGACGACCGCCAGGCAGTTCGCCCGCCACGCTCGCCACCATCGACACTTCGAGCGCCTCGCTCGGCGTCAGATCGGGCAGGATGCCCGGCAGGCAGGCCGCGAGCAGCGATTTCCCCGCACCCGGCGGCCGGACCATCAGCATAGTGTGTAAAGTGAGATACGCTTTCTTCGGACGGCGGTTACCGCCCCAGTTGCCGCCGTAGGCTGCTGCGAGTTATCGTCTCGAAAGCCGACGCTCGGAGTGAACGATGCTGATCGAAGCCATCTTGGAGTATCTCGGAGCGATTGGTGGTCCGGGTCGCGGAACGTGGAAGCTGTGGCTCGGCATCGTGATCGTCGGACTGCTCGCCTGCGTCGTCATCGCGATGGTCCGGTAGCGCCCACTTGCAGACGTAACCACACCATGGAATGGCTGCCCGGTGCTGTGGGGGAGTAAGCGATGTTTCGATCGGCCTTAGCGTTTATCGTTGCTGCGTTTCCCGTAGCATTTTTTCAGGCTGTGGTTGTTGCCCTATGGCCGAAGGGCGCATCAGGCATCTTTAGCCATCCGGCGTCGATGTTCGTAGCGATGTGCCTCACATTTTATATTGTCGGCTTA
>Ga0302314_10005828_pt1 | contig 22386 bp, 20 predicted proteins | sample III_Palsa_N2_3_FD_200533 | JGI IMG/M metagenome (GOLD analysis project Ga0302314, IMG submission 200533) | Peat permafrost microbial communities from Stordalen Mire near Abisko, Sweden - III_Palsa_N2_3 | ecosystem: Environmental > Terrestrial > Soil > Palsa > Peat permafrost | place: Sweden...
CCGCTGCCGAAGCCGAACGCGATCAGGCGCAACGGGTGCAGGCCCATGAAGGCCCAGGTGGCGCGGCGTGGTGCGAAGGTGGGGAAGTCGCTCATCGGATCAGGCCTGGATGAAGTGATCGAAGGCGCGCTCGGTGAGCACGACCGGCGCGCCGCCGGCATCGATCACGCGCAGGCCGGGCGCCACGTCGAGCGTGCCGATGCAGGTCACGGGCACGCCGGCGCGCGCGCCGGCGTCACGTACGCGCGCGTGCGCGCTCGCGGGTGCCGCAAAGAGCAGTTCGTAGTCGTCGCCGCCGCTCAGGAGGCACTGGCGGCGCTGGCCCTCGCTGCAGGCCGCCACGTGCGCGCTGTGCGGGATGTCGGCCAGCCTCAGCGTCGCGCCAACCGCGCTTGCGCGCAGCACGTGGCCGAGGTCGCCCACGAGGCCGTCGCTGAGGTCGATGGCGGCGCTGGCGATGCCGCGCAACGCGATGCCCAGCGCGACGCGTGGTTGCGGGCGTTCCATCGCGCGGCGCACGTCCTCGAAGGCCTCGCCGCGCAACGCGACCTGGCCCCGGAAGGCCTCCAGCGCCAGCCGCGCATCGCCAAGCCGGCCGCTGACCCACAACTCGTCGCCCGCCTTCGCGCCGCCGCGGCGCAGCGCCTGGCCCGGGGGCACCTCGCCCATCACGGTGATGCCGATGTTGAGCGGACCCGCGGTGGTGTCGCCACCCACCAGTTCGATGTCGTGCGCCTGTGCGAGGGCGTAGAGCCCTTCGGCGAAGCCGGCCAGGAAGGCCTCGTCGACGCGTGGCAGCGTCAGCGACAACGTGAAGGCCACGGGGCGGGCGCCGCAGGCGGCCAGGTCGGACAGGTTCACGGCCAGCGACTTGTGGCCCAGCGCGTCGGGCGGCACGGTGCTGAGGAAATGCCGGCCTTCGACCAGCGCGTCGGTGGAAACCGCCCATTGCATGCCCGGCGTCGGCTGCAGCAGGGCGCAGTCGTCGCCGCCGCCCAGCACGGCATGCCGCACGGGGCGGGCGAAGTACTTCGCGATCAGATCGAATTCACCAACGGCCATGCTCAGTGTGCTGCTCCGCGGTTAGCTGCTATGAAACGGCGCCGCTGGGGCCAGGCCGTCGTTGCAAATCCTCGTCATGCAAACCAGCATGACTGCGGTTTGCGCCTAGTCCTGACCCCATCGGCACGCGTTTCATTGGTCGCAGCTAACCGCGGAGCAGCACACTGCATTGTCACCGACCTGGGCCGGACGCTCGTCGGACATGTGGACACCCCGAGCTTGACGGGGTGCGTTCCAGCGCAGAAAGTATTTGCTTTCGACATGACCCCATGCCGATGCAACGGGCCGCCGATGTATTCAGGTTCTTTTTAGAGAGCCGCTCCTACAATTGCCGCCCACTCTGCATGCGCGCCGAAGAGGCACGGGACATTGCAGACGCCACCAGGACCGCCGATGACCACTCAAGAAGACAAGCGCGCCGAGCTGCGCCAGGCCGCGCTCGAGTACCACGAGTTCCCCACCCCGGGCAAGATTTCGGTCACGCCGACCAAGCAGTTGATGAACCAGCGCGACCTCGCGCTCGCCTATTCGCCCGGCGTGGCCGCGGCCTGCGAGGAAATCGTCGCCGACCCCGCCAACGCGTTCCGCTACACCGCGCGCGGCAACCTGGTGGCCGTGGTCACCAACGGCACCGCCGTGCTGGGCCTGGGCAACATCGGCCCGCTGGCCTCCAAGCCGGTGATGGAGGGCAAGGGCGTCCTGTTCAAGAAGTTCGCCGGCATCGACGTCTTCGATCTCGAGATCGCCCAGAACGACCTCGACAAGCTCGTCGACTGCATCGCCGCGCTGGAGCCCACCTTCGGCGGCATCAACCTCGAGGACATCAAGGCGCCCGATTGCTTCTATGTCGAGCGCAAGCTGCGCGAGCGCATGAAGATTCCCGTCTTCCACGACGACCAGCACGGCACCGCCATCGTCGTGGGCTCGGCGCTGATGAACGGGCTGAAGGTCAGCGGCAAGGCCATCACCGAGGTCAAGCTGGTGGTCTCGGGCGCCGGCGCCGCCGCGCTCGCCTGCCTGAACCTGCTGCTCAAGCTGGGCATGCCGCGCAAGAACATCTGGGTCACCGACCTGGCCGGCGTCGTCTACATGGGGCGCGTGGAGCTGATGGATCCCGACAAGGCCGAGTTCGCGCAAGAGACCTCGTTGCGCACGCTGGCCGAAGTGATGGTCGGCGCGGACGTGTTCCTGGGCCTGTCGGCCGGCGGTGTATTGAAGCCCGCGATGGTGGCCGCCATGAACGAGAACCCCATCATCTTCGCGCTCGCCAACCCGACGCCCGAGATCGCGCCGGAGGACGTGCTGGCCGTGCGCACCGACGCCATCATGGCCACCGGCCGCTCGGACTATCCGAACCAGGTCAACAACGTCCTGTGCTTTCCGTACATCTTCCGCGGCGCGCTCGATTGCGGCGCCACGACGATCAACGATGCGATGGAAGTGGCCGCGGTGCACGCGATCGCCGAGCTGGCCCAGGCCGAGCAGAGCGAAGTCGTCGCCGCCGCTTATGCCGGCGCCGACCTGAGCTTCGGCCGCGAATACCTGATCCCGAAACCGTTCGACCCGCGCCTGATGATGAAGATCGCGCCGGCGGTGGCGCAAGCCGCGGCCGACTCGGGCGTCGCCGCGCGGCCCATCACCGACATGGCTGCGTACCGCGAGAAGCTGCAGACCTTCGTCTACGCCTCCGGCACCGCCATGAAGCCGATCTTCGCGCTCGCCAAGGTGGCCGTGCATCGCCGCGTGGCCTACGCCGAAGGCGAGGAAGAACGCATCCTGCGCGCCGTGCAGATCGTCGTCGACGAGAACATCGCCCGCCCGGTGCTGATCGGCCGGCCGACGGTGATCGCGCAGCGTTGCGAGAAGTTCGGCCTGCGCCTGCAGGAAGGCCGCGACTACGAGGTGGTCAACACCGAGCACGACGAGCGCTACCGCGACTACTGGCAGACCTACCACCGCATGACCGAGCGCAAGGGCGTCACCGCCCAGCTCGCGAAGATCGAGATGCGGCGGCGCCTGACGCTGATCGGCGCGATGATGCTGCACAAGGGCGAAGTGGCCGGCATGGTCTGCGGCACCTGGGGCTCCACCGCCAACCACCTGCTCTACATCGACCAGGTGATCGGCAAGCGCCCCGGCATCAACACCTTCGCCTGCATGAACGGCCTGATCCTGCCGGGCCGCCAGGTGTTCCTGGTCGACACCCACGTCAACGCCGACCCCACCGCCGCGCAACTGGCCGAGATCACCATCATGGCCGCCGAGGAGATGAAGCGCCTGGGCATCGTGCCGAAGGCCGCGCTGCTGTCGCACTCCAGCTTCGGCGCCAGCAGCCATCCGTCGGCGCAGAAGATGCGCGACACGCTGGTGCTGCTGCGCGAGACCGCGCCCTGGCTCGAGGTGGACGGCGAGATGCACGGCGACGCCGCGCTCGATCCGGCCTACCGCGCCAGGTTGATGCCCAACTCGACGCTCACGGGCGAGGCCAACCTGCTGGTGATGCCCAACATCGACGCGGCCAACATCTCGTACAACCTGCTCAAGACGGCCGCCGGCGGCGGCATCGCCATCGGCCCGGTGCTGCTGGGCGCCGCGCGACCGGTGCACGTGCTGACGCCGTCGACCACGGTGCGACGCATCATCAACATGACCGCGTTGACCGTCGCTGACGCGAACGCGGCACGCTGATCCCCTCCGGCCCGGCCGCGGGAAACGGTCGGGCCGCATTCCCGACTTCGCTGCCGGGTTGTAGGACAGCATTTCGGAGCCGCCGCAAGCCGTTATGCTGGCGCCGAAAGTCGACATGAAACCATGTCGCGCCGCTGCATTTCCTGTGCTCCCGGATACCCTGTTGTCGAGCCGGAATGCCCCTCGGGGCGCCATTCCGGCTCCAAAAGTCAGCGTCCGGCAAGCCTCTTCAAGGAATTTCAGTCGCGAAGCCCACTCCCCTCTGGATCGATCTTTCGGGCCTTGAAGGCGAAGCGTCCACTTACCCCCAAACCCCATTTCAGGGTGTCTCCCCCACTCCGAGACTTGAGATTTCGAGGGGGTTCCGGTACCATTCGGGGTTGGAATTTCAGGGTTGCTTCGGAATTCGATGCCGTTATCGCGAGCATTCCGCCGAAGCCAGGATCCGGTCTATCAGCCGGGACGAACGGGTTAGCAGTGGTGATCTACGAGAAGGACGTCGTGAAGAACGTCGACATGGCCACCGTCCAGGGCACGCGTGCTGGAGCCTCGGCAATGCCGTCCTCCCGCCGCAATTCGACGACCGGCGCCTTGCTGGCACTGGTGCTGACTGCGGCCGCGGCGTTCGGTGCGCTGACGCCCGCCAGTTCGCAAGCCAAGGGAGACGCCGGCCTGGGTGTCGACGTCTCGCTGTCCAGCCTGTCCCCGGAAGCCCGGCGAACCGATCAATTGATCCATTCCGGCGGTCCGTTCCCTTTTTCGCGCGACGGCGTGGTGTTCGGCAACTACGAAAAGCGCCTGGAGCGCGCGCCTCGTGGCTACTACCACGAGTACACCGTGCCGACGCCAGGCGCACGCAATCGCGGCGCCCGTCGAATCATCTGCGGCGGCAAGCAGCCGACGGAACCAGATGCTTGTTTTTATACCGAAGATCACTACAACAGTTTTCATCGGATTGTGAAGTGATCGTCGCGAGACCAATGTTCAAGTGATTTCTGAGAGGAACGTGACCATGCTTTTGCAGACCGTCCGTCCCAACATCGTTCAATCGATACGGGCGTATCGGGTCGACGAATTGCTCGAGGCAGCGCAAGGTGCCGGACAGCATTTTCTCTACGCGAACCTGACCAACGCGCAGTCCAAGCAGGATGTGCTCGAGGCCATTGCGGAGGCGTTCCTGTTTCCGGCGCACTTCGGCAAGAACCTGGACGCCCTGTACGACTGCATGACCGACCTCGTGCACAAGTCGGGCTCGCAGCCCGGCTTCGTCGTGGTGCTGGAGCAGTTGCCCGACAACGCGCGATTCGATCGTGAATCGCGCGAGCAACTGCTCGACGTGTTCCGCGACGCCGCCGACTTCTGGGGGGAACGCAAAATTGCCTTCAGGTGCTTCTATTCTTTTCAGTAGCCCGCTCTCAAGAAAATGGGTCATGGGAGCGGGCGGCGGAAGCGGCCCCAGTCATCGAAAAGCCGGCCCCGAAGGCCAGCAGCAAAGCCAATGCGAATGCCGGCTTCGGCACGAACATGCCGCTGATGAGCAGCGCGTTCGACACGGCGATGTGGCTCAACGCCGCCTGAACTCCAGGCTGCGTTGAAGCAAAGACGGGCTCCTGCGGGAGCCCGTTTTCATTGGCGAGCGGCGAACGCGATCAGTCGTCGTCGCCCAGGTCGATGCCGCCGGTGTCGGCCATCGCCTGCGGCGGCAGCGCCAGCGCGAGTGCGATGTACTCGCTCACTGGCACCTGCTCGGCACGCCGCGTGGCGTCGAACTCGCCGGTGTAGCCGTGTTCGGTGAGCCACTTGCCGAGCGTGTTGCGCAGCACCTTGCGGCGCTGCGAGAACGCCACCGTGACGATCTTGCCGAGCAGCGCCTGCGACACCTCGGCCGGGTTCGCGCGCGGGCGCATGCGCACGATGGCGGAGTTCACGCGCGGCGGCGGATCGAACGCCTCCGGCGGCACGTCGAACAGGTGCTCCACCTCGTAGCGCCACTGCAGCATCACGGTGAGCCGCCCGAAGGCCTTGGTGCCCGGCTTGGCGGCCATGCGGTCGACCACTTCCTTCTGCAGCATGAACACCTGGTCGACCACGTGCGGCGCGGCCGCGATCAGGTGGAACAGGATCGGCGACGAGATGTTGTAAGGCAGGTTGCCGACGACCCGGATCGGGCCGCCCAAGCGCTCGGCGATCGCGGCGAAGTCCACCTTCAGCACGTCGGACTCCACCACGTCGAGATCGCCACGGCGGCGCAGGCGCTCGGCCAGATCGCGATCGAGCTCGATCACCGTCAGCGCGTCGCAGTGCGCGCGCAACGGAATCGTCATCGCCCCCAGGCCGGGACCGATCTCCACCAGGCGCTCACCCGGCTTCGGCGCGATCGCCTTGACGATGCGATCGATGACGTCGAGGGCCGTCAGGAAGTGCTGGCCGAAGCGCTTGCGCGCGATATGCGATCCCATCGGGTCACCTCAGTAGCTGAAAACGGAAACGCCGGTCGGAACCGGCGTCAGGACCACTGGCATTGTCGGGCGGAACGGCCCGGCGCGCGCTCAACCGGGCGCGTCGCGGTATTCGATGAACGCCTTGGCGCGCAGGTCGGCCACCCACTCGGCGTAGGCCGGGTCGAACTTCTGCTCCTTCAGTGCGTTGGTGGCCTGTTCGCGCAACTGCTTGGGGTCGATCGTGGTGTCGCGCCGGTCGAGCACCTGGATCAGGTGGACGCCGAAGCGCGAACGCACCGGGCCCGACAGGCCGGCGATCGGCAGCTTGTCCATGGCTTGTTCGAACTCGGGCACGAACGAGCCGGGCGAGGCCCAGCCCAGGTCGCCGCCGGCCTGGGCGCTGCCGTCTTCGGAATACTGGCGCGCCAGTTCCTCGAACGTCTTCGTGCCGCTGGCGATCTGCTGGCGGAATTCGGTGATACGGCGCTCGGCGGCATCGATGCTCAGCGCGGCGGACGGGCGCAGCACGATGTGGCGCACGCGCGTCTGCGTGACGGTCAGCCCCGACTCCTCGCCGCGCGAGATCACCTTCAGGATGTGGAAGCCGGCGCCGCTGCGCACGATCCCGGTCACGCCGCCCACCTTGACGTCGGCGACGGCATTGGCGAACAGATCCGGGTACTTGTCGACCGCGCGCGAGCCCATCTCGCCGCCCTTGTCCTTGTTGCTGTCCTCGGACATCTCGCGCGCCACCTGCTCGAACGGCTCGCCGTTGTGCACGCGCGCGAGCGCCTGTTCCGCGCGCGCCTTGCGCTCGGCCTCGACGGCCGGCGTGGACTTCTCGGGCACCGTGATCAGGATCTGCGCGATGTTGATCTGCGGCGCGGCGGCGTGGCCGCCGCGCATCTTGGAGATGTAGTCGTTGATCTCGGTGTCGGTCACGCGGATGTGCGAGACGACTTCGCGTTCGCGGATGCGTTCGATGGTGATCTGGTCGCGGATGCCGTTGCGGAACGTGGCGTAGTCGACGCCCTGCTGGCGCAGGCGATCGCGCAGCTGATCCGCAGTCATCTTGTTCGACGACGCGATGTTGGCGATCGCGCGATCGACTTCCCCGTCATCCACCTTGACGCCGTTGTCGCGGGCATAGGTCACCAGCACGCGCTCCTCGACCAGCGCATCGAGCGCCTGCTTGCGCAATTCGCCCGGCGTCGGCTGCGCGCCGCCCTTTTCCAGGTTTTCCTGCTGCAGCTTCGCGACGCGGAACTTCACTTCGTTGTCGGTGACGGATTCGCTGTTGACGACGGCGACGAGGAAGTCGGCCGACCGGGCCAACGGCTTGATGCGCGGCAGCGTGCCGAACTGGCGCACGCCTGACGCGGCCACGGGCGAGACGAGCGACGGCTTGTTGTCATCCGGCAGCGGTGCCCCGGTGGACGGCGTGGCGAACGGCGCGGTCTGCGCGAAGCAGGTGACGGCAACGCCGAGAGCGAGGGTCGCGAAGACCAAGGTCGGGAAATTGAGCTTCAAGCGATCTCTCATGGTGAATTCGGGGTCTCGGCCGATGCGCCGGGATCGTTGCGCAAGGGTTGGTAGCCGGGCACATTGTCTTTCAGAACCCTGAGCGACCCTGTTCCGAGCGTCGACAGGCCATTGAGTTCCAGCTGCAGCACCAAATGGGTCGTGCTCTGGTTGGTGCCCGTGGACGTGCGCTCGACCAACATCCGGCCGATCCAGCAGCCGGCGTCGTATTCGAAGCCGCCGATGGCATACGTGGCGCGGCTGTCCGTCGCGCTGTAGTCGACCCGGCCGACGGCGTAAAGCGTGCCGCCGCAGCCGCTGCCGCCGGCGCGCGGATCGCGGTGGTACACCGGCCACTGGCCGGCCACCTCGTACTGCTTGCTGGAACCGCTGGAACCGCTGGTACCGCTTGTATCGCTGGTACCGCTTGCAAAGCGGTAAGTCAAACTCAAGGTTTTAAATGGCCCCGGATGGTAGCGAGCACTCACAACGGCGCGCTGCGTCGTCCAGCTGGAAGAGCTCTGATTCGCTTCTCCGTTACTCGCCCGGAACGGATCCAGCTCGACAATGCCGTCGAAACTCCAGTGCTCCATCGCAGACGACGAGCCATACAGCAGCAAGTCCGACAACTTGCGGACATAGGGCTGCGGATTGGAATCCTGGAAATTGGACGTCGTCAGCTGTTGATCCTTGAACAGGACCTTCTGCGCGATGCCCAGGCGCAGCAACTCGCGGCCGTTGGCGGCATCGTTGTAGCGCGTACTGACGCCCGCGGTCACCTGGTTCTCGTCCGAGATGCGGTCGTTGCCGGTGAACTCGTTGGTGCTGTAGATCGAGACTTCGTTGAAGTCCTTGGGCGCCGTGTCATAGAGCGGCAGCGCGTTCTGGTTGTGGTACGGCGTCAGCACGTACAGGAAGCGCGGCTCCAGCGTCTGCACCAGGTCGTGGCCGAACAGCTGGGCCTGGCGCTCGAAGCTGAACGAGCTGTCGGCGCTGAACGTGGGGATCCAGCGCGTGGCGTCGACCTGCGAGCCGTCGGCGGCGACGTCGGAACGGTAGGTGGCGCCGTTGATCGACAGGCGCGGCTCGAAGCGGCCCCAGTCGGACGAGAAGTTGCGCGAGACCGCGGCGATCAAGTGGGCGCGCGAGCCGCCCACGCGCGTGTCGAGCGTCGGGTTCGTGACGCCGGCGGCGACCGCGTCATTGAGCGCGTAATTGTTTTCCTGCGTCTGCCCGGAGAGGTCGAAGCGATTGCCTTCGGCCTCGAAGTCGAAGCGCAGCTGATCCTTCAGCGTCACATTGCCGCGCAGGCCGATCTGCGGGCTGCGCTGGTAGGGCACGCTGATCAGCCCCGAGGAATTGTTCTCGTCGGGATCCTGCAAGGTCTGGAAGCGCTGTACGCGGGCGTAGGCATCGATCTCGCCAGCGTCGCCGAACGGCAGGAAGCGCCGCGTGCCGGACAGGTCGGTCGGCAACAGGCGCTGTGTCAGCGACGGCATCTGGTTGGGGAAATCCACCCAGTAGGACGAGTCCGAGACGCGCTGCACGCGGGCGCTGTAGGTCAGCCAATCGCTGCGCGAACCTTCGTGCGCCCATTCGAACGCCCCTCGCGGGTTGCCGTAGACCTCGTCGTTGGGCAGCACGTAAGCGGTAGCCTGGCCCAGGTCGTGCGGTTCCAGGTAGCGCACCTCGCCCGTGAGCTCGACGCCGCGCTTGTTGCTGTAGCCGGGCGACAGCGTCGCGTCCAGGTTCGGATCGATGTTCCAGTAATAAGGCACCGAGAGGGTCAGGCCGCTGCGGTTGCTCAGGTCGCCGGTGGGCGGCAGCCAGCCGGACTTGCGTTCGGCCGTGACCGGGAACGTGAGCGACGGCGCGGCCAGGATCGGCACGCCCAGGAAGCGCAGGACCGCGTGCGTGGCCTTGCCTTCGTTGGTGGTCGTGTCGATATCGATCCGGTCGCCGGTGATGATCCAGTCGGGTTCATCGGTGGCGTCGCGCGGGCAGCTCGTGTAGTCGGCGACGTAGGCTGACGAACGGTTGCGGTCGATCAGCTCGATGCGCTGCGCGCGGCCGCCGGCCTTGCGCGCGCCGATCTCGTACTCGGTGCCGATCAACGTGCCGGCCGAGCGCGTCAATTCGAGATCGAGGCGGTCGGCGCTGAACCAGTCGAGGCCGCGGTTGATGCGCACGTTGCCCTGAGCGTGGGCCGTGTCGCTGAGCTGGTCGTAGGTGAGCAGGTCGGCATGCATGTCCATGTCGAGCCGCTTCAGCTCCACTTTCCCGCTGGCCTGGGTCACCCCGCCAATGTGGCTGACGACGTCGTCGGCCGTCAGCGTGATCAACGGCGGAGGCACATCCGAGCCGGCCAGTTCGCGCGGCGGCTCCGGAGGCGGCGTGGTGCGCACCCGAGGCAGCACCTGGGCGCCCGCGCCCACCGCGAACGCGCACAGCGCCGCGGCGACGGCAAGCGGCGCGAAGGCGGACGGGGGGCGGGGACGACGACGCGAAAGGGGAGAACGCAACACGCGAACTGAAAAGGTGCAGGGTGGCCGGAGCGCCTGGTGTCGAAGCGGTGTCGGCCCCGCGCGCTGCGGACAGCGAATCGACGCGTCGACGCCGCCCTGCGGGGACCCGAGCCGCTTGCGACGCAGGGGGATTATTAGAATGGCGATTATCCACGACAGTGCTGCCGCCTTGTGTCGGGCGGTCATGCCGCGTTGCCCGGGAGTCACGCGCCTACCCCGCCCGCCGCGCCTTCCCTTTCCGCCTGGACCCTTCGCCCCGATGACCGACTCCTTCTCCGGCTCCGCCACCGCCCCCGCGCCGCCACTGACGATCGCCTGGCCCGACACCGCGCGCGAGCGCGCCTTCGGCCGCTGGTTCGACGACCTGGCGCCGCGCCACCGGCTGGATCGCGCCTCGCTGCACCTGGCGTCGGCCGACGCCAGCGCGCGGCGCTACTTCCGGGTCAGCGACGCGGAGGGCGGCAGCTTCATCGTGATGGATTCGCCGGCAGCCGAGGACAGCGTCGCCGCCTTCGTGCGCATCGGCGAGCTGATCCGCGGCGCCGGGCTGAACGGCCCGCGCGTGCTCGAACAGGACCTGCAGCAAGGCTTCCTGCTGCTGGACGACCTCGGCGACACCCAGTACCTGGCCGCACTGCGCCAGGCCGACGGCCCCAGTGCCGATGCACTGATGCGCGACGCCATCGCCGCGTTGATCCAGTGGCAGCTGCGCGGCGATTGCGCCACCTTGCCGCCGTACGACGACGCGCTGCTGCGCCGCGAAGTACAGCTGTTTCCCGACTGGTGCGTGGCGCGCGAGTTCGGCGTGGTGTGGACGCCCAAGGAGCAGGAAGTCTGGAAGACCGTCAGCCAGCGCCTGATCGACAGCGCCCTGGCCCAGCCGCAGGTGGCCGTGCATCGCGACTGGATGCCGCGCAACCTGATGGTGTGCGACCGCAACCCCGGCGTGCTCGATTTCCAGGACGCCGTGCGCGGCCCGATCACCTACGACCTGGCATCGATGCTGCGCGACGCGTTTCTCTCCTGGGACGAGGAGCGCGAGCTCGACTGGGCCGTGCGCTACTGGCAGGACGCCCGCCACGCCGGCCTGCCGGTGGATGCCGATTTCGGCGAGTTCTGGCGCCAGACCGAATGGATGGGCCTGCAACGCCACCTGAAGATCCTGGGCATCTTCTGCCGCCTGAAGCACCGCGATGGCAAGCCGCACTACAGCGAGGACCTGCCGCGGTTCTTCAATTACGCGACCAAGGTGGCCAACCGCTACGGGCCGCTGCGCCCGCTGCTGAACCTGCTGGAGCCGCTCAGCGGCGTCGCGGTGCAGGCAGGCTACACGTTCTGATCAACGACGACGGACGCCGGCATCGCCTTCGGCGAGCTGGAACGTGGAGACCACCGAGGCGAGCCTGATCGCCTGCTCCTTCAGGGATTCGGCCGCGGCGGCGCTTTGTTCCACCAGCGCGGCGTTCTGCTGCGTCATCTGGTCGACCTCGCCGATCGCGCCCTTGACCTCGACGATGCCCCGGCTCTGTTCGGTGGAGGCGGCGCTGATCTCGCCGATGATGTCGGTGACGCGCTGCACGCTGGCCACGATCTCGTTCATCGTGGTGCCGGCGTCGTGCACCAGGCGCGAACCCGACTCCACGCGATCGACCGACGCGCCGATCAGCGCCTTGATCTCCCTGGCGGCTTCGGCCGAGCGCTGGGCCAGGTTGCGCACCTCGCCGGCGACGACGGCGAAGCCGCGGCCCTGTTCGCCGGCGCGCGCCGCTTCCACTGCGGCGTTGAGCGCCAGGATGTTGGTCTGGAACGCGATGCCGTCGATCACGCCGATGATGTCGGCGATCTTCTTCGAGCTCGTGTTGATGTCGTCCATCGTCGACACCACCTGGGCCACCACCTGGCCGCCGCGCGCGGCCACCGTTGCGGCCGAGGTGGCGAGCTGGTTGGCGGTGTGGGCCGCGTCGGTGGACTGGCGCACGGTGTCGGTCAGGCTGTCCATCGAGCTGGCGGTGCGCTGCAGATGGCTGGCGGCGAGTTCGGTGCGTTGCGACAGGTCGGTATTGCCGCTCGCCACTTCGGAGCTGGCCACCTCGATGCTCTGCGAGGATTCGCGCACCTGGCCGACCAGGTCGCGCAGCGAGGTCTGCATGTCGGCGAGGGCCCGGATCAGGCGCGCCGGCTCGTCCTGGCCTTCGGCCACGATGCGGCTGCCCAGGTCGCCGCTGGCGATGCGGGTGGCGACTGCGACGGCCTGGTCCAGCGGGCCGCAGATCGAGCGCAGCGTCATCCACATCAGCGGCAGGAAGATGGCCAGCGTGATGCCCACCAGCGCGATGCGCGCCACCGACGCGATCATCGCGCTCCGGCCGATCTCGTTGCGGATGCCCGACAGGCCGGCCTGCTGCGACTTGAGGATGGCGGTGAGGTTGCCCTGCAGCGCATCGAGCTTGTCGTTGGCCTGGCCCGCGTAGGCGAGGGCGGCGGTGGCGTCCATCCTGGCGTCGGTCAGTTGCTGGGCGATCGGGTCGATGATCTCGACGACATCGGCCAGCAACTTCTTCTGCTTGGCCACGAGTCCCGCCAGGCCCGCATCCGCCGGATGCGCCTTGACGAGGCCGTCGCCGCCGTTGTTCAAAACCGCGATCTCCTTCTTCCAGGCGTCGTGCAACGGGCCCACGCCGGTCGGATTCGACACGGCCGTGGCGATCATCTCGGCCTGGTAGCGCCGGACGCTGGCCATCGATTCGCGCAGGCTGGCGACCTGCTGCGCGGTGGCCTCGGCCTGGTCGAACAGCACCGTGACGGTGGAGATGCCGGACTGCGCCGAGATCATTCCCCAGCCGGCCTGGATCAACAGCGAAATCGCCACGAGCGACATCACCAGGTAGAACCTGGAGCGAACGGAGATATTGCGCATGGAAAGCATGGGCGCCTCGCGAAAAGCGAAAAACGTGAGTGGGGTCGTGCCGGTCCGTCTCCCGCATCCCATCGTGGCGCGGGACTTCTCCGACTATCGACCGATTCTGGGGATCGAGAACGCCCGGCAACGCTTGAATAGCCTCGGTTAAGCGGCCAAATTCACATCCGCGATCACTCGTTCGCGCCGCGCACGGGGATGCTTGTCCATTGCGAATGGGGAAGCGCGGTATCACGACTCGTGAAGCCCTTGCGCCAGCGGACGTTCGCGTCGGTCGATAACCTGCGACGCATGACATCCCTGTTCGACCCCCTCCAGCTCGGCGACATCGCCCTCGCCAACCGCGTCGTCATGGCGCCCCTCACGCGCGACCGCGCCGCCGCGGGCCGCGTGCCCTACGCGCTCAACGCGCTGTACTACGAGCAGCGCGCCGACCCCGCCACCGGCGCCGGCCTGATCATTTCGGAAGGCACCCAGATCGGCCCGCTGGGCCAGGGCTACCTCGATACCCCGGGCATCTACAGCGCCGAGCAACTGGCCGGCTGGAAGCTGGTGACCGACGCGGTGCACAGGAAGGGCGGCAAGATCGTCGCCCAGATCTGGCACGTGGGCCGCATCTCGCACACGTCGCTGCTGCCCGAAGGCGAGCAACCGGTGTCGTCGACCGCGAAGATCGCCAACACGAAGACGTTCACGCCGACCGGCTTCGATCCCGTCTCGCAGCCGCGCGCGCTGACCACGGCCGAAGTGGGCGCCGTCGTCGACCAGTTCCGCCAGGCGGCACGCAACGCCATCGACGCCGGCTTCGACGGTGTCGAGGTGCATGGCGCCAACGGTTACCTGGTGGAGCAGTTCCTGCGCGACTCGTGCAACGACCGTAGCGACCAGTACGGTGGTTCGATCGAGAACCGTGCACGCTTCCTGATCGACGTGATGACGGCCGTGTGCAAGGAAATCGGCCCGGGCCGCGTCGGCGTGCGCCTGTCCCCGGTGACGCCGGCCAACGACATCGGCCAGGATTCGACGCCGTTCAAGACGTATTCGTACGCGGTCAAGGAACTGTCCAGGCTCGGCTTCGCGTTCATCCACGTCATCGAAGGCAGCACCGGCGGCCCGCGCGACTTCGCGCCATTCGACTTCGACGCGCTGCGCCAGCTGTGGAGCGGCGCCTGGATCGTCAACAACGGCTACAACCGCCAGATGGCGCTGCAGGCCGTCGAGACGGGCAAGGCCGACGCCGTCGCCTTCGGCAAGTTCTTCATCTCCAACCCCGACCTGGGCCGGCGCCTGCGCGAGGACCTGGAGCTGACGCAGCTGGACCAGAAGACGATGTACGGCGGTGGCTCCGAGGGCTATACGGACTACGCGCCGCTGCCGGCGTAAGCCTTTCCCGCTCCGCTCACCGAGAGCCGTTCGCAGCACGCCGCTGCGAACGGCCTTTTCCTTTCACCAGGTCTTGCCCCTGGTCCGGGCGCGAAACAGCTCCACCACGCCGGTCGCCCGCGGCCCCGCAACGAGCTCGAACGCGTCGCCCGCCACGATGCGTCCCGGCACGCGCACCGACAGCCAGAAACCGCACCAGCGCGATTGCGCCACCATCTTCGCGGCGTGCGCGAAGCCCAGCGTCTCGTTGAAGCGCGCATCGGGCAGGCGCGGCACGCTCACCACCAGCGTGCAATCCGGAAAACGCAGCAGATCGCCCTCCCACAGCTGCGACTCCTGCACGCCGTCCAGCGCCAGGTGCTCGTCGAACGAGCCCGGAGGAATCGGCGCATCGGGCTCCGCCACACGGGCCTGGGCGCGCACGGTGCGCCAGAACGGCAGGTGCGCGGTGGGGTAGGCGTACAGCGCATGCGACAGCTGCAGGTCGTCGGCCATTGCCGGGTTCTCGCCCACCGGGTGCTGGTCGGCGCGCTCGGCGAAGCCGGCCATGCCCACCACCACCGGGCCGGCGGCCGGCACCAGCCGCAGCACGCCAGGCGTGCCGGCAGGGGCAGGGACATTCACGCAGGCCACGGTCATCGTCATCGCCATATTGTCTGCGGACAACGACAATGGCGCTGCCATGACATCCGTACCCATCTCAGACCTCGCCGTGCTGCTGGCATCCCTGCAGCCCGAACTCCATCCGGGCACCTGGGCCTGGTGCGCGCTGCCCACCGGCACGCCGCTGGGCGACGTCGATGCGATGGCCATCGTGCACGAGCCCGAGGGGCTGACGGTGGTGGTCGCCGCAGCCGACGCCCTGCGGCGCGACTGGAACGTCGTCTTCCACAGCGCCTGGATCACGCTGCGCGTCCATTCCGACCTGGCCGCGGTCGGCCTGACCGCGGCCTTCGCCCGCGTGCTGGGCGATGCCGGCATCGCCTGCAACGTGATCGCCGGGGCGCACCACGATCACCTGTTCGTGCCCGTCGACCGCGCGGCCGACGCGTTGGCGGCGCTGCAGGCCCTGCAGACCCGCTCCGCCGCCTGAACAGCGTACCGGGCCGCTCATGCGCGGCGCGAGGCCGCTTATGTGCGGGCCGACTTCTATACTGGCGCGCCCCTGTCCCCGCCCCGAACCTCGATGAACTCTCCTCCGCTGAACGGCACGCCCGCCGCGACGACCCCGTCGCTGCCGCCGCTGCCGTCGTTGCGGCTGGTGGACGTGGCCTGCCGGCGCGGCGACCGCGTGCTGTTCTCCGGCCTGACGGAAACGGTGGCGGCCGGCGAACTGCTGTGGCTGCGCGGCGGCAACGGCAGCGGCAAGACCAGCCTGCTGCGCCTGGTGGCCGGCCTCGCGGCGCCCGAAGCCGGCCAGATCCTGTGGGGCGACGTGCCCATCCGGTGCAACGAGCGCTTCGCCGCCGAGCTCGTCTACGTCGCCCACGCCAACGCGCTGAAGGACGACCTGACGGCCGCGGAATCGCTGGCGTTCCTGGCGCGCATCCACGGGCGCGACGACAGCACGCAGGCAATTCGCGCCGCGTTGGCCCGCATGAGCCTGGCCGGACGTGAACGCACGCCGACGCGCAGCCTGTCGCAAGGCCTGCGCCGCCGTGTAGCGCTCGCCAGGCTCGCGCTGGAGACGGCACCGGCGCTGTGGGTGCTGGACGAACCCTTCGATGCGCTGGACGTTGCCGGCACCGCCATCCTGCACACGCTGCTGGCGGGGCATCGCGCGCGCGGCGGCAGCGTGCTGTTGACCAGCCATCACCTGCACCTCGACACCCAGGCCGCCAGCGCCGGTTTTCGCCTGCTCGAGCTCGACACGCTGCCACGCGACGCCGGGGTGCCGGCATGAACGGCGCGGTCTTCGCCGCGGTCTACCGGCGCGACCTGCGCCTGGCCTGGCGCCGCCGCACCGAGGCGCTGCTGCCGCTGGCGTTCTTCCTCGTCGCCGCCAGCCTGTTCCCGCTGGGCGTCGGCCCCGATCCGCAGGTGCTGCGCCTGATTGCGCCGGGCGTCGTCTGGGTCTGCGCGCTGCTGGCCGCGATGCTGTCGATGCCGCCGCTGTACGCCGCCGACCACGCCGACGGCTCGCTGGAGCAATTGCTGCTGGCCCCGGGCGCCGGACTGGCCGTTGCCGCGGCCAAGGCGGCCGCCCACTGGACGATCAGTGGCGCCCCGCTGGTCGTCGGCGCGCCGCTGCTGGGCCTGCTGCTCGGGCTGCCGAGCGAGGAACTTCCGGTGCTGTTCGTGTCTCTATTGCTCGGCACGCCGGTGCTGAGCCTGCTGGGCGGCGTCGGCGCGGCGCTGACGCTGGGGCTGCGCAGCGCGGGCATGCTGATCGTGCTGATCGTGCTGCCGCTGGCCATTCCGGCGTTGATCTTCGGCGCCGGCGCGGCGGCGGCGGTGGATGCCGGGCAGTCGCCCTCGCCGCACCTGTCGCTGCTGGGCGCGCTGCTGATCGCCTGCCTCGTCGGTGCCCCGCCGGCAACTGCCGCCGCGCTGCGCATCGCGGTGGAATGACGCGGAGCCGAGCTTTCCATGACATCCTGCAACACGACCATCCGCTGACGCCGGGACAATGCACGCCGTGACCACGACTTCCACCGCCCCCGCCGCCCGCCCGCGCCTGAGCTGGTTCACGTTCGCGTCGCCGGCCAATTTCTACCGCCTGGCCGGCGTCCTGGGCCCGGCGGCCGGCATCATTGCCGCTGCATTCGCGCTCGCCGGGCTGTGGATGGGCTTCTTCGTCGCCCCCACCGACGCCACGCAGGGCGAGGTCTACCGCATCATCTTCATCCACGTGCCCGCGGCCTGGCTGTCGATGGTGCTGTACGTGGCCATGGCCTTCTGGGCCGCCATCGGCTGGTTCCTGAACGCGCGCATGGCCTTCATCTTCGCCCGCGCGATCGCGCCCACCGGCGCGTTGTTCACGCTGCTGGCGCTGTGGACGGGCTCGCTGTGGGGCCGGCCGACCTGGGGCACCTGGTGGGTGTGGGACGCCCGGCTCACGTCCGAACTGATCCTGCTGTTCCTCTATCTCGGCTACATGGCGCTGGTCGCCGCGATCGACGACACCCGGCGCGCCGACAAGGCCGGCGCGTTGCTCGCCATCGTCGGCGTGGTCAATGTGCCGGTGATCTACTTCTCGGTCATCTGGTGGAATACGCTGCACCAGGGTTCGAGCCTGACGATGGGCGCGCAGCCGCACATGGCGTCGACGATGCTGGTCGCGATGCTGCTGCTGACGCTCGCCTGCTGGGCCTACGCATTCGCGGTGGTGTTCGTGCGCGCGCGGGCGATCGTGCTCGAGCGCGAGGGCGACACCGCGTGGGCGCGGGCGCTGGTCGCCCAGACCAATCAAGGAATGTGAGCCATGCACTGGCACGATGCATCTGAATTCTTTGCCATGGGCGGCCGCGGCGGTTTCGTCTGGGGCGCCTACGGCACGATGGCGCTGCTGATGGCCGTGGAGCCGCTGCTCGCGCGCTGGCGCCACCGCGCCGCGCGCCGCGCGATCGCCGAGCGCATGGCCGACGAGGCCGCGGCCCGGGCGGCCGCAGGAGAGCGCAAGTGACGCCTCGCCGCAAGCGCCTGACGATCATCGTCGGCATCCTCCTGGCCGTCAGCGTCGCTACTGCGCTCGTCCTCAACGCGTTCAACTCGAACCTGGTCTTCTTCTACTCGCCGTCGCAGGTCGCGGCGCACGAAGCACCCGAAGGGCGGCCGTTCCGCGTCGGCGGCATGGTGACGGCCGGTAGCGTCAAGCGCGATGGCGTGGACGTGGTCTTCACCGTCACGGACCTGGTGAAATCGATGCAGGTGCACTATCACGGACCGCTTCCCGACCTGTTCAAGGAAGGCAAGGGCGTGGTGGCGCAGGGCAAGCTGGGGCCGGACGGTGTCTTCACCGCGCAGGAAGTGCTGGCCAAGCACGACGAGAACTACATGCCGCCCGAGGCCGCCGCGGCGTTGAAGCAGGCCGCCGAGCACGGCGGCACGATGAAGACGGAGATGAAGCAATGATTCCGGAAATTGGCCAGGTCGCGCTGCTGATCGCGCTCGCCGTGGCACTGATCCTCGGCACGCTGCCGATGATCGGCGCGGCGCGCGGTCGCGCTGACTGGATGGCGCTGGCGCGCCCCGCCGCACGCGCGCACGGGCTGCTCGTTGGCGTCGCGTTCGTCTGCCTCGTCTCGTGCTTCGTGCGCAACGACTTCTCGGTACTCTACGTGGCGAGCAACTCCAACAGCTCGCTGCCGCTGCCGTACCGCATCGCCGGCGTGTGGGGTGGCCACGAAGGCTCGCTGCTGCTGTGGCTGGCGATGCTCAGCGCGTGGATGCTGGCCGTGGCGCAATGGAGCAGCAGGCTGCCGGAGCCGTTCGTCGCCCGCGTGCTGGGCATCATGGGTCTGATCTCGATCGGCTTCATCCTGTTCATGCTGACCACGTCGAACCCGTTCGACCGCCTGGTGCCGGTGCCCATCGACGGCAACGACCTGAACCCGCTGCTGCAGGACCCGGGCATGGTGGCGCATCCGCCGATGCTCTACATGGGCTATGTCGGCTTCTCGGTGGCGTTCGCGTTCGCCGTCGCCGCGCTGATCGAAGGCAAGCTCGACGCCACCTGGGCGCGCTGGACGCGCCCTTGGACCACGGCGGCCTGGTCGTGCCTGACGATCGGCATCATGCTGGGCAGCGCCTGGGCCTACTACGAGCTGGGCTGGGGCGGCTGGTGGTTCTGGGATCCGGTGGAGAACGCCTCGTTCATGCCCTGGCTCGCCGGCACGGCGCTGATCCACTCGCTGGCCGTCACCGAGAAGCGCGGCGCGTTCAAGTCGTGGACGGTGTTGCTGGCGCTGCTGGCGTTCACGCTGTCGCTGCTGGGCACGTTCATCGTGCGCTCGGGCGTGCTGTCGTCGGTGCACGCGTTCGCCACCGATCCGAAGCGCGGGCTGTTCATCCTGGTCTTCCTGGGCATCGTCGTCGGCGGCGCGTTGACGCTCTACGCGTGGCGTGCGCCGAAGGTGGGCCTGGGCGCGCGCTTCGCGCTGGTGTCGCGCGAGTCGATGCTGCTGGGCAACAACATGCTGTTCGTCGTCGTCTGCGCCTCGGTTCTGCTGGGCACGATGTACCCGCTGCTGCTCGACGCGCTGGGGATGGGCAAGATCTCGGTCGGCGCGCCGTACTTCGAGGCCGTGTTCCTGCCGCTGATGGTGCCCGTCGTGCTGCTGATGGCGCTGGGGCCGCTGGCGCGCTGGAAGCAGGCGTCGCTGCCCTCGCTGTTCCACCGGTTGCGCTGGGCCGCGCTGGCCTCGGTGCTCGGCGCGCTGGCCACGGCCTGGGTGGCCGGGAAAGTGTCGCTGCTGGCCACGCTGGGCTTCCTGATGGCGTACTGGATCACCGCGTCCATCGTCACCGACGCCGTCGAGCGCCTGAAGTCCGACGGCGGCGCCCAGCTGTCGCTGTTTGCCCGCATGCGCCAATGGCCGCGCTCGCTGACGGGCATGTGGCTGGCCCACCTGGGCGTGGCGGTGTTCGCGTTCGGCGTGAGCATGGTGCGCACCTACGAGGTGGAGGAAGACCTGACGATGGCCATCGGCAGCAGCGCCACCGTGGGCGGCTACGAGTTCCATTTCGGCGACGTGCACGACTTGCGCGGCCCGAACTACGTGGCCAAGGAAGCCGACATGACGGTCACGCGCGGCGGCAGCGACGTCGCGTTGATGCACCCGCAGAAGCGCGTCTATCTGATCCAGCGCACGCCCACGACCGAGGCCGCGATCCAGCCGGGCATCACGCGCGACCTGTACGTCTCCCTGGGTGAAGAGGTGCAGCCCAACACGTGGACGCTGCGCGTGCACGTGAAGCCCTTCGTCGACTGGATCTGGGGCGGCTGCCTGTTCATGGCGCTCGGTGGCATCGTCGCCGTGAGCGATCGGCGCTATCGCCAGAAGGCACGCCAGTCCGGCTCACTGGACAACCCCACGCTGCCGCTGACCCGCCAACCGGTGCCGGTCGTCGGACCGCTGGGCGCCAGCGGAGAGTCGGCATGAAGGGCGCGCTCCGCTTCCTGATCCCGCTGGCGATCTTCTTCGTGCTCGTCGGCTTCCTGGCCCGCGGCCTGAACCTGGATCCGCGCGAGGTGCCGTCGCCGCTGATCGACAAGCCGGCGCCGGCGTTCGAGTTGACGCAACTCGACAAGCCCGAGCAGACGATCCGCCGCGCCGACATGCTCGGCAAGGTGTGGATGCTCAACGTGTGGGCGTCGTGGTGCGAGGCCTGCCGCGACGAGCACCCTTACCTGGTCGAGTTCGCCAAGCTGAAGGCGCTGCCGATCTACGGCCTCGACTACAAGGATCAACGCGAGCCGGCGCAGCAATGGCTGGCCGAGCGCGGCAATCCGTACGACGCATCGCTGTTCGACGGCAACGGCCGCGTAGGCATCGACTTCGGCGTCTACGGCGTGCCCGAGACCTTCGTCATCGACAAGCAGGGTGTGATCCGCTTCAAGCAGATCGGTGCGCTGACGCCCGAGGTCCTGGCGGACAAGGTGCTCCCGCTGCTGAGGAAGCTCAATGGCTGAGGCCCGCCGCCTTCGCCCGGCAGCGCTGCTGGTGCTGGCCCTCTACCTCGCGTTGCCCGCTTTCGCCGCGGACGTGCCCGCATCGGCAGCCTCGGGGACCGACGCCGTCGTGAAGTACCAGGCCCCGACCGCCACGCTCACCGCGGCCGACCCGGCGCTGGAGGCCCGCATGCTGGCCATCACCGGCGAGCTGCGTTGCCTGGTGTGCCAGAACCAGACCATCGCCGATTCGCATGCCGACCTGGCCGTCGACCTGCGCCAGGAAGTGCGCGAGATGCTCAAGCGCGGCCAGACCGCTGACCAGATTCGTCGCTACATGACCGATCGCTACGGCGACTTCATCCTCTACCGCCCGCCGCTGAAGGCCACCACGGTCGTGCTGTGGCTGGGCCCGGCGCTGCTGCTGGCCATCGCGCTCGCCGCGCTGGCCGTGGTGCTCTCGCGCCGCGCCCGGCTGGCCGACGACCATTTCGAACCCGACCCGGTGTGGGAGGGCGAGACGCCCGACCCGCCAGTCGCAAGCTCGGCTACCCCTCTCGACCGCCCTGGAACGCCCGCATGACGCTGTTCGTCCTCTTGTCCATCGCGCTCCTCGCGGCGACGCTCGCGATCCTGGTCTACCGCGGCCCGGTCGTCGCCCACGTGACCGATCCGGCCGCCGCGGCCGTCGCGGTGACGCGGCCCACGCGCGGCCTGGTGATTGGCTTGTCCGCGTTGATCCTGGTCGTGGCCGGCGGCGGCTACGCCTGGGTCGGTTCGCCGAAATTGCTTCCCGTGACGCCCGACGCCGGTCCGGGTCCCGGCCCGTCGGCCGATGCGCAGGTGGCCGTGATGCAGGATCGCGCCGAGCAGCATCCCACCGACGCCAACGGCTGGATCCAGGCCGCGCGGGCGCAGGCGATGCTCAACCACGGCATGGCCGCCGTCGATGACTACCGCCGGGCTGCCGCGCTGCGCCCCAATGACGCCAACGTGCTGGCCGACCTGGCCGACATGCTGGCCGCCACCGGCAATGGCAGTCTCGACGGCGAGCCGATCCAGTTGGTCGACCGCGCCCTGGCGATCGACCCGAACCACGTGAAGGCGCTGGCGCTCAAGGGCAGCTATGCGATGACGCAGCGCGACTTCCGCACCGCGCTCGGCGCGTGGAACCAGGCGCTGAAGGTGGCCCAGCCCGACGATCCGATCGCGCAGTTCCTGCGCACGCAGCTGGAC